>Ga0207701_10004172_pt1 | contig 14711 bp, 12 predicted proteins | sample KBSSwiSSwithPhiX_FD_184294 | JGI IMG/M metagenome (GOLD analysis project Ga0207701, IMG submission 184294) | Switchgrass rhizosphere bulk soil microbial communities from Kellogg Biological Station, Michigan, USA, with PhiX - S5 (SPAdes) (version 2) | ecosystem: Environmental > Terrestrial >... | reverse complement strand
AGCAGTGAATCAAGGCAAGACGATTGCCGTGATTGCCGACGAAACGCGGCCTTACCTGCAGGGTGCACGGCTCACAGCATGGGAACTGATGCAGGACGACATTCCTGTAACACTTATCACCGACAACATGAGCGGCCATGTAATGAAGAAAGGACGCGTACAGGCCGTGGTGGTCGGTTCGGATAGAATTGCAGCGAATGGAGATGTCGCCAACAAGATCGGGACGTACATGGTTGCGGTCCTGGCAAAACGTCACAACATTCCGTTCTATGTCGCGGCACCGCTTTCTACCGTCGACCTAAACTGCCCGACTGGAGACGAAATTCCCATCGAGGAACGCAATATCCGCGAGGTCACGCACGTTCAGGATATTCAACTCGCACCGGACGACACGGTCGTGAGCAACTACGCCTTCGACGTAACACCAAACGACCTTGTCACCGCGATCATCACCGAAAAAGGCGTTGCTCGCGCCCCGTACATTGAAAGCCTGAAGGAGCAATTCAACGAATAATCGAAACGTCACTCGATAAGGGATTTGGGTTCTACCGATGTTCGAATGAGACTAAAACGCTTAAAACGGAACGGCGATTGCAGTAGTAATCGTGACGGAACAATATCCGTACGCATTAAATACACGAACACAGGGAGGAAACCATGGCGATATTTAATAACGACGAGGTAAAAGGTAAGTGGGAACAGGCAAAAGGAACCGTAAAGGATAAGGTGGGCGAAGCGACCGGCAACGACAGGCTCGAAGCTGAAGGTGAAGCGGAGCACGCCGGCGGAAAGGTACGCGAAGGTTGGGGCAGCGTTAAGAGAGGCGTCTCGAATGCGGTCGAAGATGTAGCCGATGCGATCAACAAATAGTTGACGGTTTAAAACGAAATGGAAAATGAAGGACGGCCCTCATTTTCCATTTTCGATCTAAAGATCTTTAGGTACTCTTCTTTTGAGGTTTTTTAGGAACGCCCTTGCCTTCTTCAGCGTCCGTATACTTAAAGTTCACGCGGCGTTCTTCAAGTTCACGCATCGCGACACGCGTGGTCTTGTGCTTTCGGACATCCATGTCCGTACGGGAAAGTGCACCCCGCTGAAGCTGCTTGCTTCGCTGGGCCGCAAGGATGATCATTCTATACTTCGAATCTACCTCGGGCGGATCGATAATTTCTTCCTGCTCTTCAATTTCGTCCGTGATGTCTTCGGCCATATATGCGGCTTTCTCCATAATCTAGTGTTTCACAACCCCGAAACTATCTAGAATACCCTGAACCGACTCGGTTTGTCTAACTCGCCGATTCCTTTCCGCACATATTATCGATGAGATCTTTCGGGCCGCAAGCCGCACTTCGTCGTTGATCACCACGTATTCAAAGCGGGAATACTCCATTACTTCGGTGTAGGAATTGTGAAGCCGCAGGTTTAGGGCGTCCAGGTCTTCGGTCGCTCGCGACGTCAGCCGGGCTTTAAGAACTTCATACGATGGCGGCATTATGAAGATGCTCACCGCCTCAGGCATCTTTTCCATTATCTGGATTGCACCCTGAACATCGATCTCGAGGATGATGTCCTTGCCGGCATTCGTCATGTTCTCGGTCTGCTTTCGTGATGTGCCGTACCAATTTCCGTGCACCTCCGCGTACTCCAGAAATCCGTCGCTGTTTATCTTTTCCTCGAACTTCAATTTTGAGACGAAGTAATAATGCTTGCCGTCCTCTTCACCAAACCGAGGGGCCCGCGTCGTAAGCGAAACGGAATAGCCGACATCAGGCAACGCCTCAAGCACTTCCTTGATAAGTGTGCCCTTACCGCCGCCTGACGGTGAACTTATGATGATGAGATTGCCTTTCAATTCAAAATGTAAAATGCAAAGTGCAAAATAGTCATTTGGCACCTGCAGAATTTGACTTGGTCGTTTTGATCGAAACGGTCAGAATACGTTGAAGTTCACAGCATTCCGAAATTAATGGGTCGACCTTTATCGCAGGTACAAACCCGCTTTCACGTAGTAACTCAAGCCAATATTGCGTTTCGTGAGCCTCTTTCAAAGAGATTGATAATTTGTGCACGAAATCCGGTCTCGATTGTGCATGGTTTGCCTCGACAATGTTCGCACCGATCGAGGTTCCGGAACGCAATACCTGTTTCGAAAGAACATACTCCTTTTGTTCCGAATTCAAGTACTTGTATAGCTTTATCACTCTCAAAGAGAATGTAAAGGACTTTGCTTTCAAAACGTTTTCTTTATTTTCCATTTTCCATTTTGCGTTTTGAATTATTCAACATTTTGAACCTGTTCGCGGATTTTCTCAATCTCGCTTTTTACCTGCAAGGCATTCTCTTTCACGACCATATTGTTCGTCTTTGAAGTGATCGTATTGGCTTCGCGGTTGAGTTCCTGTGTAAGAAAATCCAATCGCTTTCCGACCTCTTTCTCTTCGTCCATTATCGAGCGGAAATGTTCCAGGTGCGTTCGAAGGCGTGCGATCTCTTCCGAAATATCCGCACGGTCTGCAAGATAGGCAATTTCCTGAGCGAGTCGGCCCTGATCAAGTTCGATCTGGGACTCGGTCTTTGCGAGCAGTTCGGTTATTCGCTTTGTCAGACGCTGACGATACTCCTCGCTGATATTGCCCGATTCTTTCTCGATCTCGTCCGTGTGCTCTTCAATATTCGAAAGCCGTTCGAGCAACTCGGTCTTTAGCATCGCCCCTTCGCTTGCTCGCATCACTTCCAGGTCTTGGAGTGCAGCTGTTACAGCTGTCTCGATGGCCTGTGAAAACTCGCCGCTTGCTTCTTCTTTTTTCACGGTAAAGATATTCGGAAGCCTCGCGATCACATTGATATCCGGATCGCCGTCGATCGCGAATTCCGATTTGAGCTCATTCAGTGCATTCAAATAGCCGGAGATGATCGGCCGGTTCAGCTCGTACGAGATTTCCTTAGTTCTGTCGTACTGAATGCTGACGTCAACACGGCCTCGAGACAGACGGTTGCTGATCACCTTTTTCAGCGGAGCTTCCAGGGTTTGCAGCTCGCCTCCGAGCTTCAAAACCACATCGAGAAACCGGTTATTGACGGTCTTCATTTCCACCGACACTTCAAAGCCATCGCCGCTCACCGATCCACGGCCGAAACCCGTCATTGAATTCATAGTTCAACCCTCATAAAACCCTGTATTATGCACGACTATCGTCTCTCACAACAGCGAACATTTTGCTTTACATGCGTTGGAAGTGCCTGTTATCATTCACCGGACCTATCCGGGCCTCATTCCTAACATTCACGGAGCACAAACAGATATGTCAGTAGATGCGAAAGCTGAGATCGTTATTGAACGTCCACGTTCCGAAGTTGCGAAGATCATGTTCGATCCGAAATGCGACACCCTTTGGATCGGCGGATTGAATCACGTATTCCCACAATCGTCTGGGATGCTAAAAAAGGATTCACGTGTAGATCGTGTCGGCAGTTTTCAGGGGCGGCAGTTTTCGGCAAAGGTGCTGGTTGTAAATGACGTGCCCGAGAAAATGCTCGAGCTTTCTTCTGACGAACCGTTTGAAATGAAGATCAAGTATGAGTTGGACGAGGTCGATGGCGGCACAAAGGTAAGGCTGCGAATTCAGGGAATTGTCGATCACCAATATCAAATACCGCCGGCTGCGTTTGGAAAGTTAGTTACAGAGGCACTGGACAACGACCTAAAACGGCTGAAACGGCACGCTGAAATGTAGGCGGTCAAGCTGTAGGTGTTACAGCTTCATCATCGATGAACTGAAGCTCATAAAGCTTTCGATATCGACCATCCAACGCGACCAGTTCCGCGTGTGTCCCGGCTTCGACAATTTCGCCCTTCTCCATAACGACAATTTTATCCGCTCGGCGTATCGTCGAAAGCCGGTGAGCAATAACGATCGACGTCTTGCCCTGCATCAGGTTGGCCAATGCCTTTTGAACGAGGGATTCCGACTCGGTGTCGAGTGCTGAAGTAGCCTCATCGAGGATGAGAACCGGAGCGTTTTTCAAAACGGCCCGGGCGATCGCTATTCGCTGACGCTGGCCGCCCGAAAGAAACACACCACGTTCCCCGACCAACGTGTCAAAGCCTTTTGGCAGCTCGGAGATAAAGTCGTCTGCAAATGCGGTCTTCGCAGCCGATAGGATCGCATCATCGCTCGCGTTCGGATCGCCGTAGCTGATGTTGTATCTGATCGTATCGTTAAAGAGTACGGTTTCCTGAGAAACAAGAGCTATCTGTTTTCGAAGGCTGGCGACCGAAGCGTTGCGAAGATCGACGCCGTCCCATTCGATCGAACCCGTTGCGGGGTCGTACATTCTCTGTACAAGTTTGGTGAGGCTCGATTTGCCGCCACCGCTTTCACCAACAAGTGCGACCGTCGATCCTTTTGGGATCACGAGGTCGATCGACTTCAATATCCTTCGGTTGCTCTTTCCGTACCTGAAAGAAACATCATGCAGCTCGATCGAATCTTCAAGAGGTTTTAATTGAACGGCATCCGGTTTCTCGGGAAGCTTGTCGTCTTCATCGAGCACGCTCCAAACGTCGCGGGCCGCCGCAAAGGCCTTCGAAAGTTCGTTGTGCTGCCGCGAAAGCTTGCGGATCGGATCATAGCTTCGGAAGAGGTAAAAGATAAAAGTAAAAAATTCTGCCGCGACCATTCGTCCGGCATTTATTTCGCGTAGCCCGAAGAAAAACAACACGACAAACGCAATGTAACCGATCATTTCGATCACCGGCGGTGAAAGCGAAGCGATCCTTCCGGTACGCATGTTCGCACGGGCGATATCGCCGGCAATATTTCGAAAGCGGCTTTTTTCGCGTTCTTCGGCTTGATACGCCTTCACGATCGTGTGGTTCGCCAGCGATTCCTGTGCGATGTCGGTTAGCTGTTTATTTCCCTCGAAGGATTCGGTGGCGAAACGTTTGAAAAGTCTGCTGAATCGGATCGTCAAATAGGCAATGATCGGACCGATGATAAGAGCCCCGAGCATCAACCGCCAATTGAAGTAAAAGGCAGCACTCAAAAAACAGACGAGAATGATTGATTCGCGAAGAATGTCACGAAGATTATTCGAGACGGCACTTTCGATCGCCGAACAGCTGACAACCAAACGTGACACAAGAAAATTGGTTCGATGCCGCTCAAAAAAAGTGGTCGATTGCGAGATCAAATGGTTGTAGAGTTCATTACGTAGGTTGAGAACGGTTTTCTGTCCGATCCTCGCCATCAGGAAAGACGATATAAACTCCGCAACGCCCTTTAACAAAGTGAAGCCGATCAGAAGGACCGAGATCACCAGCCAGCCCTTGAACCAGTCGTTCTTCGGGATCAGGCTGTGCAGATCGAAAAGCGTTTTCGCTCGTCGAGTTGCAGCAGGGAAGAACTGATCGAATATGGGCGCCAGCAGGGCCGCGGTTGCCGTTTCGAACACTGCGGTCACGAACATTGCGATCAGCGCAAAGAGAAACGACGTCCAAAAAGGCCGTACGTAATTCAAAAGTCTGCGAAAGTCACCCATCCGTATTCCGCTTCTGAATATACTTTACGAGGGAATTCAAGCAAACACCGAGAAAGGCAAAATTTGCAACCGGTTCAGCAAATATGGCATCTTTTGAGTAGCATCGCTCGGTTCGGAGAAGTAAAATCATGAAAACTTCCAAGATTCTCAAGAGGGCGTTCGCCCTTGCGCTTTTATCCTGTTTCTCACAGATCGCATTTGCTCAAGCTGATATGGCCAGGCGCACCATCGCCATTACTTATCCGCTCGAGGACCAGATCAACGTTCAATTTCGGGGTACCGTGCAGTTTCCAAAAATGCACGCCTCGGCAAGTGTAAAGCGTACTAGCAAGACCGGTACAAAGATCGAACTTTCCGTGAGCGATATGCCGCGGACTTACCAGTTAGGCGCCGGCTACGCAACATACGTTCTTTGGGCGATCTCACCCGAAGGACAAGTCGACCGTTTGGGTGAGATCAGACGACGCGGGTTTTGGGAATTCAGCACGAAGATCAATGTGACCACGCCTCTTCAAACTTTTGCGTTGCTCGTAACGGCTGAACCGCATTTCCTAGTGACGAGGCCAAGCCAGAAAATAATGCTCGAGAACATCTCCGCAAGCGGTGGAGGCTCGGATATGTCGACCACGACTGCCGTTCACTACTTCGGTAACTCGAGCGACTATTTTCGGGATCCGAGAACGCCGGAGATCGCCGAACGTGATTATGCAAAAACGCCGTCGGCGATCTTGCAAGGGTATCAGGCGCTCGCACTTGCTCGTTTTGCTGGGGCCGAGCGCGACGCACCTGATGAACTGAAGCAAGCCACCGATCTGCTAAACAACGCGGAGGCGTCCTGGCAGGCGGGCCGCGATGAAGATACCGTCGATATTATGGCCCGGCAGTCGATCAGTACGGCGGTTAAGGCAGAATCGCTTTCGATCGAACGCCGTGAAGCCCGTGATAAGCGAAATGAGAAAACGCGAAATGACGCAGAGATGCGACAGGTCGAAGACAAACTCGCCGATGCGCAGCGGCAGATCGGCGACTTAAAAGACCAATTGAGTACGGAAACGCGCAACCGCGAGCTCTCGGAACGCGATGTAACGAATTACACGCAGCAGATCAAGGACCTGCGTTCGGAAAACGGCAAGCTTCGCGATGAGCTTGCGCGGACAAGAAGTGAGTTTGATACGGCAAAGGCTCGTCTCGATGTGTACGACAATGAGAAGCGTTCCGCCGAGGAACAACGGGATCGTGATACGAAGATCGCAGCGATCCAGGCGAACGAGCCCGGCTTTGTGCAAGCACTTAGAAAATTCGGAACCGTCTCGAAGACCGAACGGGGCATCGTCTTAACCTTGCCCGAAGCTTACTGGTCTGCACCTCGAACCGCGGATTTTGCGCCTGCAGCGGATCCGAAGATGACAGCCCTCAGCGAGGTGTTGGCGAACAATCCTGATTACCTGATCACGATCGAATCGCACACCGACGATCGCGGCGTTCCAGAAGATCTGCAGGATCTTACGCAGAAGCGGTCCCGCGCCATTGCCGATAAGTTAAATGCTTTTGGTATCGAAGGTACCCGCGTCGAATCAAAAGGGATGGGCGCAAGTCTACCGATCGCGCCGAATACGACGACCGCGAATCGGGCCAGAAATCGGCGGGTACAGATCATCATGTCGCCGACAATAAAACGGGTGAGTTAATTGTCCAAAATACGATTCGGGCGGTTTTTCAAACCGCCTTTTTTATTGGACCGAAACTGCTTTTTTTATTCTCTTGTAGCGGTGTTTGTGCTATCATCCAGCGTCACTTTACAGAACCCCAAAATTTCAAACTCAAGCTTAGGGAGGCAATTAATGCGTAGGAGTTTCAATCGTGCCAGAGCCGTGGTTTTCCCGATCGCAGCGATCTTTATGGTTGCTGTTTGGCTGAGTTTCGTTGGTGGGCCCCAACAGGCTCAATTGCGAAAGACGGAACGCGTTTATTCAGTGGGCAAATTTGCACAGCCGGATCAAATTACTGCGGAGATCCGAAAGCCATCCAACGATCTGTTCCACGTACCAATTGCTTCTCAAACCGACAGGGCCCGCGTTTTACAGCTCGGAAAGATCGTAAACGACTTCGGCAATTTCGTCATCGCCGTTGGTGACGGATCGATATCGGAAGAACGATATGGCGACGGAGCGTACAAGATCGATACGGACATACATCTTCCGGGAGCGACATTCGATCCGATGAAGGATCCGCCGGCTGAGACAGTACGACCCGGATCTGCCTCAAAATTCGGAAATGGATATTACGTCGTCCAGCTTGGCGGCATCGCTTCGGACGATGTTCTGGACAGTCTGCGCGGCGAAGGGTTGGAAGTGATCCAATATGTTCCCAATAACGCATTTCTTGTCTATGGTGACGCTACTTCAGCTGCAAAGACGGCCGAAAATTCACGAGTCCGTTGGGTCGGAGAATTTGCGGGCTCTAACAAGATCACGCCTGGGCTTTTAACCGCTCGCGGTAAAGAGCGAAATGCCACATATAACATTGCCGTATTTTCTCGTGCTGACCTTGGTGATGTGGCGAGTGAGATCGTTTCGACTTCTGGTGGCGAGCTTTTTGGCAAAATGAATCTCCAGCATAGCTATTTCAACGTAGTGAGGATCGCTATGTCGCCGGATCAGCTCGAAAGAGTGGCTTCGATCCCGGATGTAGTCCGCATCGATTCGTGGGTCAAGCCGACAAAAGAGGACGAGCGTTCGTCTCAGATCGTCGCCGGCAATTATACAAACACTACGACGATTGCTGCGCCGGGTTATAACCCGCTATCGCAATTCGGAGTTGATGGCACGGGCGTGACCATAGCTATGAGCGACGATGGCGTCAGCATACCCGGCAATGGCGGCTTTTACCTGACAGCGACAAATGTCGTCGACGGCAATCTTCGCGGGTCGGCAGCTGGAGCAACTTCGGGCCATGGCCATTTGAATGCCAGCATAATTTCGGGAGCCTCGCCATTCGGAATTCTGGATCCGACCGGTTACAACTACGGTCTGGGCGTCGCCCCGAAATCACATATAGTCAATCTTCCGTTTTTGAATACCGGATACACCGGTACCGATGCGGATGCCGCAAACGATGCGGTTACCACCGCCGGGCCGAATACTGTCCTCGGCACCATTAGTAATAACAGTTGGGGAAACGGCACGAACGGCAACGCATACGACTCCATGGCAGCTACGTACGATGGCTTGGCGCGTGATGCTTCGGCGGCTGCCTCGGTCGATCCATTACTGTTTGTTTTCTCGGCCGGCAACTTGGGAGCGTCTGGATTAACGCGGCCGAAAATGGCGAAGAATATCATCGCAGTCGGCAGCTCCGAGAATCTTCGGACAGAGCTCGAACCGGCCGCAAACAATATCGATGATATAAGCAGTTTTTCGGCTCGCGGATTAGCCGCTGACGGCCGCGTAAAACCCGACATAGTTGCTCCAGGCCAGGGAATTGCAGGAAGCCGTGCAGGTACGGATTGTTCGGGCGTTGCGAGCTGTTTTGATGCGAATCATTCTTACAGCGACGGCACCTCCCACGCGGCGCCGCAAGTTGCAGGGGCTGCTGCCCTGTTTACGCAGTTTTGGAAAACTTTGAACGCCGGCGCTAAGCCGAGTATCGCATTGACGAAGGCGGCGATCCTCTTAACCGGACAAGAGATGGGCGGTGTCGGCGCAACTAGTACATTACCCAACGGTGCCGAGGGTTGGGGCCGCGTCAATATGAAATTTATGTTGAACACCGGCGCCGCGATGAAGTGGGTAGATCAAAACGTGAATTTCTCCAGTCCGGGAGACAATATCGTGTATACGGGAAAGATCGTTGACGGGACCAAACCGTTTCGAGTGGCGCTAGTATGGACCGATCCGGCGGCAGCGGTCGACCCGGCCCTGGTAAATGACCTCGACCTTACGGTTACAGTGAACGGAAACACTTATCGCGGAAATGCATTCTCGGGTGGCTTATCGGTCGCTGGCGGTTCTAACGATACAAAAAATAACGTGGAACAAGTTTGGCGGACCGGCGATGCTACGAATTCACCGGTAACGATCACGGTAAATGCTGCGGCGCTTAATGGCGACGGGATAATCGGAAATGCCGACGCCACGGACCAGCACTTTGCACTGGTCGCCTATAATTTCGTTGAGGCGCCAGTAACAAACTTCAATATTTCAGGGCGGCTTACAAGTGCAGCTGGTCGAGGTGTCGCAGGGGCGCAGGTTGTGCTCTCGAACGGCGGAGGCGTGGTCGCAACGGCACTTTCGAATACGTTCGGCTATTACCGCTTCGCGTTCATTCCTGGCAGCCAAGCGTACACAGTCTCTGTACTCTCAAAGCGCTACTCGTTTGACTCGCAGAATATTAATTTGGGGTCAGCAGACCTCAATAATGTGGACTTTACCTCCACGCACGGCGCTCCGTGAAAAACGGTGCATTTCTTGTGAGGATGACGGCCGTCAAATGGCCGTCATTTTTTTTCAACCGTCGTCTGCAACTAAATTGATCATCTCGCGTGGAATAAGAGGGTATTGTCATCAGCTTGTCCGAAAGCGTAACATTTAAGGTGGGATGGGCAAGAAACGAGGCTTTGGACGAAAATTACTTCACGCCGGCGGGTGGCAGGTCGCAAAACGCACGGCGAAAATGATCCCATTTGGTGGAACTTTGATGGCAGCCGCGCTGGTGGGCGATGACATCAGAAGGAAAGGCGTTTTGCGGGGCAGCGTAAATTCGGGGCTGGATATGATCCCCATTTTCGGACTTGCAAAGAATGCCGTTGAATTATTTACGGGCGATCTGATACCGGACAAGGCCGAGACGCACAGCTAGACAAATGGTTTTCGGAAATATTTTTAAATTATCAAGCTTTCTGCTTGTCCCAGTTGTGCTGTTTTCCGCTTTCACCGCGGATGGGCAGACGCGGACGAAGCGCAAATCGAGGACGTTGATGACCTCTCAAGTCCAGCCCGCGCCCACGACCGAGCCCGAGATCATTAGCAGAGCTGAAGACTATCGGCTGGACACACCTGTCGTTTCGCCTGCTGTCGAAAGTGCGATGCGCACGATAGACGAGACCAGCAACGCGACCGAGAAACTTATCGCCGATCTTAATGACCGTATTCGCGTCCTGGAATCGAATAAGAAAGACGACTACGACCAAAAGCAGAAGCGTTTGGCCTTGAATCTGGACATTCTTTCCAAGGCGGAACAGCGAGCCGAATCACTTCGGAAACAGGCCTTCGATATGATGGAACGTGAGACCGTCATCAAATCAAAGATCGAGCAGATCGAAAACGATCTTCGTCCGGAGAACATCGATCGAAATTTCGCGTTTATCGGTTCGCTTCGCCCTGAAGAAGCGAAAGACGCACGAAAGAAGAGCCTTGAGGCGGAAAAATTGATCCAACAAAATCTTTTAACTGAAGTTCAACGAACACGTGCAACGCTCGATCTAAACGTGCAGAAAGCCGATCTGCTGGTGGAACGCCTGCGTGTCAGGCTCGAAGCCGATATCGATGCCGCACTTGACGACGACCCGCAAAGGCCCTAGAACCTAAAAAATATTGATTTCTGCCAAATAGCCTGCAAGAGGCTATTTTTTGCGCGTTCATTTCATTAGCCAAGCAAATTTCCCCGATCATCCGGAATCCGCATTTAGGGAGAATGATAATGACTCTGAAACGAACCACGATCTTTCTTAGTATTGTAATTGCCGCATTTGCGGGTTTGCCAGCCTTCGGCCAGGGCGTCATCGTACCGATCGTCTGCGATATTCGGCCATGTCGTCCGAGGCCGATTCCTCAGCCCTTACCAAACGTCTTACCGGTCAAGTCGATCAAGATCGACACGAAGATCGTCGGCCAGGTAGCGACGACACATCTTGAACAGGTTTTTCGCAACGACACTCAATTTACACTGGAAGGTACGTATTTCTTTCCGATTCCCGAAACGGCCTCGATCGTAGAATTTGCTATTTGGGAGAATGGCAAAAAACTTGTCGGCGAGGTTCGCTCGCGCGAAGAAGCGAGGCGCATTTATGACGAGATCGTGCGGCGTCAAAAAGATCCGGGGCTTTTGGAATATGCTGGAAAAGATCTGTTTCAGGCGTCGATATTCCCGATCCCGCCAAATTCCGACAAGATCCTCGAGATGACATATTCTCAGATCCTGAAAGCCGAATCGGGAGTTGTTGCTTATCGGTATCCGCTTGGCACCGGCCACAATCTTTGGCGACAAAACCAATGGGAAGGACGCGGCAACGGAACACCGCAGCAGAAATTTGGAACGATCTCGGGAACTATCGAGATCGACGGAAAACAAGCGCTCAGGAACATTTATTCACCGTCGCACAATATCGATATAAAACAGAAGAATGACAGGACTGCGAACATATCGTTCGAAACAAATGAAGGTGACAACGATTTCCAGCTATTTTACGGGTTGTCTAATTCGGAGATCGGACTTTCACTGCTGACTTACCGTGAACCTGGAAAGGATGGCTATTTTCTCATAATGGCTTCGCCGAGCAATGACATCGCCGAACAGGAGCTTGTTAATAAAGACATCGTGTTCGTGCTCGACACGAGCGGATCGATGGCCGAGGCCGGCAAAATGGAAAAGGCGCGTTCCGCACTTTTGTTCGGAGTTCGAACGCTCCGAGACGGCGATCGGTTCAACGTGATCAATTTTGCAGGTGAAGAACATCTTATGGAACGCTCGATGATAGCTGCGGACGCAAAAGGGAAGGAGCGTGCCGAAACCTTCATAAAAAAACTGCAGCCGTCAGGCGGTACGAATATTAACGATTCGCTGCTGGCGTCGCTGCGACAATTCGACGGGAGTGACAGGCCGAAGATGCTGGTTTTCATGACGGACGGGTTGCCGACAGTTGGCGAAACGAAAATGGAAAGTATCACGGCGAACGTCGCAAAGTCGAAAAACGTCGACGTCCGTATTTTCCCATTTGGATTTGGTTATGACGTCAATACGGCGCTGCTCGACAAGATCGGAACGGACAACGGTGGAATTTCGGATTATGTACAGCCCAAAGAGGACCTCGAAGTCAAAGTTTCGAACTTTTTCGCCCGTGTCAGCTCGCCCGTGCTTTCAGATCTGGAGTTAGATCTCGGCGCGGTTCAAACCGAAAGCGTTTATCCGCGAAAGATCGGCGACCTATTCAAAGGTATGCAGGCGGTCGTAATTGGCCGTTACAAGAATGATAATGACCTTCGGAACATCAACGCTCAGCTGCGCGGGCGTTCGAGAACAGAATCCAAGACATTCACTTACTCTGACCTGAGTTTTCCTGAACGGTCGGATGAAAACGATTTCCTTCCGCGTCTGTGGGCGAGCCGTCGAGTAGGCTGGCTTGTTGAAGAGATCAGGAATAACGGCGAGACCAAAGAGATCCGTGACGAGATAACCGAGCTGGGGACGCGCTACGGGATCGTCACCCCGTATACATCCTATTTGGCAACTGACGGATCGTTTCAAGCGGCCTCTCGTGATGCTCGCGGATTCGCCAATCTTGCACCAAGAGCCGAAGCAATGATGCGGGAAAAGAGCGGCGCGGGTGCCGTGCAGATGAGTGTTCAACAGAATGCGATGAAGGCCAATAAGTCTTTGGCGATGGATCGCAAAGACGACTCCGAAGAGCAGGTGATCGTAAAAAACACCGCGACCAACCAATTTGTGGGTAACAAGAATTTCTTCCGGCAGGGTAACAATTGGGTGGATGCCGACTTCAAGAGTGAAGCAAGACTTCCCGAAACTAACCTCAAGTTTGCGAGCGAAGACTACTTCGAACTTGCGACGAGAGAAAAAGGAATCGCCCAATATCTTGCTTTGGGTGAAGAAGTAACCTTCGTTTGGAAAAATCGCGTTTATCGGATCACGAAATAACGTTACATAAATCAAATACTTCAACCGCGGCTCTCGATAAGGAACATTTATACCAAATTGGGAGCCGTATACTTTTTATTCGCGTTGGTGAACGGCCGGTCATCAGAATGCACAAATCCATTTCTAACCCATATTTACTCCTCGAAAAGATTTTTCAAAAAATCGCGAAAAATCCCTGTTTCCGGTTAACACTTCTGTAACTTTGTGCTATCGTACCCAAAGTTTCTAATCGAAAATTTTTTTCTCATCAGGAATCGTTATATCTAAATCCCGATCTTTTTGGAGGAGTAGGATGTCTAATCTACCTTTTTCGAAAGCGTTTGCAGTTTGCGCGCTTCTCGTCGCAATGTGCGCGATCGCCTTTGCTCAAGGCACCACAACAAGAATTACAGGCACCGTCAAGGATCCGCAAGGCTCACCAGTATCCGGGGCAACCGTTACGATCCGGCGTGCAGGAACCGATACTCCGTTGACGGCCCAAACTTCGGATTCAGGTCAATATGTATTCGATCTGATTCAGGCCGGAACCTATGAAGTATCAGTGGAGAAAGCTGGCTTCAACCGGTTCGTATCGACCGATAACGTCGCTCAGATCAATGTTCCCACAACAGTGAATGTGACACTGGCTATCGGAGACGTGAGTGCGACCGTGACGGTCGTCGGCGCTGCGGAAGCCGTTCAAACAGCTACGTCCGGCAATGTAAGTAGCACGATCGACGAAAAGACTGTCACAAGTCTACCTATTGTTGGAACTCGCGGCCGAAATCCGCTTGACCTTTTGAATTTTCAACCCGGCGTCGTCGTAGGATCAAATACCGGTGGAGGTGTACAGGTTCACGGTTCGCGTGACCGCGCGTTCAATTTCACCCTCGACGGTATTGATATCAACGACTCCACGGCAGGCGGCTCCAATTTCACGCCGTTGCGGCCGAATCCTGAATCGATACAAGAATTTCAGATCATTACTTCCAATCCAACGGCCGAACAGGGTCGAAGCAGCGGAGCACAGGTAACTTTCGTTACGAAATCGGGAACTAACGAATTTCACGGTAATGTCTTCGAGTACTACCAAACGCCACGCTTCAATGCAAAGAGCTATCCTGAGACCATTGCACGTACCGCAAAAGGGCAATTCGTTCAACATATTTTTGGTGGAAGCTTTGGCGGGCCGCTTCCAGATCTCGGTTGGGGCGAGGGACGGTCGCCAGGATGGTTAAAAGACAAGGCATTTTTCTTCGTGA
>Ga0207701_10004170_pt1 | contig 14714 bp, 9 predicted proteins | sample KBSSwiSSwithPhiX_FD_184294 | JGI IMG/M metagenome (GOLD analysis project Ga0207701, IMG submission 184294) | Switchgrass rhizosphere bulk soil microbial communities from Kellogg Biological Station, Michigan, USA, with PhiX - S5 (SPAdes) (version 2) | ecosystem: Environmental > Terrestrial > Soil... | reverse complement strand
ATCCAGGCGGTCTCGCGCGCGCCGCCGGTGGTAGGCCCAGCGATGGAGCAGGCCGCCACCGAGCCGAGCGCGCTGGTGGCGGCTGCTGCCGGCCAGCCCCAGCCCGCCCGGAACCGGCGCGGTGGCGGCGGAAATCGCCGTGCTTCGGGGGGCGAGGCCGGGCTGGTCACGATGGTCATGACCAGCTTAGTGCCCGATCAGTCGCGGGTGTGCTCAAAAATCGTTCCGCCCGCGATGGTCAGGTCGACGGGATTTCCGCCCACCTCGTAGCCGAGCTGCCGCTCGTCGTCGTGGCGCAACAGGATCAAGTCGGCGCGCAGCCCGGGCTGGATGCGCCCGCGATCAGGTAGACCCAGTATTTCGGCGGGGCTGGTGGTGATCGCGGCGATTGTCTCGGCGCTGGTCAGCCGCAGCTGGCGGCGGGCCAGCGCGGCCACGAACGGCATGGACGAGGTGGGTGACGAGCCCGGGTTGCAGTTGCTGGCCAGTGCAAGCGTGCCGCCGGCGTCCAGCAGCGCGCGCGCGTTGCCGTAGCGGCCGTCGGTGTGAAACCCGCTGGCGGGCAGCATCACGCCGGCGATCCCGGCGCCAGCCAGGCGCGCCAGGTCGCCGGCGGGCGTGGCCTCCAGGTGGTCGACGCTGCGCGCGCCCAGCTCGATGGCCAGGTCGATCCCGCCCAGACGGTGGAACTGGTCGGCGTGCAAGCGCAGGGGGTGGCCCAGCGCGCGCGCCGCCTGCAGCAGGCGCCGGCAATCGGCCGGCGACCAGGCTGCTTCCTCGCAGAAGGCGTCGACGGCGATGCCGGGAAACTCGGCGTGCACCGCGGGCAGGGTTTCGCTGATGACCCGGTCGACGAAGTGGGGCTGGTCGCGGAAGTCGGGATCGATGGCGTGGCCCAGCAGCGCCGTCGCCACCACGGTGCCGGGCAGCCCGCGCGCGGCCTGGCCGATCGCGCGCAGCATCTTCAGCTCGTGCTCGGTGGTCAGTCCGTAGCCCGACTTCACCTCGACCGTGGTGGTGCCCTCGTCCAGCAGGTGCTGCAGGCGCCGCCGCAAGCGCGCCGCCAGCTGCTCCAGCGACGCGGCCCGCACGGCGCGCACGGTGGACAGGATCCCGCCGCCGGCGGCCAGGATCTGCAGATAGCTCTCGCCCTGCTGGCGCCGCTCGAATTCGTCCAGGCGGTCGCCGGCCCACAGCGCGTGGGTGTGCGCGTCGACGAAGCCGGGCATCAGCACCCGTCCGCCGGCGTCGAGGATCTGGTCGTCGAGGTGCGGCTCCAGGTCGGCGCCCAGCGCGGCGATGAGGCCGCCCTCGACGCGCAGGTGGGTACGCACCGGCGCCCCCGTGCCGGCGCCGCCGACGACGCGCGCGTCGCGCACGAACAGGCTCACCGGTTCCCCGCGCGCCCGTCGGCCCATCCGGCGATGAACGAGAGAAACAGCAGCGCCGCCACGCGCGCGGTGCGCCCGTCGGGGTCGTGCGCCGGACACAGCTCCATGATGTCGAAGTGCCCGACGCGCGGGTCGCGGCCGGCTGCCTCGGCCAGCCGGGCGGCGTCGGCGACGTCCACGCCCAGCGGGCTGGGCGCGCTGACGCCGGGTGCCGAGGCGGCGTCGATGCCGTCTAGATCGATGCTGACGAAGCCCGCGCCCGGCGCCAGCGCGTGGGCGAACAGGTCCGGCGGCGCGGCGTGCACCGCCAGCAGGGCGCTGGCGTCCAGCAGGGTCACGCCTTGGGCGCGCGCCCAGGCCACGTCGTCCGGATCGTTGGCGAACCGGCCCAGGCCCAGCTCGACGAAGGCGCGCGGATCGAGGTGGCCGCCGGTGATCAGGCGGCGGAAGGGCATGCCCGAGCCGACCCGCTCGCGCACGTCCAGGTGCGCGTCCAGGTTGATGCCGCCCACCGCCTGCCCGCGGTGGCGCGCCAGCGCGGCGATGCAGGGCAGGGCCAGATCGTGGCCGCCGCCGATGGTCACCGTCGCGCAGCCGGCCTGGTGCAGCGCCAGCACCGCCGCCTCGACGCGCGCATGGGTTTCCAGCAGCGCGGCTTCGCCGTCGCCGGCGGCGGGTGGGACGTCGCCGGCGTCGAAGACCGGCACCGCCAGCGCGCGCTCGGCGTGCAGGTCCCAGGTGGTGCCAAAGCGGGCCAGGGCCGCGCGAAAGGCGCGCGGGCCGTCGGCGGCGCCCGGCCGCCCGCCGTTGAGGCGAACCCCGGTGTCGTCGGGCAGGCCCAGCAGCGCCAGGGCGAACCCGGCGGGCGGGGGCGCTCCCGGCGCGCCGGCGACGGTGATGGTCGCGGCGAAGCGTCCGGGCGCGCGCGCGGGCCACTCGGGGGGCCGGGTGAAGGGCAGGGGCGGGTGGCTCATTTGTTCTCCAGCGGCAAGGGGATCGCCAGCTGGTTCTCGGCGGCGCAGGCGATCGCGTCCTGGTAGCCGGCGTCGGCGTGGCGCAGGACGCCCAGCGCCGGATCGTTGGTCAACACCCGCTCGACGCGCTCTTCGCCGTCGGGCGTGCCGTCGGCGACGGTGACCTGGCCGGCGTGCTGGGCGTAGCCGATGCCGACGCCGCCGCCATGGTGGAAGCTGACCCAGGACGCGCCGCTGGCGGTGCTGAGCAGGGCGTTCAGGATCGGCCAGTCGCTGACCGCGTCGCTGCCGTCGCGCATGCCCTCGGTCTCGCGGTTGGGCGAGGCCACCGACCCGCAGTCCAGGTGGTCGCGTCCGATCACGATGGGGGCCGACACCGCGCCGCTGGCGACCAGCTGGTTGAACAGGCGCCCGGCGCGCGCGCGCTGGCCCAGGCCCAGCCAGCAGATGCGCGCCGGCAGCCCCTGAAAGGCGATGCGCTCGCGCGCCAGGGTCAGCCAGCGCTGCAGGCCGGCGTCGTCGGGGAACAGGCCGCGCAGGGCGGCGTCGATGGTGTAGATGTCCTGCGGGTCGCCCGACAGCGCCGCCCAGCGGAAGGGCCCGCGGCCGCGGCAGAACTCGGGCCGGATGTACGCGGGCACGAAGCCGGGAAAGGCGAAGGCCTCGGCGAACCCCTGTTCGCGCGCGCGCTGGCGCAGGTTGTTGCCATAGTCGAAGGTGACCGCGCCGCGCGCCTGCAGCGCCACCATGGCGCGCACGTGGCGCACCATCGTGTCCAGGCTGCGCGCGCGGTAGCCGGCGGGGTCGGCGGCGCGCAGGGCGCCCGCCTCGGCCAAGGTCAGGTCGGCGGGCACGTAGCTGAGCACGTCGTGCGCCGAGGTCTGGTCGGTGAGCGCGTCCGGGGTCAGCCCGCGCGCCAGCAACCGCTCCAGTAGATCCACGGCGTTGGCCTCGACGCCGACCGAGATCGCGCGCCCGGCGGCCGCGTGGGCGCGCGCGCGATCAATCGCTTCGTCGATGCCGGCCGGCCCGGCGCCGGCGGCGCCGGCGATCTCGTCGAGGTAGCGGGTGTCCAGCCGCCGCTGCAGCTTGCCGCGATCGACGTCGGCGACCAGGCAGGTGGCGCCGGCCATCGTCGCCGCCAGCGGCTGCGCGCCGCCCATCCCACCGCAACCCGCGGTCACGATCAGCCGCCCCGCCAGCCGGTCGCCGAAGTGCGCGCGCCCGCAGGCCGCGAAGGTCTCGTAGGTGCCCTGCACGATGCCCTGGGTGCCGATGTAGATCCACGACCCCGCGGTCATCTGCCCGAACATGATCAGGCCGCGGCGCTCCAGCTCGTCGAAGTGAGCGTCGGTCGCCCAGTGCGGCACCAGGTTGGAGTTGGCGATCAGCACCCGCGGCGCGCGCTCGTGGGTGCGCAGGACCCCGACTGGCTTGCCAGACTGCACCAGCAGGGTCTCGTCGGGCTCCAGGCGGCGCAGGTTGTCGACGATGGCGTCGAACGCCGCCCACGACCGCGCCGCCTTGCCGCGCCCGCCGTACACGATCAGGTGTGCCGGGTCCTCGGCCACCTCCGGGTCGAGGTTGTTCATCAACATGCGCAGCGCCGCCTCGGCGTGCCAGGTCTTGCAACTTCGCTCTTTCCCGCGCGGCGCCCGGACCACCCGCGCGGTCCCCATGGACTCGGCCGCCATGGGGATATTTTATCCTCTATTCCATCCCGAAGCGCCCGCTGCGGATGAGGTGCCCGAGGGCGCGGATCTCCGGTGCCGGCGGGCGGTCACCGGTGCGGCGGGGGACGACCTCGCGCACGGCCGCGAAGGCGGCTTCCACCCCGGCGCCCGAGCGCAGGGGGCGCTGGTACTCCAGCGCCTCGGCAGCGCACAGCAGCTCGATCGCCACCACATCGGTGACCCGATCCAGCGCGCGCCGCGCCTTGCGCGCCGAGGTCGCGCCCATCGAGTTGTAGTCCTCGATGCCGGCGCTGGTGGGCAGGTTGGCCACGCTGGCGGGCGTGGCCAGGCCGATCAGCTCGTTGCAGCAGGCGGCGGCGACGTACTGGGCGATCATCAGGCCCGAGCACAGGCCGGGCACCGGCGCCAGCTGCGGGTTCAGCGGGTTCTCGGCGTCGGACGCGGCCAGGATGTAGTAGGTGCGCCGCTCGGAGATGCCGGCCAGGTGGGCCAGCGCGATGAGCAGGGTGTCCAGCGCCAGCGCCAGCGGCATGCCGTGAAAGTTGCCCGCCGACACCACCTGCCGGGTGTGCGCGGGATCGGGCGCGAACACCAGCGGGTTGTCGGTGACCGCGCCCAGCTCGCGCTCGACCACGCCGCGCGCGTACCCGACGGCGTCCAGCACGGCGCCCAGCACCTGGGGTGCGCAGCGCAGGGAATAGGGATCCTGCACCCGCGGATCGCCGTGCAGGTGGCTGGGGATGATCTGGCTGCCGGCGATCAACCCGCGCAGCCGCGCCGCCACCTGGGTCTGCCCGTCCTGGCCGCGCGCCGCGTGCACGCGCTCGTCCAGGAAGGCGTCGGTGCCGCGGCAGGCGTCGATCGACATCGCCGCCGCCGCCAGCGCCGCCGGCCACAACCGGGTCAGCTCCTCCAGCACCAGCGCGGCCTCGGCCGCCATCAGGTGGGTGCCGTTGATCAGCGCCAGCCCCTCCTTGGCCTCCAGCACCAGCGGCGTCAGCCCGGCCAGGCGCAGCGCCTCGGCGCCCGGGACCACGCCCGGCTGGCCTTCGCAGCGCGCTTCGCCCTCACCGATCAACACCAGCGCCACGTGCGCCAGCGGCGCCAGGTCGCCCGACGCGCCCACCGATCCGACCGACGGCACCACCGGCGTCACCCCCGCTGACAGCAGCCCGGCCAGCTGCGCGCACACCAGCGGGCGCACGCCCGAACGCCCGCGCGCCAGCGAGGCGCACAGCAGGATCATCATCGCGCGCACCACCGGGTCGGGCAGCGGGTCGCCCACGCCGGCGGCGTGCGACAGCACCAGGTTGCGCTGCACCTCGCGCAGCCGGTCGCCCTCGATGCGCTCCTGCGCCAGCGATCCGAAGCCGGTGTTGACCCCGTACAGGATCTCGCCGCGCGCCAGCGCTTCCTCCAGCGCCTGGCGCGACGCCGCCAGCTGCGCCTGCGCGCGCGCGCCCAGCGTCACCCGCGCGCGCCCGCGCGCCGCCTCGGCCAGCGGCTGGATGCCCAGCGGCCCGCCGTCGATGATCAGCTCGTCCACCGCGCCCATTGTGGCGCCGGGCCGCGCGAAAGACTACCTCGGATGCCGGGCGATCACGCCGGCGCGTCGACGACGTTCAGCGCACCCAGAAGGTCGCTCTTGCCGATCTCGACGCCGGCCCGGCGCAGCAGCGCGTACGCGGTGCTGACGTGGAAGAAGAAGTTGGGGATCTGGCGCGCGAACAGGTACTCGTCGGCGTGCAGCCCCTTGCCGGGCGGGCGCGCCAGCTTGATGATCTGCTCCGGCGTGGTACGCGCGAAGTCCTGCGCGGTGAAGGTGTCCAGGTAGGCCAGGCACTTGGCGACGCGGCCGCGCAGCTCCTCGAAGGTCTTCTCGTTGTCCTCGTGCTTGGGCGCCTCCTTGCCGGCCAGGGAGGCCGACGCGCTCTTGGCGTGGTCGCAGGCGATGCGGATCTGCGACGCAAACGGCAGCATGTCGGGGAACAGCCGCTCGGTCAGGAGATTGTTGACGTCGAAGTTGCGGGTGCGCGCGTAGGCCTGGGTCTTCTCCAGGATGGCGTCCAGGTTCTTCAGGGTGCGGGCAAACTGACGGACCGCGAGATAGTACATGGGGGGACTCCTGTCGGGGGGAGATCGGGGAGCGAGAGCCGCTGACGATCTACCCGACGCACGCGCGCGGAGCAACCACGCGCGCGGCGTCCTGCCCTCGGTCCGGTGTATCTATCTTCGATCTATTTCGATCTATCTGTCGGCTTCCTTGCTGCCCACCACCGTCAGGTTCAGGCCGACCTGGACCGACAGCGGCTTTCCGTCGACGGTGACCGTGGTCTTGCCGTTGTAGTACCAGCCGAACGAGCCGGTCGAGAACTCGCGCTTGTCGGCGACGATTTCCGAGTTGCCGATGGTGATCTTCACCGACTCGGCCTTGTCGAGGAACTGGGTCTTGGAGATCGGGCAGGGTGATTTCGCCATGGGCGGCAAACTACCACGCCCCGCGGGTGTTCCTCACGTCCTTGGGCCGCGGGAGCGCATCATTTCGTAGCTGCGGAAGCGGGCCCGCTTGAAGCGCAGACTGCCGTCGTGATCGCGCGGCTTGTAGGTGGTGCCGCGCGCGACGTAGCGGGTGCCCCCGCCGCCGAAGTAGTTCACCTGGACGGTGACCCGCGTGCGCGGCGCGAAGGCCTTGTCGATGTTGTAGACCACCGCGGTGGTGGCGGTGCTGACCGCGGTCTTGGCGCCGAATCCGATCAGCCCGTTGACGCCGCCGCTCAGGAACGAGTTGGCCGCTCCCGAGGCGACCTGGAAGCCCAGGATCGCCTGCGCCTGCAGCAGCATGTTGTCCTCCTCGGTCAGCGCCTGCGGGCCCAGGGTCTCGCGCAGGGTGGCGATCACCCCCCGGGTGTAGCCGAGCTGCGAGATCACGAACGGCTCGCTGCCGGTGTCGGCCCAGGCCATGGCCTCTTGCATGCCCCACGCCGCCTCGGCGCGGCCGGCCAGCTCCAGCGCCCAGGCGTCGCGCCCGCCCTGCGCCGCGGTGTACTGGGGCGCGCAGGAGACGCCGAAGCGCCCGCGCCGGGCCAGGTCGGCGTAGACCACGCCGAAGGGCACCGGCCCGCCGCCCGCCGGCTTGAACTTGAACACCGCGTAGCGCTCCTCGCCGTGAGGCACGCTGCCCAGGCGCACGTAGACGTGACCGTTGGCCAGGATGTAGTCGTAGCCAATCACCTCTTCCAGGGCCAGGCCGGGCGGGACCGCCAGATCGATGTCGGTGCCGCGCGAGGCGCTGCGCAGGATGGCGCCGGCCTCGCGCTGGAAGATGCCGGGCATGTCGTGCGGGCTGTCGACGTAGTAGTAGTTGCCGCCCGAGGCGTCGGCGATCCCCTGCATCAACAGCTCGTCGTGCGCCATGCCAAAGCCGATGGTGGTGACGCTGACCCCGCGCTCGGCGGCGCGCGCGGCGATGCGCGACAGCTCGGGCGTACTGGTGATGCCGATGTTGGGCTGCCCGTCGGAGAACAGGATCACCTGGTTGACCTGCCACTCCTGGAAGGTGCCGAACACCTCGGCCAGGCCGGCCAGCAGGCCGCCCGAGAAGAAGGTGCCGCCCCCGTCCTGCAGGGTGTGGATGCCGGCGATGGCGGCGGCGCGGGTGGCCGGGTTGATCACCACCGACGGCACCACCTCCCAGACGCCGTCGGAGAAGGCGATGACCGAGATCCGGTCACCGTCGCGCATCTGCGCGACGAAGGTCTCGGCGGCGATCACCATGTTGCGGAACGGATCGCCCGCCATCGAGCCCGAGCGATCGAGCACCAGCGACACGTTGAGCGGCGCCAGCGTGGTGGAGGGCGGCCGGCCGCGCACGCTGATCGCCGCGTACAGCAGCCCGGTCGAGGTGCGCGGGCCGATGCCGCAGGCGATGTCGACCGGCGCGGTGGCCGGGTTGTCGGCGGCCACCTGCGGCCACTCGGGCGCGGGCGCCATCGAGAACACCATCTCCTCGCTCAGGTTCTGCAAGCGCGGCGTGGTGGGCAGGTTGACGAAGATCGAGCAACTGCCGACCGGCGCGAGCGCGGCGGCGACCAGCACCGCGCGGGTCGCGGTGGCAAGAGAACGGCAGTTCCGGCGGAGCACGGCGCTAGGAGGATTCATGGCGCGCCATTCTAGCGGAAGGTGAAGGGGATTTTAATCGGGACCCTCAAAGGGTCCCGAACGCCCCGGCTTCCGGTCAGAGGTCGTCGCAGGGGTTGCCGAGCGGGGCGCCCAGGTAGACGCCGAGGTCGTTGTAGATGAGGCCGTAGTTGCTGACCTTCTGGCCGGTCTGCGCGTCGGCGCCCTCGATCGGGATCACGGTCAGCGGGGTCTCCTTGCGCCCCTTGACCCACACCGGAGGATTCTGCGGGTCGCCGGGCCTGGGCACGATGTATCGCAGGGAGCCGCCCTTGGTCTCGAAGATCTCGCCCTGGGTGTCGGCGACGATGTTGGTCATCTTCTGCAGCTTCATCTGCCCCTTGGGCCCGACGTACAGGCGGAAGTCCTTCTCGTTGTCGGGCGTGCTGCCGCGATCGACGTAGTAGTAGACGCCGTTCTTGTCGCGCGCCAGGTGGTGCGGCCTGCGCCGGTGCGGCGACGGCTCGTAGCTGGCGCGAAGCAGCAGCGACTTCTTGGCTTCCGCGCCCAGCATCTCCATCTTGCTGGTGCGCTCACCGCAGGTCACCGTGCAGTGGCTGGTGCGCGGGTCGAGATCGACCGAGCCGTACAGGCGCATGTCGACGCCGCGGAAGTCGGGGTTGTGGCCGGCGGCGAAGTAGCGTGGCTCGAAGAAGAGGTCGCCGCTGAGGGCCCCCACGGGCAGGGGCACCTGGAAGAACCGCTTGCCATCGCCGTAGTACAGCTGGTGCGACTGCCGGTCGTGCGGGGCGACCACCAGGTAGTGCGACCGCCCGTCGGTGCACACCGCGGTCTTCTCGAGCGCGGTGCGCTCGCCCAGGGACTGGGCCTGCCCCCAGGGCGGGACCACGGCGCCGGGGCCCGGGCGGCCGGCCGCGGGCGGGGGCGCGGCCGAGGTGGTGGTCGCCGCGGTCAGCTGCTTGTCCAGGAAGGCGCGGGTCAGGTCGGCCAGGTTGGAGGCGTCGCGGCTGGCGGTCCAGGTCAGCGTGCCGCCGGTCAGATCGAAGGCCGGCGCCTTGCCGAACGCGCAGGTGAAGGTCGTGATGCGGGACGCGATGGCCTGCTTGGCCTCGGCCGACGCCCCGCACATCGCCTGCATGGTCGCCAGCGGCTCGCCGCAGTAGCCGGAGATGCTGATGGACATGATGTCGTCGTCGGTGATCGAGGTCCACTTCACCTCCAGCGCCAGCTTGCCGCCGCAGGCCTTGTCGACGCCGGCGGCCGCCGCGCGCAGGTCCTTGTCGTTGGCGGCCATCTCCGCCTTGCGATCGAAGGACTGCAGGCGGGCCAGCGTGCCGTCGCCGCGCTGCTTGTCGTAGAGCTTGCCGACCTCGTCGGCCTTCAGCGCCTGGGACTTCTTCTCGTCGTAGGCGATCCGGATCCCGTTGCCGCCGCGGCCAGGAACGTAAAGCTCGTAGCGCCCGCCGCGCACCGGGATGGTGACGTAGGTACGCCCGCGCAGCTTGGTGGTGTAGTTGATGCTGCCATTCCCGTTGTCGACGACCTCATGGGGGATGGCCTTGCCGTCGAACTCGCTGCGCGTGCCGCTGACCAGGATCAGCACGGTCTGGCCGGCGGGCTGGCCGCCGGCGCCCGGGCGCGGCGAGTTGACGATCGCCACGCTGATGCCGTCGGGGCCGGTGTAGACCCGCGGCGGGTCGGCGGCCGGGGCCTGCGCGCGCGCGGGCGCGGCGATCAGCAGCGCGCCCGCGATGGTGAGCAGCGCGATCGGTGGGCGCAGGGACCGCTTCGACAGGTCGGGCATCATGGCGGCGACCGTAGGAGAGGGCGCCACGGGCGTCAAGTCAGCGGGGCAGGGGCACGCCGCGTAGCCGGGCCTAACAATGTCCGGATAAGGAAGCGCGTCTCCAGTGCCGGGTCATGACTGATCCGTTCCCGCGCAGCGCGGCCATGAGCAGCCGGGGCTTCTCAACCGATTGACACCCCCGAAGGGCACCGCTACGGTCGCGTTTTTTCGCGGGAATTTGTGGTGCAGGCGGGCGTATCGATCTTGTCATTGTTGCCAGGTTGCGAGCGGGGGGAGGCCGGTGCGTTCGCGCGATCCGGTCCAGGGCGACCCGTGTCGGCCGCCAGCAAGCTTCGCCTGCGCCGGCAGCCGGCTTTCGCAACCGGCCAGTGACGGCGCCAGGCAACTTTTGGCGACCCGCGCCGACAACTGAATAGAACCTCGAGGTGCTAGCGTGTTGACGACAATTCGGACTGGATGGCGTTTTCGCAACCTGGCCTGCGCGCTGCTCGCGCTGGCGGTAGCAGGCTCGGCGTGCACCCAGTATCACGCCGTCCCCCGTGACGGGGGAGCGGGCGGCGGAGGAGGGGGGACTGCCGTCACCGTGGGCACCGGCGGCACGATCGCCGACGCGGCACCACCACTTCCGGACGCCGCGGGCCTGGATGGCGCCGTGGACCGGGTCGATGCCCCGGCGGTGGTCGGTGATGCCGGTTCGGTTGGTACCAGCGCGGTGCTGACGATCAGCCCGGACAGCCAGACCTTCGGAATGCTGGTCCAGAACCGAGGCAGCGCCTCGCAGACCTTCATGGTGAGCAACAACGGCCAGCAAGCGACCGGGGTCTTGTCGGTGGTCCTGGGTGGCACCGGCCGGACCGAGTTCCAGGTCACGGCCGACAGCTGCACCGGACAGTCCCTGATGGGCGGCGGCAGCTGCGCGATCACCGTGCGCTTTGCGCCGGTCAGTCTGGGGGCGAAGACCGCGTCGCTGACGGCGTCGGCGGCAGCGGGGGTCTCCGTGGTCGCCCAGCTTTCGGGAACGGGCATCACCCAATCAACCCTGGCGATCGCGCCCGACGTGCGGGACTTCGGGGCCGTGCAGCAGATGATCGCCGGAGCGTCGCAGATCTTCATGGTCACCAACACCGGGCAGGCGACCACCGGCCTGCTGTCCACCACCCTGGTGGGCAGCGACAACAGCAACTTCGCGATCACCGCCAACACCTGCGACGGGCATACCCTGGCGGCGACGGCCGGCTGCGCGGTCACGGTGCAGTTCACCCCGGTGACCCCGGGTTCCAAGCTGGTGACCTTGTCGGTGGCGGAGGCGGGGGGCCCGGCGGGGGTGGCGCAGCTGTCGGGGATCTCGCTGGCCAGCCCTGCGATCACCATCTCGCCGCTGAGCAAGCAGTTCAACTCGGTGACGGTGAACCAGAGCGCGTCGGCCACCTTCGTCATCAGCAACCCGGGCGGGGTGGCGACGGGACTGCCGGCGGTCACGGTGGCGGGGGCGACCGCGGCGGACAACGGGCAGTTCACCATCGCCGCGGGCGGAAACGGCTGCAGCGCCGGCATCGCGCCCGGGGGCAGCTGCATGGTCTCGGTGCGCTTCCTGCCGACCACGACCGGAATCAAGAACGGCACGCTGACGGTGAGCGCGACGCCCGGGACCTCGGCGGCGGCGACCTTGACGGGCACCGGGATCGCCGCCGGCAAGCTGAGCATCAGCCCGCTCAGCCAGGACTTTGGATCGCTGCTGCAGACCACCAAGAGCGCCACGGCGGTGACCTTCTCGGTGATGAACTCGGGGGCTTCTGCCACGGGAACGCTGCAGGCCAGCGTGGTGGGGTCGACAGAGTTCCAGATCACCCGGGACACCTGCTCGCAGACGGTGCTCGCGGCGGCAGGCAGCTGTGCGGTGGATCTGATCTTCGCGCCGACCAGCGCCAGCCCCAGCGGCTCGCTGCAGATCGTGGCGACCAACCCGGCGGACTCGGCCTCGGCCGGGCTGAGCGGGATCGGGCTGGCGCCGGCGAAGCTGACCATCGCGCCGGCGGCGGGGACGTTCACCGACACGGTGGTCAACCAGACTGGCGCCGCGCCGATCTCGTTCATTGTGCGGAACACCGGCGGCGTGTCCGCGGGCACCAGCGCCGGTCTGTCGCCAGCCATCTCGGGCACCAACCTGGCCGACTTCAGCGTGGTGACCGGAATGAGCACCTGCACCGGGGCGCTGGCCGCCGGCGCTCAGTGCACGGTGGTGGTGGCGTTCAACCCCAAGACCACCGGGAACAGCAAGACCGCCAGCCTGACCGTGAACGCGACCCCGGGCGGTCCGGTGGTGGCGTCTCTCGGGGGCAACGGGATCACCGCGGCGTCGCTGGCGCTGGCGCCGGCGGCGAACAACGCGGTGGCGTTCGGCAACGTGGTGGTCGGGGTGCCCAAGGATCAGACCTTCGAGGTCAACAACCTGGGGCAACAGCCATCCACCGGGCTGCAGATCGCCTTCGCCAGCACCACCGGCCCCGGGTTCACCTTGCTGACCGGCGCCACCGGCGATTGCGCCGCCAACGCCCCGGTGGCGGGCGGTTCCAAGTGCAACCTGCGCGTCCACTTCGCCCCGTCGGGTCGAGGCGCGCAGACCGCCACCCTGGCGGTGAGCGCCGCCGTCGGTGGGGCCCCCGCAGGGTTGACCCTGACCGGGACCGGTCAGCTCCCGGTCGGGCTGACCGCCAACCCGGCCACGGTCAACCTGGGCAACGTCAACGTCGGCACCAGCGCGCCGACCTCGGTGATGATCATCAACGGCGGCGATCTGGCGACCAGCGTCCCGGTGCTGAGCAACGGCAACACCGCCGAGCTCACCCTCACCAGCGGCTGCACCGCCGCGATTCCCGCCAGCGGCAGCTGCACCCTGGCGGTGAGCTTCCGGCCTTCCGCCGGCGGCGCGCGCAGCGCCACGGTGACGGTCGCGGTCACCGGGGCCTCGACCATGTTCACGGTCAACGCCACCGGCATCATCCCCTGCGGCGCCGTCGGCCAACCTTGCTGCCCCGGCGCAGGCGTCGCCCAGTGCGGCCAGTTCCTGACCTGCGCCGCTGCCACCTCCACCTGCGCCTGCGGCGGCTCCGGCCAGTCCTGCTGCGGCGGCCCCGGCGGCACCTGCACCGCAGCCGGCACCGTCTGCGGCACCGCCGGCACCTGCGCCACCCCCGTCGGCAACGGCGTGGCCTGCCAGACCAGCCCCCAGTGCAGCAGCAACAACTGCACCAGCGGCATCTGCTGCGCCGCGGGCCAGAGCGGCTGCAGCGGCAGTTGCGTCAACCTGACCAACGACAACGGAAACTGCGGGACCTGCGGTAGGACCTGCGTGCTCGGGACCCAGACTTGCGCCGCCAGTACCTGCAAGCTCAACGACGGCCAATCCTGTACGGCAGCCGCCCAGTGCGTGACCGGGGTCTGCAACTTCTTCTTCTCGGACGGGGACCAGGATGGCTATGGGGTCGGGTCAGCTAGCATCGGTCGTTGCAACCTGACGACGCCGCCGGCCGGATTGGCGACCGTCGGGGGAGATTGCTGTGACTCGAATCCGAACGTGAGCCCCAAAGTGACGGCCTTCCAGGCGAGCGCGGCACCGGCCTGCCCAGGCGGGACAATGGTGTCGGCGTGGGACTGGAACTGCAGCGGGGTCATTGAAGCCGACCTGGCCCATATCGTGAGCTGCGGGACGCCTCCCTCATGCTTGGCGACGACAGGTCCATTTCCAGATACGAGCTGCGGCGACCCCAACGCGGCGCCTCAACAGTGCGTGGTCGACGATCCGGGTCCACCGATTCAACCCTTTTGCCTTTCGGTAGCTGCTGGGCCCACGCGAGCCGAGGCCCTTCGTTCCGGTATAGGTGGTGGCCTGGGCGTTCTGGGGTGCAAGTGATTGCAATGTAAATGACTCAAAGAGGGCCGCCCCTCGCGCCTCGATTTGTGCCGAACAAGAAAAACGCGCCCGGGTGGAGACCCGAGCGCGCTCTTCTCTTTAGGCGTCTCTCTGTTCTTGGCGAACTGTGTTTAACGGCACTCCTAGTCCGTGGCAGCGTCGCTTCCTGCATCGGCAGCGGCGCCGGTATCGGCGCCCGTGTCTGTCGCCGCGGGCGCATCTACGCCAGTGTCCACGGACATATCCGGTGCCGCATCGGGCGGCGGGGCATTCTCGAGCCAAATATCGTCGACATACAGGGTGACGGTTCCGGCGGGATTCGCGCCTGCGTCGGGTGCGTCCTTAAACTGAATTTGGACGCCGAACTGGACGACATTGGGAAGATCGGATGTCGTAATGTCGACCACTTGGTCATGCCAGGCTCCGTCACTTAGTACCGACGAGTTCGCGTAGGGGGCCGCCTTATAGTTGCCATAGTTGGTTTGTGATTGGACGTACGTCTGAAAGCCGTTGATTCCCGAGTAATCCGAAGCGATAGCCTTGATCGAGAAATGGGCCTTGGCGAAACCCGACCAGTTGAGAGGCGGATTGTTGTGGTTGTAGTTGACGGTCACTTTCTGACCGACGTGCGAACCGTAGGTCACGAACAGTGATAGCGCTCCTGGGCACTTGGCCCCCTCGGTAAGGCTGCCACCGACCGAAGCTGTCGTGGCGCTCACGTCGCCTTCGGTTCCGACTTCCCGGTCGAGGAGGTGGCGCCGCTCCTGGGGCTCTACGCGGCGGTGACCCGACAGGACGCCA
>Ga0207701_10004169_pt1 | contig 14717 bp, 15 predicted proteins | sample KBSSwiSSwithPhiX_FD_184294 | JGI IMG/M metagenome (GOLD analysis project Ga0207701, IMG submission 184294) | Switchgrass rhizosphere bulk soil microbial communities from Kellogg Biological Station, Michigan, USA, with PhiX - S5 (SPAdes) (version 2) | ecosystem: Environmental > Terrestrial >... | reverse complement strand
CCGGTAGACGGTCGCCCGGCCGATGCCCGCGTCCTCCTTGCGCACGCGCTCGAACAGATCGTCGGCGCTGACGTGCCCCTCCTGTCGGAGGAACACCTGCACGATTCGATCGCGCTTGCTGGACCGTTTGCCGCCGGCTGGACGAAGCGTGGAAAGGTCGGGAAGTTGGCGCGTCATCTGGTGAATTGGCGGAACCTGGATGAACTGGTGAAAGGACTTCACCAATTCACCAGTTCGACCAACTCGCCGAGTGTGAACCTAGTCGACCGAGAACGACGAGCCGCAGCCGCAGGTGGAGGTGGCGTTCGGGTTCTTGATGGTGAACCCGCCGCCGGTGATGGTGTCGACGAAGTCCACCTCGGCGCCCGACAGGTAGCGAATGCTGATCGGGTCGACGAACAGCTTCACCCCGTGCGATTCGAACACCTGGTCGCCGGAGCCCTGACCGTTCTCTTCGATCATCAAGCCGTATTGGAAGCCCGAGCAGCCGCCGCCCTGGACGAAGACACGCAGGCCGCTGTCGGTCTTGTTTTCCTCGGTCAGCAGCTCGTTGATCTTGGCCGCCGCCGTTTCTGACACATTGATCATGTCGGCATTATATCAAGATCCCGGTTGATATACTGCACAGCCTCGTACATGGCTTACGTCCGAATCGAGTCGATTTCCAGAGAAAACCTGCTGATTTCCGCGGACGAGCGGTGGCGCGTGATCGGCGGGACGCGGCCCGACCTCGCCCCGGCGCTGGCGCTCCAGCGCGCCCTCCTGACGGAGGTGATCGACCTCGCGGACGTCATCGGCGCCGGGAGATTGCCGAAGCTCTCGCTCCCGCCGAAGTATCTCGCCGCCAAGCTCGCCCGCGGTGTGCCGATGCTCGCCGGCGAGCCGGTCCCGGTGCCGACCCGGGTGCTCCTGCCGACGCTCCTGAAGCTGTGCGACGCGCTGGCGGAGGGCGGCGCCGGCGCGACCGCCACCCACATCCGCGAGGCAGTCGAGAACGGCAGCGTCGAGCCCGGGTCGCTCTTCACCGCGTCGCTCAGCCGCAACCAGGCAGCGGTCAGGACCGGGGCATCCCATCGCGGTCTAGCCCCCGATCTGGTGTGGCTCGTCGCCGAGCTGGCGGTCAGCCCGTTCGTGTACGCGCTGCAGCGGACGCTGCTCGGAGACGCCAGCAGCGAAGAGCTGCGCGCCGCGCTCGACGCCTGGCACGCCGGACACTGCCCCGCCTGCGGCTCGTGGCCCGCGGTCGCCGAGGTCGTCGGCGGCCATCGCACCCTGCGCTGCTCGTTCTGCTCGACCGCGTGGGAGCTGCCGGCGTACGCCTGCATCTATTGCGGTGAGCGCGGCGAGAAGTTCGTCACCGCCGCGCCCAACGAGGAACGAAAGGATCGCCGCATCGAGGTGTGCTCGACCTGCGGCGGCTACCTGAAGACGATCGACGTACCGCAGCTGTCGCCGTTTCCGCTGCTGTCGATCTCGGACATCGAGACCACCGACCTCGACGTCTCCGCGATGGAGCACGGCTACGCGCGCCCGGCGCTGAAAGATTTCACCAAACGGAAGTAGGCGCCGTGCTCATTGAAAGCACATTCGCGGGCGGATGCGTTTCCCATGCGATGGTCACGGACGTCGGCCACGACCCTGCCGGCGCTGGCGTCGCCGCGGACTGACAGTCAGACTCCGATGGTCTCGAGGTGCTGGCCCGACTCCTGTTCGATGTCCTTGTGCAGCGAGTTGCCGTGCGCATCCATCGTCACGATCGCCGGGAAGTCCTCGACGGTCAGGTGCCACATCGCCTCAGGGGTACCGAACTCCAGGAGCGACACGCCGGTGACGCCCCTGATCGAGCGCGCGTAGAACTGCGCCGCACCGCCGATCGCGTTCAGGTAGACGGCGCCCTGCTCCTTCAGCGCCGCGAGCGTCTTCGCGCCCATTCCGCCCTTGCCGATCACGGCGCGGACGCCGTAGCGCTTGATGATCTCGCCCTGATACGGCTCCTCGCGAATGCTGGTTGTCGGGCCGGCGGCGGTGACGCGCCAGCCTTCGCCTTCTTTCACGACCACGGGGCCGCAGTGATAGAGGACCGAGCCGCGCAGATCGACCGGCGGCTCGTGCTTCATCAGGTGCGAGTGCACGGCGTCGCGGCCGGTGAACATCGGGCCGGAGATCATCACCACGTCGCCGACCTTGAGCGCCCGCACCGCCTCCTCGGTCAGCGGCGCGCGCAGCGCGACCTCCTTGCCGGTGCGGACGAACCCTGCCTGATCGAGCATCGGGATCACCGGGTGCGACGGATCGCGGTACAGCCAGCGATCGATCGCGCCGGTCGACGCGTTCAGCTCGACGCCGAGCCGGCGGAAGGCCCAGCAGTCGTAGGCCACGGAGACGAAGAAGCTGGCGGGGAGACGGTTGAGCGCGCCGATCTTGCAGCCGATGAGCGTCACCTTGCCGCCAAAGCCCATGGTGCCGATGTCGAGATCGTTGACCGTCGCCATCACCGCGCCTTCGACTTCGGCCAGGCGCGGGTCGGGGTTGATGTCGTCCAGCGTCCTGAACAGCTGCTCCTTCGCGTGCGTGTAGCCGGACGTGCGATCGCCGCCGACGCAGACGCCGACGGCTCCGGGCGCGCATCCCTTTCCCTGGGCGTTCCAGACGGCGTGCAAAATGCATTTCCTGACGCCGTCGAGCGTGCGGTCCGCGCGGCCGAGATGCGGCAGCTCCACCGGCAGCGCGTACTGCGCGTTGGTGTTCTCGCAGCCGCCGCCCTTCAGGATCAACTTGATCTCGATCGCGTCGTGCTCCCACTGATCGAAGTGGATGATCGGCGTGCCCGGCCCGAGGTTGTCGCCGGAATTCGTGCCGGTGATCGAATCGACCGAGTTGGGGCGCAGCTTACCGCGGCGCGTCGCCTCGGCCACCGCCTCGCGGATCTGCTGGCGCATCCAGATCTGATTGGCGGCGACCGGTGTCTTCACCTCGAAGGTGGGCATGCCGGTGTCCTGACAGATCGCGCCTTCGTTGTCGACCGCAAGGTCGATGTTCTGGGCGATGATCGTCAGCGCCTGCGACGACCTGGTGCCGGCCGGCTCGGCGACGAGCGAGTGTTTCATCGCCGCGCGGACGTCGGGCGGGAGATCGGTCGAGGTCCGGACAATCAGCTGCAGGACGCTGTCGAAAAATGAAGGCAGCATTTACGCCCCAGTATACTGAGAGCTGACCGTCAATGGCTGATAGCTGACAGCTGATGGCTGAGAGCTGAGAGCTGATAGCTGATAGCTGAGAACCGATGCCTGAGAGCTTCCGCGTCGAGCGCGATCCGCTGGGCGAGCTGAGGGTTCCATCCAGCGCCTATTACGGCGTGCAGACGGCGCGCGCGGTCGAGAATTTCCCGATCAGCGGCCTGCGCGCCCCGGCCGATCTTGTCGTCGCCACCATCCTGGTGAAGAAGGCCGCGGCCGAAACGAACGCCGCGCTGGGCCGCCTCGACGCCGACGTTGCGCGAGCGATCGTCGCGGCGGCGGACGAGATCCTGACCGGCGCGCACCGCGATCAGTTCGTCGTCGACGTCTACCAGGCTGGCGCCGGCACGTCGCACAACATGAACGCGAACGAGGTGCTCGCCAACCGCGCCGGCGAGATCCTCGGCGAGGCGCGTGGCGCCTATACGCGCGTCCACCCGAACGATCACGTCAACATGGGGCAGTCGACGAACGATGTCTTCCCCACCGCGACACGGCTCGCGCTGCTGCTTGGCGCCGGGCCGCTCGTCGCCGCGGCGCACGCCCTCGCCGAGAGCCTGGGCCAGAAAGCGGACGAGTTCGCAGACGTCCTCAAGACGGGGCGCACGCACCTGCAGGACGCCGTGCCGATCACGCTCGGGCAGGAGTTCAGCGGCTACGCCGAGTGCGTGCGGCGCGGCGCCGAGGACGTCGCCCACGCGTCGGAGCAGCTCGAGGAGCTGAACATCGGCGCGACCGCCGTCGGCACCGGGCTGAACGCCGGCGACGAGTTCCGGCAAGTCGTCGTGAAGTATCTCGCGCAGTATACGAAGCTGCCGCTGGTGCCGGCGACCAACCTGTTCCGCGTGACGCAGAGCATGGGCGACGTGCTCGCGTACTCGAGCGGGATGCGGCGGCTGGCGGTGGAAGTGGGTAAGGTCGCGAGCGACCTGCGGCTCCTCAGCATGGGGCCGCGCGCCGGCCTCGCCGAGATCGCGCTGCCGGCGGTGCAGCCCGGATCGTCGATCATGCCGGGCAAGGTGAACCCGTCCGTGCCCGAGATGGTCAACCAGGTCTGCTTCCAGGTGATGGGATGCGACGCGACGGTCGCGATTGCGTGCGAAGCCGGCCAGCTCGAGCTGAACGTGATGATGCCGGTGATCGCGTGGAACGCGCTTCACGCCTCGACAATCCTGCGCGAGGCGATGAAAGTGTTCAAGACGCGGTGCGTCGATGGCATCGCCGCCGACCGGACCCGAGCGCTCGAGTTGCTCGAGCGCAGTACCGCGAGCGCCACCGCGCTGAGCCCGTACATCGGCTACGCGGCCACGGCAGAAATCGCGAAAGAATCGGTGAAGAGCGGCACGTCGATCCGCGAGCTGGTGCTGCAGCGCGGGCTGCTCGACGCGAAGCGGCTCGACGAGATCCTCTCGGTGGAGTCGATGACGCGCGGCGGGATCGTCGGGGCGGACGGGGCCGGGAAGGCAGAGGGGGCGGATGCGGCCGGCGGGGCCGGCAGGGAAGGACACGGGAAGGCGCGTGGTTAGGCAGACGATTGCGCTGCTCGTGTGCTTCACCGTAGCGGGGGCGCTCACTCCGTCGCCGGCGACCGCGCAGCTGCGCCGGCCGGCCCGACCGGGCGCGCCTCGAACAGGTTTGCCGCTCCGGCCGCTCCCGCCCGCTCGCCCTGCGCAGCCCCGTACACCCGCCGAACCGGCCGACCGTCTATTCCGGCAGCAGGATCTCGGGCTGCTCGAAGCGCCCGATCGCGATCAGTGGCAGAAGCCCGATCAGATCATGGACGCGCTCGCCGTTGCCGAAGGCGCGGTCGTGGCCGAACTGGGCGCCGGGGGCGGATGGTTCACGCTGCGACTCGCCTCGCGTGTCGGGCCCAACGGGCTCGTCTACGCCGAGGACATCCAGCCGGGGATGATCGAGGGCATCGCGCGCCGGATGAAAGCCGAGAACCTCACCAACGTGAAGCCGATCCTCGGCACGACGACTGATCCGCGGCTGCCGCCGGGGCTCGATGCAGCGCTGATCTCGGACGCCTTTCACGAGATGGACGACCCGAAAGCACCGTCGGTGATTGTGACGCTGCTGCGAAACATCGGGAGGTCGCTGAAGCCGCAGGGCCGGCTGGGGATCGTCGACTGGACACGGGGCGCGGGCGGGCCGGGGCCGCCCGCGAACAAGCGCGCCGATCCGGATTCGATCGTCAAGGCGGCGCAGGCCGCGGGGCTGGTGCTGATCTCGCGCGAGGAGATTCCGCCGTTCGTCTACCTGCTGGTGTTCGGGCGCGCGCCTAGCGGCGCGACCCGGCCTGACCAGTGATCTTCCACAGGCCGGGCATTACGCCGGCAGCGACGAACAGCTTGAACACGTCGGGCACGATGAAGGGCACGACGCCGGCTGCGAGCGCTGACGACATCCCGCGAACCTGCTGCGATGCGATCGAGAGCCACGCGGTGCCGCCGGCATACACGACCGCGAGCCCAGCGGCCATCGCGACGATGGCGGTGAGGTAGCGTCGATCGAAGCCGCGCTCGGCGAGCGCTCCGGTGACGAACGCCGCGAGCGGATAACTCATCAGGTAGCCGCCGCTCGGACCGAGCAGGCGCGCCGCGCCCTGCGGCAGCAGCGGAGAGGCGGCAAAGACCGGCAGGCCGGCGATGCCGAGCGCAAGATAGAGCATCTGGCTCGTCGCACCAAGCCGCGAGCCGAGCACCATCGCGCCGAGGAGCACCACCATCGGCTGGAACGTGAACGGCACGGGCGTGAACGGCAGATGGACGCTCACTTGCGCCGCGATTGCCGTCAGGCCGGTGACGAGCACGACGGCGCACACCTGTTCGGTGGCGCGGACCGGCGCGTCGAGTCGCCTCGTCATGGTCGCGAGTAACGTCGGCTGCATGACCGGCGATCTTAGCCTATGCCTATAGCGCTGACAATTGCCGGCAGCGATCCGAGCGGCGGCGCCGGCATCCAGGCCGACCTGAAAACCTTCGCCGCGTTCGGCGTCTACGGGGCGAGCGCCATCACCGCGATCACGGTGCAGAGCACGCGCGGCGTCGAATCGGCGACGCCGCTCGAGGCCGATCTCGTCACCGCGCAGATCGAAGAGGTCGCCGGCGATCTCGCGATCGACGCCACCAAGATCGGCATGCTCGCCACGGCGGCGATCGTCGAAGCCGTGGCCGCGACAATCAAGGAGCTCGAGCTGCCGCTGGTTGTCGTCGATCCTGTGCTCGTGTCGACGAGTGGCACGCGTCTCCTGGACGATGACGGCGTAAGGGCGCTGTGCACGGAGCTCTTGCCAGTGGCGCGGGTGGTGACGCCCAACGTGCCGGAGGTCGAAGCGCTCACGGGCATCCGGGTCGATTCGATGGCAGCCGCGCGCGACGCCGCAAGACGCCTTCACAAGATGGGAGCAGCCGCCGTCATCGTCACCGGCGGACACGGCGAGTGGGAGCAGGACGTGGTCGATCTGCTGTTCGATGGACACCAGTTCCATGAACTGCGAACTCCGCGCGTCCACGGCCGAGAGACGCATGGCACCGGCTGCACGTTCGCGTCGGCGGTCGCCGCGGGCCTGGCGATGGGGCAGCCGCTGGCGGAAGCTGCCGCCAGCGCTCAACAGTACGTGGCCGGCGCGATCGCGCATGCACCCGGGATCGGTCACGGCCGCGGGCCGCTGAATCATTTCTGGAACGGGATCCGGCGGCCCTGAGGGTGCCCTACCCTTCCCCACGTGCCCCACCTCGACCTCGTATACTGATGGCGTGACGACTTCCCTGCTGGCCATCGGCCCTGCCCCGCTGGCGCTCGAGCGGCTGGCCGAGGCATTGGCTACGGGCACAGTCGCGGATCAATCAGGCGCCGACGGCGCCGTGGTGACCTTCCTGGGGCTCGTACGCAACCACAACCTCGGGCGAAGCGTCCGATATCTGGAGTACGAGGCCTACGAGCCGCTCGCGCTCAAGGCGTTCGAGCGCATCGCCACCGAGATTGCCGAGCGGTGGCCGGCGGCGCGGCTGGCGCTGCACCACCGGGTCGGCAAGCTCGAGATTGGCGAGGCGAGCGTCGCAATCGCCGCGCGCTCCCCGCACCGCGGCGACGCCTACGCGGCGTGCCGCTACGCGATCGAGCGGGTCAAGCAGATCGCGCCGATCTGGAAGCGCGAGTTCTTCGAGGGCGGCGACGTCTGGATCGAGGGGGCGACCGCCGATCCTGACAACCAGCAGGCGCGCGCCGAAGCCGAGCGGGTCGCATGCGCGTGACGGTGCGGCTGTTCGCGCGGCTCCGCGACATCGCCGGCGCCTCCGAGCTGGCGCGCGAGCTGGCGCCCGGCGCGACGATCGGCGACGTGTGGCGACAGCTGGCGCGAGAGTTCCCGGAGCTCGCGAGCTACGAGCGCTCGATCTCGTCGGCAGTGAACGCCGACTACGCGAGGATGGATCAGGTGGTCGGGGACGGCGACGAGGTCGCGTTCCTGCCTCCCGTCTCCGGGGGATGATGGAACGCAGAGCCCGCAGAGATCGCAGAGAAGAATTCCTGTACCAGGATTTCTCTGCGTGCTCTGCGGCCTCTGCGTTCGATGGGCTTTATGTTCGATAAGCTGGCGTCGGAAGAACAACGCTACGAAGACCTGATGCGGCTGCTCGGGACGTCCGAGGTGCAGTCGGAAGCAGCGACGTACCGGAAGCACGCGAAGGCGCTGGCGGAGGTCGAGCCGCTGGTGCAGAAGTTCCGCGAGTACAAGGCGGTGACGCACGACCTGACGCAGACCGAGGAGCTCGCCGGCGCGGGCGACCCGGACATGCGCGAGCTCGCGCGCGAGGAGCTCAAGTCGCTGGTCGTCCGGCGCGACGCGCTCCTCGCCGAGCTCAAGATTCTGCTGATCCCCAAGGACCCGAACGACGACAAGAACGTGATGCTGGAGATCCGCGCCGGTACCGGCGGCGACGAAGCCGCGCTCTTCGCCGCCGAGCTCTTCCGCATGTACACGATGTACGCCGAGCGCCAGGGGTGGCGCATCGAGGTGATGTCGAGCAGCGACACCGGCGTCGGCGGGCTCAAGGAAGTCATCGCGATGATCGAGGGGCGCGGCGTCTACAGCAAGCTCAAATACGAGAGCGGCGTGCACCGCGTCCAGCGGGTGCCGGCCACCGAAGCGAGCGGCCGCGTCCACACCTCCACGGTGACCGTCGCGGTGCTGCCGGAGGCCGAAGAGGTCGACGTGCACATCAACGACAAGGACCTGCGCATCGACACCTTCTGCTCGAGCGGGCCTGGAGGCCAGAGCGTCAACACCACGTACTCCGCCGTCCGCATCACCCACCTCCCGAGCGGGGTGGTCGTGTCGCAGCAGGACGAGAAGTCGCAGATCAAGAACAAGGCGAAGGCGATGAAGGTGTTGCGCGCGCGCCTCTACGAGATCGAGCTGCGCAAGCAGCAGGACGCGATCGCGAAGGACCGCCGCAGCCAGGTCGGAACGGGCGAGCGCTCCGAGAAGATCCGCACCTACAACTTCCGCGAGAACCGAATCACCGATCACCGCGTCGGCTTCACGATTCACCGGCTCGTCGACGTGCTCAACGGCGATCTCGCCGAGGTCCTCGACAACGTGATCACGTTCTACCAGACCGAGAAGCTGAAAGACGCGACGGCGGTCTAATCCAGGACACGACACCAAACAAAATGAGCATTCACATCCAGGTCTCCGCGGCGCGCCAGCGGCTCCGCGACGCCGGAATCTCGCAGACCGAATCGGACCTCGACGCGCGGCTGCTCGCGCAGCACGTCCTCGGCTGGAGCACCGAACGGTTCCTCGTCGACGCCCACGCGCAGGCGCCCGACGGCTTCACGCCGCAATACCAGACGCTGGTCGAACGCCGCGTCACCCGCGAGCCGCTCGCCTACATCGTCGGGGTACGCGAGTTCTGGGGGCTCGCTCTCGAGGTCACCCCGGACGTGCTGATCCCGCGGCCGGCGACGGAACTGATCATCGAAGCGCTCTTCGCTCTGTATCGCGATCGGACCGCGCCGCTCCGAGTGGCCGACATCTGCACCGGCTGCGGCTGCGTGGCAGTGGCGATCGCGCACGAGCGGCCGACGGCGCGGGTGGTCGCAGCCGACATCTCGCCGGAAGCGCTGAGTGTGGCGAGGCGAAACGCGGCGCGCCACGGCGTCGGCGATCGCGTGTCGTTCTGCCACGGCGATTTGCTCCACGGCATCGAAGGACAGTTCGACGCCATCGTTGCCAACCCTCCGTATGTCGTTGACGGCGCCAGAAACGCGCTGCAGCCGGAGGTCCGCGACTTCGAGCCGGCGCTGGCGCTGTATGGCGGCCGCGAAGGCCTCGACCTCCTCACGCGGCTGGTCGCTGATGCGCCGGCGCACTTGTACCCCGGCGGCTACCTGATCTTCGAGTTCGGGCTCGGGCAGGACGTCGAGATCGAGGAACTGATCGCGGGCTCGCCGGAGCTCGAGTTCGTGGAACTGCGCCGCGACCTCGAGGGCATCGCGCGCACCGCGGTCGCGCGACGGCGATAGGACCCGGCACGCTGGCTAGCCCGGCACCTCTGAAGGGGTTGCCCTACGGTGCGCCGCGCTAGAATCGGCGAATGGCTGACTGCCTGTTCTGCAAGATCGCCAACCACCAGATCCAGGCGTCGATCGTCTATGAAGACGATGCGGTGGTGGCATTCAACGACATCAACCCGCAGGCGCCGACGCACATCCTCGTCGTGCCGCGGCAGCATATTGCGTCGCTCAACGACCTGACGCCGGCCCACGATCAGATCGTTGGCGAGGTGGTCAGGCGCGCGGCCGCGCTTGCGGCCGAGCGGCACATCGCGGTCGGCGGCTTCCGCACCGTGTTCAACACCAACCGCGATGCAGGGCAGACGGTCTTCCACATCCATCTGCATTTGATTGGCGGCCGCAGCCTCGGGTGGCCGCCAGGATAGCAGCGCAGCGACGCGTACGTCGCGGCGCCGGTGCTGGTCATGTCGGCCGAGGACGACGTGGAAGCGCAGGCCGGCCACCTTGGCGCAGTGGGGGCGGTGCGGAAGCCCTTCGATCCGGACGAATTGCTGCACGCGGTGTCGACCGCGATCAGGACACCGGGTTCCCCGTGCACCGGCGTGCGCAGGCCGCGGGCGTGATGACACGCGTGGCCGAATCGCAGACGGTCTACAACCCGAGACGGTCGAACTCCGCCTTGATCGTCGGGTAGCACTCGCACGACCTCGCCTCGAGTCCCTTCCGATTGAGGATCGTGACCTTCGCGTGGGTGTAGCGGATCAGCCTCGCTCGTTGCAGATGGCGAGCGACCACGGTGACGGTGGGACGCGTGGAGCCGAGCATCATCGCCAGAAACTCGTGACTGAGGCTGAACTGGTCCGACCTGATGCGGTCGTGCGTCATCAGCAGCCACCGGCAGCATCGTTCCTGCACCTGATGGAGCGCCATGCACGCCGTCGACTGCATCATCAACGCCATCGTCGCCTGCGCATACCGATTGACGGCCTCGTAGAGCGCGCCTCGCCGTTCGAGCTCGCGCTGGAACTCTTTCAGCGGCATCCGTTCGGCGCTCGAATCCGGCACCTGCACCATCGACTCACCCGGCATCACCTGGCCGCCGAAAAACGCAGCCATCCCAACCATGCCTTCGTCGCCGACCGTCGCGACCTCGACGGCCGTGCCATCGGACATCATCGCGGTGACCGAGCAGACGCCGCCATTGGGAAAGTAGACATGGCGAATCGGCGCGCCGCGCTTCAAGAGAACGGCCTTGACGCTCAGGGGAACGGTGGTCAGATGCGGAACGATGCGGGCGAAATCTTCGGCGGGCAGTGCGGAGAGCAGCCGGTTCTTTGGCCGTCCATCAACCGGCGGCGGCCGGCGCGCGGGCGGCGGCGGGCGAACGGACGGCGAGCGTTTCCTGGGCATGGACACCCTCCTCAACGGTGACGTTTCGCTTTGGAGAGGCTGTGGCGGACCGTGCTCGCGTCAAGCGGCGGGCGGCAGGCTCAGGAAAGCACTAGCAAGAGCACCTGCAGTCTAGCACGACGCCACCGTCACCCGTTTTGGCTCTCGCAGCCTCTGCTGGCCGCCGGGACAGCAAATCTCGACGCGACGCCGGACACCACCAAGTTCACGAAGATCACGAAGATCACGAAGAAGAATCTCGTCGTGGTTGCCGGGGCAGCTAACCAGCGCACCGTCCCATCCGTCTCATGAACCAGCGGGCGGGGTTTGACGTCACATCCTACGTACGTTATCTACATAGTCATGCGGATCACGCTCGCCACCGCCCTCGTCCTGCAGGCCATCGCGCGCGGCCATCGTCACGGGTTCGAGATCGTCGACGTCACCGGCTACCCGACGGGCACGGTTTACCCGGCACTCCGGCGGCTCGAGCAGGCCGGCTACGTGCGATCGGAGTGGGAGCGTGAGCGCGTCGCCTCGAGAGAAGCGCGGCCGCAGCGGCGCTATTACGAGATTACCGCCGCCGGTACGCGCGCGCTCGAAGGCGCACTCGAACCGATGCGGTCGCTCGACGGCCTCCAGCCGCTCGCGCCGAAGCCGGCACGATGAAGCGGCTTCCCACCGCGCTCGGCCTGATTCGCCTCATCTCGCGGCTGGTCCCGCGATGGCGCCGCGGCGACTGGGAGCGCGAATGGCACGCAGAGCTGCAGGCGCAGGCACACGACGACACCGGCGGAGAGTCAACCGTGCTGGCCCGCTCGGCCGGCGCGTTCGCAGACGCGTTTTCCCTGAGGAGCCAGGCGATGTATCTGGATTTGTGGCTGGGCGACGTCCGCTTCGCCTGGCGGGCTGTTTCACGGCGGCCGGCATTCACAGCGCTGGTCGTGCTGACGCTGGCGCTCGGCATCGGCGTCAACAGCGCCGTTTTCGCGCTCGTCGACACCGTGCTCCTCCGCCCGCTGCCGTACCGCGATCCGTCGCGCCTCGCCTTCGTCTGGCAGACGCTGCCCGAGCACAACGTCTTCGATCTCGAGGCGACGCCGTTCGACTACGACGCCTGGCACCAGGTGAAGAGCTTGGCGCAGATCGGCCTCGTGGCCACTGACGCGTTCACGCTGACCGGCAATGACAATCCCGAGCGCGTGAGAGGCTCACGCGTGACGGCGTCGCTGATGCCGCTCCTGGGCATCGCGCCCCAAATCGGCCGCGCCTTCTCGGCCGATGAAGACGCGCTCGGCGCCGAGCGCGTGGTGATCCTCAGCGACGGGCTCTGGCGGCGCCGCTACGGCGCCGATTTCTCGATCCTCGGGCGCACCATCCAGGTCGACGGCGCGCCGCGGACGGTCGTCGGCGTGATGCCGCGCGCGACCGCGCTGCCGGGACCTCTCGCCGGCGACGACGAGTTGTGGCTGCCGGCGGAGATGAGCGGCGAGGAGCGCACGAACGACACCAGCCACAACTACACCGTCCTCGCGAGGCTCGCCGATGGCACGACGCCGGCGCAGGCGTCGGCGGAGCTCGAGGCCTTTGCGGCGCGCATGACCGCTGAACATCCAACCAGCCACCGCGGCCTCGGCGTACGGCTCGTGCCGCTGGCCGAACAGGCTGTGGTGACCATCCGGCCGACGCTGCTCGTGATCGCCGGCGGAGTGGCGATGCTGCTGCTCGTCGCCTGCGCCAACGCCTCGACGCTGCTGATCGCGCGCGCGTCGAACCGGCGCCAGGAACTGGCGGTGCGCACGGCGCTCGGCGCGACCCGGTCGCGTCTGCTGTCGCTCGCGGTCACCGAGTGCCTGATCCTCGCCGTCCTCGGCGGCCTCGCAGGCCTGGTGCTCGGGAGCTGGGCACTGCGCGGGCTGCTGCCGCTGTTCACCGACACGCTGCCGGCGTCCATTGCGGTCGACGTCGACGCCCGCGTCGCTCTTTTCACCGCGGTTCTCTCGGCGACGCTCGGCCTGGTCTTCGGCGCCGTCGTCGCCGCGCACGGCCCGGACGATCACGTCAGCGACTCGTTGAAGGCATCCGGCCGGACCACGACGGCGCATCGGGCGGCGCGCGCGCGAACGACACTGGTCGTGGCGCAGGTGGCACTCGCCGTCGTGCTGTTGTCGGCGGCCGGGCTGATGCTCTCGAGCGTCGTCAAGCTGTCGCGCGTTGGCACCGGCTTCGCGGCGGATCATGTCCTGACGACAAGGCTGGCGCTGAGCGGCTCGAACTACTCGGCCGCGCCCGCCCGCATCGCGTTCGTCAGCAACCTGCTGGAGCGCCTGCAGGCCTCGCCAGGCGTGCACGACGCGGCCCTGACCTCGACCATCCCGTTCGGCGGCACGCGCGGCGCCAACGGCATCGAGGTAGAGGGGCGACCGAAGAACCCGAGCGAGATCCTGATCGTCGACCAGCGCCACGTATCGCCCGGCTATTTCCAGGCGATGAAGATTCCGATGCTGCGCGGCCGGACGTTCACAGCCGCCGACGACAGTCAGGCGGAGCCGGTCGTCGTCATCAACCGCGACATGGCGAACCGTTACTGGCCGAACGCCGACCCGATCGACAAGCGGGTGCGGTTGAACGCCGGCGACGACTCTGGTCCATGGATCCGTGTCGTCGGCGTCGCCGAAGATGTGCGGCACATATCGCTCAGCCGCGCCGCCGTGCCGGAGATGTATCGACCGTTCACGCAGGCGCCGGTCGCCACCTTCACACTGGTCGTGCGGACGGCGAGCGAGCCGGCGTCGATGGCGCCGGTGGTGCGCTCGAACGTGCAGGCGGTCGACCCGGACCTGCCGCTCTACGACGTGCGCACGATGGACGACCGGATCGCGGCGTCGTTCGCGCAGACGAGGGGCACGATGCTGCTGCTCCTCGCGACCGCGGCGCTGGCCGCGGCCCTCGCCGGGGTGGCGATCTACGGATCGATCTGGTACTCGGTCAGCCAGCGGCTGCCGGAGATCGGGATCCGGCTGGCGCTGGGCGCGACGCGTGCGTCGGTGTTCACGCAGGTGCTCGGCAACGCGGTGTGGCTGACGGCGGTCGGCGCGGCGATCGGAACCGCCGCGTCAATCGCGGCCGGGCGGCTGATCGCCGGACTGCTCTTCGATACCGCGAGCACCGATCCGGCGACGCACGTCATGGTGGTCGGCGCGGTGCTGGTGCTCGCCGTGGCGGCGAGCGTCGTGCCGGCGCGGCGGGCGATGAGCGTCGACCCGATCACGGCGCTGCGCGCCGAGTAAGAAACGACGATCAACGCGGAAGCCGCAGAACCCGCGGAACAATTCTTCTCTGTTCCTCTGATTCTTGCGGCGTGGTTGCCGGTTCGAGAGAAAACGATTGCTCTGCGTATTCCGCGAGTTCAGCGTTTGATCGTCGTGGCTCACTCGCGGGCCAGCAAGTACGCGCCGCGACGCGCCGCGCGATCGAGGAAGAAGTCCACCGCCCGGTAGCCGCGATCGAAGTAGGTGGTGAAGATCGCGCGCGTGCAGACACGCCACCCGAGCGCGAGCTCAGGTG
>Ga0207701_10004168_pt1 | contig 14717 bp, 13 predicted proteins | sample KBSSwiSSwithPhiX_FD_184294 | JGI IMG/M metagenome (GOLD analysis project Ga0207701, IMG submission 184294) | Switchgrass rhizosphere bulk soil microbial communities from Kellogg Biological Station, Michigan, USA, with PhiX - S5 (SPAdes) (version 2) | ecosystem: Environmental > Terrestrial >... | reverse complement strand
TGGCGCGAGAGAGAGCCGCAGCGATGCGGTGGTGGCGATCGCACATTGCCCGGGACGCCGCCATAGCACGCCCCACGTGCGTCCTTCGCGCGCGGCGACCGCGAGCCGGCGCATTGGGCGCTCGTCGTGCGAGCCGAGCCAGGCGAAGGCGGCGCCGCACTCCGGCGCGCGCAGCGCCTGCTCGTAGGCCCACAGCTGATCGGCGGAGCTCCTGCAGCGAACGACGAGAAGCCGCGCGAGATCGAGTCCGGCCGCGATCAGCGCCGGCGCGTACGGCACATGCGGCGGCGCGATCCACGCGATGTCACGGCCCTCTGCCTGCAATTGCGCAAGCGCCGGCAGCGTGAGACGAAGCTCGCCGATGCCTTCGCGCTCCAGCATGATCTCCGTCAACGCGCTGCTCGGCCAGCCGCGGCCGGGCAGCATGGCGTCGAGCGCGGGAAAGCCCGACGGCAACGCCGCGGGCTCGGGCGCGCATTCGCCCCCGCGCCAGATGGCGGGATTCGACAGCACGGCAGCGAGGGCGGGATTCATTGCTGTCCCCGGTTTGCACTTGCGGACATCGCGTGAAACGGGCGAGGTGCCTAGTCCGACGCGCCTCCCATCAATTTTGCCGCGCGCTTCTCGAGCTCGGCAGGCGGGACGTCCTCGACGTGGGTGGCGAGATACCAGTGATAGCCGAAGGGATCGTCGATGCCGCCGGTGCGATCGCCGTAGAACTGGTCCGCAACCGGCCGGACGAGCTTGCCGCCTGCGGCGACGGCCTGCGCGACCTGCGCGTCGACATCCTTGACATAGACCATCAGCGAAATGGGCGAGCCGCCGAGCTTGCGCGGGCTGCGATTGCCCATCTCGGGATTTTCGTCGGCAAGCATGATCGGCGAATCGCCGATCTTGATCTCGGCGTGGCCGATCCTGCCGCCGGGAGCGGGCATGCGCAAAAGCTCGACAGCGCCGAAAGCCTTCTTGTAGAACTCGATCGCGCGCGCGGCGTCGTCGAGAGTGAGGTACGGCGTGACGCTGTGATAACCCTCGGGAATGGGTTTTACGGCCATGATCGTCTCCTTCAGGAATGGGTTATGGGCAAATCAGCCGGGCGGCCAGTGTTGAGCGAACACCGGCGCGACCTTGGGCTCTCGTTCGATGCGCAACAGCAATTCGTGGAACGCCGGCCGCGCTTTTTGCAGGTGCGGCCGCGCCCCCGACCATTTCGACACGACGGCGGCGAGAAGATCGAGCGCGCCGACCGCCGCACCGCCGAGGTAGGGACGTGCAGGAAAAAGATCGGCGAACATTTCCCAGAACTGATGCAGGCGGGCGCGCGTGCCGGCGCGGATGCGCTCCTGCGTCGCTTCGTCGGCATCCTTGCACCAGCGCTCGGGGAAATCGATGACGCTGATGGCGGCGTAGCAGTTCGCCGCGATGAACACGAGCCCGCGCATGGCCTGCGCCCGCGCCGAGGCGTCGCGCGGCAGCAAGCCGCTTTGCGGGTGCGCCTCGCCGAGATGGAGCAGGATGGCGGCGCTTTCCGAGAGCGCGCTGCCGTCGGGCAGCACGAGGGTCGGGATCTGGCCCAGCGGATTCAACTTCAGCAATTCCGCGAACGCCTCGTTGGTGGCCCACGAGGCGGTCTCGACGATGCGATAAGGAGCGCCGATGATTTCCAGCGCGGCCTGTGTCGATGCCGAGCCCGAGCCTTTCTTGCCGTAGAGGGTGTACATCGGGTCTCCTGTTCTCGGAGGATTGTGCAGCCAGGTGATGACAGGCGGATGTCGTCCAGGCCTTACCAGCCTTTGCCGCCGCGCACGAGCCCGACCGCCACGCCCTCGATCGTCAGCGCGGCTTTCTTCGGATCGACGACGATCGGCGCGAAGTCGGGATTTTCAGCGACGAGCAGGAGCTGCCCGCCGCGGCGCTTCATGCGCTTGACCGTGACCTCGTCCCCGCCGCGTCCGGAAAGCCGCGCGACGACGATCTGCCCCGAGCGGGCTTCGGCGGTGCGGTGCACGGCGAGAAGATCGCCGTCGATGATGCCGGCATCCCGCATGCTCTGCCCGCGGACGCGCAGCAGGTAATCGGCGCGCGGGGTGAACAGCGCAGGATCCACCCGCACGTGCGCTTCGACGTGCTCGGCGGCGAGAATCGGGCTGCCCGCGGCGACGCGGCCAATGAGCGGCAGACCCGTGCCGGGCAATTCCGGCATGTCCTGGAGGCGCATTCCGCGCGAGGCGCCGGGGGTGAGCTGGAGCGCGCCTTTGCGGGCGAGTGCCCGCAGGTGGTCTTCCGCGGAGCTCGCCGTGCTGAAGCCCAAGCCCGTGGCGATTTCCGCGCGCGTCGGCGGCATGCCCGTCGACTCCAGGTGCCGCCGAATCCAGTCGAGCACCTTCTGCTGGCGAGCGGTGAGCGGAAGTGGCGAGGCGGGGACCATCACTCGGCGGGGAGCAACGTTTGGGGGAGTTCTGTCGGGCAGTTGGGTGGTGACCGTATAGATATACGGTACACGGATTATAGACGGTACGGCGTGGTTGTCAACCGTAGCGGGAGGTGCGTGCGATAGGTGCGTGCGATAGGGGCGGGCCCTACCGGGCGCCTGAGTCATGAAGCCCGGTGGGGCCTGCCTCTATCGTACGGGTGCCTGATCCGTCCCATCGCCTATCCGCGGCGCAATGCGATCATCGCCTCGATCAGCTCGGGCTCCTCCCATGGCAGATCGACCGGGTAGTCGCGAAGCCAGCGGCTTCCCGGATCACGGAGCCACTCCTGGGGGAAGTGGACGCCGATGTGTTCCTCGCCTTCGTCGAAGTCCGCGCGTGTGGTCGCCGGAAGTCCCTGCAAGGCCGCGAGGAGCGCCTTGCACGGGTCGACGTCGTACGCGCCGCCGCGGTGAGTGTTGGCAGTGATCCGGCGTTTGATGCCGAGCAGACAAGGGTTGCCGCTCGAGCCATCGATGACGCACTCGACCGAAAAGAATCCCGTTATTTCCAAAGCCTTGGCAAGTGTGCTTGCCATCTCGCGCAAGGCCGGCGAGCGGTGATAGCGGCTCACCGTGGAGGCGCCGTCGGGCTGCGGAAGGGCCGCGAGCTTCTCCGCGGCGTAGCCCGACAGGAGCTCGCCCTTCCACGCCGCGCCTCGATAGGACACGAAGGTCCCCGCCGTGGCAACGCTCCCGGCTTCCGCACCGGGCGCGACGGATATCCCCAGCGCGGCGGCCGCAGACAGGACCCTGTCGTCGCCGGAGTTGGCCGGGTCGCCGAGCGAATCTCTTATGAGCCCCGCGAGCTCGTCTCGTATGGCCGGCTGTATTTCGGGGAGGGGCGTCGATGCGAGCATCTGCAAGAGCCGCACGGCGGCGTCGTCGCCGGGGATGACGAGGCGCGGCGAGCAAGCCTTCACGGTCGCGGCGAATGCGTAGATCCATTGCCAGGTCGTGGCCGCATCCGGCAGGTGCCCGACCCGCGCGATGAAGCGGCTCTTTTCCGCCAGCGAGTTGGCGGGCGCCAGCAACGAAACCTCGAATCCCGCGTCGAACAACGCCTTCGGCATCCGCGCCGGACCGAAGCCTCGCGTCGTCGTCGTGATGAGCAGTACGGATGTTTTCATGAAGGACGCTTCTGGAGGCCATTGTCGCATGCGGCGACGGGCAGGAAGGGGGCGAGGAAGCTGTTGACTCCGGCCGCGCGAGAGCATGCAATACTCGATGCCGATCGGATGTTCCGTCTCTCGGCTCAAAGCGGCGGGCGGGACCGTGCGATCGGCCCCTCGTCAATCGATCCGTTTTTCCAGTGACCCAACCACAGGAGCGTTGATCATGGCCACGAAATCCAAATCGAAGACCACCGCCAAGCCCGCGGCGAAGCGTGCGCAGGCTGCGCCGAAACCCTCGGCGAAGGGGGCCGGCCCATTCGTGATGCCCGATGCGGCGCAACTCGCCGAATACGCAAAAACGCTGACGCCCGAGCAGGCATTCGAGCTCTATCGGGCGAATGCGCGATTGGCGCTAGACGTGATCGATGCGGCCATCGAGAGCACGGCCAAGATGCGCAGGCTTCAGTTCGAGGGCGAGGAGACCGCGCGCACGATGCAGAAGAAGGCGGCCCGCAAGGCTGCCGAAGCCGGCGACATGCCCTCGCTGATGGCCGCGGGCCAAAGCGTCACGCAGGAAGCGGTGGAGCGGTCGATGGCCTATTGGGGCCAGATGTTCGAGCTCATCGTCGAGATCCAGAAGCGGCTATTTACGCTGATGGAGGACCAGATGTCCGGCGTTCCCGGCGTCAAGCAGGCAAAGGCAGCGCTGGCCATGATGCCCGACATGACCCAGATGCAGAAAGTCGTGTCGGCGATGCAGGGCGTGATGTCGTCGGGCGGCTCGGCCTTCGAGTCGATGCAGAAGGTGATGGGCGATTTCGCCCGGATGTCCGGGATGAAGCGTTAGTCAGGCACGTCAATTGCTTATTGAGGACTCCCAGGTGTGCGTGCGGCGCAACTGCGACGGGCGCGCGCGGTTAACGGAGTCCTCCGATGAAGTCGATTCACGACATTCGCAAGGAGCTTGACCAACGCGCGCGCGAGTCCGACGTCCGCAAGCGGGTGGTCGATCGCGCCTCGCAGGCCAACGCCGTCCTGACGGACGAGACGTCGCGTTGGCTCGCCGGGCTGCCGATGAAAGTGCGGCCCCTCTCCCTTGCGAGGAAGTTTCCGCGCATCGCCAACAGCGTCGCGGACCTCTGGCGGGAGGTGGCGAACTGCAAGGAATATCTCGACTCGCTCGTCGTGGACCTGCGCGGTGACCGCAGCGGGTTCCCGCCGGACGTGGCGACGGAGCTCCTCGCGCTGCGCAGTCACTACTCGGAGCTGCATCCGGACAAGGGGTCGAGCTGGGATCTCGTAGCGATGGACGACTAGAGTCCTGCGCTCGCGTGCAGTTCCGGCAGCGCCCTCCGCCTGCCGTTTTCCGAACCTCTCTGTAGCGTACCTTCTGCCCGGTTCCTCCGGGCGCGTGCCGCTCCTCGCCGTTTCGCGCGCCCCGCGTCACGTCTGCCGCATCGCGGTCGTCCGCGACATTGCGCAGCACCCCATGGCATGCCTCTTGCTGATTTGCAGGTGCCGCAAAGGCACCGCAATTCCGCGGTCTGCCGCTGTAGCCGACAGTGCCGTGAGGATCGAATCTTGAACGCGATGGGTTTCGCAGCAGCCGATGGAGCGCGTGTCGAGTCCGGTCATGCGCCATGAAGATCGAAGCCAGGATCCTGCGCAGCGGCATCGTGCGTCGCATCGTCGCGTGTTTCGTCGTGGCGACACTCCTTCCGCTCGCGACGACGGTCGCGCTGTCGCTCGAGACGGTCCGCAACCTGCTGCGGGAGCAAAGCCACGTCCGCCTCGCGCGCGCGGCTGACGACTACGCATATGCACTGCACGACCGGTTGCTCGCGGTCGATCGAGAGCTCCAGGAGTTGTCGATACGAAGCGATCTCGTCGCAACGCGCCGCGACGGCGACTGGGGCACGCTGAAACTCGCGTTCAGGGCCGTCGGCATCGCCGACTCGTCAGGACGCGTCACACCGCTCTTCGGGAAGATTGAAAGCCTGCCGGCATTCGATGCCGCGCAGGCAGATCGGCTGACGCGCGGGGGAACGGTCCTCGCGAGCGCTGCCCGCCCCTCGAGCATGCCGCGCGTCTTCATCGCCAAACGCCGCGCGTCGACCGAAGCAGAAAGCGAGCGGCTCGTCGCCGAAATCGATCCCGCGTATCTCTGGCGCCGTCCGTCGAATTCTCCGGCGAGAGCGGGGATTTGCGTCGGCGATGCAAACGGGCTCATCTTGTCATGCCCGGACGAGGCCGCTCCGGGCGAGCTGCAGCAGCATGCGCTGGCTCTCGAAGACGCCCGCAAGCGGTTCGAATACGACGAGGTCACCTGGCTCGCGGACCGGCACTCGTTGATGCTCGAGCCGGAATTCGCCGGCCGCAGCTGGTCGGTCGTCGCGACCGAGCGCGAGTCCGACGCGCTCGCGCCCATCGCGGAGCTCGAGGCAATGCTCTTCGTCGTGGCCGGCGTCGCCCTCCTGATCGTGGTGGTCTTCAGCGTCACCGCGATCTGCAGGGCGCTGCGCCCGCTCGAAGCCCTGCGCGAAGGAGCTCGGCGGGTCGGCGAAAAGGACTTCTCGGCGCGGGTCGACGTCGACGGCGACGACGAATTCGGACAGCTCGCGCAATCGTTCAACACGATGGCGGCGCGGCTTGGCGGCGAATTCAAGGCGCTCGTGACGCTCGCCGACATCGACCATGCCATCCTGTCGCGGCTCGATCTCGACCGGGTCATCGAGGCCGTCGTGATGCGCATGCGCGCGGTCGTTCCGGCCGATTACGTAAGCGTCGCGATCGTGGACCGCAACGCTCCCGCGATGGTGCGCGTTTATACCCGCGACCCGTTGCGGGAGGACGGCCTCGAGTTGGAGCGGTGCGCGTTCTCGCGCGAGGATACCGAGGTGTTGCTCGCATATCCCGACGGGCTGTGGCTCGATCGGTCGCAGGCGGTGACGTCCTATCTCCTGCCGGTCGCGAGGCTCGGGGCCGCTTCGCTGCTCGTGTTGCCGATCGTCTGGCAGCACGAGGTCGTCGGCACTGTCGTCCTCGGGTTCGCGGCGGCGACGATCTTGAGCGACGAAGAGCGAGGCCGCGCCCGGAACCTGGGCGATCGCGTCGGCGTGGCGTTCGCCACGGCGGCGAAGGACGAGCAGCTCTACTTCCAGGCGAACAACGATCCGCTGACGGCATTGCCGAATCGCCTGTATTTCATGGATCAGCTCTCGCGCCGGCTCGCCCAGGCGCAACGCGAGCCGCGCCAGTTCGCGCTGCTCGTCATCGATCTCGACCACTTCAAGCACATCAACGATACCCTTGGGCACGAAGCCGGCGACGATGTGCTGCGGCAGACCGCTGACCGCCTGAGGCTGTGCGTGCGCGAGACGGATACCGTGGCGCGGCTCGGGGGCGACGAATTCACCATCGTCCTTCCGCACATCAAGTCGGCCCGCGACTCGGAGTCCGTGGCGCAGCACATCATCGAGTCGATGGCCGCGCCGTTCGTGGTCGCCGGCACCGAGCAATACCTCAACGCGAGCATCGGCATCGCGCTTCATCCCGCGGACGGCATGACTGCGGAGGAGCTCCTGCGCAACGCCGACACGGCGATGTATCGCGCGAAGGAGGGGGGCCGCGGCCGCTACGTGTACTTCGAGGAGCGCATGAACGTGGCTGCACTCGCGCGCGTGAGCCTCGAGCGGGAGCTCCGCCTCGCGATCGAGCGGAGCGAGTTCACGCTCTGGTACCAGCCGCAACTCGACATCAGGAGCGGCCGCATCTGTGGCGCCGAGGCACTGCTGCGCTGGGATTGCCCGGGGAAGGAAACCCGCACGCCGGCCGACTTCATTCAACTCGCCGAGGACACGGGACTCATCGAGCCGATCGGCGAATGGGTGCTGCGCGAGGCCTGCAGGCAGTTTTGCGCGTGGCAGGCGGACGGTCTGGTGCTCCCGCTCGTGGCAATCAACGTTTCGCTACGCCAGTTCCGGCAGGCAGGCTTCGTCGAACGGGTGGGAGCTGTCCTGCGCAGCACCGGGATGGTGCCGCAAGCGCTCGAGCTCGAGATCACCGAAGGATTGCTGCACGAGGCGAACAACGCGCATGCGGCCAATCTCGGACCCTTGCATGCGATGGGGGTGAGCTTCGCGCTCGACGACTTCGGCACGGGCTATTCGTCGCTCGCGTCGATCAGGCGCTTCCCGGTCTCGACAGTGAAAATCGACCGGACCTTTGTCGCAGACTTGCGAGCGGACGACGAGTCCGGGAGTGTCGCCGCCGCCGTCATCGCCACGGCGCATGCGTTACGCAAGCGAGTGGTGGCGGAGGGCGTCGAGACGGAAACCCAGGCGGCGATACTCGCGCGCCTGGGGTGCGATCAACTGCAGGGGCATTTCTGCAGTCCCCCGCTGCGTCCGCGGGTCTTTGCGTCGTTCCTCGCAACATCGAGCGCAAACGCGGAGAAAGTGGCTATCGCTCAAAAGATCGGCGCGAAGGCCTGAGCGCATCGTCCGCTCGCTACGCCTTCAATCCCCGTTGCCGTATTGCGTCACCGGCACATCCGAGAAGGGATCCAGCCGCTTTTCCACGTGACGCGCTGAGCGATCCTCGTCGCTCGCCATCCGCATCAACGCCATCACGAACCCGAATCCCAGTAGCCATAGCACGAACCCCACAGCGATCCACGTCAGCATGGCAGCCTCCGCAGCGTGTTGAGAGAGGATGACCTGACTCAACGTTACGCTCGGCACCGGCGACCGATATCGGCCCAACCCTCATTCCCGGGTGGGGGATCACCTACGTGGAAAAGCCGCGAGGCCCTTCGGGCGCCGCGGCCACAGGGAAACTGGCTTCCGAATGGCGCTGCGAGCGTGAAGGAGCCGCAGGCCCTGCGCGGGGCCCACGGCTCGTTTGCTCTTCGCTACTGCTCTTGCGGTCGTCTACTTTCCGTCGCGGTCGAAGTCTCCGGGAATGGCCCGCTCGACTCGGTCCCACGCGGCGCGTGAAGCGTGCTTCGCTTCTGCCCATGTCAAGCGCGACGTGCCCTTGATCGATTCCCACTCGTTCGCGAGACGGCGTTCGGAGTCGTCGTACATTCCGCCGTACCGGTACCAGCCGTCATAGCCCAGACGGTAGGCCGGCGCGTAGTCGTCGTACGTGCTCCCGGCGATGTAGTAGGGCGTGTTCACATAAGCGCTGCGCCAGTAGCCGTCTTCCGCCGCCGGGTTGACCGCGCGCGCAACGCCTTTGCCCGCTGCCGCACCCACCGCAGCGCCAATGGCGGCGCCAGCAATCATGCCGGGGGGGCCGCCTGCCGCGCCCAATGCCGCGCCCGCTGCCGCGCCGCCGCCGGTACCGACACCGGTGCCGAGGTTGTGCCGGGGGAGATCGTCGCCGACCTTGGGATTGGCAACTTCGCCCGCTCCCGCACCGGCCATGCCGCCGGCGACCGCGCCGATCGCCGCGCCTGCCGCAGTCCCGACGGGCCCTGCGGCGGAACCCACTACCGCGCCCGTCGCCGCGCCGGCGCTCGCGCCGACACCGGTGGATAGGTGATGCTCGGTGACGTCGTCACCCAGTTTCGGATTGACGGCTTCGCCTGCGCCGCGGCCGGCCATCCCGCCCGTTACTCCGCCCATCGCCGCGCCCGCGGCCATCCCTACCGGTCCGGCAACCGCTCCGACTGCCGCGCCGGCGACTGCCCCGGCGGCCGCGCCGGTGCCGGTCGCGAGATTGTGGTCCTGGAGCTTGTCCGTGGGTTCGGGATTGACGACTTCGGCGGCGCCTTCACCTGCGAGTGCACCCGCTGCTGCACCGATCGCCGCACCTGCAGCCAATCCGATGGGGCCCGCGACCGCTCCGCCGATCGCGGCACCGCCAAGTGCACCGGCGCTTCCGCCAATGCCGGTGCCGATCTGATGCTGCTCCGGTCGCCCGCCATAGGTGGGATCGACCTTTTCGGCAACCTCCTTGCCGACCAAACCACCTGCGACGGCGCCGACGAGCGCCCCCGCGGTCATGCCGATGGGGCCCCCGACCGCGCCGATTGCCGCGCCAGCCAGCGCGCCGCCGGTTGCGCCGAGGCCCGTGCCGACCGGATGCGCGCCGGGCTCGCCCGTGATCGGGTCGAGGTTGCTGTCCGTCTCGTCAGGCAGGATGGGACGCCCCCGAAGGTCTTCCTTGACGGGGACATTGGGCTGATTGTGTGTCGACATTTTTGCTCCTCGTTTGGACAGATGAAGCGACGCGGCGGAGAGGCGAAGCGGATTGAGCCAGAGTGGATTGAGATTGTTTGCCGATCCCGCGTCGACCTTGACAATCGTCCCCGACTCTTCGGAAAATATTTGTAGGACTCGGACTCAAAATCTTGCGGGGCAAGCGCTCGACCGTGGCGTTGTACGGTTCCGTACAGCGCTTGCGCCGGGGTCGGCAGCGGCGATATCGTGCGGCCCCCAATACTTTCGTCCTTGGAGTAGAGCGCGAAGCCATGGCCGAGAAGAGCCCCGTCGACAAGTCGCCGCCACCGTCGTACGTGGCGTGGGGCGGCAGCATGCGTGAGGTACCTGACATGCTGATTGCAGCGCAGCTTTCGCTGCGCCCGCTTGCGAAGGGCGAGGCTCCGCCTACCGCCGAGGAAGCCAGGCGGATTGTCGGCGATGCCTGCGATCTTCTGCATCTCGCGTTGACGAAGGTTCTCCAGGTGACGCGCAGCATCCCCAACCTCGCCCCGGTGCACGATCCGAACGCGGACCTGAAGAGCGCGAACGACGGAAGTGGTCCGGACGAGCGTCAGTCTTCGCGCGGCACGCTGTTCGAGCTGAAGGGCGATCGCGGACGCAGCAACGTCGACCGGCTGTCGATCGGCGCGCTACCGAATCCCTTTTGCTCGCTCGAATCGTTCGCCACGCGCCTCACGGACGAGCAACTCGATCGGTTGAACCGCTGCGCCAACGGCAACACCCTGCGGTTCGAATCCGCCGCCATCGTCGACGCACTCGTTGCAGGCGGTTACGCCAAGGAAGGCGCCGGTCGCGTCGTCACCGTGACCCCCAAAGGCCGCCGGTACTTGCGAAGCGAAGAAGCCAGGGTTCGCCTGGCGTTTTCGCACCCGCCCCGTCACGAACAGGCGTGAGCATGGGCGGCGGGCTCTCGCCCGGTTCCTCTCGCCCGCTTCGTCGCGCCGCGCTCTGTTTCGCGATCGCTACGATAGACCTCGACACAGTTCATTACCGTCGAACTCGGTCCCGAAGGGTCTGATCCTTTGGTGCCCAGGGCCGGACTCGAACCGGCACGACGCGATTAGGCGCCCGCGGATTTTAAGTCCGCTGTGTCTACCAGTTTCACCACCCGGGCATTCAGTGCCGTGAGCAAAGAGAGCGCTCGGCACATACCGTGCTGCGAGGCTCGCGCATGGTAGCAAATCGGCGTTGGGGCTCGCCGCTGCGCACTACAGCGCCACATCAGTACCCCCCGGCACGTCACTTGCTTTGTCGGATGCACCACTTTCCATTCTCCGATCGAGCACCCAGGACAGCCATGGCCATTCACTCTTCCAGCGCGAAGCGCCCAGCGACCTACAATCTCCACCGGACGGGACGTGCGAACGATCCCGTGTCGCCGAACCTTCCTTCGCCGCAGGTGCCGGTGCCCGTCGATGCTGCCAAGCGACGGCAGAGCACAGCGACCGTCAATCGGCTGCTGTCGTCGACAATCGACTGGCTCGCAAGCCTGCCGCCCAATGTGCGCCCGCTCGCGCTGGCAACGAAGTTCCCGCGCGTGGCCAACCGCATCGCGCACGAATGGCGAGAGCCGAGTGCCTGCCGCCGCGATTTCGACGACCTCGTCTACGATAAGCGTGGCACGCGCCGGGGATTTCCGCCCGATGTTTACGTCGAGCTCCTCGCACTGCGCGACTATTACTACGGCTACGACCTGAAGCTCGCCAACGAGGCGTGATCCGCGGGGCGAGCGGCCCCGATCTTGTACTTGCCAACTCGAATGTTCGTCTGCCAACATTCGCCTGGCCGCGCTTGTGCCGGCTTCCCGCGGAAGGGCGCCGTGGATTTCATCTTCATGCTGACGCGCAGCGATCGAACGATCGAGGATGCCGCCTCGCTCATCGACGCTGCCACCGATCTCGGCGTCCGCCACATCGGTTTCAAGGATGTCGGCGTGCCTTTCTCGACGATGCGGGAGCTCACGGATCGAATCCGCCAAAAGGGCGGCGTATCGTACCTGGAAGTTGTCAGTACAACATCGGATGCAGTGCTGCGCTCGCTCCAGGCGGCGCGCGCGCTCGATGTCGACCGGGTGCTTGGCGGCACTGACCTCGACGCGGCGACGCACGTTCTTGGGGAGCTGGCTCGCTACTTCCCGTTTCCGGGCCGGCCGGTCGGCCATCCGACACAGCTCGGAGGAACGGCGGCCCTCGTTGCCGAACATTGCCGTGCCGCTCGGGAAATGGGCTGCGGCGGCGTCGACCTCCTCGCCTATCGCGCCACGGAAGCCGATCCGCTCGACCTCGTCCGCGCGGCGCGGAACGCGTTGCCGGGAAAAATGCTGATCGTCGCGGGAAGCGTCAACTCGACGCAGCGGATTCACGCGCTGGCGGAGGCCGGCGTCGATGCGTTCACCATCGGCTCGGCCGTCTTCGATGGCGCGTTCTCGCCATCGAAAGGATCGTTCCGCGGGCAGATCCTCGACATCCTGGAAGCGTGCGACAAAGCCCCCAAGATGGCGGCGTGACCCACTCGCCCCGCGCTCCATCGAGATGAGGGACGCGACGGCCGGGCCTGACGCGCTCGATCAGCTCCTGCGCGGGGTCTATGTCGATCCTGACGACGGCGCGCCTATCGCGGTTCCCGTCAAGAGCATTCGCATCGAGCGAAGCCTTCGCGGAGAGGAGGCCGATGCGGTGCGCGCGCTCGGGCTCGGTCCGCGCATGGCGATCGTCTTGTCGAGACCGATATCGTTCAGCCGCATTGCAGCGCGCATTATCGTAGCGGCATGCGTGACCATGTCATCGATTTCCACGAACTCGCCTTCCTTGGCGCGGGGGTCCTTGCCATCGACGCTGCGACGGTTGCCGCCTCCCGAGCCGTAGACGCACGTGGGGATGCCGAATCGATTGGCATCGATCGCATCAGTGCAGTACGGCGGACAGAACATCGCGGGCACTGCGGCGCCGGTCGTCTCGTGATGCGAGTCAACGACGGCTTGCACGACGGCATGATTCTCGGGGAGCTCGGTTCCGGGTCGCGACATGTAGTACTCGATCGTGACGGGGCGCTGCAGTTTCTGGCGAGCAATGCTGTTTATGGCCTCGGTGAACTCGCGTTCCACGTCGATGGGGAATCGCGTCGGCGGAAACCGGATATCGATGTACAGGCTGCACTGGTTCGGGGTGCGCGCCGCGCGCCATGGCAAGCCGCCGCGCAGCGCCGCGCGATTGACCGCCGGAATGACGCCCATATGCACGTTGCGCTTCTTGTATTCGTCAATCCACGGTGTCAGCTCGCGCCACAGCAGCCACATCTCGTCGATCGCACTCAGCGACGTGTCGGAAAACGCGGTGTGCGAAAAGTCGCCTTGCGTCGTCACCTTCGCCCAGGTGGTGCCCATCAGTCCGGTCGACGGCGTCTGGCCTGTCGGCTCACCCAGAAAGTGGTAGTCGGCCGACACGCCGTGGATGAGCATGAATCGTGTTCCCATGCCATAGCCGTGGTAGTGCTTTCCCTGGAATTCGTCGACCGGAGCCATCTCAACCTCACCCGCGGTGCCGGCGATGATCAGGTCGCCCTTGAGCTTCATGCCCGCGCGTTGCAAAGCGTGAACACCGGCGATATACGATACGAAGGCATTCTTCATGTTCATGACGCCGTTGCCATAGATGCGCCCGCCATCGACAACCGCGTGATTTTTCCAGCCCTTGCCCGTCAGATAGTCTTCGTCGCCCCTCACGGAAGTGTCCATGTGGCCGCTCATGAGGATCGCCGGGCCGCCGCCGCTTCCGCGCAATCGTCCGATTGCGTTGTACCGGTCGTCATAGATGTTTTGCAGCTGGGGCACGAGACCCACTTCCTTGAACATGCGGGCGAGAAGCCGCGCCATCTCACCCTCTTCACCCGTTGGGCTCGCCGTATTGACCATCTCCGTCGCAAGATCGGTAACCATTTTGCGATCGACGAGGCCAAGCAATTTGTCAGCGTTCATTGTGCGTCCTTCACGAAAAGTGCGTTGAGTGGCTTACGGTGCGTGCTTGTCGATGCACGGGCTTTCGCGTCGCCTCGGTCTTGGCATATGCGACAGCGAAGATCGCATTACCTGTGGGGCGCGGGCGCCTGCATCGCTTTCCCCGCGGACTTGGCGGCAAGAGAGCTCGCTGGAACGGCAGGCATATTCGGAGACTCCTCAATGGCGGGTGGATATGCGAGTGGGCTGTGCCGCATGTTCAGCATCACGTGCATGCGGGCGAAGGCAACTGCCGCCCAGACAGGCTGTATGACAGGGGCGGGCACGCCGCGCGCGGCCAGTCGGCGGCGGAGGTCCGGCGCCATCCAACTGAGACCGGTGCAGCCGAGAATGAGCACTTCCGCACCGTCGCTCTCGATAGCCTTGACGGCGGCGTCCTCCATGGCGTCGAGAAGGGCGGTGGGTGCCTTGCGCAGTTTCACGTCAGGCACGGGAAGATTGATGCAGCGTATTGACGCGAGCTTCTGCGACAAACCGTAAACTGCCACGTGCTGCGGAAGCATCTTGGTCTCGACAGGCACGGTGCACAGAAACGAGAACCGGCTTCCGAGCATCGAGGCAAGGTGCACCGCCGACTCTGTACAGCCGAGCACCGGAATCGGTGATATCTCGCGGGCCGCGAAGAGTGCCGGGTCCAGGATGCTCTGGAGCACGATTGCATCGTACCTGCGGGTATCGACCCACTTGCGTACGCGGTCCAGGATGCCGGCCTCGTAGCGCCGCATGGCCGCGCGACCCTGAACGACCGGCACGTCCGGTCCCGGGTCGAAGTCGCAGTCGATGCCGTCCATCAGACCTTCGTCCTGCATCATCCGCAGCATTTCGCGGCTGTAGTCGGCGTCGAGTTGGACCCCCGATGTCTTGAGGTACATGAGACGCATCTGATCCCT
>Ga0207701_10004166_pt1 | contig 14719 bp, 11 predicted proteins | sample KBSSwiSSwithPhiX_FD_184294 | JGI IMG/M metagenome (GOLD analysis project Ga0207701, IMG submission 184294) | Switchgrass rhizosphere bulk soil microbial communities from Kellogg Biological Station, Michigan, USA, with PhiX - S5 (SPAdes) (version 2) | ecosystem: Environmental > Terrestrial >... | reverse complement strand
GTTTGCACCTCAATTATATTCCAGGTTCTTATTTGCCTTTTTTATCTGAAAACGAAAAGTTGACAGTTGAAGAAATGCTGGGCCAAAAAAATGCTGAGCAATGGTATGTGGCAGAAGGGGCTTATTCTCATCAACAAAAAACAAAACCGTTGACGCTCGCGTATGGTTTAAATGACTCGCCTGTTGGGCTCTGCGCGTGGATCGTTGAAAAATTTCAGAGCTGGAGTGATTGCAATGGAAATATCGAAACTGTTTTTACGAAAGATGAATTACTTTCCAATGTCAGCTTGTACTGGTTTACCCAAACTATCCATTCTTCGATCAGGCTTTATAATGAAAACAGCAAAATGCCTTTACATTTTACAAAAGATGATTTTGTAAAGACGCCTGTAGGGATTGCAAGATTTCACAAAGAAGAACCATTCCCGATGAGAAAATTCATCGAAAGAGGTTATAATATTCAACATTGGACAGAGATCCCCAAAGGCGGACATTTTGCTGCAATGGAACAACCGTTGCTATTAGCAAATGATATAATTCAATTTGGAAAGTCGTTAAACCTAAACAAATGAAATATCAAAATACCAGAATCCCCTCATCTTTAACTTGGATGTTGGCAACGTCCAAAAATTTCGGCACCTAAGGGACCTCCGTTAGCGGCACAACCGTCATACCTGGCTTCGAATTTATATGTGGTCCTGAACGAAACTTGTTGCCCGTTGTAAATACCAACAAATAAATCGTCGAAATAATAAAGCATATCTTAGGTCAGTAATTTTTCTATCAACGGAACCTGATATCTTGGTACCAGTTTGGAAATAATTTATATAAAATCAATTCAAACTAATGAATCGCAGGAAATTTATTGAGGGAGCGGGAATGTTATCAGCTGCTGCATTGTTGCCGATACAAGGTTTTTCGATGTTTCGAAAGCCGAAATATAAAATGGGACTTCAACTTTTCACTATCCGGGAAGACATGGCAAAAGATGCAGTTGGAAGCCTGCAAGCAGCAAAGGCTATGGGCTACGAGGATTTCGAGGCTTATGGATTTGATAGTGAAAAAATAGGGTTTTACGGATTTAAAGCATCGGAATTAAAGAAGATCCTGGATGATCTGAATCTTTCTATAACCAGCGGACATTTTGGATTTTCCACTTATCTATCAAAACCAGATGATGAGCTAACAAGGTTTGTAGATCAGTGTATAAAAGGCGCAAAGGCTTTGGATATGAAATACATCACCTGGCCCTGGATAGCACCGGAACAGAGGACGCTCGATAATTTTAAGTTGATGTCAAAAAAGCTCAATGTCATTGGTGCACAGGTGAATTCTGCCGGTCTTGGTTTTGCTTATCACAATCATGACTTCGAATTCGTTGACTACAATGGTCAGACTGGTTTCGATATTATTGTTAAGGAGACGGATCCTTCACTGGTTAAACTTGAAATGGATCTGTATTGGGTTATGCATTCTTCCAAGCTTTCTCCAAAAGAATTGGTTAAACAACAACCGGGTCGTTATGTAATGTGGCATATAAAAGATATGGATAAGGTTACGAGAGATTACACCGAGTTGGGTAATGGTTCGATTGACTATACTAAAATACTTCCTGATCCAAAACAAGCAGGCCTGCAATTTTATTATCTGGAGCAGGGAGGAAATTTTGCCGAAAGTCCAATGAAAAGCATTGCTGATAGTGCGGCGTATTTCAAAAAGAATTTGCAAAAATATTTCTAATGGTGAAGTGATATGTATACGGACTTAAAGAATTTTATTTCCAAATATGTTAGTCTTTCAGAACTTGAACTGGAAGACATTGCCAGCAAGTTTAACCACAAGACAGTTAAGAAGAATGAATATTTGCTGAAGGAAGGAGGGATTTGCAAAGATCTTGTATTTGTTCAAAAAGGCTGCCTGCGTTTATACTATCTGAAAGTTGATATGGAAATATCGGTGTGGTTTGCCATGCAGAAATCATCAGCAATAGAAATCTATAGTTTTATCAGCGGCAATCCATCCAACTATTTTTTACAGGCAATTGAAGACAGTGAGGTTTTTTATCTTCCTAAAACTGAGCTCATCAAACTTTATCAACTCCATCCTAAAATGGAAGAGATGATGAGAAAATTTTGGGAAGATGTGATCCTGAACCTTATCAACCGGTTTACAGCACTTCAGACAGATTCGGCTGAAAAAAGGTATTTGGATCTTTTGAATAAACCTGCATATTTTGAAGCCATCCCACAAAAATATCTTGCTTCTTTTATTGGTGTTACGCCAACATCACTGAGCAGGATAAGAAAGCAAATCACTAAAAATAATTAGTTATCCCAGGGCAAGTATTTTATTTAATAAGAGTTGAAAATTTGTATTCAATCTGGTGGTACAAAATTTCCTTAAACAAATACTTGATTCTATGTATGATCTCCCTTATCACAAAGAAAAAAATGAGCAGGTAATCAAAGAATTCATTTTGAAGTATCCTTTTGCGTTTCTAACAGGATGCGATTCTATGAACAAACCTATTGCTACGCAGGTGCCGGTATTCATTGAAGAAAAAGATGGCAGAAAAATCATGAAAGGTCATATCATGAGAAACACCGACCATCACAAAGCTTTTTTGCATAATGAAAATGTACTTGTAGTTTTTACCGGCAGACATTGTTATGTAAGTGCCACCTGGTACAGCAACCCCCATCAGGCTTCTACCTGGAATTATATGAGCGTCCATGCAAAAGGCAAAATCAGATTTCTGAACGAGGATGAATTAATTGATGTACTTAGATCAACCACCCTTCATTTTGAAAACCAAAATCATCTGTCAACTACAATTTTTGATAACTTATCATCGGAGTATACCCATAGACTTATAAAAGCAATTGTAGCTTTTGAAATTGATGTGGACGATATGGATACTGTGTTTAAACTAAGTCAGGACAGAGATATAGAGAGTTATCACAATATTATAAGAAAGCTAAAAGAGCAGGGAGAAGACGAAAAGGAGATTGCATCTGTAATGGAAATGAGGACTAGAGATGTATTCCCGGTTGAAAAAAATTAAAAAGGGAATGCCCGCAAGAACACTCCCGAACAATTATGAAGGATCTCACTTAAGGGATGGAAAATTCCACGGTAATTTCTACCAGATCATAATAAACTACAGCTGAACCGGATGTTGCAACAATTGTATTGATGATAACTCCAAAATCTGGGTCATTTATCATTGCAGGTGTCCAGAGATATGGATACTCCTGCTTCGTGTCAAGAAAACCTGATCCAGTTTGGGAATAGATTACTTCTGTTTCTTGGCTGGAATAATAATCTGAATTCACCATGCCAGCACCATATAGAGCTATGGCACCTTGGACATCATTAAGATGCTTATTCAACCTGGCAAAACCATCTTTAAGTAACCCGTTACCTTTTTTGAATCTAATAACTCGCACGTATATATTGTCAATTCTGGCTTCAGGTGGTATTGTGAAACCAAATCCCTGTAAAAAAACCTGGGCAGACTTTCTAGTTGTTACCTTACCACTATATACATATGAATCATCATCAACTGCCAGATTTGCGGCATTAAACCTATTAAAGTTATCGGGCCACATTCGATCTGGGTAATCATTAAAAAGAGTGGCCGTTCTGGTTTGGTGATCGCCAAGGATTGGCAATGCCAGATTGGCGACACCAGTCTCCAACAAAGCAGCATTTGATTGTGATGGATCAATGGGTGAAGCATCTTTTTTGCAGCTTAAAAAAATGAGAAGGGAAACCAGGAAGCCAGTCACATGTACACGTGACACATGTAATAAAGATTTCATATATTATTTTTTACAGGTTATAATTTTGAAATGGAGTAATTCAAAATCAGGTTGATCAGCTAAATCAATTTCAGTCAACTATGGAACAGAAGCAACAGGCAATTAACGAACGGTGGTTTTGAGTTAACGAATGGAATTGCATACAGATAGAATTATTGAAAAACCTGGGTATCTTTAAAAAGAGTTAGCATTAAACAATTAAAGTTCTTCGGAATTGAAACGCTACTTGCAACTATCCGGGATACTGCTATTATTAATTATTAATTTAATTACCCCGGCTGCATTTGCTCAACCTCCTCCTTTACAATTCCAGCATCTTTCCGATATAAATGGCCTGTCAAATAACAGGGTATGGGCAATTACGCAGGATAAACATGGATTAATCTGGATAGGCTCCGGTGATGGGCTAAATCGATATGATGGATATAAAGTGGATGTTTTCCGCAATGAACCCGGAAATAGAAATTCTATACCGGGTAACCTTATCCGATGTTTATTCACGGACTCACAGGGTACGGTTTGGATTGGAACTTCAAATGGCCTGGCCTATTATAATGACAGGTCGAATTCATTCCAAACTTTTTTACAAAGCAAAGATCAAGACTCAATTGCTGGAAATAATGTTTCTGCTATCAAAGAAGACCGTTATGGCACAATGTGGATTGGTACCAATACTGGCTTATGCTCTTTTGATAAAAAGACCAGACGTTTTCAAAAGTTTCTTCACAACGATCAGGCTAATTCAATATCGCATAATTATATAAGGGATATAGAATTTGCTCCGGATGGATCAATGTGGATGAGCACAGGAAAAGGGTTAAATCGCTTTGATTTTACTACAAAAACTTTCAGGTCATTTTTTCATAACCCCCAAGATACTACTACCTTATCCGGCAACACCCTCACCAAAATGGCCATTGACAAAAATGGAAATTTATGGTTGTCTGTAAACGAAACAAATTTCCTGGAATGTTTCAATACCAAAACTTTCGAAGTCATCCATTATAGAACATTTACTGAAGAAATATCCCATACACCTTCCAATTCTCCGCGTGATATTTTTGTAGACAATAGGGGAAGGCTTTGGGTTGGAACAGACGAAGAAGGTTTGTATCTTTTTTTGCCAGACAAAAACATTTTTCACCACTATAAAGCGGATCTACTGGATCCCAACAAACTGCAAACAAATACTGTAGTGGGACTCTACCAGGATAAATCAAACATGATTTGGCTGGCCACATACGCTGGTGTGGAGCGATTTAATCCCGAACAGACAAAATTTATGCTTTTCCGACCAAAACCTCCAACAACACTAGTCAACAATTCTGTACAGGCTTTTGCTGAAGATTCATTGCATCACCTTTGGATCGGCACATTTAATGGGATTTTTATAATGGATCGAAAAACAGGTGATTATTCAATTATTCGACGGGAAGGCAAAAATCCACATGCACTCAGTAGTAATGTCATTCAATCACTTTGTTATGATAGCAGAGGTAATATGTGGGTTGGGACAAGGTCAGGCCTGAATTTGTTTGATCCTTTGCATAAAAATTTTCGTACCTATTTTACCACAAAAGATACTGCCCGTGGAATTTCCTTTATCAATAGTTTGGTTACCGATAAAAATGGCGACTTATTAATTGGAGGCGCAGGTGGGTTGTCTATGTTTGATTATAAAAATGACTCGGTTCAAAATTCATTCAAAGAATCTATTCTTGAACTTTTCGTTGATAATAGGGGAATTATATGGATTGGAGGTGGGGGTTTATCATTCGGATTAATCAGATACGATAAGTCGCTGGAAAAACGAGAAATGTTTTTCAACATTCCAGGAGACAAATCCAGCTTGCCATCAAACAGTGTTTATTCTATCAAGCAGGATCTTAATGGTGTGATCTGGTTGGGCACAGAAGCCGGGCTATGTAGCTTTGATGAAACCCAAAAAAAGTTTACTAATTATTCTGAAAAGAATGGATTGCCCAATGTTCATGTTGCCCAATTGCTAATAGACGATAAAAACCGTATTTGGATGAGCACCAATAGAGGCATCAGTATGTTTAATGAATCCCGAACTAAATTCACCAATTATGATCCAAGTGATGGATTGCAGGGATGGGAATTCAGTGGCAGAAATGCTTTCAAAACTTATGATGGATATTTTTGTTATGGAGGGAAGAGCGGTTTCAACATGTTTCATCCTGATTCGCTCAGAAAGAATGATTTTATTCCGACTGTAGTACTGAATAATATCACCATTTTTGATCAGCCTTTGAAAATAGACAGCTCATTCGCTGATCTGAAAACACTTACACTTTCCTATAAGCAGAATTTTTTTACGTTTGAATTTGCAGCACTCAATTACGATCATCCTGAAAAAAATAGATACGCATATCAGCTCCTCAATTTTGATAAAAAAGAGGTGCAGAATGGAACTAGTCGTGTATTCAGTTATACAAATGTGCCGCCAGGCAGTTATACTCTCAAAGTAAGAGCTTCGAATAATGATGAGGTTTGGAATAACGAAGGATTTGAACTCAAACTAATCATCGTCCCTCCATTCTGGGCTACCTGGTGGTTTAAAACGATTGTAGTAATGGCACTTCTGGCTGCAGTGCTAGTTTTCTTCAAGCTTCGTGAAAACAGGATTAAAAAGGAACAGCTCCGCCAAACGGAAATCAATAAGCGCATCGCAGAAATTAGAATGACTGCTTTACGTGGCCAGATGAACCCGCATTTCATTTTCAATTCTTTGAATTCCATTCAGCATTTTATTACAACCAGGGAAAAAGAAGAAGCGCTCAATTACCTTTCAAAGTTTTCAAAACTGATCCGGAAAATTCTTGAAAATTCAAGAGAAAATACAGTCAGCTTAAGTAATGAAGTACAATTACTGGAGTTATATATCCAGCTGGAACAACTTAGGTTCGGGAACAAATTTGATTATCATATTAGTATTGATAAGGAGATTGACATGGAGAATACCGAGATACCCCCTCTGATCATTCAGCCATATATTGAAAATGCAATTCTTCATGGTTTGATTGGTAAAAATGGGAAAGGCGATCTACGGTTTTCACTGGAAAGAAATAATGGGTCATTGATATGTAAAATTGAAGACAATGGCATTGGCCGGGCAAAAGCAAAGGAAATTGAAGAAGGAAAAGAGACAAGACATAAATCCCTGGGAATAAAACTTACCGAAGAGCGAATTTCAGGACTATTTGCATTGCTTGATTACAATATGGAAGTTGTTATTGAAGATCTGTATGAAACGGAGCAAGCTTCTGAAGGCAAACCAGCTGGAACAAGGGTCACCATTTCTATCCCGGTAAAAGATGAAGTATAAGACTGTTCAATAAATAAGTATGATTCGCACAGTAGTCATAGAAGACGAAGAACATAGCCGCAAAATGTTGATGGAAATGCTTCACGAGCATTGCCGTGATATAAATGTTGTAGCCTCTGCCGACTCAGTCAGTTCGGGTTTGATCGCAATAACAGAGCACAGACCTCAATTAGTTTTCCTTGATATTGAATTGCAATCAGAAACTTCATTTGAGATCCTCGAAAAACTTCCTGAGATAAATTTTGAATTGGTCTTCACCACCGGCTTTGATCACTATGCACTTAAAGCCATTAAATTTTGTGCCATTGATTATTTGCTAAAACCAATTGATATTATTGAACTCCAGATGGCTGTTGCAAAAGCGGAAAAGCGATTATACCGGGAATACATGAATAAGAATCTGGAAGTGTTATTGAATAATATTAAAAGCGTTTCACAAAATAATCACAGGATTGCCCTTTCCACACTTGAGGGTTTATTGTTTGTAAATGTCAGGGATATCATTTACTGTGAAAGCAGCGGACCCTATACAAAGTTTGTATTTAAGCAGGCAGACAAGATCATCACTTCCCGGCATTTGAAGGAGTATGAAGATCTGCTTACGGGATACGAGTTTTTCCGCATTCATAAATCATACCTCGTCAATCTTCAGGAAATTCAAAAATATATCCGGGGGGAAGGCGGGCATTTGATCATGTCCGATGGCGCTATTCTCACTGTGTCAAAACAACGTAAAGAGAATTTCCTTCGAATTTATTCCGGATCATAGTGATCTTAAGTTGCTATTTAATTGATTTCACACGCCATTCCTTAAGTCAGAACCATCATTCGTTAATTCTGCCTTTGTAGTGCATAATTAATGGTGGATATTTCATATAGTCACATTGGTCATACCCTCAACCCAAAAATTGCTATATGAAACTTCAATCATGTTTTTCGCTCATGCGCGGAATCGGATCAATACTTGTTATCCTTCTATTTGCGAATTGCCAAAAGGAGGATATCTCTACACAACTTGTCAATGCTGAGTCTTCAAAGTTTCTAGCTGGAGGTCAGTCAATTGGTACTGCACAAATTTTATCTCAAACAAGAACACCAAATTCTTTCGACCCATACGGCTTAAATCAATGGTTTAATACCGAACCCCAATTTTTATCCGGGGATGATAATTTGTTTACATATAGCCGAAAAATAAATAGCATAGGCAGAGTCTATCTGATAGTACAGGATTTCCGCTTTGATATTCCACCAACTGCTACAATAACCAACATTATTGTGGGAACCAGAAGATTTAAAAAGGGTAAGGCCTCACTTAAGGATTGTTTTGTTCATCTGACAATGGATGATAATATATATGATCGATGGCTTCCTTACGGACTACAGATGGCAAAACCTGATCTATGGAAAACAACAGAAACCGAAGTGGTTTACTCTCAGCCCGGGGCGGGAAATAATGGTATGGATATTAAGAGTTGCCTGTGTTCTGCTAACCAACAATATCAATGGACACCAGCGATTATTAATGGAGCTCGATTTGGTGTTTATCTTCTTACCAACTTTCCTAGTGGCGGTAGTGTTGAAGTATACTATGATCAGATTCAAATCACAGTGGAATATTCGATGCCCTGAACCAACCCTTAATTGATATTGGTCCCTTTTGAGTTCTATAACTGTTTCAATCGCTAATCATGAAAAAACACCTCTTTTTACTAATCAACCTACTTGGATTATGGTTTAATTTATTTGCGCAATCTACCAATGATTATAGATCGATTGCAAGTGGCAATTGGAATGACCCCACTAAATGGGAGAGATATAATGGCAGTAGTTGGGTTAGTGCCGTTTCTTATCCCGGAGAACAAATAGGGACCGGCTTAGTTACAATATCGACACCGACAGAAATAAAAATAACAGAAACAGTCCCCTTTCCAGTGTCTGCAATTTACAACACTACTACTATCACGGAGGAATGGCCTTACCCTTCTTCTGGAGTATTGATCTTTAGTGCTGAAACCACTGTTTCTTTAAAAGTGTCAGGGGATATGAATATATATGGAAAAGTTACAGTTGAAAATAGAAGTGGTGCCAAGCTACATACACTCTTTATCGGCGGTAGTGTAGATGTTGGATTTTATTGGGATTACTACCAGACAGAAACTGTGGGTTGGTTTGAATCAGCAAATGGAGATGATAAACTCCACGTTATATTTAATTCAGATGACCCTGTTACAGTCGATGGTGTGTCAGGTGTTATTTTATACGATGCAACATTTAATTGTGCTGGAATAACGGGTAGTATGAATATTAATGGCACTGCAACTTTTATTAATGGAGTTGTTACCGGTTGGATGCGATTTAATGATGGTTCGTCTGTGTCAGGTGCTTCACCAGTCTCATTTGTTGATGGTTTAGTGGCTAAAGCGGGAAATGATCCTTTCACTTTCCCTATTGGAAGTAACAATATTTATGCTCCATTTACTATTTCCGCCCCTGCAGTAGAATCGCAAGTATACTATCTTCAATATAGAAGGGAAAATGCCGAAGCTCTTGGACGTATACAGGACCCGGGGCTCTATAGTGTTAGCAATTGTGAATACTGGATTTTGCAAACTGCCATCTTAGGTGTACCTATAAATGTAACTGTTGGTTGGAATGGATCCAGCGGCTGTGGTACATCGCCTTATATTGCCAATGTATCGGAGGTCACTTTAGCGTCGCATTCAAATAGTTGGTACAACCACGGAGGCTCCGGAACAGGCACAACTACCAACGGATCTGTCACCTGGAAAGGCTGGAACGGATTGAGCCAAGTTGAAAAATTCACTTTGGCTAATTTGAAACCTGGCTGCCCAGCTCCTTCCGAATATAACCTTATTGGCTTAACTCCTTCGTCAGCCACTCTTCAGTGGAGCATTATGGCAGGATCGCTCAACTTTGATGTGGATTACAAAGTTAGTGGGTCTGCCAATTGGATTAATGCAATTACTGCAACAACATCAAATACTTTAACCATATCAAATCTGGCTACGGCAACCTACGATTGGCGAGTACGATCTAATTGTAGTTCTTTGTCATCTACTTATGTCTCGGGTAATTTTACCATTGCCCCAACAAATCCACCTCCACCGTCGTGTCAGGATGGCTATGAAATCAATAATACATCGAGGCAGGCAAGACTTATCAATGGGGGAAATGCAATTATTTATTCAGGCATTACAACTCCTACTGATATTGATTGGTTCAAACTAACTACACCAAATAATTCTTACACGAATTTGGTAATCACCCTTAGTAATCTATATGCAGATTTCGACCTGTATGTTTATAACCAGAGTAATAAATTGATTGGCTCTTCAACCAAGTCAGGTATGTTGACAGAAGTAGTGGTCTATAATTCCACCGCAAGGAAAGCCACCTATTATATAAAGGTAATTGGCAAGAATGGTGCTTTTAATGCATCATATTGTTATAATCTACTGGCCCAGATCAGCAATTTACCTTCATCCCAAAATGGTAAGGCTGCTCCTCAAATTGAAATTCCTCAAATCGAATTGCTGGAAAATCCTGACAGACAAACGCTTTATCCTAACCCTGCATCTGGATTTGTCAATTTCGGTTTCACTAGCACTTTGGAAGGATTGGCCAATGTGCAAATAGTAAACAGTGATGGGAAATTGATGAAACAATCTACGGTTAGAATTACTAAAGGATATAACCTGGTGAAGATTCCTGTAAATGATATGAGGCCTGGAATGTACCTGCTAAGAATGAATAAGGGTGAGATGATTATTACAAAAAGATTTATGAAAGCTGAATAATAGTATTATCACCAGTTAAATGCCAAATTCATGTAATAAAAGCCTCCATTAAAACCAAATGGAGATGCTTCAGCACAATATATTCTGCTTCCAGACACAGTATTATCAGAATTCTTTAAAGGATCAGGATAAACATTAAATATATTATTGACTCCCAGTGTTATCCCTACCCAGGTTTTCAGGGCATAGGTCAAACTCAGGTCGGTGATAATCTTGGAAGAAAAAGATTCAGGACTTACCCTGAGTGGATTATTGAAAATAGGAGCAATGGATGTTTTACCAAATCGTGTATTTCGTAGGATCAGTTTTGTTTTTCCTGTATTATAAAAAATGGTCAGAATGATTTTATCGTTCGGCTGTTCATTTTCCATTTTTTCTACGTCTTCAATATTGAAAAGTCTATTTTTGGTCAGAGGATGGGTCATAGAATCTACGGGTAGTTTCGAACTGGTTTTAATTTCTCCAAAAAGTCGGGTAGAATTAAAATTGGCCGCCAGGCTTACTCCAAGATCTGCCTTACCGATATTCCAATTGCCGTTAAATACTACATCTATCCCACTGGTAATGGTGTTTATTGCATTCGAAAAAAACTGTACCTGCTGAATCCTGATCTCCGGGAAATTATTAAATATTCTTTTAACCGCGGGGATAGAACTATCAAGTGCACCGCCCAATACTATACGGTTTTTTATTTGAATCCAGTAAGCATCCACTGTGAGACTGATGTTATTTGTAAGTGTTGAAGTAAAGCCTCCACTAAAATTGATAGACTTCTCTGGCGTTAGTAAAGGGATGCCCAAAGCATTGATTAATTCATGATTATTAGGAAATATCCCACGTGTGTATAAGACACGTTCCCGCCCCCGATTGACATATAACTGATTGATTGAATTCTGCCAACGTTGTTGCAAACTAGGAGCACGGAATCCGTTGCCTACGGAAGCCCTTAACAAAAACCAGTTAGAGAATTTATACCTTGCTGCAAGTTTTGCGGCGATATTACCACCATAGTCACTATAATATTCATAACGGGTGGCAATACTTATAAGAAGTTTATCATTGAACTCTGATTCCAGTTCGATATAACTTCCCAATACATTACGGGTTTTATCTATTTCGGTTGACGGATCACGACCTCCTGCCCCCCCGGGTTGGTATTTTTTTGATGTATCATAGTTTTTCCAGCTGGCTTCTTCGCCCGCTTTCGTCAAATAATTTTCAATTCTCCATTCTGCACCTAAAGCAAGATTGAATGATTTCATAATTCCATTTAGATTGGAAAGGCTTTTTACGAAATTGATATCATTCGTTAGAAGTTTGTATTCTTCCTTCCCGGTATAAAATGAAGTTTGAGCATTTGCCCCGAGTGAAGTTTGAGATGGGTTGGCTGCATTGATCAGTCTGCCTTTGTATGCGTTTATTCCATAGCTGCTGCTATAATCCCAATGCCAGTTATTTTTTAATTTTCCTTTTAAGCCTCCAATGATTGAAAAATCAATGGTAGTCGGTTTACCAATACCCTGGAACCCGTCAGGGTAAATAACCGGGTTGTTCATTATTGAGTCTCTCGGATACCGGTAAGGGTTTTGCAGGTCTGATTTTCTGCTATTAAAAGCAACTGTCCAAAAACTTTCCAGGTGGCTATTAATTGGATATCCGCCATTGACTAAAAGTCCCGCGCTGGCTGTTTTTGAGGTGCCAACATTATCGAGATGAGATTTCCGGTCGTATCCCCTTGCATTTACTATTGAATCGTCCTCTGCCTCTGTCTCACTGCTATCCTTGGAAGTAGCTCTGAGCGGATAGTTCTTATACACCAGCCCCTCATATTCTCCACCACGATATGTAGGTGCCTGGTAACGAAAACTTGCAGATAAATTCAGAAAACCTTTTTTATTCAGTGAGAACCCACGATTTACACCTACGGATAATTTTTCGCCGTCGCCTTCATAAAATTGTCCAACCAATAGCTGAATGGAAGTTTTACCAGTTGTTTTTTTTAATTGAATATTGACTACTCCTGCAATTGCATCTGAACCATATAGTGCTGACGCACCATCCCGCAGGATCTCAATTTTATCTATTGCTGAAAATGGTATAGAGTTCAAATCATTACCAACAGAACCTGGTCCCAAATGACCTTTTAAGCCCCGGCCAAATAGCCATGCCATATTATGATAACGTATACCATTCATCAGGATCAGTACATGTTGAGGATCTAGACCACGAAGCGTTAAAGTCTCATTAAGTATCTCCCTGGATACATTAACTGAGGCAGCAGTATAAGTGAGCATTTGTGGAAGACTGATATGTCCGGTTTCTCTCAATCGGGTAGATGAGATCACATCAATCGGTACCGGTGCAGAAAGATAACTTCGTTGCAAAGCCGAGCGAGAACCTAATACTACAACCTCACCCATTTGTCCGGCGGAGTTAAGTGAGTAATTGAGTTTTTTCGTAATTCCTGATTCTATAGAAATTGAGTCTTCAATTTTATTGTACCCTGTATGTGAAATAGTTAGAAGATAAGTGCCGGCTTTTAGAGAGAAAGAAAATTCACCATCAATATTGGTGACCATCGTCTTACTACCAAGGGACACTGTAGCAGCTGGCAAATTTTCATATCCATTGGTTATTTTCCCTTTTACCTGACCATCTTGTGCATAGATTAATGAAGCCTGCAACAAGCTCAGGAAAGCAGTCAATAAGTGTTTATTGAAAAGGGCTTTTCTCATAAACAACAATTTGCCTTATTATGGGTTCAGGGTGCGGTTTAAAAATGTAAAGGCTGATAATATGGGAGGTCAGTTGCCTGCGTAGCTAGGTTTTTAAAAACAACGTTAATAAGCTTTCACGGTAACTAACAGGCTAAAGTAAAATAACACTGGGATAAAGGAATATGGAAGCAAGTTATTATATTTAAATGACAACAAAAACAGAGTGCGACGGGATAGAAAATCCATCCAACCCACTGCAAAAACCAGATAGTGGCATCAATTTTTAGGATGAACGATTAAGCATACATTTTAAAAACTTGTCATATGAGTACAAAACTAACGGTGCATGCAACCATTAATGCAAACAGGAAGAAAGTATGGGATTACTACACAAAACCTGAGCACATTACTAAATGGAATTTTGCCGACCCTTCCTGGCATTGTCCAAGTGCCGAAAACGACATGCGGATAGGGGGAAAATACAAAGCAAGAATGGAGGCAAAAGATGGAAGTTTTGGTTTTGACTTTGAAGCGGTTTATACAAAATTAGATGAGGGAGACAGATTCACTTATCTAATGGGAGATGGAAGGGAAGCAAGCGTAGATTTTTTAGATATGGGTCCTAAAACGGATATGATTGTAAAATTTGATGCTGAAACTGAAAACCCGATAGAAATGCAAAAAGGCGGTTGGCAATCAATACTGGATAATTTCAAAAAATATACGGAAGCAAATTGAGTTGAATAATATTTATGTCTTGAGTTTCGATTGATGTTTGGATAAACAGTTATGGTAAAGAGAAACTGGACCTTTAAAAAAACTATTAAAACCATTTGGATATCGGTTGGATTTTTATTTACCATATGGTTATTTTATTCTGTTCAATCGCATGGTGTTTCCAAACAATTAATTTTATCTGACAAGATAATAACAGTAGAAAGTACAGACGATTATTACTCCTTTGCTCCAAAAGTTGAATTCAAAAATGTATTGATATTCTACCCGGGTGCA
>Ga0207701_10004162_pt1 | contig 14722 bp, 10 predicted proteins | sample KBSSwiSSwithPhiX_FD_184294 | JGI IMG/M metagenome (GOLD analysis project Ga0207701, IMG submission 184294) | Switchgrass rhizosphere bulk soil microbial communities from Kellogg Biological Station, Michigan, USA, with PhiX - S5 (SPAdes) (version 2) | ecosystem: Environmental > Terrestrial >... | reverse complement strand
CGAAGCGATTTGATGTGGCACAGCCGTCCGGCTGTGGGGCCAACGGGCATCTCGCCCGTTGAATTCCGAGCCGAACAAAAGTAGGAACATAGGCTTTCAACCTGTGTGCCCAGCGGCCCTGAAACCTGCTGACAGCGGACAGAATGTCGGCCGGCGGCGCGGACAGGAATGTCTATGTCCTTTTGCACAACAGGCGAGACGCCCGTTGGCCCCACAGGCAGGATGCCTGTGCTACAATGCGGCATGGGCAACAGTTTTGGCCAACTTTTTCGCGTCACCACCTTCGGCGAATCGCACGGGGGTGGGATCGGAGTCGTTGTCGACGGTTGTCCGCCGCGGATTGATTTGTCGAATAATGACATTCAACGGGAACTCGATCGCCGCCGTCCGGGCCAGAGCAAAATCACCACCCAACGAAAGGAACCGGATAAATGCGAAATTTTGTCCGGCGTTTTCGGAGGAAAAACTCTCGGCACCCCGATAACAGTTCTCGTTAGAAACGAAGACGCGCGGCCTGAGGCCTACGAAACGATGCGCGAAACCTTTCGTCCCTCCCACGCCGACTTTACCTACCAGGCCAAATATGGAATTCGCAACTGGCAGGGCGGCGGCCGGGCCAGCGCGCGCGAAACCATTGGGCGCGTCGCTGCCGCGGCGATTGCGCGCAACGTGCTGGCAACGTTCTTTCCGAAAATCGAGATCATTGCTTTCGTTAGCCAGGTTCATCAGATCATTGCCAAAATTGATCGCTCGAAGGTTAAGGCCGCGGCGGCTGAAGCCTCGATCGTTCGTTGTCCCGATAAGGTGGCAACGAAAATGATGGTCGATTTGATTGAGAAAACACGGGCCGATGGCGACTCGCTCGGTGGCGTAATTGAATGTGTCGCGCGCAACGTTCCCGCCGGACTGGGAGAGCCCGTTTTCGACAAGCTGGAAGCGGATCTCGCGAAAGCAATGCTGAGTTTGCCGGCCACCAAAGGCTTCGAAATTGGCTCCGGGTTTGCCGCGACACGAATGCACGGATCGGAGCACAATGACGCGTTCGAGAAACGCGGTGGCCGCATTGTGACGCGCACGAATTTTTCCGGCGGAATCCAGGGCGGCATTTCCAACGGCGAGGAAATTTACTTTCGCGTTGCCTTTAAACCGACGGCCACCATCGCGCGGGAGCAGGACAGCGTTACTTCATCGGGTAAAAAAACGAAGCTCGCCGCGCGCGGGCGCCACGATCCATGTGTCCTGCCGCGGGCTGTCCCAATGGTGGAGGCAATGACCGCTCTGGTTTTGTGCGATCATGCACTGCGCCAGAAAGCAATCTCGATGGGGTAGCAAGTTGGTGAGTTTGACAAGGGAGCCAGGTTTTTTGGGATGGAAATGTCTGCGAACACACGCTGGAGGATTCAAGGAACGGCTGTTTCAGTGCTAGTCCGGCTCGGACCTGCCGACCGAAACAAAACGGCGGTCAAGGGCCGCCGCTCCTTCTTAGAGAAAACGTTCGATAGCCCTTTCACGTGCACTTCGAAAAAGTGAGCCAAGTTCGTCCGTTTGAGGCGAAGATTCAGGATTTTTGCATGCTCGCCGCCATCACTAACCCGCAGCCGGCCGCCACTTCCGGCTCGAACTGGCAAATTGTCTTCGTCTCGTTAGCCATCGTTATCCTCCTGCTTGAGGTCATTCACGGTTGGCGGCTCGGTCTCATCCGGCAATTGGTGAGAGTGATTGCCATCATTGTCGCATACTCGTGCGGTTTCTTTGCCGCCGGCGCCACCGTCCCGCTGCTACGCCCGCACCTAAAGCTCCCGGATCCGATTCTTTCCGCAGTGGGCGGCACAATTTTAGCGTTTATCCTTTTCGCTGCCATTAACCTGATCGGCGCTTTCCTGTTCAAAAAAACCGCGCAACAACCATCACCGGTCATCCGGTTGATTTGGGGAATTACGGGTGCGTTCCTCGGGATTCTCCTCGGAGTATTCACGCTCTGGCTGACTTTTACCGGAATTCGGATGGTTGGCTCGTTGGCACAGGCGCAATTGCACACACAGAAGCCGCCTGCCATCTCCGCACACCCGAATGGAATTGTCGACCCCGCTGCATCGGTATCACCACCCAACCCGCTCATGACAATGGCGGCGGATATGAAGAACTCGCTCGAACACGGTCATGTCGGCGAGGCAGTGCGCGCCGTCGATCCGCTTCCGTCAGGGCTCTATCGCGGGTTGGAGAAAGCGGGCGAGGTGGCCTCCAATCCGCAGTGCGCCGAACGATTTCTTTCTTTTCCCGGCGCCCGCGAAATCAGCGAGCATCCCAGGGTAGTGGCGTTACGGAACGATCGGCAGGTAATGCAGCTGATCGCAAGCGGGCAGATTTTTGAGCTGATGAAAAACCAGCGCATGATCGACGCTCTGAATGATCCGTCGCTGCAAACCCGGATCAAAAAATTCGATCTGGAACGAGCGCTGGATTATGCGCTGCAAAAAAAATAGCAGCGTAATTCGTTAAACCGTTAAATCGTTAAACCGAACAGCCGTCTTAACAACGCAACTTTTTAACAATTTAACCTCGTAGAAGTGACCTTTGTGGACTTGGTGTGAGAACAACAGAACGATGAAGTACATAACGACCATCGGTCTCGAAGTGCACGCGCAATTAAGGACGCGGTCGAAAATGTTTTGCACGTGTCCGGTCGAGTTTGGGGCCGAGCCAAATTCACATACCTGCCCTGTCTGCATCGGTTTGCCGGGGGCCTTGCCGGTGATGAATGAGGAAGCGCTGCGTTTTACGCTCCTAACGGGACTTATGCTGGAGTGCGATATTGCCGATATCTCGAAATTCGATCGCAAGAACTATTTCTATCCTGATATGCCGAAGAATTATCAGATTTCGCAGTACGACATGCCCTTATGCACGAACGGGAAGGTGCCGTTGCATGACCTGGCTTATCCGAAAGATGCGCAAAAGAATATCGCGACTCCAGACAAGGAAGTGCATCTCGTCCGCATTCATCTGGAAGAAGACGTAGCCAAGAGTTTTCATTTTGAAACCACTACCGGGATCGATTTCAATCGCGCCGGTACGCCCTTGATGGAAATCGTGACCCAGCCGGAGATCGCCTCTCCGGAAGAGGCCTTCGCATTTCTGACCTCTCTCAGGCAAATCCTGATCTACGGAAGTGTAAGCGATGCGGATATGGAGAAGGGGCAGATGCGTTGCGATTGTAATGTGTCGGTGCGACCGGATACGCAGACGGAACTCGGGGCCAAGATCGAGATCAAAAACATGAACTCGATCAGCGGAGTGCGACGCGCCTTAACCTACGACGTCGCGCGACAAATCGCGTCGCTGGAGCGCGGTGAAAAGCTGGAACAGGAGACACGCGGCTGGGACGATGCCAGGGGCGAGACCTTTTTGATGCGAAGCAAGGAAAGCGCGCATGATTATCGATATTTCCCCGATCCGGATCTGGTGCCGGTAAAAACCAAGGTCTTACTTTCAGATGTGCGCGCGCGCTTTCCCGAATTGCCAAAACAAAAGCGCGCCCGCTTCGTTCAGCAATACGATATCACTCCCTACGATGCCGGTGTACTTGCCGATGACCTGGAGTTGGCTGCTTATTTTGAAAAGGCGGCGCGCGATTCAAAGAAACCGAAGGCAATCGCGAATTGGATTCTGAACGATCTGCAAAGCGCGCTTTCAACCGCGGGAAAACCGATTACTGACTGTCCGATTCCAGCTCAGGGCTTGAACGAACTGGTCGCGCTGATCGATTCAGGAAAGGTGAGCAGCAAACAGGGGAAGGAGGTTTTTGCCGAGATGTTTGCCACCGGCAAAAGCGCGGATGCGATTGTCCGGGAGAAAGGAATCGAGCAACTTAGCGACGTGAACGCGATTGAAAAGATTTGCGATGAAGTAATCGCAGCCAATCCGAAGCCGGCGGCGGATTTTCAAGCAGGCAATGCGGCATCGCTAAATTTTCTCAAGGGCCAGGTGATGAAGTTGTCGAAAGGAAAGGCCAACCCGCGGTTGGCGGGCGAGATTTTGGAGCGCAAGTTACGGCGTTAAATCGGAGGATTGCTGTAGCGGCGGCCGTGTCGGCCGCAAATTAACTTTGTAACGTTTTTTAACCTTCCTCGATGAAATTCCTCGTCGCACCCGACAAATTCAAGGGTTCACTCAGCGCGCAAGAAGTGTCAGAAAACATCGCGCTCGGAATTCGCGATGTAATTCAAAATGCCGAAATCGAAATTGCACCCATGGCGGATGGCGGGGAGGGAACGGCGGAAGTCATTTGCAAAACGCGTGGTGGCAAGTGGGTGACATGCAGCGTCCATGGTCCACTCGGTGATCCGATTGAAGCATCCTACGTCTGGTTAGGCGAAAGCGCGGTGATGGAGATGAGCGAGGCGGCCGGGATGCGCCGGCTGAAGAACACTGCCCGGGACGTTCTGCGCGCAAATACATTCGGCGTCGGCGAAATGTTGCTCGATGCCGCAAAACGCGGCGCGCGCGAGATCATCATCGGACTCGGCGGCAGCGCCACAAATGATGGCGGCCTTGGAATGGCGCGAGCGCTGGGACTTCGATTTCTTGGAGAAGGTGAGAGCGAGCTTACCGATGTCGGGTCGCTGGTGAAGTTGACGCGAATTGTTGCGCCCTCACCTCAGTCCTCTCCCCCGGGAAGACGCGAAGCGGCAGGTGAGGGCCATTTCTCACGGGTCTTCGATGTGATGTCCTCGCCGAGAATTATCGCCGCGGTAGATGTGAAAAATCCGCTGCTAGGTGAGAACGGCGCGACGCGGACGTTCGGCCCGCAGAAGGGTGCGACGCCGGAGCAGCTCGAAATTCTGGAACGTGCGTTGACGAGGTTGGCCGACGCGACTGCGCGCGATCTGGGCTGCGATTTCCGCAACGAACCCGGCGCGGGCGCAGCCGGCGGGCTTGGGTTTGGTTTGATGAGTTTTTGTGATGCTAAAGTTCGCCCCGGCTTTGAGGTCGTGGCTGAAGCCGTGGCATTGGAAGAGAAAATCAAACGCGCTAACGTGATCATTACCGGCGAAGGCAAGCTCGATAATCAAACGCTGGAAGGGAAGACACCGGCTGGCGTTGCTGATCTGGGGCGAAAGTTTGGTAAACCGGTCTTCGCGGTTGTGGGGCGCGCCGATGCAAATTCGAAAGTGCGCGATCTCTTTGAGGGCGTTTACGAACTTGGAGGGCCTATTCCGGAAGCGAAGGAGTTACTGCGAGAACGGGCCCGCGAGTTGGCCACAGCGTTGAAGAGTTGATGCGGGGCAGCATCGGTTATACGCGATGCACCTGAATTCCGGGTAGCGCACGTGTCTCGCGTGTTGGTTTCGGCGTCTCGCCGAAACGATCTTCCCGAAAAAGTCCGCGATTGCGAGACGCAATCGCCAGCACGCGAGACGCGTGCGCTACCCGGATCTTGTGCGACACCAAATCGGACAATGATAACCGCCGCCCACTTAAAATGACCGCCGTTTCCTTGTTCGCACTTCTTCATAATCGGGGCAAATTAACAAGCCAATGCCAGAAGATGTTCCGCCCGGGCTGACGCCATTTGTATTCTCCGATCCGCTCGGGAAACGCTGGCCACGTCTCCGCACTCTATTGCTGATCACCAGCGTGCTGGTTTTTCTAGCCACGGTCTTATTTGTCGAAACGCTGTTCATCGCACCGCGGATGACCGCGCCTTTTTCTTTGCGGCAATTGAAGGGGCAGTTGAAGTCGCTGCAAACACAAAATCCGGCCGGTCAACGATCGGCGCCGAATTCGCTGCTGTGGCAAAAATTTGAGGCGACCAAGCAGGCGGCGAAAAAACTTGCGGTGCCAGCGGCAGTCGCAGGCTCGCCCACTACAACGCCGCCGCGAGTGCATCGCAAAGTGTCGGGAAATGAGGTGCGGCTGGCCTTTTACACGAACGGCGATCCCTACAGCTATTCCTCGCTCGAACAGCACGCGTCGCAGATCACGCATGTCTGCCCCGAATGGATGTCGATGGTCAACGGGGTTGGCGATTTGCAAATCGATGCCGACGCGCGGGTTTCCAAACTGTCGCAAAACAAGGGTATCGCGCTCATGCCGCTGCTAACGAATCTGGTGGGCGATAGCTGGCAACCGGAAGCGGTGGAGAATGTGGCGCACGGCCCGCCCGAGCGACAGGAGAAGTTCATCGCCAATGTGTTGGTAGTGCTCCGTAACGCGAAAGCGGCGGGAGTAGTAGTCGACTGGGAGCAACTGGATCCAACCTACAAAAAAGACTTCACCGACCTACTCGAGAAGTTTGCCAATGCACTTCATCGGGACGGCCGCCAGCTATGGTTGATTGTTTCGCCCGGCCAGGAAATCGACTACATCGATTTCGACGAACTGTCTCCGTATATCGATCGCTTCGTGGCGATGTTATTCGACGAAACTTCCGATGTTGACGCGCCCGGCCCGCTGGCCTCGCGGATGTGGTTCGAAGGCTGGTTGCACGTGCTCATGGAAGATTCCGACCCGAGACAATGGATCATCGCGCTCGGTAGCTACGGTTACGACTGGGTCATTGGCGGAAAGAAAGCGGAACTAATCAGTTTTCCGGAGGCAATGAGTCGCGCGAGCAGTGCCGGAATCGAGTCGGCTGAAGTAAGCGCTCCCGGTTACAACGCATACTTCTATTATGAGGATAACGATGTAGAGCATGCGGTCTGGTTTCTTGATGTTGTTACATTCCTGAACGAACTGCGCGAAGTTCGGAAACAAAAGGCAGGCGGCATTGCCTTGTATCGCCTGGGAACAGAAGATAACGCGATTTGGGATGCGCTGAGCACACCGTCTGATTTCAAGTTCGACGCCAGTACACGGTCGCTCCTGGAGGTATTGCGTGGGACCGATACCATCGCTGACGTCGGCGATGGGGAGGTCGTAACAGTGGACGAATCGCGGGCGGACGGAATGCGCAGCCTGACTGTCGACAAGGACGGTTATCTTACTGCGACCTACACCAAATTCCCGGAGTTTCCGACATTGTACCATCAGGGTGCCGGCGACGCACACGAGGTGGCTTTGACCTTTGATGACGGGCCCGACCCGGAGTGGACGCCGAAAATTCTCGATATTTTAAAGGCCGCGAAGGTGAAGGCGGCATTTTTTCTCGTTGGCGTGAATGCGGAACGCTACCCAAATCTCGTTAGACGAATCGTCGATGAAGGACACGAAATAGGCAATCATACCTATTATCATCCCAATCTTGCACTTTGCTGGCCGGAGCACGTCCGGCTGGAATTAAACGCTACGCAGTTACTTATCCAGACATTGACCGGCCGCGGCACGACCTTGTTTCGTCCACCTTATGCAGCGGATACGCAGCCCGCGCGCCTGGCGGACTTAATGCCACTGCAAATCGCGCAGGACCAGAACTATCTCGTAGTTCTGGAGAATATCGATCCGCAGGATTGGGCCAAGCCGGGAGCGGACGTCATTTTGCAGCGAATCAAGCAACAGCGCCACGATGGTAACATTATCCTGCTCCACGATGCCGGAGGCGATCGCTCGCAAACCGTGGAAGCATTGCCGCGCATCATCGAATACCTGCAGGCCCGCAACGATACCATCGTCCCGCTAAGCAAACTTCTGAATACGACTCGCGATGCCTTAATGCCGCCGTTGCCCGGAGGGCAAACCATGTCCCATTACATCAGCAGCACCGGTTTTCGCGTCCTGCATGCGGTCGAGGAATTTCTCTGGGCTTTCATGATTGTAGCGACGGCGCTGGTCCTGGTGCGCACGCTCATCGTCATCTACCTGGCCTATCGCTTTCGCAGTTCGCCGCCCGTGGATTTTGCTGAACCGGTCAGTGTAGTAATTGCCGCCTACAACGAAGGCAAAGTCATCCACGCAACACTCCAGTCGCTCTTGAAAACCGACTATCAGGGTGAGTTGGAGGTCGTCGTGGTTGATGACGGCTCGCGCGACGATACCGCCATTGAGGTTGAGAAAGTCGCGGCCACTGACGGACGAGTCCGCTTGATTCGTCAGCAAAATCACGGGAAAGCCCGCGCCTTGCAACGCGGAATCGCCGCAGCCAGGAACGAACTCATCGTTTTCATCGATGCGGATACCCATTGTCAGCGGCAGACCTTGCCGCGATTACTGGCGCCATTTATCGATCCCAATATCGGCGGAGTATCTGGCCACGCCAAGGTCGGTAACTTGCGGAGCTTCATCGCGCGTTGCCAGTCTCTCGAATATATCGTCGGTTTTAATCTTGATCGACGCGCCTACACTCGATGGAATTGCATTACGGTTTTGCCTGGAGCAATTAGCGCGATTCGCAAGCAGGCAATCGATCGTGCCGGTGGTTTGAGTTTGGATACTTTGGCCGAAGATACTGATTTGACCTTAAGCCTGCACAAGCAACAGCTGCGCAGCGTTTATGTTCCCGGCGCGGTGGCGTGGACGGAAGCGCCGGAAACCGTGCGAACACTTTCGCGTCAACGATTCCGCTGGGCCTACGGCACCCTGCAATGTTTGTGGAAACATCGCGACATGGTCTTTAACTGGAAATATCGCGCACTGGGCTGGTTTAGTTTGCCAAGTATTTGGTTTTTTCAGATCATTCTCGTGGCAATTACTCCCGCGGTAGATTTGTTCCTTATTTTGTCACTGCCGTTCGGGGCCTGGCGCGATCTTCTTCCATTTGTCATCGTGTTTCTGGCAACCGACGTCATCCTGGCGACGCTCGCCTGCATTTTGGAGCGCGAAAACGTTCTGCAAGTGTGGCGGATCATTCCGATGCGGTTGATTTATCGCCCGATGTTGAGCTACTGCGTTTGGAAAGCTATTTTGCGCGGTGTAAAGGGCGCATGGGTAAGCTGGGGCAAGCTGGAGCGCACCGCGTCTGTGCCGGTGCGAGCGTAAGTATATTCCAGGTCATCCCGAGCGGAGCGCAGCGGAGTGGAGGGATCCCATAGCGGAATCCTTAAGCGAACATTTCAGGATCTCTCGGTCGGAGCCGGACTCACGTTCAAGCGCATCCCTCTACTTTCCCACGTGTCATCCTGAGCCGCGCAGACAGCGAAGGATCTCTCCGATGATATCAAACTGCTCAAGAATCGGTGACATAAACCATGGGAGAGATCCCTCGGTGCCTGCGGCCACCTCGGGATGACATGCAAGGAAAAAGCGTTGCCTTCTATCGCAGATCGCCGCGTTGCGCCCGCAAGGTCTCAACTCATTTTATTTGCCAACTTTCCCGCGCAACACCGAAACCGAATAAGGCAGCAGTTCGTAGTATTCAGCTGCCGGGCGCTGAATCTGCGCCGGTGGGTTATTTAGGGTCGGCCGGCCATTCTCTCCATCATCGCGCCATTGATACTGCTCGCGCGAAAATTGCGTGACAGTTACTTGGCCGACAAATTTCTCAAAGAGTGTCCCGTCCGAAGAACGAAATCGGACAGCAAGTCGCGCCGAACAGTTGGGATCCTTGTTAATCGCCAGCAATGCCCATTGTTTGTCTGGCCGATGCACAGCATAGGCTGTAACCGGCGCATCGGTTGGATCGACAGCTACCGGATATATTTCATGCAGAGCATCTACCGGTTGCATCCAATCCCGCGCAATGAGCCCGGCACTGTAGTAGGTCGATAGTTGATTCAGTTTTCCGCCTGCGTTTGGCATTTGTAGCATCATCAAGTTCCCCCACGAACACTTTAGCTCGTCCGTGAGATAATCGGGCTCGTATCCATAAAGGTAGGCTTTACTGCCGCCCGCCGTGAGAAATGTTCCTACGGTATCGGCGTGGAAGAGCGCGTTTTCGATATCGACTTCATGGCGACCGGCAAACACCGAGTAACCAAACTCCGTCATCAGCCACGGAATTTCTGGAGGAACACCATCCTCATGCAGACTGGATAACATCTCCTGAAGTCGTCGCGAGACTTCGAGTAAATGCGGTGCTGCATCCGCGCAGACATCATCAAAGGGGTAATATTCGAAGGAGAAAAAATCGAACGGCGAATCGCTTGCTCGAACAAATCGCAGGAAGCGATTCATCCACGAGCGGTTTCCGGATTGATCAGGCCAGGTGAGAAGGTGAGCATCAAAATTCTGCAAACTCGGGCCGCCGATCTTTAATTTGGAGCTCAGATTCCGCAGCCGTGTCGCGGTTGCAACATAAAGCGCTGCGTAATCCTCGGGCGAAGCCCATTGCCCGTCAGGCTCTTCCCCGAGTTCAACGCCTTCCAGAGCATACTTGTTCGCCAGCAGGTATTTTATTTCGGCAACTGCGTTCTCCGGCGTGTCGTAGAATACGCCCACGGGCACCAGCACGGGCAAATGATTGGTCAGTTTACTTTGAAGAATAAAATCGAGACCCGGCTGTTCCGTTCTGTAATCGATGTCTTCTGCACGATGCCACGGATCAGTCGATGAAACATAGATAATGGTTTGATGGTGCTCCGGATTGTGAACTACGTAGTCTTCGAAGTGACCGGTGTCATCGGTATTGCCGACACTGATTTCGCGAATAGCAAATCCAAGGCGATCTCGAATATCGGTCGAAGGATGCGTGGTTGTGCCCGAACCATGTGTCATCAGGACGCGGACAAACTGCGCTGGTATGGTGCTATTAGTAAGCCGAACAGTTGGGTCGCCGCCGGAGCAATCCGAAGCGACGCCTTGCGGGAAGGTTCGCCATTCATCTTTTTGGTCGATGTGCAGATGCATCGGATCATTTCCCGACCAGTATTCAATCTGGAATTGCCTGGCATAAGGTGTTCCCCATTGAATTCGAATGGAATTGACCTGCTTCCGCGCGCCCAAATCGATTACGATCCACTGCGGATGAGCTTCCTCATCCTCGTGGGTGAAGTATGGATCGAGGTAGGGATTACTCTTCCAAAAGGAATTTTCATCGCCATCGGAGACCCGGGAATAACCGTTGTTATTAGCCTGGTCGATGGTATTGCCGCGACGCGGCAGGCGATAACCGTAGGAAATATTAATCGGGGCGGTACTCGAACTACTCGATGTCCAGTAACCACAATGATGATCTTCATCGCTCCAGTTCCCGCGCGGGTTCCAATGCCATACTTCGCCGCCTAGCTCTGTGCGCAACCGATAGGTCAAAGGCCCGAGGCCGGCTGATAACATCTCAGTGATATTTTGCTTAGACAGCATTTGCATGCATTCATCCCGCTCGTGTCCGTCAACTCCGCCACCGAGCGTTCGTTTTGGCACGCACTTGTTGACGCAGCGATCCATCGTGACTGTTGCCGACAGGGAAAGCGCCTTTTCATTCCCGATTGTAGGGCGGGCGCTTGGGCTGCCTGTCTCTGGCGCGGCATATGACGCAGTTGCTGCCACGAAACCGATGCAGCAAACTGCCGCTGTGCTGCTGAACCAGTCTGCGAGAGTAACTTTTTGCATCGGTATCTTATTGGCTTTGTCATCGTGCCATCAACGAACCCGAACCGAAAAGGCCGATCGCGACGCTGCCGTGGAAGTGATGGTCCCGGAGCACGGCGCTTATACGGGGGCATTCATTGATTTCGGCGAGGCGGAAGAAGATGTCACGCTGGAAGGGATTGAAGATTTCGAAACCATGGTGGGCAAGCACCAGGCGATCATCGCCTCATCGAGCTTCTGGGGCGAACAGGATTTTCCAATTAGAAGTCTCAAGGTCATCTGGCAGCACCGCTCCTTGCCCCTGGTTTTCTGGTCGCCCTGGGACCGGCCCTATACGCAGAGCACCGGACCAGACCGTTTCAATCTGAATTCAATCATCGCCGGTACATGGGACAAATACATCGATGACTGGGCGGATGCCGCGAAGGCGTTCGGAAAACCGATGATTGTTGTATTCGCGAACGAAATGAACGGCGATTGGTTTCCCTGGTCGGGTATTTACTATGGTGGTGACCAGCCGGCTAATGAAGAGAAGACAAAGTGGAAGGGCCCGGAAACATTCAAAAGCGCATATCGACATGTAGTTGATCGGGTCCGTGCTCGCGGCGTCACTAACATTAAATGGATGTTCCACACAAATAACTATTCTAGCCCACTTGATGTCTGGAACTTCGCGCCCGCTTACTATCCCGGACCTGACTACGTGGATTGGTTGGGACTAAGTGTTTACGGTCAGCAATACAAGGAGGAAGCATGGGCTGACATACCTTCCCTGGTCGACTGGCCCTATAAAGAGATGAGCGGCCTCGACCCGAATAAGCCAGTCATGATCGCAGAGTGGGGGACGGGTGAGTTTCCGCGCGGCAACAAAGCCGAGTGGATTAGACAGGGACTCGAGTTATTCCGTTCCAAGTATCCACGAATCAAGGCGGCCGTTTACTGGCACGAACGCTGGCAAAACGAGGAAGGCTACTACAGCAACCTGCGGGTGAACTCTTCGGTAGAAGCGCTACAGGCCTACCGCGAAGGCGTGGCTAACCCAGCATGGCTAGGCGAACTACTGCTGCGGCCGGTACAAACGAAGTAGCCCGATCTGTCCGGGGAGCGCGCTGTCTGTGGTCTGTGATCATGTTGTCTTAAGCCGTCTCCGGGTCAATCGGCGTAGGCAGCTCGTACCAAATCTCCAGCTCATAACCGTCTGGGTCCCGACAAAACAGATACGGTTCACCCGGGCAAAACTCTCCCTTGCGGAGAATAGTTCCTCCGGCTGCTTCGACAGTTCGCACGGTCCGCTTGATGTCTGCTGCATCGACAAGGCGAAATCCAAAATGCACGACGCCTCCAGCGCGTCCGGCCAGCTCTGGATTTCTCTCAAACACGAGCACGTCGCGAGAACCGGGAGTCTGCGCTTGAATAAAGTCTTCGTTTTCATAGACCGCGACCGCACCGAATACTTTCTGGTAGAACCGCAATGATCGCTTTGGATCGCGCACGGCAAGCGCGATGTGAGTCAAACCATGCGTTCGAACCGCAGCAGGCTTCACGCTCATAGACCTAATGAGAAACAGCTGACGTTACTTTACTCTCAACAACCTGTCGCGCACAGCGAAACGAAGGCGGACCAACTCTCACCTGTCGCGCCGGAGCCTTGGCGAAGGCGGAACCCTCAACTTTTGGCCCCCTTCACCGGTCCGCAGGAAGCGCACTGATCTAACAAAGTATCCGTCCGGATCCCGGACTGAGAACTCCATTGTTTGAGTGTTTGGGTTCAGGTGGGGTTCTTCTTCGAACTGGTCGACGAGAGCACGTGCCCTCTTCAGGCCCATGTCGAAATCGTCGACGCGGAAGAACAAGAGAAGCCCGTTGCCCGGTGGCGCCTCGTCCGGGCTCATCAAGGTGGGATGCTCGTGCGCGCCCCACTGGTGGAGGCAAAGCAAGACGGTTCCATCCGTATCCAGGATCTGACCAAAGTAGTCATGACCCGGAGACGTCTCAGGCTGGCCGAAGAGCGACTGGTACCATTTGAAGCTGCCAGGAACGTCCTTTACCCCGATGATCGTCCATGTCCGTTTCATCGCATTTCCGCTGTCGTACTAACGAGAATAAGCTCGGCCACCGCTGGCGGGACTGCGCTCTGCTGCGTTCTCAACTACCAGTCGCGCCCTAGTCATACGAAGGCAGATCATCTAAAGACTCTCCACTGTGTTTAGCACGCGGCCAGCGTGCTCGCCGTGGCGGGCGAATACTGTCGCAGTTCGCTGGCTGCCGCGCCTTAGCTTTAGCGAAGGAGGGCATCGATTGGTTAGGCGTTTGGGGTGTTAAGTCGCCACAGATGATAGCCCCATCGAGTAGCATAGATAAGATAAATGCAGTAGAACGAAAGCAAAATACCACCGAGAGAATAGGTCCTGGCGAGCATGATAACCAGCGCAGCGACGAGCACCGCATAAGGCACGAATGCGATGAAGCTCGCGCGAAGATTGCGACACCGGAAGAACACCAGGCTCCAAAACGCGTTCGCCAGTAGGACCGCAACCGTCAGCACGAGCGCAAGAACCTGTGAGGGCGACACAAGCCCAGTGCTGAGCACCTGGCGCAAACTTACGAACCACATCGCATAGAACAGGAAACCGATGACAAGCCAAAGTGCGAAGGGCGGAGGATAGGGCGGGATGCGAAACTGCGCCAGACGCTGGCGAGCACCTTTACCGGCAAGTCCGCCCTCCAAAACTGCTGCCGCGGCGCAAATGATCACACCGAGAAGGGTTGGACTTAGAATGGGTCTTCTTCAGAACAGCGCGACAAAGAGCAACGCAATGCCAACGAAGGCTGTGTTCCAACATACAAGCGAACGCACAAGCCCTAAGCCGATTGCCGCGGCGATCAAATATGCCAGACGCGCCCAGAAATAAAGATGCACGCCCCAAATGGTAAGTGCGCTGTGATGGTTGATGACGTGTGCAATAAGCACCAGCGCGGCGAAGAACGGAAATGTCTCAAGGAAATTCGTCGTCGCCTGATCCACTCGGTTGGCGAGGCCGCGTAGTGGTGGTACCGACTCTTCGCGGCTGCTGGCCGTCCAGCGGTAGCCTCGCTGAAAACTGATAAGGTGTGAGGCCGCGATGAGGTGCACAAGACCCAAGATGACGCTTGCCGCCAGCATCCATAATTCGATGGTCATACGCGATTTCTCGCCTAACGAGACGGAGCTCTGTCACCGGTGGTGGAGTGCTGGGCCGCTACACTCTCAACTCTCATCCAAAGACTCTCAACTGTATTCAGCACACCGCCAGCATGCCCGCAGCCTGCCCGCCGTGGCGGG
>Ga0207701_10004158_pt1 | contig 14739 bp, 10 predicted proteins | sample KBSSwiSSwithPhiX_FD_184294 | JGI IMG/M metagenome (GOLD analysis project Ga0207701, IMG submission 184294) | Switchgrass rhizosphere bulk soil microbial communities from Kellogg Biological Station, Michigan, USA, with PhiX - S5 (SPAdes) (version 2) | ecosystem: Environmental > Terrestrial >... | reverse complement strand
CACCGTCCTGCCGACGAAAGGGACGTTGAAGGTCAATCCCGACGGCTCATTCGCATACCCATTCGTCTACACTCCGACTGGGAACAACTTTGGGCTGGACAGCTTCAAGTACAGAGCGAATGACGGGACATGGAGTCGCGATCCATCGCAACCCATGAGTGAGAATTCCAACGAGGTAACCGTTACTATCAATATAGTGAAGAAGTGATCCACACTTGGAGACTTGTATCAGAGCAGGGCGAGAAACTCGCCCTGCTCTTTTCATGTCAGGCCACTTCGTTGGCTGCAGGTCTTCCAGTTTTGTGGTGGAACAGAAGCCTTACCGAACCGCGCGCGTTTGCTAGCTTAGAGGCGACTAAACGCCAGCGCGCTTGCGGACCTCCGCCAGCAGCGGATCGTCTTTCGATTCGCCGCGGATTTTGAGGTACTCACGATACGAGTCGGTCGCGCGCGAGTTGTTCATCCCCTCGCGCACTTGCCCTTGATAGTAGTACACCATCGGGAAATGCCCGTATGTAGGCTCCTCGTCCACGAGCAACGACAGCGCCTCGCCGTGTCGCTTGATGCAGCGATCGAACTCGGAATCGGCTTGCAGCAGTGCGCCTCCGCCTAACTTCAGATATGCGCGACCAAGATCAAAGTGACCCAGCCATGTGTCCAGAACGCCGCCGGCGTCGCTGAGGATCTTGACGGCCTGTCGCGCATCACCTTTCTTCAGCGCGATTTCGCCTTGCAGGATCTTGCCGTAAGCCTGCGGCTTGGCGGGCAGTTCGGACGCGAGGCTGTCGGCTTCCGCTTGCGCCTTCGCAATCGAACCGGCCTCGACGAACACCCGAGCTGCCAAGAAGCGGATTGGCAATGCCTTACTGGTCTGTAAAGCTCTTTCGGCAGTGGCGACCGCGAGACCATTCTGCCCTCGCATCAGGCGCGCGTAAGCGGCCGACGTGAGCTTTCTAGCTGCCCTATCAGGGTTCTTTGACATCAAGTCGGCGGCGGCGCCCTGCTCGAAGATTCGGGCCGCCTCGTCGAAGCGCCCTTGATACATTGCGAGGTCGCCCAGGCCAGCCGCAGACCAGGTTGGGCCGCGCCCACCGATCGCTGCGAGCCTCTGATATGTGTCGCTCGCCTCTGAAACCATGCCCTTGCCCAGGCGAGCAAACGCGACGGCCAGCATGGCGAGATCATTCGGAACCTCTATCGCCGTTGCCTCTTTTTCGGCCGTGTCGAAGTCGCTGGCGTACGCCGCATAGACAGCCAGGTTGGCGCGGAATCCGACGCGTTTGGGCAGAATCTGAACCGCCCGCCGCATCCCGTCTACCGCTTCGCGCATGTTGCGCAAGTTCGACTGACACAATGCGCTGTTCGCGTGGGCTACAACATCTGCGGCGTACTGGGCGATGAGTTCCCCGTACTCCTTCACACACTGTTGATAGTCGCCGATTCTCAAGTAATACGAGGCACGAACGGCGAGACGCTCACGATCGGTGACTCCGTCGAGATGCTTGAGCGCTTCCGCGCTGTACTTGTCGGCGTCCTCGAGTAGGCCGAGATTCGCGGACATGGATGCGAGCCCCTGGTAGCCGAGACCGAAGTTGGGATCCGATTCCACGGCCTTCAGGTAGCTTTGTCGTGCATCCTCGAATTTGCTGTTCGATTGCGCTTCCGTTGCAGCCGCATAATAACGAGCCACATCCATCGATGTCGTCGACAGATTCTTCATTGCGAGCAACTGTCGCGAATCCGACGTGTCGTCACCGAGCGCCTCGCGGACGCTGGTCACGAGCCTCGTCGCCGTCGCAAGGACATCGTCTTTGTTCGCGGCGCGCCCCTGCTCCGTCGCAATCTCTTCGCCAGTCAACGGCTGCGTGGCTTTGACCGATATTTCGTACTGGTTTCCTCGACGATTGACCCAACCCGAGAGAACGACCCCCGCCGCCTGCTTGACCGCGAGCTCACGCGCGGCCGCTTCATCCATTTTCGCAGGAGGCTGGACGTTGAAGGTGGCGGCAATTCGGCTTCGGTCGTAGGCGTTGATGAAGGATGCCACTTCCAGCGCGCGCCTGAGCATCGGCTCCAGCGTGCGGTCGAATGCCGAATCACCCGTGCCATTCTCAAAGTCTGCGATGATCACCGAAATCGGTTCGTGCGTGACGGGCGGTCGCGTGGCGTAATAAATGTAGCCAGACAGCGTGAGCAGCGCCGATGCCACTGCCACCGCGACCGGCAGGCTGATGACGCGCTTCTTCGGCTTCAGCTTGCCGTTGTCATCAAGGAGATCGAGGGCCGCAACGAGTTCGGCACTCGACTGAAAGCGCTTTTCCAACTCCGGCTCGACGCACTTGGTGATCAGGGCGTCCAGCGCCTCAGGTACCGCATGCACAACCGAACGCACCGACGGTGGAGCGTGCGCGAGACGACCCTGCAATTCGCCGACGGCACTGACGGCGTGCTCGGATCGCCGGCGTCCAACGAGCATGTCGTAGACGATCAGACCGAAGGCGTAGACGTCGGCGCGCTGATCGATGTGCTCGCCGCGGGCCTGCTCGGGCGCCATGTACTCGATCGTCCCGATGACTTCGCCGACGAGCGTCGCGGCGATCCGTGTGGCGTCATCGTCCGCGCCGCTTGTGAGCCGCGGCGCGAGCGACGACGATGGCCGCGCCGGCGCAGCGCCCCGAGAGGTCGAACGCGCGATCCCGAAGTCCATGATGATCGCGTGTTCGTTCTCGATCATCACGTTCGCGGGCTTGAGATCGCGGTGGACCACGCCAGCTTCATGTGCGGCCTGGAGCCCGGCAGCAATTTGCCGCGCGATCGAAAGCACCTCAGGTACAGTGAGTTTTCTGTCCCGCAATACGGTGGATAGGTCGGCGCCCTCGATGTACGACATCGTGATGTACTTGATGCCGTCCAGTTCACCGAGATCGTGAATGCGGACTACGTTGCGGTGTGTGACCTGCCGCGCGAGCAGCAGTTCCTGCTTGAAGCGCCGTTCAATGTCCTGCGCGGCAATCGGGTCCCTCGAGACTTCGGGACGAATCACTTTCAGCGCGACGGCCACTTCCAGCTCGGCATCCCACGCCTGGTAGACGGCTCCCATACCGCCAACACCAAGCTCTTTCAGGATGTGATAGCGCGTCCCGAACTGCTGTCCGATGTGCAGTGGCCCCCGGGGAGCCTTTCCACCCGCCGAGACGGGAAGACCAGTCGTGTCCGCTGGGGCTGCTTTTGGCGGCGCGAGAGTTGGTGGACGCGGCGGCGGTGCGAAGACGGTTGACTCGTCGTCTCCGGGACCCGGAGAGAGAACGCCGGTAGTGACAGCGTTTGGGCCACCCCTGTTTGTCGCTCTTGGTGCGGACCCAGCCAATGTGGGGGGCCGCGATGGCGACGCGAACACGGTTTCTTCGTCTGCAGCGGGCCGGCGTCGATCAGCACCGGCGGACGTTGGCGCGGTCTTCGACCTGGGCGATGTGGGCGCTGACGAAGGCGGATTTGGGGCCCGGGATGGCGGCGAAAATACGGTTTCCGCGTCGTCGCCTGGAGGCGTGAACACGCCGCTTAATTCCGAAGAGGGCAGCGAGGTATTACAGGCAGGGCAACGCCCGGCTCTATCCGAAACCTGTCTTCCGCAGTTCGGGCACTTCATCACAGGCCCACGGCTGGACTCTGGATGGCCCCATGCCGCGGTCCTGTGATTATGTGACCGGGTGTGGAAATCTCAAAGCCCAATCGGTAATTCCCCTTAGGTTTCAACGCCGGGGCCAGCCCGATCGAACGCTGGATTTAGCGGCGTGAGTCAGGCTTCAAAACGCGGGTATCTATATCAGTTTCGGCGACCACACGATGTGGTTTAGGGCCGCCTCGTGGATGCGGCAGTTCGAGACAGGGTAGGCGGTGTTCTCGTTTTGTGGCTATTGCTCTGATTTAGCGAGGGCATCCGATTCCCGGACCCGCCCAACCGTGCCGTCGATGGCTTCGATGACCTGCGCCGCTTGTTCCCGGGTCACGATCATCGCCGGCTGCGCGGCGGTCCCGAGCGACACCGGCGCGACGACAATCCTGGGCGAGAGGGCCAGCGGGCGAGCCGTGCTGGTCACTTCGTCCAGTCCTGACAGCTCCATCGCCGCGCGTGTGAGGTGATCCGGTCGATTCAGGAAGGCGCGCATGGCACCGCCGGCTTCGCCCGGCAGGCCCTCTGCAAGCGACGAAAGTTGACCGGACAAGCGAAGGAGGCCCACCCGGGCCAGCCATGGCCACGCCGACGGGAACGTTGTCCTCATCGTGGTCTGCACGGTCGTTGGATCGTCGATGAGTACGAGCGCGGCAGTGTTTTCAGGAAAGCGCGCTGCATACATGCGGGCGAAGAGTGCGCCAGCCTCGTGCCCAACGAGGACGACTGGGCCGATCTCGTTGGCGCGATCGAGCAGCACGCGCAGTTCTTCAGGCACGCGCGAGGCGACATAGCGCCCGTCGCCCGCCTCGCTCCATCCCAGCCCCGCGCGATCGTAGCTGCAGACGCGTGTCTTCCGCGCGACATCAGGCTGAATCCACGCCCAGGCAGGCGACATGCTTCCCGCGGCGGCTTCGAGAATAACAACAGGCGCGCCCTGACCTGTGCAGTAGATGTGCAACTGATGCCCGCCGGCATCGACGAGGCCGCCCGGGCGCTTGAAACGATGGCGCTCGAGCGCCGTCGCCACGCCTTGATAGGTCGCGCCAGCCAGCACGAGAAATGCGAGGAGTGCGGCGATAGCTCTGGTGGCGCGCCGCAGACGGAGAGGAAGCGGGATCACAAGGTCTTGCTTGCAACGACCAGGGGCATCAACTCGAGCAGTATAGTCTGAGATAATCGCCCCCCTATGTTGGAAATTCGGAGGAGCGCGCGCGCAAACTACCCCGACATTTTCACGACACAGGCCCTTGATGCCCTGCATGCGCTAGCCCCGCTCGACGATGACCGCAAGGCGGTCATGGCTGGCCGCATTGCTCGTCGTCACGCCCGGGCGCGGACCGGACAGCGGATCGCGTTCCTCGATCCCTCCTCCGAGATTCCTCGAACCCGCATTCGCGTGCAGGACGCGCGTGACGGAAAGTTCGTCGGGAGCGACATTCCAACGGATCTGCAGCGGCAGTGGATTCAGGGCACCGGGCCTGCGGCAAGGCCCGGTGTCGCAACTGACAAGAGCATTCGCAATGTCGCCTATGCCTTGCTGTCAGGCGCCGACGGCTGGATGTTCGACGGGGAAGACGCGCTCGGACAAGTGTCGATGATGTCGCTCGACAACCAGCGCAATCTCAAGCTGGCCATTCATCGCGACGCGGTGTTCATGCGCGCGGCCGAGCAGGTGGCCGCCGAAATGAACGAGTGGGGACGAGGGTTCTTCGGCCGCCCGATCATCGCCGACTGGCGAACCCAGCTCGACTTCACCACCAAGATGTTCCGCGCGCGCGGCCTGCATCTTGACGATCGCCACGTGCGGCGAGCGAATGGGGGAGGATTCTCGGCGTCCATCGTCGACATGACGTTGTACGTGATCAACAACTACAAACGTCTGCGTGAGAGTGGCGCCTCGATTGTCTTGTACTTGCCCAAGATCCAGACCGCCGAAGAGGCCGCAATCTGGAACGAGATAGTCACCACACTCGAGCGGTTCTTGCAGCTTTCCCCCGGACTGATCAAGGTGTACGTTCTCGTTGAGCAACTCGAGGCCGTATATCAACTGATGGAGATTCGCGCTGCACTCGGCGAGCACTTTGTCGGGTTCAACACCGGGCGATGGGACTACATCAACAGCGTCGCCGACGCGATGGCCTGGGATTCCGGTTTCATCGATCCCAATATCGACGCCATCACGATGACCTATGGGTACATGCGGAACTACGAGGACCGCGTGCGCCGAGCCGTCAACACGCCGGACTCGCGCGGCGGTTACGCCCTGTGGCAGGGCGGAATGGAGCCCAACATCCCGGTTGGCTCGGCGGAAGGCGTCAAGAAGGCGATGGAGCGAGCCGTCGCTGGCGCCGAACGCGAAGAGCGCGAGGGGGCGAGCGGCAAGTGGGTTGCGCACTGGAAGATGGTTCACATCGTCCGGCCCGTCTGGGAGCGCGTGGGCAAGGCGAATCAGCTCGGTCGCGCATTTCCTCCCTTGACCTATGCAGCCGCCGACGCGGATGGCCTCCTGCTGCTCGAGCCGGCGCCGCGCACGATTCGGGGCGCGCGCGATCTGCTCAGCGTCGCCATTCAGTACGGCAATGCGTTTGGTCAGGGCATGCAGGCGGCTGCGCTCAAGGCCGCCGACTTCTTCGCCAATGACGATGTGCTCTACCTGATGGAGGATATGGCCACCGGGGAGATCCGTTTGAGCATCCTCTGGGAATGGCTGCACAAGGGCGCGCAATTGACGGCAGACGACCCTGAAACGGGCAGCAAGGCCGGCGACGTCTTCAGCGCGGCGCTCTTCAAGCGGCTGCTGGCGGAGGAATACGACAAGCTTCGGCGCGCGAGCAACCGCGACGTGCACGACAACTCGAAAGACACGACGCTGCCGATCGCGCGCGAGATCGTAGAAACCTATGTCACCGACGCCGTCAAGCTGCCGTGGTACATCGATCTGCTGAACATCAATCTGGGCGTGAACGACGTCGCCGAGGCGCGGCGACGCATTGACATGCTGCGGACCGCCTTTCGAACCGACGGCACGCGAATCACGGAGAATTTGGATTTCGACGCACCAGCAGGAGCGGTGTAAATGTCCGGCGGTCGATGTCTGTTGTATGGACGTCGGCGGGTCTAGAGCAAGACCCGCCCTACGAATATCGATCTGCTGCGTAGGCCGGGTCCTGTTCTGTGGACCCGGCGACTTATCACGCTGCCGCGTTGCCAGCCGTCACGAATTTGGTGTCCATGCCGGCGCGCTTGAGCAGACCCTCGAAACCGGACTTGTCCACCGATTTCGCATACGCCTCTTCCGGCGCAACCAGCTTCTTGGTCACGAGGTTCATCAGCGAATCGTTCAACGTGACCATGCCCTGCGCCTTGCCGACCTGCATGATGGAGGGAAGCTGGAACGTCTTTCCCTCGCGAATCAGGTTGCTGACGGCCGACGTGACGATCAGCACTTCGAGCGCGGCAACCCGTCCGCCACCGATCTTCTTGCACAACGTCTGCGCGATGACACCGCGCAGCGATTCGGCCAGCATCGTTCGAATCTGCGACTGCCGGTCGCTGGAGAACTGATCGATGATGCGATCGACCGTCGATGCGGCCGTTGTCGTATGCAGCGTGCCGAATACGAGGTGGCCAGTCTCGGCCGTCTCGATCGCGATCGCGACAGTCTCGAGATCCCGCAGCTCTCCGACGAGCAGGATGTCTGGATCTTCACGGAGCGCCGCGCGCAGCGCGTCGCGGAACGACTCGGTATGGGTATGGACCTCGCGCTGGTTGACCAGGCACTTGCGGTTCTCGTGTACGAACTCGATCGGGTCTTCGATCGTGATGATGTGCTCGCTGCGATTCTGGTTGATGTAGTCCACCATCGCGCAGAGCGTCGTCGACTTGCCGGAACCGGTTGGACCGGTCACGAGCACCAGCCCCTTGTTCAGCCGACACAGCTGCAGGATGTGCGGCGACAATCCGAGGTCAGCTGCCGTCAGGATCTTGGACGGGATGACGCGGAAGACGGCGCCGCTCCCTTTGCGGTCCATGAAGACGTTGGCCCTGAAGCGTGCGACTCCCGCGAGCTCGTAGGCGAAGTCGGTGTCGTGGCGCCGCGCGAACTCTTCGCGATTCTTGCCCGGCATGATCGGCTCGAGCAGCGAGGTCATCGTCGCCGCATCCAGCGGCGGCGCCGCGAGCTCGAGCATCTGGATCGAGCCGTCCTTGCGCACGAGCGGCGGCATCCCGACGCACAGGTGCAGGTCCGAGGCTCCCTGCTCGCACATCAATTTGAAGAGACGATCGATCGCGGGGGTCATTCGGTGCCTTTTTCGATGAGCTCGACGATGTGTTCGGAATTCACGACAACGGTTCCCCGCGAAGTGAGGATGTACCAGAATCGCTTCGAGGCGCGAGCGAAGTCACTGAGACGTTCGTGCCCGGCGGCGTCGCTGACGAGAACCGTGCCATCAATGGATGTGCCCGTGGAGAGCGTTACAGAGACGGCGCGCCGCAGCGACACCGCAAAGCCAGGCTCGAACTCCTCTTCGGCTATGCCTTCCGGCAGCATCACCATGACGAGATGGTTGCGGTTGTATTGCCCCGTCGTCCCGTCGTCGTGCTGAAACGGGAAGAAGCCGGAAGCGCCGTTGAGCAGATCGCCGACCCGCTCAGAGCCGCCATGGGTCATCGACGTGACGACGAAGAAGCAGCCGTGCCGGATGGCGCCCGTCGACAGGATGAGACTGGCAGCGACCTGTTGCTTCAGGACCTGGAACTGAGACATGACGGGAAGGTGTGACTCTTACCGAACCAGGGCGAGCAGGCCTGCCGCAACGGCTCGGACAGATGCTACGGTCGGAACCTGGGTTCCAACCATCAGGCTGAGCATTACGGTCAGAACGCCTTTCGCCAGGGCTGCGCCGAGGGCGAGAGTGAGGAGAAAAACGGAAGCGAGAACAAGTGCGCTCACACTGATATCTATCGGCCGCGGCGCGCCAAAGTCCAGAGCGCGATGATCGGAATCTTCCGGGCTGGAAGAAGTGTGACGAAGATCAGGGAGAGACGCGGGTCCAGACGCCTTGACCGGCCTGTGTCAGCAGTCCGGCACTCACCAGACGTTCAAGGATTCGGGTCGCGGCCTCGGGTGAAACCTGGAGAGAAGTCTGGAGTCCGTCGATCGTGACGAAGGGCGCACCCCCGTGGACGATTTCCTCTAGAACGGTTCTGACGACCTCGGCACGGCGCGTCGTGTCGCGACGGTTTGCTTCCACAGGGCCTCGCTACGTTCGAGGGGCTGGTGACGGCGGCTGTGGGACAGGAACTCGAGCCTCGTCTCGATCGGCCACGATCCGGTCCAACAAGTCGGGCAAACTGAGGGCGAACAGGTAGACCGTCTCGTTCATGATGTCTCGGCGCCGCCGGGCGCTGTTCTCCGGAGGAGGTTATCGGTTCTTACCAGAGATTCAATAGGGGTACTACGGATTTTTCTGACATTCGGGTGATGCAAGCGGTGACTGGCGATCTATACTCGTGGCGCTGCCCGAAGTCACGCCTGCCCAGCGCCACCATCTTTCTGCGGCCACGCGATTTCCGGTACCCCCTAACTATGTCTGATATTGAGCGTGGTTTGGACAACCATATCGGCGAACCGACACCCCCGCTTCGTGAAGGCCTGCCTCCGAGATTCCGCATGAGGGCCGACGCTCACTACGTTGAAGAACTGGATTCGGCGCTATTTAGCGCGCCGATCCGCCATCTCGATGTGCGCACCATCGACCCGATTCAAAGGGAGGGTGACCATAGTCCGTCGGCGGACTTCGTAGAGTCGGTCAGGCGGCACGGTGTCCTGCAGCCTTTGCTGGTGAGGAGCCGGGGAGGGCGTTTTCAGGTGATGGCCGGGAGCAAGCGGCTGGCCGCGGCCCTCGAGGCCGGACTCACTGAGGTTCCCTGTCTCGTAGAACGTGTAGATGACGACCAGGCTCGGATCCTGGCGGCGGCGACGAACGTCCCGTCAGCACCCCGAGAGGGTTCGCCCGTGCGTCCCGAGCGTCCAAAGACGGACATTGCGTTCGGGGCATTTGCCGATTGCCTGACCGCAGTCGCCTCGTCGGCCGGTCTACTGGCCAGCGGGTCGGCCCTGACGCACGCAGTGGCCATCGATTTGGTCCGGGCGGAGGCGGCGCGGGCCCTTCACCTTCTTCGCGCGGTTCGGGTGCTCAGGGGGGAAGTCAACCCGGTACGGCGTCCTGTTTATCCAAGGACGATCCTGCAGCGCGTGGTCGGCGAGACCGAGGCCGAGCGTCGCCTGCGGAGTGTCGCGCTGTCGATCAATCAGAGCAAGGCGGACGGTGCACTCCTTACGGGTGACGAAGAACTGCTGGTGGCCTCGATCGGTGCCTTAGTTGTGGCTGCGCCGGCGCTACTCACTGGCCAGAGCGCTCGCAATGTCTCCCTTGGCGTCATGACACGAGCCGATGGGGCAGTTGTATTCGTGGCGGATCATGAGGGTGCCGAACTGCCATTGTTCTGGCGATCCATCCTTGCCGACGATGATGCGCGTGAAGGGGCGGTCCCTGGCGGATCAGGTACGACGTCGGCGCTCACGCTCCTGCGCGCCGCGCGCCACGTCGCTGAAGCGCATGGTGGTCGTATGAGCGTGGACTGTCTCGACGGGCTGACCAGCTTGTCGATCGCGATCCCTTCCGCGAAGTGAACGCGTAGGGCGGGTCCTTCTCTTTGATTCGTAGGGCTGGTCCTGTTTTTGGACCCGCCGATCACGCCGGGTCTAAAAGGCAAGACCCGGCCTACGTTGCGACAACGCGTGCAAACGTGTGAAGGGCTCTGACCCCACCGGGTCTAAAGACCCGGCCTACGCTGCGGACAAGGGCGCCGACCAGATCTCGAGCTCACCTCGCCGGAATAGCGCATTGAACGCGGCGACGACCTTCGGATCGAACTCGGTGTTCTCCCCGTTGGTGATCACATCGCGTGCTTCGAACGGCGACATCGCTTTGCGGTAGGGCCGGTCACTCGTGAGCGCATCGTAGACGTCGGCGACGGCGATGATTCGCGCCTCGAATGGGATGGACTCGCCGCTCGTCGGGTTGTAACCGCTCCCATCGAACTTGTCGTGGTGCGCCAGGATGATCGGAATGACCCGCCGCAGCGCGCCGCCGACAGGTTCCAGCATTTCGATGCCACGCGGCACGTGTTCCTGGATTCGGTCGTGCTCTTCGCGCGTCAGCCGCGCGGCCTTGTAGAGCAGATCGCGACTGATCTCCAGCTTGCCGATGTCATGGAGGAGCGCCGCGGCTCTGACATCCTCGATGCGATCGGTCGGCAAGTTCAGCTGCGCCGCAATCCGCGTTGCATAGACTGACACTCGATAGCAGTGATTCTCCGTGTAGTTGTCCTTCGAGATGAAGTGACGAAGGATCAGCAGCACGCCCGAATACGTCTCACGCAATTCGTTGATCTGCTGATTCTTGTGCTCGTAGAGCGTCCCCATCAAGTAGCCGGTGACGATGAGCGAGCCGCCCCAGACCACGACCTCCAGCCAATCCGTGAACGTCATGCTCAGCGCGGCGGGCCCGCCTGCGACGGAGTCGCGGAAGACCAGCAGGCCGGCCACGAGGAGCACGCTGGCAAGTGCCGTGAGCGTTCCGTGCCGCCGGCCGTAGAAGTAGGCCGAAGCAATAGTGGGCAGAACGTAGAAGCTCAAAACCATCCGCTGGGCGGCGATCACCTGGTTGAGCAGTAGCGCGATCGCAAACAGCGACAGAACGACCCACAGTTCTTTGTTGACGCGCTCGAGCGCGCTCTTCACGAGCAGTCTTCTCATGGCGGTTGCTTTCACACGACGGGCCCAAACGGCCACATCCGCAGTAAGCCGGAGCAACTGCTGTTCCGGTAGTTCCGAGGTGAGCCTTTGGGGGTAACTTTCTGAAAATCAGCGCATTGCTTGTGTGCAGAACGCGCGCCGGGGAAGGCCGTCGCCGTGTCCGGGTGTGCCGGGCCGGGACACGTTCGACCGTTTTCTTCTATGGCCTAATAACTTTCTGAACACGACATAAGACACGCGTGTGATTTCCGGACGAATCCACAAGAAATCACACCCGGTGTCCTTACCTGGAGGTCGAGGCTGGCGCTGGTGGAGGCGCAGCAGGTTCGATGCGCAGTAATGCGCCCTGTGCCTCGCCTGTCACGAGGTAAAGCAATCCGTCCGGCCCTTGCCGGACGTCCCGTATTCGCTGGTGCAACTCGCGCAGCATCGGCTCGCGCCGAACCTCTTCCCATTTCTCGTTGAACTCGATGCGCTGCAGTTGCCCGGTACGCGGCGTTTCACCTTCTCGCAATCCACCCACGAAGTAGCTTCGCTTCCATCCGGTGAAGACGTCCCCGGTGTAGAACGTTCCACCCGTCACGGCGATGGATGGTACCCATACGACGTGAGGCTGTTCAGTGCCCTGCTGGTAGGGAACGTCAGAGATCTTCGGCCCCATGTAATTGCGGCCGTTGCTGACGAACGGCCAGCCGTAATTGGCACCCGGCTTCAGGATGTTGACTTCATCTCCACCGTTGGGACCCTGCTCGGTCATCCAGAACTGCCCGGTCTCTGGATTGAGCGACATCGAGTGGCCGTTCCGGTGTCCCAGCGTGTAGATCCCAGGCTTGTATCCGGGCTTGTTCACGAACGGGTTGTCCGGTGGGATGGTCCCATCGTCTCGTAGCCGAACTGTCTTCCCCGCGTAGTCGTTCGGATCCGCCGAACGGAAGACGTCGGGGCCTGTACCGCTCGCGCTGATGGACATGTACAGCATCCCGTCGCGGCCGAATCCGATACGCGACGACTCGGTGTTGGTCGCACCAGACGCGAAGATGTCGCGGACGTCGGTCAGCGCCGTCCCGTCCCACACGCCGCGCGCGAGCGTTGTTTCGCCAGCCTCGGTTCCAGTCGGTCCCTTCACCGGCTTGTGGTAGGCCAGATAGATGAAGTGGTTCTCGGCGAAACGCGGGTGCAGCACGACGTCCATGAGCCCCTGCAGGCCGGCGGCATGAACCGCGGGCACGCCGGCAACCGGTGTGGGATCGAGCACACCGTTGCGGATGATCCGGAGCTGACCTCCGCGTTCTGTGACAAGGATTGCGTTGTCAGGCAGAAACGCGATCGACCACGGCTGACGCAGCCGTGCCATCACCACGACGCGAAGGTTGCGGTGTTCCGGGCGCGCTGATTCAATGAGGAATGGACCATCACCAAGCGGCGGATCGGCCCAGTTGATTGGTGTCGCGCCGACGTTGCACTCGGCTGCGGGAATCTTGGGATTGACGCATTCAGGCCGTGGATTTCCGCGACCACCGGCCTGACCGCCTGCGGCGCCTGCGCCGCGTTCCTGGCCTTGCTGCTGCGCTTCGAGAGTGACCGCCGCTGCGCCCATCGCAACGATGGCCAGTGCCATCCGCGCGCGAGCGCGCATCGTCTTCTTCACTCCATCATGCATCCGGGAATCTTACCTCGGTTGCGCAGTGCGACCGCCGCCGTCGCCTCCTCCGGATCCGCCGCTCGAGAAGCCCTGGCTCGATACGTTGCCCCCGCCGCCTCCTGATGACGACGACGATCCGCCAGACGAAGAAGCAACGGAACTTGGAGAGCCGTGCGGTGTGGGCTCGGCTTCGCGCGGGCGCACGCGCGTATAACCGAGTCCGTCTACAGCTCGTCCGCCTCCACTCGGCCTGATCTGCCCGCCTCCGCCTCCGCCGCCCGAACCCGAGTCATCACCGTAGACGACGTAGTACGTGTTGCCGAAGTAACGAGGGTAGTACCAAGGCAGGTACGCGAAGAACGGTGAATAGAAGTACGGTGAATACGGTCCGTACAGCGGCGAGTAGAAACCAAAGTCGCCCCACATGGGATAACCGAACGCATATCCAACGAAGAACGGGTCGTCGACCAGCGCCGTTGTTGGCGTGGTGTCATCGTGTCGCCTCCGTTCGACGATGAAGCGCTCGGGATAGGACAGCGCGACGATCAGGTCGGTGACGGTGCCGGGCACCTTGGCGTCCTGCAGCGCGAGGAGATCCTTTCCGGACAAGTCAAACGCGGAGCCGGTCTCGACCAGTGCCGCTTCGAGCGTTCGCGGCGACACTTTCGTGCTCGCTTCTTTCACATCGTCTAGCGTGAGCGGCGACGCATGTGTGAGGCCCCGTCCGATCTTTGCCACCTCAGAGACGCGGCGGTAGCTGCGAACGCGTACCGTTTGCTGTCCGCTGACGTCGACCGCCTGGATATCCGTCCACGTTCCATTGGCACCCAGAATCGACATACCCGACACTCGCCGGGTGCCCTTGTCGTTCGAGCACGCGAGATCGGCCCGCGAAAACAGCTTTCGGCCATCGGCAGACCACTCGGCGCGCTGCGTGCCACGGCACTCCGCGTCGGTGATCGGGCGCTCGGCGCCGTCCGCTACGATCGTCTGTTGAATCGCGGTCTGATTCGCGACCCGCGTCGTCAGCGTCGCGCCATTCCCGGAAGGCTCGACGCATATCTGCGCCCGCGAGTCAGCTCCGTTCTGTGAGAGCGTGCGGCGGGCAGGGTTCGGGCGTGTGCTGGCGTCTCGCGCGTTTTCGACGACCAGCTCCCAGCATCCGAGCCAGGCATTCCACTTCGGGTCGGTGGCCTGCGCATGCAAGACCAATGGGAACAACAACACGGCAGAGGCAAGGGCCAGCGTCTTCATCCGGTTGCTCCTCAAATGGATCCTACTCCGCCTCAGAAGACGAAGTTGATTCCCGTTCCCACGTGCAAGCCCGAAAGGTCAATCGGATCGAAATCGATCCAGTCCCTTCCGAGGTCGCCCTTGGCCCATTCGTACCGGGCCTCGACAGTCAGGTACATGCGTTTGTTCAGCTTGACGTCGGCACCGCCGAAGACGTGCGCACTGGGTGACCATCCACTGGATACGAACGCGTCCGAAAAGACGGACAGATCGACGAAATCGACGAAGTCGCCCTGCTGAGTGAGCTTGAACCAGTGGGTGCCGCCACCGGCGCCGACGTATGGCACGACCGTGTTGGGGACCCAT
>Ga0207701_10004157_pt1 | contig 14741 bp, 12 predicted proteins | sample KBSSwiSSwithPhiX_FD_184294 | JGI IMG/M metagenome (GOLD analysis project Ga0207701, IMG submission 184294) | Switchgrass rhizosphere bulk soil microbial communities from Kellogg Biological Station, Michigan, USA, with PhiX - S5 (SPAdes) (version 2) | ecosystem: Environmental > Terrestrial >... | reverse complement strand
CGTCCCGGCGCGCGGCGCCATGACGGGTATTTCCATCTTCATCGCTTCGAGCACGATCAGCGTGTCGCCCTCGCGCACCGATTGGCCGGGCGCCGCCTCGATCTTCCAGACGATCGCGTTCAGCTCCGACGGCACCTTGATGTCCGGCATGTCCCCGCCTTTCGCGATCGCAATGCTATAGTCGCGCCGCATTGGGGTCGAGAGATGGGCTGGGACAGCGACATCGAGGAATTGCGGCGGCGCGAGGCGCTGGCGCGGCAGATGGGCGGGCCGGACAAGGTCAAGCGCCAGCACGATGCCGGGCGGCTCACGGTGCGCGAGCGCATCGCGGCGCTGCTCGACCCGGACAGCTTCCACGAGATCGGCGCGCTCGCGGGCCGCGCACAATACGCGAACGACGCGATCGAGTCGTTCCAGCCGGCGAACTTCGTGTTCGGGCGCGGCCGCATCGAGGGCCGTCCGGTCGTGGTCGGCGGCGATGACTTCACCGTGCGCGGCGGCGCGGCGGATGCGGCGATCCGCCAGAAGCAGGTGATGTCGGAGCAGATGGCGAACGAGCTGCGCATTCCGCTGGTGCGCCTGGTCGACGGCACCGGCGGCGGCGGCTCGGTGAAGACGATCGAGACGATGGGCTACACCTATGTGCCGGCCAATCCCGCGTGGGATTGGGTGGTCGCCAACATGGGCACGGTGCCGGTGGTGGCGCTCGGCCTCGGTTCGGTCGCGGGCCTCGGCGCGGCGCGGCTGGTGACCAGCCACTATTCGGTGATGGTGGAAGGCACCTCGCACATGTTCATCGCCGGGCCGCCGGTGGTCGCGCGCGCTGGCCAGACCGTGACCAAGGAAGAGCTGGGCGGCAGCGACATTCATGCGCGCTCCGGCGCGATCGACGATGTGGTGGCGAGCGAGGCGGAGGCGTTTGCGCGGGCGCGCCGCTTTCTCTCCTACCTGCCGCCGTCGGTGTACGAATTGCCCGAGCGCATCGCGCCGAGCGATGACCCGGCGCGGCGCGAGCCGTGGCTGATCGAAGCGATCCCGCAGGATCGCCGCAAGGTTTATGACATGCGCCGTATTGTGCGTGCGGTGGTGGACGCGGATTCGCTGTTCGAGATGGGCAAGAAATTCGGCGGCCCGGTCATCACCGCGCTGGCGCGGCTCGACGGCTGGCCGGTCGCGGTGCTGGCGAGCGATCCTTACTTCTACGGCGGCGGCTGGACCGCGGAAGCGGCGCAGAAGGTCACGCGCTTCGTCGATCTCGCCAACACGTTCCATCTGCCGGTGGTGCATCTGGTCGACGTGCCCGGCTTCGTGATCGGCGTTGAATCCGAGAAGGCCGGCACGATCCGGTTCGGCGCCCGCGCGCTCTCGGCGATCTATCAGGCCAAGGTGCCATGGTGCTCGATCATCATCCGCAAGGTGTTCGGCGTCGCGGGCGCCGGACACACGGCGCATCAGCGGCTGCATTACCGCTACGCCTGGCCGTCGGGCGACTGGGGCTCGCTTCCCGTGGAGGGCGGCATCGAGGCGGCCTATCGCGCCGATCTCGACGCGGCGCCGGACCGCGACAGACTGCGCATCGAAATCGAGGAGCGGCTCAACCGCTACCGATCGCCGTTCCGCACCGCCGAGACGTTCCTGGTCGAGGAGATCATCGATCCGCGCGACACGCGTCCGTTGCTGTGCGAATTCGCCAACCTGACCGCGAAATTGCGCGAGCCGGGTCCGGTCGCCAACCCGATGCGGCCTTAGGGAAAACCAACTGCGATGCATGCCCTAGCGGAAAGATTTATGCTGCCATCTGGCGTTCCGCGATAGAGATACTCCGTGATTACGGCCTTTTCGGCCGCCTGACAATGCATACATCCTAAAAAGCTCGCGTTGTGACCTGCCCTCCTCTAGGGTCGCGGCGCCTCAACACCCGAGTTCTCCCATGCAAGTCCGCGACGGCATCGTCGAAGCTATCGGCAACACGCCCCTCATCAAGCTGCAGCGCGTCTCGGAGCAAACCGGCTGCACCATCCTCGGCAAAGCCGAGTTCCTGAACCCCGGCCAGTCGGTGAAGGATCGCGCCGGGCGCGAGATGATCCTGCAGGCGGAGAAGCGCGGCGAGATCAAGCCGGGCGGGCTGGTGGTCGAAAGCACCGCCGGCAATACCGGCATCGGGCTTGCGCTGGTGGCGAATGCGCGCGGCTACCGGACCTTGATCGTCATTCCGGAAACGCAGAGCCAGGAAAAGAAGGACATGCTTACGCTCTGCGGCGCGGAGCTGGTCCAGGTCCCGGCGGTCCCCTACAGCAATCCGAACAACTACCAGCACGTCGGCCGGCGGCTCGCCGAAGAGCTGAAGAAGACCGAGGCAAACGGCGTGATTTTCGCCGACCAGTGGAACAACCTCGACAACCGGCTCGCCCACTACACCTCGACCGGACCTGAGATCTGGCAGCAGACCGACGGCAAGGTCGACGCGTTCGTGTCCACGGTGGGTACCGGCGGCACGCTTGCCGGCACGTCCACCTTCCTGCGCGAGATGAAGAGGGACATCATCATCGGCTGTGCCGATCCGCGCGGCGCGGCGATGTACAATCTGTTCGCGCACGGCGAAGCGAAGGCGACCGAGGGCGGCTCGATCACCGAAGGCATCGGGCTCGGTCGCGTGACGCCGATCATCGAAGACATCAAGTGCGAGAAGGCCTATCTCATCCCGGACGAGGAGGCGATCCCGTACATTTTCGATTTGCTCGAGCACGAAGGGCTTTGCCTCGGCGGCTCGTCGGCGATCAATATCGCGGGCGCGGTGCGTCTCGCGAAAGACCTGGGGCCGGGCAAGACGATCGTCACGCTGCTGTGCGACTCCGGCACGCGCTACCAGTCGAAGCTCTACAATCCCGACTTCCTGCGCTCAAAGAAATTGCCGGTGCCGGAATGGCTCGAGCGCGAGTCGAACATCAAGCCGCCGTTTGTGTGAGAGAGAGCTGCATGCCGACCGACTGCCTGTTCCGCGAAGACGCCTATCTCACCTCGACGCCCGCGACCGTTGTCGGGATCAGCGAGAAAGGCGGCATCGTCGTCGACCGCACCTGTTTCTACGCCACGTCAGGCGGCCAACCGGGCGACAGCGGCATGCTGGTCACGCCCGCGGGAGAATTCCCGCTCGCAACCGCGGTCTACAACGATCCGCTCAAGACCGAGATCGCGCATGTGCCCGCCGAAGGCGTGGCACTGCCTGTGGTCGGCGACAATATCACGCTCAGGATCGACTGGGGTCCGCGCTATCGCCGCATGCGCATGCACACCGCGCTGCATCTCCTCTCCGCCGTACTGCCCTACCCGGTGACCGGCGGCGCCGTGAACGAGGACGACAGCCGGCTCGATTTCGACATTCCGGAAGCCGGGCTCGACAAGGACGAGATCACCGAGAAGGTGAACCAGATGATCAAGACCGACGCCGAGGTGCGCTCGCGCTGGATCACCGACGAAGAGCTCGAAGCCAACCCGGCGCTGGTCAAGACCATGGCGGTGAAGCCGCCGATGGGAACCGGGCGCGTGCGGTTGATCGAAATCGTCGGGCTCGACCTGCAGCCCTGCGGCGGGACGCATGTCCGCCGTACCGGCGAGATCGGTGCGGTGCGCGTGACAACGATCGAGAAAAAGGGCAAGCAGAACCGCCGCGTGCGGATTTCATTCGCCTGAGCGCGTGGTCCCGAAAAGCGTAGCGGTTTTCGGACAAGATCGTGGCAAGAGAAGCTAGCCGGAGAGAAAATGCCCGACGAAAAGCTCGCCAGCCGCTGGCTGGTCTCGACAGATTGGCTCAGTCAGCATTTGACCGATCCGGACGTGATCGTACTCGACGCCTCGTACTATCTGGCGAACGCCAAGCGCGATGCCGAGGCGGAGTTCCTCGCCGGCCACATTCCGGGCGCACAGCGCTTCGACATCGACGCGGTCTCGGACCAGTCCAATCCCCTGCCCCACATGCTCCCTTCGCCCGAGCAGTTCGCCGGCCAGGTCGGCGCGCTCGGCGCCGGCGACGGCATGTCGATCGCGCTCTATGACGGCCTCGGGCTCTATGGCGCGGCGCGGGTGTGGTGGACGTTCCGTGCGTTCGGTGCGGACAAGGTGTTCGTGCTCGACGGCGGCATGCCGAAGTGGAAGAGCGAAAACCGCCCGCTCGAGACCGGCCCGGGCAAATCGCGCGCGGCGAAAACCTTCACGCCGAAATTCAATCGCGCACTGGTCGCCTCGATCGACGACGTGCAGCGGGTGCTGCTCGACAAGACCGCGCAGGTGGTCGATGCGCGCGCCGCCGACCGCTTCCGCGGCGAGGCGCCGGAGCCGCGCGCTGGGTTGCGCGGCGGCCACATGCCGGGCTCGTTCAATGTGCCGTTCGGCGAGGTGCTCAAGGACGGCCGGCTCAAATCGCACGACGACATCGCGGCAGCCTTCAAGACTGCCGGCGTCGATCTCGACCGGCCGGTGGTGACGAGCTGCGGCTCGGGCGTCACAGCCTCCATTCTCACCTTTGCGATCGAGGCGCTCGGCAAGAAGCCGGGGAGCGTCTATGACGGCTCGTGGTCCGAATGGGGCGCGCGCCCCGACACGCCCGTGGTGAAGGGATGACGGCCGAAGCGTCGCGGATCGACGGACTGTTCGAGCTTGCGTTCCGGCGCCATCAGGCCGGGCAATTGCGCGAGGCCGAAGAGCTTTACCGCAGCATTCTGCAGGCCGACCCGCGCCAGTTCGACTGCCTCTACTATCTTGGCATGATCGCGCTGCAGGAGGGCCGGCCGAAAGACGCGGTGGATCTGATCAGCCAGACCATCGCGGCGAACGACAGGATCGCGGCGCATCACGCCGGCATCGCCGAGGCCTACGGCGCGCTCGGTGACCGCGACAACGCCATCGCGCATTACCGCAAGGCGATCGCGCTCGAGCCGGCACACTGGGCAGCGCAGCATCAGCTTGCCGCGCTGCTGTTCGACCAGGGCGACGCCAATGCGGCGCTGGAAGCCTCCGCGCGGGCGCTGGCGGCGAAGGATGCGCCGGACATCCGCGCGCTGTTCGTGCAGTGCGTGCGCAGCGCCGACCGGCTGCCGCCGGTGCAGGAATTTCGCGCCCTGATGATCCGCGCCCTGCGCGAAGGCTGGGCGCGCCCGGGTGAGCTGACCAGTGCCGCCATTGCGATCATCAAGGCCGAGCCTGCGGTCGCGCGCGCGATCCAGGCCGCCATGCAGGCCTGGCCGCAACGTCTCGCGCCCGGCGCGTGCGCGCAGGCGATCGGCGTGCTGGTGCAGGACGATCTCGCCCGCGCGGTGCTCGACAATGCGCCGGTCAACGATATCGGACTGGAGCGCCTGCTCACCACCGTGCGCACGATCCTGCTCGATGCAGCCACCCAGGCGAAAAGCGAAATATCGCGCGAAATGATCACGTTCGCGTCCTCGCTCGCGCGCCAGTGCTTCATCAACGAATATGTGTTCGATATCTCCGACACGGAGCGCCAGGCGCTGGCATGGCTGCGTACCTCGGTCCGCTCCGCGCTCGAAGGCCGCGCGCCGGTGTTCGCGATCCATCTCATTGCGCTGGCATGTTTCGCGCCGCTGCACGCGCTCGACCGCGATCAGGGCATTCTCTCGCGCAGCTGGCTCAAGCCGCTCGACGCGGTCATCACCGAGCAGGTGCGCGAGCCGCAGACCGAGGCGCGGCTCCGCGCCGCGATGCCGCGCCTGACCGAGATCGCCGACCCGGTGTCGCAGCAGGTACGCCGGCAGTACGAGGAGAGCCCCTACCCGCGCTGGGTCACCGTTGCGCCGACCGCGCCGGAAGAGAGTATATCCGCCCACCTGCGCGGGCTATTTCCGGGCGCTCCGCTGCGCGACGTCGCGCAGCCTGCGGCGCCCGATATCCTGGTCGCCGGCTGCGGCACCGGACAGCAGCCGATCGGCACCGCGCAGCGTTTCCCCAAGGCGCGCGTGCTGGCGATCGATCTGAGCCTTGCGAGCCTTGCGTATGCCAAGCGCAAGTCCGATGCGGCCGGCGTTGCGATCGACTATGCGCAGGCCGACATTCTCGCGCTCGCGCCCGATCGGCGTTTCGACATGATCGAGTCGAGCGGCGTGCTGCATCACCTGGCTGACCCGACGCGCGGCTGGGCGACGCTGCTCAACCTGCTCAAGCCAGGCGGCGTCATGCGGGTCGGGCTTTACAGCGAGATCGGACGCCGGGATGTCGTCGAACTTCAGCGCATCGTCGCCGAGCGCGGCTATGCGGCGACGGAGCACGACATCAGGCGCTTGCGCCAGGATCTCCTGGCGAAGCCGGAGCCGCGGTTCGTGCCGATCCTGCATTCGCCAGATTTTTATAGCACCAGCGCCTGCCGCGACCTGTTGTTTCACGTGCAGGAGCATCGGCTGACGCTTCCCCAAATCGGTGCGTTCCTGGCCGAGCACGGGCTGGCGCTGCTCGGCTTCGAGCTCAATCCGCGCACGTATCACGCCTATCGGGCGGCGTTTCCGGACGACGCGGCCATGACCGACCTCGAATCGTGGCATCGCTTCGAGACCGCGAATCCGGATATTTTCCGTGGCATGTATCAGTTCTGGGTGCAGAATAACGCCTGACCGCGACGGGAGGATGCCATGATCTTCCGCCAGCTCTTCGACACGGTGTCCGGGACGTATACCTACCTGCTCGCCAGCCGGCGCGGCGGCGAGGCGCTGATCATCGACCCGGTGATCGAGAAGGTCGATCGCTATCTGCAGCTGATCCACGAGCTGGATGTCAAGCTGGTCAAGGCGGTCGACACGCATTTGCACGCCGATCACGTTACCGGGCTCGGCGCGCTGCGCGACCGCACGCAATGCATCACCGTGATGGGCGAGCAGACCAAGGCGGACGTTGTTTCGATGCGGCTGGCCGAAGGTGAGAAGCTTGCCGTCGAGGGGGTCTCGCTCGACGTGCTCTACACGCCGGGCCACACCGACGATTCCTACAGCTACGTCATGGCCGATCGGGTGTTCACCGGCGACACGCTGCTGATCCGCGGCACCGGCCGCACCGATTTCCAGAACGGCGATCCGCGCCAGCAGTACGACTCGATCTTCAACAAGCTGTTGAAGCTGCCCGAGGGCACGCTGGTTTTCCCGGCGCACGACTACAAGGGCGAAACCGTCTCGACCATCGGCGAGGAGAAGGCGTTCAACCCACGCCTGCAGGTGAAATCGGCAGACGAATACGCGGTGCTGATGAACAGCCTGAACCTGCCCAATCCGAAGATGATGGACGTGGCGGTGCCGGCCAACATGAAGGTCGGGCTCGCACAGGAGGAGATCGCCCGGCGCGGCTGGGCGGTCGGTGCGGACGAAGCGCTGAAACTTGTCGGCGCGGCCGACGTCGCCTTCGTCGACCTGCGCGAGGCGAGCGAGCGCGAACGCCACGGCGTCATCCCCGGGTCGCTGCACGCGCCCTACCCCGATCTGCGCGTCAATATCGCGCCCGGCGGATTGCTGCGCGCGCTCGCGGGCGGCAAGCGACTGCTGTTCTACTGCGCCTTCGGCGAGCGGTCCGCCATGGCGGTGCAAGCCGCGCAGGATGCGAGGCTTGGTACGGCGTGCCACCTGCAAGGCGGAATCGACGCCTGGAAGAAGGCGCAAGGGCCGCTCGAGAGACCGCAGCGGTGACGAAAAAGGTCGTGCTCATCACCGGCGCGGCGCACGGCATCGGGCGCGCGACAGCACGGCAATTGCTTGACGAAGGCTGGCTGGTCGGCGCGGTCGATGTCGCCAAACCCGACCTCGAACGCGCGTTCGGGAAGCTGGTGCGCCGCGTTCACCTGATCGAAGGCGACATCGGCAGCGAGGCGACCGCGAAACGCGCGGTCACCGAAACGATCGAGCGCTTCGGGCAGCTCGACGGCGTCGTGTCCAACGCCGGCATCATGATCCGCAAGCCGATCCGCCAACTGACCATCGCCGAGTGGCGGCGCGTGCTCGACGTGAATCTCACCGCCGCATTCCTGCTGGCGAAAGCCGCCGAGCGGCCGCTGACCCAGACCAAGGGCGCCTTCGTGTCGATCGCCTCGACGCGCGCCGCAATGTCCGAGCCGAATACGGAGGCCTATTCGGCATCAAAAGGCGGGCTTGTCGCGCTGACCCATGCGCTTGCGATCAGCCTTGCGCCGGTGCGCGTGAACTGCGTCAGCCCCGGCTGGATCGCCACCAAGGACTACGACAAGCTGCGCCGCAAGGACCACGCGCAGCATCCCGCGGGCCGCGTCGGACGGCCGGAGGACATCGCCGAGGTCGTGGCCTGGCTGCTCGACGGCGAACGCTCCGGCTTCGTCACCGGAGCGAACTTCACCATCGACGGCGGCATGACGCGGAAGATGATCTACGCGGAGTAGGCCTCGGCGAACTTCGCGGTGTCGGCGTGATCGTCTTGAGCTTCGGGGATGCAATGCCGCGGCCGAAAGGTCTTCAGCTTTTCACCGCGCCCGCGGTCAGGCCCGACACCATATAGCGGCGGAAGACGTAATAGATCGCGGCCGGCGGCAGCGCGTAGATCAGCCCCGTGGTCATCAACAATTCCCACGGCGAGTCGTCCGCGGCGAGGAAATTGCCGAGCGCGACCGAGAGGGTGACGTTGGTATCCTTCGACAGCAGCAGGAACGCGTACAGATATTCATTCCACGCCAGAAGCAGCGCATAGGTCCCGACCGCGACCAGCGACGGCATCATCAGCGGGATGTAGACCAGCCGGAACAACTGCATCGGCGAGGCGCCGTCGACGATCGCCGCCTCGTCGAGCTCGACCGGCAGCTTGTCGGACGCCTGCTTCAGCACCCAGATCGCATAAGGCGCCGCGATCGTCACCATGGCCAGGATCAGCGCCCACTGGCTGTTCAGCAGGCCGTAGAGGCCCATCGTCCGGTACATCGGCACGGCAAGAAACGCCGCCGGAATGAAATAGGTGAACAGCGCGAGGTTCATGATCGCGCGCCCGCCCTTCACCTTGAGCCGGCTGATGGCGAAGGCCGCGGCGGTCGCGATCAGCAGCGTGATCACCCCGGTCGCGACCGCGATCACCAGCGAATTCCAGAACTGCTCCCAGAAATGGTGCAGATAGAAATGCTCCTGGCGGAACACGACGCCGAAATTGTGCAAGGTCGGATTGTCGGGCCAGAGCTTGCCGGAAAACGCGGACTCCTTGGGCGAAATGGCGAACAGGACCATGTGATAGATCGGCAGCAGGGTCCAGATCAGGACCGGAATGCCGATCAGCAGCAGCTTCGCCTCGGTTGCGATCTCGCGTGGTGAGGGAATCCTCATCGCGACAGCCGTTTCATCATGAAATAGACCAGCGGCAGAACAAGCGGCATCGCCACCACGATGGCGCCGATGGAAAGATCGACCTGGTCGAGCCGCAGATAGCGGATGCCGAGCGTTGCGAGCACGTGCGTCAGATCGCCGGGGCCGCCGCCGGTCAAAAGATAGACGCTGTTGAAGTCGCCAAGCGTCCAGATCATCGAGAGGATGGTGCAGGTCACGTAAAGCGTCTGCATCGAAGGCCAGGTGACGAACCTGAATTTCTGGAACCGCGTCGCGCCGTCGACCGAGGCTGCCTCGTAAAGATCGTCAGGGATCGAAAGCCGCGCCGCGATCAGGATCAGCGTCCAGAACGGCAACGACTTCCAGATGTGCACCAGCATCGCCATCCCGAGCGCGATGGTCGGATCGTTGAGCCAGTTCGGCCCGTCCTCCAAGGTCAGCCGGAAGATCAGCTGGTTGATCACGCCCCATTCGGGATTGAGCATGAAGCGCAGCGACATGATGGTCGGGATCGACGGGACCGCCCACGGCAGGATGAACAGCACCGACAGCCATTTGATCCAGGTTCGCGCCTGAACGAAAAATCCCGACAACAACAGTGCGATCATCATCTTGAGATTGATCGCAACGATCAGGAACACCAGCGTGTTCACGACCGAGCGCACGAAGATCGGATCCTCGAACAAGTGGGCGTAGGTTTCGGGCCGCCGCGCGAGCCAGAATCCATACCCGATCGGATAAAGAACGAAGAAAACGAAGACCAGGACGTAGGGGACGATCAGGATCAGCCCCCAGGCCTGCCACGGCGTCATCCATGCGGAGACCGGCGTGCGGCCGGTTCCGGTCGGGTTGAGCGCGATCGAGGACATGCCCGTTCACCTGAAAGGCCCGGCCGCAATGCGGCCGGGGCAGTGTCAGTGTCAGCCGGCAACCTGCTTGATGCGGGCGATCATTTCATCGACCGCCTTTTCGACCGGGATCTTCTCGCTGACCACGCGGTTCATCGCCTTGGCCCAGACGTTCTCATTGTTGAGAATGGTGAACTTGTAGTTCTTGGTGAACTCGAAGGTCACCGTGCCGGCCTGGTATTGGTCATGCACCGCCTTCTTGTGACGGTTTTCCTGCCAGAACGGGCTCTGCTGGGCCTTTTTGGTGACCGGGTACCAGCGACCAAGCGCGCCCTCGACGTAGGGCGTGAGGTTTTCTTCCTGCAGCATGAACTGCACGAATTCCTTCGCCTTCGCCTTGTTCTTGGAATCCGCGAAGATGACGCCGACCTTCACCGCCGTGCGGTAGACCATCGGCTTGCCGTCGGGCTTGTTCGGGAAGCCGGCGGTCGCGATGTTCTCGGCGACGTTCTTCTTGGCCTGGTCGCGCTGCTCCTGGGTCAGCGTCGGGTTGTTCGCGTCGTCGACCCATTTGGCCACGATCGAAATCGTCGCGTTGTGCGTGAGGATCGACGTCTTGTTGTGGAAGGCAACGTTGTTGTCCGGATCCTTCCAGTTCGACGACGAGGGCGGCGTGCAGCCGCGCGTATAGATGTCGGTGTAGTCCCTCAGGGCACCGATCAGCCCCTCCTTCACCTTCGGATCGTCGACCAGCAGCTTGCCGCTGTCGTCGACCAGCTTGACGTTATAGGCGTCCATGAAAGTGAGGAACGAGTAGAACGAGTCGCTGGAATCCACGCCCATCGGCTGGCCGATCGCGAAGATGCGCGTGCCGGTCTTCTGGCGGTAACCCGACTGCACCTTGTCGCACCAGAACGACCAATACTCCTTCCAGGTCTTCGGAATGTCGGATTCCTTGAAGCCCGCCTGTCCCAGCATGTCGATCCAGTACTGGATGTGCATGGTCTGCTGCTTCATCGGGAAGGCGTAGTAGGCGCTCTTCTTGGTCTTGTCGTTGTGCAGGAAGGTCGTCTCGACCGTGTTCGGCGCGAACTGCGCCTTGAGCGGATTGATGACGTCGGAAATGTCCTCGAGCTTGCCCTCGAAGGCCCATTTGCCGGCGACCTGGAAATCGAACACATCGCCATAGGCGACATCCGGAGGCGTCCCGGAATCCATGGCCGCCACGGTCTTCGGGATCATGTCCTGCGGCGAGTACTGCGAGATGTCGATCTTGATCCTGGTCTTCTCTTCGAACTTCTTCACCGCCGCGAACAGCGCGTCGTCCTCGGCCTTGTAGAAGCCTTTGCCCCAGAAGACCGTCAGCTTGTCCTGCGCGGACGCAGGACCGCCCGACAGCAGGAAAGCGGCCGCGACGGCGCCGGCGAGATATCGATACATTCGTGTTCCTCCCGATTTATGCAGCCATTGTTGTTTACGCGTACGACCGGCCGAAAAGGCCAAGCCAGAACCTTGAATCGAGCCCTAACATGTTAGCAACTGTCCGGCAAACCGCAGTCCGGACGATGGCACGTCTCTGAAGCATTTGCCGCGTTTTCTACGGCGAACCGATATCCATCCCGGATCAAGTCCGGGACAGGCTTTCGCCGGAAAACGCTCTTGTGGCGCCGATCCTCAATGCAAAATCTGGCTCAGGAACAGCTTCGTCCGCTCGTGCCTGGGATGCGAGAAGAACTCGTTCGGCTCGTTCATCTCGACGATCTGCCCTGCGTCCATGAAGATCACGCGGTTCGCGACCTGGCGCGCGAAGCCCATTTCGTGGGTCACGCACAGCATGGTCATGCCTTCCTGGGCGAGCTGCACCATGGTGTCGAGCACCTCCTTGACCATTTCCGGATCGAGCGCGGAGGTCGGCTCATCGAACAGCATGATCTTCGGCTTCATGCACAATGCGCGCGCGATGGCGACGCGCTGCTGCTGACCGCCGGACAGCTGGCCGGGATATTTGTGCGCCTGCTCGGGGATCTTCACCTTGGTGAGGAAGTGCATCGCGACCTCCTCGGCCTCTTTCTTCGGCATCTTGCGCACCCAGATCGGTGCCAAGGTGCAGTTCTCCATGATGGTGAGGTGCGGGAACAGGTTGAAGTGCTGAAATACCATGCCGACTTCGCGTCGCACTTCGTCGATCTTCTTCAGGTCGCCGGTCAGTTCGGTCCCGTCCACGACGATGCGGCCCTGCTGGTGCTCCTCCAGCCGGTTGATGCAGCGGATCATCGTCGACTTGCCCGAGCCTGACGGCCCGCAGATCACGATGCGCTCGCGGCGCTCGACCGCAAGGTTGATGTCGCGCAGCACGTGGAATTCGCCGTACCACTTGTGCATGTCGACAATCTCGACGGCGAGCGCGTTCGACGTCTTGGGAGCAACCGCTGCGGCTTCGCTCATGACAGTCCCTTTTTTACATTCGGCATGATCTTGCCTTAACGGTGGTCGCTCTTGGCAAGGCGCGCTTCCACGCTCTTGGCGTAGCGCGACATCCCGTAGCAGCAGATGAAATAGAACATCGCGGCGAAGGCGTAGCCGGTCGCGCTGGTGGTCGGGGCGGCCCATTTCGGATCGATGCGCGAGACCTCGACGGTGCGCAGGAAATCGAAGATGCCGACGATCACCACCAGCGTCGTATCCTTGAACAGGCCGATATAGGTGTTGACGATGTTCGGGATGGTGATCTTGAGCGCCTGCGGCAGCACGATCAGATACATCATCTGCCAGTAACCGAGGCCGACGGCCATCGCGCCCTCGTACTGGCCTTTCGGGATCGCCTGCAGACCGGCGCGCACCACTTCGGCCATGTAGGCCGACGCAAACATCGCGATGCCGATCAGCGCGCGTAACAGCTTGTCGGGCGAATACGCATCCGGCACGAACAACGGCAGCATCACGCTCGCCATGAACAGCACGGTGATGAGCGGCACGCCGCGCACGAACTCGATGAAGATGACCGAAAACAGCTTCACGGCCGGCATGGTCGAGCGCCGCCCGAGTGCCAGCAGGATGCCGACCGGCAGCGAGAACACTATTCCCACCCAGGACACGACCATCGTCACCAGCACGCCGCCCCACAGCGAGGTATCGACGCGGCGCAGCCCGATCGTGTCCATGCCGTTGAGCAGCACGTACGAGAAGACCGGCACGACGACGAAGAAATAGAGCGCGCCGAGATCGCGCCGCGGCGCCTCGAGCCACAGCAGCCAGAAAATGCCGACCGCGAGCATCGCGAAGAACACGTCCACGCGCCAGCGTTCCGGGATCGGGTAGGAGCCGTAGATGAAATAGGCGAAGCGGTCCTTTACGAAGGGCCAGCAGGCCCCGACCTCGGGCCGCTCGGCGGTCGGCAGGCAGGCCTCGCGATCGGTACCGTTCCACACCGCGTGCGTCAGCATGAACTCGATCAGCGGCGGCACGATCCAGATTACCAGCAGGATGCTGATGATCGTGAGCACGATGTTCGACGGGCTCGACAAGAGATTGGCGCGCACCCATCCGACCACGCCGGTCGTCGCGCCGGGCGCGGGCTTTGCCTCGACCGGCGTCGCGCGTACGTAGCTCGTGCCGGGAACGTTCATGCCGTCTTGCGTCGCGACTGCCATGATCTCACCGTTCGACCAGCGCGATGCGCGAATTGTACCAGTTCATCACCGTGGAGGTGACGAGGCTGATCGTGAGGTAGACCGCCATCGTGATCATCACGACCTCGACCGCCTGGCCGGTCTGGTTGAGCACCGTGCCGGTGAAGATCTGCACCAGGTCCGGATAGCCGACGAACACCGCGAGCGTGGAGTTCTTGGTGAGGTTCAGATACTGGCTGGTGAGCGGCGGGATGATGACGCGCATCGCCTGCGGGATCACCACGAGCTTGAGCGTCTGGCCGGTGCGCAGTCCGAGCGCGCCCGCCGCCTCGGTCTGGCCGCGTGACACCGCCATGATGCCGGCGCGCACGACTTCGGCGATGAACGCGCCGGTATAGAAGGTCAGCCCGATTACCAGCGCGACGAGCTCGGGAAGGATCTCCATGCCGCCGCGGATATTGAAGCGGCCTTTCTCGGGGAATTCGAGCGTCGCCGGCATGCCGGCAAGGAAAAACGCGATGACCGGCAGCCCGATGATGAGCCCGAGCGCGACCAGCGCGACCGGCGATTGCGCGCCGGTGCGTTCCTGTTTCTTGCGCGCCCAGTTGCGGTAGCCGAGCGCACCGATGATGCCGACAATGAAGGCGCCACCGACGAATTCCATGCCGGTCTGGAACACCGGCGACGGCGCGAAGAACCCGCGATTGTTGAGGAAGATGCTTCCCGGAAGCGTCCAGCTGTCGCGCAGGTCGGGCAGCGCCTTGAGCACGGCGTTGTACCAGAACAGCAATTGCAGCAGCAGCGGGACGTTGCGGATCAGCTCGACGTAGCCCGCGGACAGCTTCGACAGCAGGAAGTTCTTCGACAGCCGCGCGATGCCGACGAGGAAGCCGACGACCGTCGCGAGCACGATACCGATCGCGGCAACGAGCAATGTGTTG
>Ga0207701_10004154_pt1 | contig 14748 bp, 12 predicted proteins | sample KBSSwiSSwithPhiX_FD_184294 | JGI IMG/M metagenome (GOLD analysis project Ga0207701, IMG submission 184294) | Switchgrass rhizosphere bulk soil microbial communities from Kellogg Biological Station, Michigan, USA, with PhiX - S5 (SPAdes) (version 2) | ecosystem: Environmental > Terrestrial >... | reverse complement strand
CGGCCGTTGCGCTCGCGCTGGTCGCGCTATGCGCCGGCTTCATCCCCGCGCACCGTGCGTCACGAGTGGATCCGATGAGGGCGTTGAAATACGAATAGCGACGCTGACCTGCGCGATCATCGCGTCTGTTCCTCGCACGCGTCCCCGACTCGCAGCATCAGCGAGGACGTATTGCAGGATGTCGCGCGCGTTGGTTAACGGTCCTGGGCTGGCTCGAAGATGGTTGTCTTCGGATGAAACTCCGACCACGCGAACCAGTACTCCGGTTCCAGAATCAACATCTCGAGCTGTGTGCCCTGCAGCGAGCCTGACGTGCAGTTGCCGTAGGCGTCCCACCGCGATTCGGTCTCGCGATCGATCAGCTCCGTTGCGGTCGCGTTTGCCTCACGGAATGTCAGGCGCCTCCCGTTCGCGCGCGCGAGAAACGCCGTCGTGGTCTCCGACTTCGGCTGGTGCACGACCAGAATCGGCTGGCCGCCGAGTTCCTCGTTGACGACGCGAACGCGATCGAGCTGATCGAGTGGAAAGGCGCGGCTCGCATCGGCGACGGTCAGTCCGATGACCTTGGTGTAGGCCTTGAGCCGATCGTCACGGTGCACGACATCGTCAGGCGCCGGCTTCGACAGCGGAAAACCCGCGCGCAGCTGCGCGTTCTTCGCCGGGATTCGCTCTGCATATCCGGGCAGCGGCTTCAGGACGAGTGTGTCCGGGTGCAGCCGGCGCCACTCTTCCCAGCTGGTGAGCAGGAAGGGATACAGCTCGAGGTGCTCGCCCTTGAGCGGCCCGGAGATCGCTTCGAGGCTCGACTGCTGCCAGCGGCTGCCGGTCTCACGATCCTTGAATACTTCATTGCCGCCAACAACGCCGGCGTTGTCCATCACCAGGTTTCGTCCACGCGCGTGGGCCCTGAACACGAGGGCCGTGTTGCAGTAGCTTCACCAGGTGATGGCGATCGGTCCGGTCGGCGAGTCGTCCTGCACGAGGCCGTGCTGGGCGAGGATGCCCGCCGGATAGGCCTTTGCGGTCTTGCCGCTCATCAGGCCGATGACGCGGTCCTCGGCGTTCATGAACGTCGCGGCCGGCACAGCGATGAACTCCGGGTTGTGCACGGCGGTGTACGGCAGGTTCTGTAGGCCTGCTGGCTGCGCGTATGCGGTGGCGGATCCAAGTCCGAGCGTTCCCAGCAGCACGAGCGTGGCGGGTAGTGGCTTCATAGCGCGATGATGATAACCGATCGGTGAACGCCGCGACGCCGCAGTCCTTGTACCGATCTCATCGCTTCTTGCGCGGCACGAACACGAACGCAACTGCGCCCACGTCCGGAACCACGGCCGTCCCAATCGCCGTGCCCTTGTCGTTGACGTCGATGAGCACTGTCTGGATGGAGCCCGGGTAGAGAAATGTCTCGAACTTCGCGCTGGTCCGAAGCATGCCGTTCACCGTGCCCGCGGCGTCAACGGTCGTGCCGACAAACGCGAGATGTTTCGACTCATTCGACAGCCGCAGCACGCTGTCGAGCGGATGGCACTGCTGAATCGGTTCGTACTGCCCGTCGATGCGCAGGAGCTGTCCGAACGAGACGTTCACCAGCAGCGTTCCTCGATCGTTGACATCCTTGACCAGAGAGCTGTCGCTGCCCGGAGGGACGATGCGCTCGAAAGAACCGTCGGGATACCTGACAAAACCCACGTTCAGCCCGTCGGAGCCGTTCGGCTCGAGACCCAGGCCGACCAGGACATTCCGATTGTTGATGGCGTTGACGATCGTTTCGAAGGAGCCAGGCGCGTCGATGGTCGTCAACACACCCCGATGCCGGACGAAGCCATGGGTTGGGAACCCGAACCAGCCGGCAATCGTCCCGCGATCGTTGATATCGTTCGTGCCCGTCGTCGCGCTGCCGGGCACGTCGATCAGACGCGTGCGGCCGTGGCGATAGAGAAAACTGTGTACCCGCTGCGAGTCGGCGTCGATCAGGCTTCCGACGATGGTCCCCTTGTCGTTGATCGCGGAGGGATTGATGTCGGTCGCGCCCGGAAACGTCAGCGGGTAATAGGTGCCACGGGCCGGCCTCGGTTCGCCGCAGCCGGGCGCCGCGTCGGATTGCGCGCGCGCTGTCGCGGCGGCGCCAACAACGACAATCACGATCGCAGCGACGAGCAATCTCGGCTGGGTCACGGTCCGCTCCTTGTAGTGTGGTGGCGACTGAACTCGGTGGAGGCCGGAACGATAGTGGCAGAGTACTGGCTGGTCAAGCTGAGCGTTAATAATCCTGGGTACACGATCGAGAGCTGCGCTCAGCGCCCTCCAATCAAGAGGAGCCATGCGGCGATCTCCAGCAGTAGAGTCGGCATCCTGCTTTCTAGGGTGCCATGGCGGTGACCACTGCAACGACGCGAGAACGTAACCTCTGCAGTGCAACAACGTCCGTCGCGGTTGCTTCATCTGCGGGAGTCCTCGACGGCTTGATGCCGTTCACCTCGTTGAACACTTCGGTGATGAACCGCGTCTTGCTGTCCGGTGTGTCGCCCTTCGTCGTCGCCTCACACGGCGCGTCAGATTGGTCGCCAGAACCTCCTGCAGCGATTGCTCTGCTCGACAACCTGCTCTCGGTGCGCCATGCCTCGATGTTCTGACTGATCTCCGAGCGACGGAACGAGCGACGCACGCGCGTGAATCGTTGTGCATTTCCGCCCGACGCCTTCATCGCTCGACGCCGTCGCGTTACACTGAAAGCTCAACTCGATCCGCCGCCTCGACCGAGGCGCGGTGATTCCCTCGTATGTTTCGCTTGTCTCCGCTGAGACCGAACCGACGATGGTCTTGCGAGAGAGACAACGATGTCTGGTCGCCGGAGCGCGCTCGTCGCGGCGCTCGCATTCACGCTGCGCGTCGCCGCACTCCACGCCGCACCCGGGAAGGAACTCGACACGCCACGGCTCGCCGTCGTCGTCAACGACTACGCCGGTGCCGAGCCCGCGGTGCTCGAGCTCGCGAAATCGCACGTGATCCTGATCTACCGCGGCGCCGGCGGCGCCGTCGACTGGGTGGATCGCGAGGATCCGCGGCTGGACGACCAGGCATTCCTGAAATCGATCGTCACGGTCAGCCTCTACTCGGAGGAGATGGATGATCGCTCCGACGTTCGCGATGCGGTCGTCGCCAAGGCGCCGCCGGGAGGCCGGACCGTGAAGGTCCTGTACCATCGGCTCGAGGAGATCTGGAGCGGGCGTACCCCCGAGGCGGCATTCCTGCTCGGCAACGTCATCGCCCACGAGATCGGCCACCTCGTGCTGCCGGGCGGAGCGCATGCGCGGTACGGATTGATGGCGCCGGAGATGAGCTTCCCATCGCGACCAGCCGTCCGCTGTTCTTCACGCCTGCGGAGCGCAAGCTCCTCCGCAGCGCGTTGACGTCTGCGGCCGACGACTGACCTCACGCGTCTCGCCTCGCCTGACCCGCTCATTCCCGGCACCGGCACCTTGGACGCATCCAGGGACCTTGCGAATTCGTGTCCCCTCGGTCACCATCTGGCCGTCCCGCTGACTGAATCGGAGGATCCATGCGCGCTCGATCCCGCCTGCTGCTGGTCGCGATTGTGGTCGTCCACCTGCTCGCCGCGCGCATGCAGGCGCAGACGCCTGCCCTGAGCCGCGTCGAAGGGGCCGCGGTCGATTTCTCGGCAATCGACCGTGTCATCGCGCAGGAATTGACCGACACGCACACGCCGGGGGCGGCGGTGAGCATCGTGTCCGGCGACCGCGTCGTCTTCTCGAAAGGCTACGGCGTCGCGAGCGTCGAGACCCGGGAACCGGTGCGACCCGAGATGCTGTTCAGGCTCGGATCGACCACCAAGATGTTCACAGCCGCGGCGCTGGTGCTCCTGGCAGAGAAGGGCGCCGTCGATCTGAACGCGCCGATTGGCAACTACGTGAAAGACCTGCACCCGAAGATCGCCCAGCTGACCGCGCACCAGCTGCTCAGCCACACCTCCGGCTTTCTGGACGAAGCCCCGATGTTCGGCAGCGACGACGAGAGCGCGCTCGAGAAGGAAGTGCGCTCGTGGACGGCGAACCGTTTCTTCACCGAGCCCGGCCGCATCTACTCCTATTCAAATCCGGCCTTCTGGCTTGCCGGATTCGTGGTCGAGAGCGTGAGCGGCAAGCGCTACGCCGACCAGATGACGGCCAGCCTCTTCAAGCCGCTGGGCATGTCGCGGACAACGCTGCGTCCGCTGGTCGCGATGACCTACCCGATCGCGCAGGGGCACGACGACTCGCCAAAAGGCCCGGCCGTGATTCGTCCCGCCGCGAACAACGCCGCGTCGTGGCCAGCAGGCTCGATCTTCTCGAGCGTCGAGGATCTGTCGCGCTTCGTCATCGCGTTCGTGAACGGCGGCCGGATCGGAGGCGACCAGGTGCTGCCGGCGACGCTCATCGCCAAACTGAGTCACGCGAACGTGCCGATTCCCGGCAGCGACGCTTCGTACGCCTACGGTCTGCAAGTGGGGAAGTTGCGTGGCATCGATCTCGTCAGCCATGCCGGTTCACGGAGCGGCTACGGTTCGCTCATCCGCATGGCGCCGCGAGAGCGGTTTGGCGTCGTCATCGCGGCCAATCGATCCGGCGTCACCCTCAACCGCACCGCGGACAAGGCGATGGAACTGCTGCTGCCGCTCCAGCCGGCCGCGCACGAAACCGATTCGGCGCCGCAGGGGATGACCAGCGCGGAGATGGCCGATCTGGCCGGAACCTATTCACAATCGACGCGGACGATGTCAATCGTGCAGCGTGATGGCCGGCTGTTCCTCGCGCGAAGCAACGGAGAGACGGCGCTCGAGAAAGTCGGCGCCAACAGCTTCCGGGCTGGCGATAGTCGGCTCGTCACCGTGGCGGACGCGGCGGGGAAGGTCGAGTACATCCATACCGGCGGGCGATCCTGGAGGAAAGTGTCGTGAGCAGTCTTCCGGATCGCTCGAGCCACCAAAGCTGTAGGAGGTTGCCGTGGAACGACGCGAGTTCATCGCGATGCTGGCTTCGACGCCGGCGGCGACGCTGCCGAACGCCGATGCGGACACGCAGTCGGCCGCGCCGGCCGCGGCGCCGAAGCCGCTCAGCGTCACGCTGCTCGGCACCGGCACCCCGTCGCCGTCGCTGGATCGACAGAGCTCCGGTTACCTCATCGAAGTCGGGCACGATCTGATCGTCTGGGACCACGGCCCCGGCGCGCATCACCGGCTGCTGCAGAGCGGCCATCGTTCGGTTGACGTCACGCGTGCGTTCTTCACGCATCTCCACTACGACCATTGCATGGACTACGGACGCCTGGTCCTGCAGCGCTGGGACCAGGGCGCGGATCGCATTGCCGAACTCGACGTCTACGGCCCGCCGCCGATCGGCCGCATGACCACGCAGTTGTTCGGCGCCGATGGCATCTACGGACCGGACATCCGCGCGCGGATCGAGCACAAGAGCAGCCAGGATCAGTTCGAGGCGCGCGGCGGCAAGCTGCCGCGCCGGCGTCCGGCGCCGAGGGTGACCGAGATCCACGCTGGTTCGGTGGTCAGCGGCGACGGATGGAAGATCACCGTCGGCCACGCGCAGCATGTCGAGCCGTATCTCGAGTGCCTCGCCCTCCGCATCGACACCAGCGAGGGCTCGATTTGCTACACCGGCGACAGCGGTCCCAACGACGCCATCGTCGAGCTGGCGAAGGGCTGCGACATCCTGATTCACATGAATCACTACTTCAGCGGCACCGAGCCATCTCCGGCTTACCGCATGGCCTGCGGCAATCACCGCGACAACGCCGAGATTGCGAAGCGCGCGGGTGCCAAAACACTCGTGCTGACGCATCTGCTCGGGCAGATCGATCAACCGAGTGTGCGCGAGCAGATCGTGCACGAGATCCAGAACGTCTTCCAAGGCAAGGTCATCTGGGGAGAGGATCTGATGCGGCTGACGCTCTCCGGTTCCCGCGTCTCGGCCATCGAGTCTCGACAGGGCTGAAACGTGATGTGGCGGTCCTCGCTCTCGGCGCTCTGGCTCACGACCATTCTCGTCGCTGCGCTCCCAGCGCAGCCGCCGCCGGATTTTTCGGGACAATGGCCACTCGTCGCGCCGGCGATCGCGTCAACGCCAGCCGTTCCTGGCACGCCGGCGGCTGCAGCGGCGCCTGGCGACATGGGCAGCGGGTGGGGATCGGCAATCGCGATCACGCAGGACGCGAAGCAGCTGAGCGTCGAATACGCCGTTTTCAGCCGCTACGATTTGCAGCCGCCGCTGACGTTCACCTACGCGCTCGACGGCTCGGAAAGCCGGAACACGGTGATGATGGGGCGCGGCGAGCAGACCGAGGCGTCGCGGGCGCGCCGGGATGGACAGGCGCTGATCATCGTCACGACGCGCGATCGAGCAAGCGGTGTCGCTCTCGACACGCGCAAAAAAGGCCGGGGGCGCGTCTCGCGCGCGAACCCGGCCCTGGTCGCGAAACTTTCAGTTCTTGAAGATAGCCTTGGGCATCAACGCATGGACACCCTTGGTTCCATCAACGATCTGGGTGACCACCAGATCCATGACCGCGCTTGACAGCAGATACACATCGTCACGGTTCATCTTCTTGATCTCGACGATCCAGTCGAGCATCTCGCGAGTGGCGATCCGTGCGGCTTCGTCCAGATCCTGGTGCAATCCCATGGTCATGAAATGTGTCGGCGTCTCAGCCCGAGGCTGCTTCAACGGCCGATTCTTGTGCAGAATCACCTGGATTTCACCTTTCAGCGAGGTTTCAATCGCCGACAGGCAGACCTCGCCGTAGCCCTGCGCCGCGTGGCCGTCGCCAATCGACAGCAACCCGCCCGGGACGAACACCGGCAGATATAGCGTCGTCCCGCCCACCAGATCGCGGTTGTCCATGTTGCCGCCGAAGATGTTGGGCGGTCCGCTCGACACCCGCCCCATCGATGGTGGCGGTGCGACGCCGATCACGCCCCAGAACGGCTTCAACGGAACGACGACACCCGGCGCATACTCCGTCGTCTTGCTCGCGAGATCCAGCCAGAGCACTCTGTCTTTGCCGTTTGGGAATTCTTCCGGCAGCGCTCCGCGGTTCGGCACGAAACCCTGCCCGGCAATCGGCAATCGCAGATCGATCGAACGGATTCGGATCTCCATCATGTCGCCGGCCGCGGCGCCCCTGACGAAGATTGGTCCGTTCAGCGTGTGATCCCCGCGTCCGCCTTCTTCCACACCCGCATAGACCTCATACAACTCCGCGGGAATTTTCTCTTTCGGTACTCCGAGCCGCTCGAAGTAGCGAGGGTTTCCGGTCGCCGTCTCCAGCTTGACGACGTCGCCGGAGTCGATCGTGAGGACCGGCTTCAGCGAGGCGTCGAAAAAGCCGCGATGCACCGTCCGGGCGGAGGCCTTCAGCTCGTGAACCTTGGGGGCACTCTGCGCAAACAGGCTCGACGAGCAGGCGATGGCAATCGGGAGACAGAGTCGGAGACGCATCATGTGGACCTCCGGTCGGCAGGAGAAGTGCCCATTGTGCGCCAGCCGCGTAGCTTTGCCTATCAGGCTGCCAACTCGAGCGTGCCGGCATTTCGAGAAAATTCTCAAAAAAACCGTACGGTCTTCCTCTCCAACTCGTTAACCAAGTAGCGCGGCGACGTGCTCCCTTCGCGCATCGCATCAGCCCTTCATCACTACAGACTCCCACGTCCATAGAGGTCATTCACGCATGAGCTATCTGTCAGGACAAAGCAGGGTTCGGCCGGCGGCTGTCATCATCGCGGCGCTCATCGCCGTCCAGTCCCTGGGCGCCGCGGTGTCGCATCCGTTCCGCACGCCCGCGAGCTCTTCAGCAACAAAAACGGTTACGCCGGGGCCCACTGCCCGGCCGAAGCCGGACGCCACCAACTATGCGACAAACAACCAGACCAGCCTCGGCTTCATCCGCAACAGTGGTCTCGCCGCGCCAGCCGTGCGCTACTTCGCGCAGGCGGCCGGCGCCGGATTCTATTTCGAGGCGAGCCGCGCGGTGTTCACCTTTACCAAGCCGCGTGCGCTGTCCGGAACGCCGGCGTCCGCGGAGTCGCGGCCGCAGAGCAGCTCGATCGCGTTGCGTTTCGTCGGGGCCAATCCCGACGCGCAGGTCGAGGCGCGCAGCCGCGCCGCCGGCGTGGTGAACTACCTCGTGGGCAAGGATCCCTCCAGGTGGCAGCGCAATCTCCCGACGTGGCAGGAAGTCGTCTATCGGGATCTCTGGCCGGGCATCGACATGGTGTTCCACGGCCGCAGCGGTGAGCTCAAGTACGAGTTCCTGGTCCGGCCCGGTGCGGATCCGTCGCGCATCCAGCTCGCCTACGAGGGGGCGCAGGACGTCTCGCTCGACGCGCAGGGCGCGCTGCAGCTGCGCACGGCTCTCGGAACGATGAAGGATGCGGCGCCGGTCACCTGGCAGGGAACAGAGGCCGGTCGCGAACCGGTCGACAGCCGGTTCGTGAAGAACGCCGGCGGCGCGTTCGGCTTCGCCCTCGGTTCCTACGATCGCGCCGCACCGCTGACGATCGATCCGGGCCTGCTGTACTCCACGATGTTCGGCGGCGTCGATGCCGATTCCGTCGCCGACATGGTGAGAGGCGCCGACGGCTCCTTTTACCTGGCCGGAAGTACGTCGGGACCCGGCTTCATCACCGGTGCGCAGCCCTACGACCTCGGGGACCATAGCATCCGCGGTACCGGCGTCGCCGTCCTGGTCGCGAAGATCGCTGCAAACGGCCGCGACCTGGTCTACGCGACCGTCCTCTCCGCGAGCGGCTACAGCGAGCAGTGGGCGACGGGTATCGCCGTCGACGCGGCTGGCGCCGCGTATGTCACCGGGATGCTGAACTCATCGTTCAACAACAATGCCCCGTGCGGTTGCTTCACGGACTTTCCGACCACCCCGGGCGCCTACCAGCGCGACATCCCGCCGCAGTACCCGACAAGTGAAGACGCGCCTGTCATCGCCGGTCCACAGCCGTTTGCGCTGAAGCTCGACCCCACCGGTCTCGCTCTCGAGTACTCGACCCTGCTGGGCGGCAGCGGGTGGGAGGATCCCGGCGGGATTGCGGTGGGCCCGTCCGGCACGGCCTACGTCTCCGGCACCACATATTCCACGGACTTCCAGACGACGACCGGGCAGCAGCCCGGTGAGGATGGCGATGCCTTCGTCGTGCAGCTCAATGCCGACGGATCCCAGCTGCTCGCGTCGCGGCTGGTCCAGGGATCGAGCACGGACTACGCGGCACACCTGGTGACCCACGGCGGCGATGTCTACCTCTTCGGACAGACGGCCTCCCGCAATCTCCCCGTCACCAGCGACCTGAGGGGAGCGGCGCCAGACTACCCGTTCCTTGGGTACATCGCGAAGCTGTCGGGCTCCGGCCTCTCGCCCCAGTTCCTGACGTTGATGCCGACTTCGGTTCTTGGCCTCGCCTTCGACGATCAGGCACGGATGTTCGCGATCGGCAATGGCTACACGCAGAACCTGTTTGTCTCCGAGAACGCGTTCCAGAAAACGATGGCCGGCCACGGCGATGGCTATCTCGCGCTCATCGCGGCGGACGGCTCGGCGATCCTGAGAGCGACCTATATCGGCGGCCGCAGCGAGGAGCGCCTGGGGCGCATCGCCATCCTTCCATCTGGCGACCCGGTCATCTCCGGATCTACCTTCACGAACGACTACCCGACAACACCCGACGCGGTGCAGACCACGATGGGGGGGCCGGAATTCCAGTCGACCGACATGGTCGTCTCCAGGTTCTCCGCGGACCTCTCGCAGCTGATGTACTCGACCTATATCGGCGGCTCGCTTTGGGACTTCGGCGGCGCGATGGCGGTCGATCCGACCGGCGCGGTCTGGATCGCCGGCAATACCCAATCGCCGAACTTCCCGGTCACCGCGGATGCCTTGCAGCCGACATTCGGCGGGGAAGCGGACGCGTTCCTGCTGAAGCTGGACACGACGCCGGGTGTGCCGCCTACACCTCCGAACACGCCCGCCGGCGCGGCGACGACGATCACCGCTTCGGACAGCGGCGCCTCGGTCAGCTTCGGCGCCGTGACGACCGCTGGTGACACGACCCTGGCACCGGTCGACGCGGCGTCGCTGCAACTCACGCTCCCGGGTGGCTTCGCGCTCAGCGGGCTGGTGCAGGCCTACGAGATCCACACGACCGCCGGTGTCTCCCAAGGCTCTCACGCCCGGCATCTACGAGCTGCAGTTCACGGCAGCGAACGATCCGGTCATGCACACGCTGCAGTTCCGTGTCGTGAAGTAAACGTCACCTGACCTGCTCGACCGCGGGCGCACGCGGCTCGCGGTCGAGTGCATGCTAGGCTAAATGATTCCCATGTCGAACACGGCCGCTGAACCCGTGTATGTCACCTCGGGGCTGGTTCGCCTGACCAGGCCGCAGCTCGTCGGCACGATGACCGGCCTGCTGCTCGCGGCGCTGCTCGCCGCCATCGATCAGACGATTGTCGGCACTGCGGAGCCGCGCATCATCGCGTCGCTGCAGGGATTCGACCGCTACCCGTGGGTCGCGACGATCTACATGCTGACATCGACCGTGTCGGTCCCGATCTTTGCGAGCCTGTCGGACCGCTACGGCCGCAAGCCGTTCTTCATGTTCGGCGCGATCCTCTTCGTCGTCTCGTCCGCGCTGTGCGGCGCGGCCGGCGAATTCACGTTCCTGCCCATCGACGGCATGGGTCAGCTGATCGTCTTCCGCGGGCTGCAGGGTATCGGCGGCGGCGTCGTCGTCGGCATTCTGTTCACGATCGTCGGCGATATCTTTTCGCCGATCGAGCGCGGCCGCTACCAGGGATTCTTTGCCGCGCTGTGGGGCGTCGCTTCGATTTTCGGTCCGACACTCGGCGGCTGGCTGACGGACCACTGGTCGTGGCGCGCCTGCTTCTACGTCAACCTGCCGTTCGGGCTCCTGGCGGTGGCGGCGATCCACTTCGAACTCCCGAACATGAAGCCGCGCCGGATCGATCACGTCCTGGACTGGGCGGGATTTGCGACGCTGATCGGCTGGATCGTGCCGCTGCTGCTCGCGCTGACGTGGGCGACGCAATACGGCTGGGGCGCGCCGCGTGTCGTGTCGCTGTTCATTGTCTCGGTCGGGATGCTGTGTGCGTTGCTCTACGTGGAGTCGAAGGCCGCGGAGCCGATCATCCCGCTGTCGTTCTTCACCCAGCCCGTGATCGCGGTCTGCTCCGCGGCGTCGTTCGTCCTTGGCGTGGGGATGTTCGGGACGATCATCTACCTGCCACTCTTCATGCAGGGCGTACTCGGCGTGTCGGCCACGCAGTCGGGCAACCTCCTGACGCCGCTCCTGATGGGCGTCGTCGTCGCGAGCATCGTCGGCGGCCAGGCGATTTCCCGCACCGGCGAATACAAGATGGTCGGCGTCGTTGGATCGGTGCTGGTCGCGATCGGGATGATCCTCTTCGCGCGCATGGACGCGGCGACGGCGCGGCTCTACGTGGCGACGGCGATGGTCGTCGCCGGCTTCGGCATGGGGTTGCTGCAGCCGGTCTACACGCTCGCGGTGCAGAACGTCGCTCCGCGCGAGCGCATGGGCGCGGCGACCTCCTCCACGATCTTCTTTCGATCGATCGGCAGCACCGTGGGCGTCGCGGCGTTCGGCACGGTGATGCTGACGCGGTATCACAACGAGTTCACCAGCACGATTCCGTCCGTGGTGCCGGCGATCGTGCGGCCGTACTTCGAGAATCCGCTCCTGCTGATGCAGGTCCGGCCGCAGCTCGAAGCCGGGTTCGGCCGCGTCCCCGGCGGTGCCGCGCTGCTGGAGCGGTTGCTCGCCGGCGTCAAGGCGGCGCTGCTGCATGGACTGCAGGAGATCTTTTTCTGGAGCGCCGTCATCATGACGGCGTCCATCCTGCTGCACCTGATCCTCAAGCGCGAACCGCTGCGCGTCCGCGCACCGGTCGCCGCGGCGGACGGCGCCGCCGCCGCATCAGCGCATCAGGCGTTGTGAACCTCTAACGGTTGTTCAGCGCCACGGCGTCGCGGATGAGAGCCTTGAAGGCGGCGGCGTTGATTTTGTCGCCTTCGTGCAGGTCAATGGCACGCCTGATGTTGCCGTCGAGACCGGCGTTGAACAGCTTCGAAGGATCCTCCAGCTCTGCACCCTTGGCGAATGTCACCTTGACCACGCTCTTGTAGGTCTCGCCCGTGCAGATCATCCCGTCGTGATACCACACGGGAACGCCTCTCCACTTCCATTCTTCGGTGACCGCTGGGTCGGCTTGTTTGATCAGGGCGCGGATGCGGGAAAGCATCTCACCGCGCCAGTCGCCCAGCTCCTTGATCCTGCCGTCGATCAGCCGGGATGGCGACTCGCCGCCCTTCGAAGCGCCGCTCTTTGTCTTCTTCATGTCGTCCCTCTGTCTCCGGGGTTGATGTGTTTGGACCTCGATTCACGACCCCTGAGCCGCCTTGGACGGCCGGTCTGGCGCTTCAATGCCGAATTGCCTGGCGTACTCCGAGTTGAGCCGGGGCCAACCGAAGTTCATCGCCTCGCCGGCAACGATGCGGCCGATCGGAGTGCCGCTGAGAAGGTGATCCAGAACATCGAAACAGATGTGCCATCCGGCCGCACCCATCGAGATGAAGCCGCGATCGATGTTGTGCCACAGCGTCAGCCGCGTGCCGCCGGCCAGGGCTTCGAGTTCCCACCGGATATCTTTGTCACCCCAGTTGTACTCGAGCACCTTCGGAGCGTCGGCTCGCATCACTCGTGCTTCGGTGACGTGCGGCGTCGGTGCTCCCACCGTAGTGAGCTTCACCGTGGTGCCAACCGAACCCAGGCTCCCGTCGGCGTCGAAGGGAGCCCACTCGCGCAGATGCGCGGGGTCGGTCAGCGCCTGCCAGACTTTGTCCGGCGAGTGGCGCAGCTCTCTGACGAGAATCAGCGTCCACTTCTCTCCGTCCTTCCGTACCTGCGCCCCGCTGGCCGGGCCCGGCGTGTACTGCTCGCGAGCGGTCATCGTCTTCTCCTTGTCTTCGTCCTCTTTCTCGTTGGTGATTTCCGATCCATCCGATCAAGGTGGCGCTCGAGCGCATCGACGTGAGCCGACCAGAATTGACGGAACGGAGCCAGCCAGGCATCCACCTCCTGAAGTGGTTCCGGCCTCAGTCGGTAGAGACGCCATTGTGCGTCTATCGTGGATTCCACGAAACCGGCGTCGCGCAGCACTCGCAGGTGCTTCGACACGGTCGGCTGCGGCATCCGAAGCTGACGCTCGATATCTCCCACCGACTGTTCGGATGAGACCAGCAGGCTCAAGATCGCGCGGCGGTTCGGCTCGGCAATGATTTCGAACACAGATTCCACTCTCTTGGTATACTCCACAGAGCATATACGTGTAAAGGTATATAAACACGTGGCTCACCCATCGAGACTCGATGACATGATTGCGAACATGGCCTCTTCCAGCCCGCACACCGCAGACAGCCACGACCTCATCCGCGTCCAGGGCGCGCGAGAGAACAACCTCAAGGACGTCAGCGTCGAGATCCCCAAACGCCGGCTGACGGTGTTCACCGGCGTCTCGGGATCGGGCAAGTCGTCGCTGGTGTTCGGCACCATCGCGGCAGAGTCGCAGCGGCTGATCAACGAGACCTACAGCGCGTTCGTGCAGGGATTCATGCCGACGCTGGGCCGCCCCGAGGTCGACGTCCTCGAAGGGCTGACGACCGCGATCATCGTCGACCAGGAGCGGATGGGCGCCAACGCCCGCTCGACGGTCGGTACGGCGACCGACGCCAACGCGATGCTGCGGGTGCTGTGGAGCCGTCTCGGCAAGCCGCACATCGGCTCCTCTAACGCCTTCTCCTTCAACGTCGCGTCGGTCCGTGGGGCCGGGTCGATCACGGTCGAGAAGGGCGGCGGCAAAACTGAGAAGCGCACGTTCACGATCACCGGCGGTATGTGCCCGCGCTGCGAGGGCATGGGATCGGTCACCGACATCGACCTGTCGCAGTTGTACGACGACAGCAAGTCGCTCAACGAGGGCGCGCTCACGATTCCCGGCTACACGGCCGACGGCTGGCACGTGCGAATCTTCGCGGCCGCCGGCCTCGATCCGGACAAGCCGATCCGCAAGTACACCAAAAAGGAGCTCCACGACTTCCTCCACAAGGAGCCGACCAAGGTGAAGGTCGAGAAGATCAACCTCACCCACGAGGGGCTGATTCCGCGGATCCGGAAGTCGTTCCTGTCCAAGGACGTCGACGCGATGCAGCCGCACATCCGGGCGTTCGTGGAGCGCGCGGTCACCTTCACCACCTGTCCCGACTGTGCTGGTACCCGGCTCAACGAGTCCGCCCGGTCCGCCAAAATCAAGAAGATCAATATCGCCGACGCCTGCGCGATGCAGATCAGCGACCTCGCCGGATGGGTGCGCGGCCTGGACGAGCCGTCTGTCGCACCGCTCCTGGCGACGCTGCGACACACGCTCGACTCGTTCGTGGAGATCGGGCTTGGCTACCTCAGCCTCGACCGGCCGTCCGGCACGCTGTCGGGCGGTGAAGCGCAGCGCACCAAGATGATCCGTCACCTCGGATCGTCGCTCACCGACGTCACCTACGTTTTCGACGAGCCGACAATCGGGCTGCATCCCCACGACATCCAGCGGATGAACGACCTGCTGCTGCGGCTGCGCGACAAGGGCA
>Ga0207701_10004153_pt1 | contig 14749 bp, 11 predicted proteins | sample KBSSwiSSwithPhiX_FD_184294 | JGI IMG/M metagenome (GOLD analysis project Ga0207701, IMG submission 184294) | Switchgrass rhizosphere bulk soil microbial communities from Kellogg Biological Station, Michigan, USA, with PhiX - S5 (SPAdes) (version 2) | ecosystem: Environmental > Terrestrial >... | reverse complement strand
CTCGTTCGAGGTACGCTCGGGCGAGGTGGTCGGTCTGGCCGGTCTGGTCGGCGCGGGCCGCTCCGAGGTGGCGCACGCGCTGTTCGGTCTCGACCCGGCGGTCAAGGGGCGGGTGTGGGTCGACGGCAAGGCGGTGCGGCTGGCGACCCCGCGCGCGGCCATGAGCGCCGGCCTGGGCCTGGTGCCCGAGGACCGCAAGCGACAGGGGCTGGTGCTGGGCATGCCGGCCGCGCACAATTTCACCCTGCCGATCTTGCCGGCGCTCTCGCGCCTGGGCTGGATCCACCGCACCGCCGAGGGCGCGCTGGCGCGGCGGTTGAGCGATCGGCTGCGGGTGCGCGCGGCCAGCCTGGACGCGGTGACCGCCGGGCTGTCGGGCGGCAATCAGCAGAAGATCGTGCTCGCCAAGTGGCTGGCGGCGCGCTGTCGGGTGCTGATCCTCGACGAGCCGACCCGCGGCGTCGACGTGGGCGGCAAGGCCGAGATCCACGCGCTGATCGACAGCCTGGCCGCGGAGGGCGCCGCGGTGTTGCTGATCTCCAGCGAGCTGCCGGAGCTGATCGGGCTGTCGACCAGGATCCTGGTCATGCGGCGCGGGCAGATGGCCGGCGAGGTGCCGCGGGCGCTGGCCGATCAGGCCACGGTGATGCGACTGATGGCCGGGGTGGGCTGAGCGCGTCGAGCGCAGGCGAGCTTGCTCGCCGGAGCTCATCGCGGGAGGGTATGGGAACCCTCTCAGGGTTCCTACCTAGATGAACGGGTGATGCGCGCCATCACCGCGGACACCACCCGGTCGCAGCGGGTCAGGTGGAAATCGTAGACCCCGCGCAACGCCGATCCGACCCGCTGGTCCAGCCGCTGCCTCAGGGCCGCGCGCGCCCGGTGCAGGCGCACCTTGACCAGCTCCTCGCTGATGTCGAGGGCGGCGGCCGCCTCGGCGGTCGACATCTCCTCGACCTCGCGGAGCACGAAGACCGTGCGGTAGATGTCGGGCAGGGAATCCATGGCGCGCTCGAGAAACCCGCCCAGCTCGCGCGCCGCTGCCTGATCCTCGGGGCCGGTGGGGAAGGGGGCCGAGCCTCCGTTCGCGTTCCGCCAGGCCTCGTCACTTCGATCCACCTTGGCCTCCTCCTGTTCGCGGTCGAGATCGGTGTGGACGAATCGTCCGCCGCGCCGGACGCGTCCCAGAGCCTCGTTGACTGCGATGCGGGTGACCCAGGTCGACCACTGGGCGCGCCCCTCGAACTGAGCCAGCTGCGCGTAGGCGCGCGCGTAGGCCTCCTGCATGACGTCTTCGGCCTCGGCGTCGTCACGCACGATGGCGCGCGCCGCCCGGAACATCCGCTGGTTGTGGCGGCGCATCAGGACCTCGAACAGGTCGACGTCACCGGCCATGACCCGCGCCACGACCTCTTCATCGGACAGGGTCGATGACAGCGGCTCCAGGCGCGCGCGGCGGGCGGTTTCCATGGTGGTTGGATCGGCGGGGGCGAAAAAGGTTACAGCCCAAGTGTGCCCGGGAAACCGGGCGGAATCCCGGCGGATTCGCCCGTGATCTGGCCCCCGACGGGCGGGCCTGGGGCGCTTGACTTCGGCCGGGCAGCGCGGCGTATAGATCCCGTGCACCCAGGCCAGCGCATCGGCAAATACGTGCTGGGCGAGCGAATCGCCGTGGGCGGCATGGCCGAGGTCTGGGCCGCGCGCGCCGAGGGTCCCGAGGGGTTCGTCAAGCGGGTGGCGCTGAAGTTCATCCTGGAGTCATTCAGCGGCGATCCCGAGCTGGAGAAGCTGTTCGTCAAGGAGGCGCGCATCGCGGCGCAGCTGCAGCACGCCAACCTGGTGGCCGTGTTCGACTTCGACAAGGTGGTGGTCGATCCGGAGCGGGGCAGCCCTGGCCGCTACTACATCGCCATGGAGCACGTCGAGGGCCACGACGCCCGGCGGGTCGCCGAGGCGGCCAGGCATGCGGGCTATGTCTTCCCGGTGCCGCTGGCGCTGTACCTGGCCGGCGAGGTGATGAAGGGCCTGCGCTACGTGCACGAGCGGCGCGAGCACGGTCAGCTGCTGGGCCTGGTCCACCGCGATGTCTCGCCGCACAACGTGCTGGTCGGCTTCTCGGGGGAGGTCAAGCTGTCCGACTTCGGCATCGCCAAGTCGCTGGCCCACAGCACCCGGACCAAGACCGGCACCATCCGCGGCAAGCTCAGCTACGCGTCGCCCGAGCAGTTGAACGGCGAGACCGTCGACCACCGCACCGATCAGTTCGCGATGGGCATCACCCTGTGGGAGCTGCTGGCGGGCCGGCCGCTGTTCGACGGCAACGACGAAGTCGAGATCGCCGGCAAGGTCATGCGCTGTGACATCCCGCCGCTGGGCCTCATCAGCCCCGAGCGCAAGACTCCGGCGCCCGTCGAGAGCTTCGTACGCCGCATGCTCTCGGCCCGGCGCGACGAGCGCTTCTCGACCACCGCCGACGCGCTGTCGGCGTTGCTGGCGCTGCCCGGGTACACGGGCGACGGGGTGGGCCTGGGCGAGCTGGTGCGCACGCTGTTTCACCGCTCCAGCGTCGGTCCGGCGTCGACGGTGAACCTGCCGGCCCTGGCGCCCAGGGCCGCGCGCGCCGCCGGGGGGCGCAAGGGCGCGGGACGGGGCGCCGGGGCGAGCCGGGCGGCGGCCGGCGCCGAGGTGTCCGCGGCGGCGGCGCTGGCCAGCGAGATTGAAACCCGCACCATGGCGCGCGCCGCGGCCGCGGGGCCGGGGGGCCGGTCGTCTGGCGGGTCTTCCACCGGTGGTCGCAACGTCACCACCGCCCAGGTGCGGGGTGACTGGCGCCAGTCCCGCGCCGCCAGGGTGACCCTGGCGGTCCTGGGGGCGACGGCGATCATCGCGGTAGCAGTCGCCGCCGCGGCGCTGCGCGGCCGGTGGCAGCGGGTCGCGCAGTCGCCGGCCGAGGCGCCCGAGCTCGCACCGGCCGCGGCGCCGGGACGCGGGGCGCTGGCGGCCGAGCCGCCGGCGGCGCCCGAGCCGACACCCGCGGCGCTACCGGGAGCAGCTCCAGCGGCGCCGGCAGCGGAAGCAGCTCCCGTGGCGCCGGCAGCGGTGGCCATTCCAGTGGCATCCGGCACCCCGCGACACCCGGTACTGGCGCCTCCTGCGCTACCGGCAGATCCGGCGGCGCGGGTCACCTCGGTGCCCGTGGTGGTATTGCCCAGCGCGCCGGCGCTTCTGGGCCCCCCAGGGCCAGATCCGATCCAGGTCTCGCCGCCCGCGCCCGCCGCGCCGGTCTCCGCCCCGGCGGTGGTTCCTGTGGCTCCCGGGTCCGAAACGCCGCCCGCCCCCGTCCCCACGCCGCCCGCCAGACCCGCGCGCACCGTCGCCAACGGCGCGCCGATCGTTGAATAGCAGACCGCAGACAGCAGACCCGCCTTCAACCACCAGTCACCCTCGCCCCGAGGACGGGGGCGAGGGGAACGGAGGGGAGGCGGAAAAGAGGGGACCGGACAGCTCCTACCCCGGCAGGGATCCGTCGATCCGGACGTCCGTGCCCGGCGCGTCGCTGGTGGCGGTGTCGCCGCGGTCGGTGGCGGTATCGGCTGGCGCGGCGGTGTCGGTGGGCGCAGCGCTGTCGCTGGACGCTCCGGTGTCACTGGGCGCCGCGGTGTCGCCGGTGGCCGCGGTGTCACCGGCGGGCGCGTCGCTGGTGACCGGCGTGTCGCTCGCCGTGTCGCCGCCGGCGTCGGGGCGCGGGTAGGTCTTGTTGCCGCTGTTGTCGACGCAACCCACGGTGGTGAAGCCGGCGAGCGCCAGCGCCAGGGCGGAGGCACGAAGCTTGGTTCGGATCTCGATCATGTTCTTGGTCTCCTTAGTCGTTGCCCGCGTCGGGATCACCCGGCGCTCCTCCGCTGCCGCCGGCGTCACTGGGCCCGCCGTCGACCGCCCCGCTGTCGGGTCCAATGCTGGGCGGCGGGTCGCCGCTTCGGAACACGCTGTCGTCCTCGCAGGCGGGCATCGCCGCTCCGGTCAACCCGAGGAGCAAGGCCAGCGCCGCGAGCATGCGTCTCACGCGCGCATGGTAACCCGTATCGCGCGGGCGATCAAAGCAGCCCCGGGGCGGGCTTCGGACTACGGGCGGCGGACTTCCGGCCTTGGACTTCGGGGTGCTGCTGGTGCCTTGCTACGAGGCGCGCAGGCGCTTGCGCTCGCGGGACAGCCGCTTGCGGATCACCGCCGCCGCGCGCTTGGCCATCTTGGCCTTGGTCGGCTTCCGCCCGGGCAGGGGTTCCTGCTCGCTGTGATGCTCGACGAAGTCGCCGGGCTCGCAGCCGAGCTCGAAGATGGTGACCTCGCGCCGGCCCCGATCACCCAGGCGCAGCGGCACCACGGCGGCGCCGATGCCCGCGCCCACGTAGACCGCGCCCTTGGGTTCCTCCTGGGTCTTGCTGGTGGCCGCGGCAGCGTGAAATGCGCCGCGCCGCGATCCGTACAGGCCGTGGACGTACTTGTGGCCGGCGATCCTTCCGACCGCCAGCTCGTGCAGGCGCGCCAGGGTCACCTGGCCGCCGTGGGTGTGCCCCGACAGCACCAGCGGGACGCCGTGGCGCCACAGGCCGTCGGCCTCCTCGGCGATGTGCGAGATACCGATCGACGGCAGGTCGGGGCGCAGGCCCTTGACCGCCTCGTCGCGCCGCGCGTGGCCGGTATAGGCATCATCGAGGCCCACCACCTGAAGCCGCTCGTGGCCCAGGGTGATGATCGTGTTCCGGTTGCGCAGCACCTCGACCCCGCCGCGCTCCAGCGCGTGCTGGACCTCGTCGGCGCCCGACCAGTGATCGTGGTTGCCCAGGACCGCGATGGCCGGCGCTTCCAGGCCGCGCACCAGATCGGTCAGCTCGTCCAGGTACAGCTGGCTGTGGCACACGAAGTCCCCGGTCAGCAGCACCAGATCCGGCTTCTCGGCGTTGGTCATCGCCACCGCCGTGCGCTGCACCTCCATCGGCGTGATCCGTCCGACGTGCTGGTCGGTCAGGTGCGCGATGCGCAGATGGGAAATCTGATCGAGGTAGGCCACCGGGCCGGCGAAGCGCCGCAGCTCGATGCGATGAAGCAACGAAGCGGCGCTGCGCGGAGACGCCAGGTCAGCGTGTGCCTTTCGCGCGGCTGCCTCCCGGCGGGCTGCGTACGCGGCGATTTCGTCGACGGTCGGTGGTACTCGACGCACGAAGGTGCTTGAGCTTACCCCGCCCGTTCGCGATTTGCCCAGGGGAGTTTTGTGCCGACCCCGCCCCCCACTAGGGGCGCGCGGCTCGCTCATGCGCGGGCCTCACACCTGCGCGCACGAGCGCCCGCCATCCGCATGACTCCCGTCAGACTGGAGAGCGCCCCTGAATCAGGCGCACCGCGACGACAACGACCGCCGCGACAAGCAGGAGGTGAATGAAACCCCCCATCGTGAACGAGCTCACCAATCCCAGGGCCCAGAGCACCAGCAAGATCACAGCAATCGTCCAAAGCATCTTGTCCCTCCCTCCGTATGTTTCGGGCTCACAGGGAAACTGGGGATGATCACAGCCACGTCAAGCGTTCTGTGTGCCGCTGTGCGCCGCGCGCTGGTCGGAGCTCAAGCGTGGCCTTGCACCACGTCCAGGAAGGCCTGTGCGGCGTGGCTCAGCGTTCGCGCCTTCACGAACAGCAGCCTCACCAGGCGCTCGACGTGCAGCTCCTTGACCTTGACCTCGCACAGCACGTGGCGCTCGACCTCGTGGCGCACGCACATGCGGGGCAGGAAGGCGACGCCCTCGTTGCTCTGCACCAGCTTGCGGATGCTCTCCAGCGTCGGCATCTCGACGTCCATGTTCAGCGGGACCTTGTGGCGCCGGAACTCGCGCACCACCACCTCGCGATAGGGCGAGACCACGTTGTGGGCGATGAAGGTCTCCATGCCGAGCTCCGAGATCGACACCGTCTTGCGCTTGGCGAAGCGGTGCCGCGGCGACACCACGAAGGTCAGCGCGTCGTTGTAGATGACCTTGGAGACGATGCGTTCGTCGGCCGGATCGTAGCTGACCACGCCCAGCTCGAGGTTGCCGTCGGTGAGCTCGCTGGGGATCTTGCTCGACTGGCTGCGCCGGACCTGAACCTTGACCTTGGGGTAAAGGCGGCGATAGCGCTCGATATGGGGCAACAGGTACAGCGTCGACGACTCGTTCGCGCCGATCATCAGCCGGCCGGCGCCCTTGTCACGCAGCTCGCTGAGCGCGCCGTCCATCTCCTGGCGCAGGTTGTCGAAGCGGCGCGCGAAGTCGAGCACGGTGCGGCCGACGTCGGTCACCACCAGCCCCTTGGCCGACCGATCGATCAGCTTCTCGCCCAGCTCGGCCTCCAGCCGCTGCAGCGCCAGCGACACCGCTGGCTGGGTGCGCAGCAGCTTCTCGGCCGCGCGCGAGAAGCTGCGCTCGCCGACGACGGTGGCGAATACCTGCAACGCGTAGAGCTCCATAAGCGCCGGTTATCGGATAACAAACGCTTATGATCAAGGCGCAAAATATAAATTTGCTCTATTTCGCGCGGCCCCGCACCATTGATGGATGAGCGAGAAGGACCGGGTCTACATCTTCGACACCACCCTGCGGGACGGCGAGCAGTCCCCCGGGTGCAGCATGACCGTGACCGAGAAGGTGCGCATGGCGCACAAGCTGGCCGACCTGGGTGTGGACATCCTGGAGGCGGGCTTCCCCATCGCCTCCGAGGGCGACTTCGAGGCGGTGCGCGCGGTCGGGCGCGAGGTCACGGTCAAGGTCGCGGCCCTGGCGCGCTGTACCTCCGCCGACGTCGAGCGCGCGGCGCGCGCGCTGGAGGGCAGCCGCGGTCCGGCGCGCATCCACGTGTTCATCGCCACCAGCGAGATCCACCTCAAGTACAAGCTGAAGAAGAACCAGGACCAGGTCCTGGCCGAGGCCGCCGCCGCCGTCGAGCTGGCGCGCAAGTACGTCGACGACGTGGAGTTCTCCGCCGAGGATGGGGCGCGCACCGAGGCCGACTACCTCGAGAAGGTGTCGCTGGCGGTGGTCGGCGCGGGCGCCAGCACGGTCAATATCCCCGACACCGTCGGCTATTCGCTGCCCGACGAGTACGGCGCGCTGATCGGCCGCGTGGCGAGCGCGCTGGGCACGCGCGGCGTGGTCAGCGTGCACTGTCACGACGACCTGGGCCTGGCGGTCGCCAACTCGCTGGCGGCGGTGCGCGCGGGCGCGCGCCAGGTCGAGTGCACCATCAACGGCATCGGCGAGCGGGCCGGCAACTGCTCGCTCGAGGAGATCGTGATGGCCATCCGCACGCGCCGCGATCGACTGCCGTACGACACCGGCATCAACACCGAGCTGCTGTACCCGTGCAGCCAGCTGCTGACCCAGATCATCGGAGTCGGCGTGCAGCCCAACAAGGCCATCGTGGGTCAGAACGCCTTCGCGCACGAGGCCGGCATCCACCAGGACGGCTTCCTCAAGGAGCGGACCACCTACGAGATCATCGATCCCAAGACCGTGGGGGTGCCCGAGAGCAAGCTGGTGCTGGGCAAGCACAGCGGCCGGCACGCGCTGAAGGCCCGCTGCGAGGAGCTGGGACTGTCGCTGGATCGCGAGGAGCTCGATCAGCTCTACACCCGGTTCTCGGCGCTGGCCGACCGAAAAAAGGGCATCCTCGACGACGAGATCCGCGAGCTGGCGCGCGCATCCAAGAAGCCCGGGCAAACATTTTCGGCAACCAATTAGGTAATTTCCAATACTGTTCGCTAGATACGAATCAGTGGAACGATGTCCTAAAGCCCTTTAATTATCCGTCGATAGGACGGGTATGGCGCCAAGACGCGTTTCGGGGGTCCTGGGCGTTTCTCTTGCAACGGTTCTTCTCGGGGCATGTGGGACGGAGGGCGAAAGCGACCTCGTCGAAGCTAGCTCTGCAATCACTGCGGCCAACGCACTCACGGCCAATGCGCTCACCGCGAACGCATTGACCGCCAACGCGCTGACTGCCAATGCACTGACCGCCAACGCGCTGACCGCCAACGCGCTCACGGCCAATGCGCTCACCGCCAACGGCCTGCGCGACCCCCTGGGGCGCGAGCTGTTGAAGTACGTGGTGTCCTGCGCGCTGCCGGCGGGCGCGATGGTCTCCCTGACCGTCGACGGCCACCGCTACGACTTCCCCGGCTCGCTGGGCCTGGCGTCGGAGTGGGGCGGGTCGCACGGCTCGTGCGACCGCAGCTGCCAGCGCTGGGTGTCGGCGTGCGTGCTGTCGCGGGTCGACGCGGCCGGCGTCGAGCGCCAGATCTCCATCCGCGGCGACAACCGCGCGCTGCTGCCCACCTGGCAAGAGCTGCGCGACTACCGGGTGCGCGAGGCGACCTACTACGGCAACATCTTCGCCGCCGGCCAGCCCCGCTACCTGTGCCTGTCGCCGGGCGCGAACTCGGACGAGCGGGTGTGTGGCTCGTCGCTGTCCAGCTGCCCGATGACGGTGGTCGGTGAGTGCGACGAGGTCTGTGACGACCGCGGCTGGTTCGGCACCTTCTCGGAGTGCCGCACGTCCAGCCGTAACGGTCGCGCCGACCGCTACGACGAGACCGTGACCGTCTTCCTGCCCTAGGCGGGGTCATGAGCCGGCCCGTCGAGACCGCGGATTTCCTTGTCCCCATCGCGACGCGGGTCGTCGCGGGCCGGTTCCGACTGGAGCAGGAGGCCGGCTCGGGCGGCATGGGGACGGTGTACCGGGCCACCGACCTCATCTCGGGGCAGATGGTCGCGCTCAAGATCCTGAACGGGCGCGAGCTGCGCGACCGCCGCCGCTTCGAGCAGGAAGCCGCGATCCTGGCGACCCTCTCGCATCCCGCGATCGTGCGCTACCTGGCGCACGGCGCCGACGAGGCCGGCGATCCCTTCCTGGCCATGGAGTGGCTGGAGGGCGAGGACCTGGCGGCGCTCATCGCCCGCCAGAGCCTGTCGGTCGAGGACGCGCTGTTCGCCATCCGCCGCGTGGCCGAGGCCCTGGAGTACGCGCACGGCCGCGCCATCGTCCACCGCGACATCAAGCCGGAGAACCTGTACCTACCCGCGGGCGACATCCAGCGGCTCAAGGTGCTGGACTTCGGCATCGCGCGGCTGACGGCGGGCGGGCGCACGCTGACCCGCACCGGCGCGGTGGTGGGCACGCCGGGGTACATGGCGCCCGAGCTGGTGCGCGGCGAGCGCACGGTGACCGCCAGCGCCGACGTCTTCTCGCTGGGCTGCGTGCTGTTCCAGTGCCTGACCGGGCGCGCGGTCTTCGAGGCCGAGGAGCCGTCGGCGCTGCTGGCCAAGATCTTGTTGCAGGACGCGCCGCGCGTGCGCGATCTGGTGCCGCGGCTGCCGGCGGCGCTGGACGAGCTGGTGGCGCGCATGCTGGCCAAGGAGCCGTCGGAGCGCCTGCCCGACATGGTGGCGGTGCGCCACGCGCTGGACGCGGTCGGCCCGGTCACCGACGACGCCGTGCGCCCGCGGCGCCCGGACCCGCGCCCGGCGCTGACCGCCAGCGAGCAGCGCATCGCCTGCGTGGTGCTGGCCGGGCCGTCGGCGCACGAGGAGAAGCGCTGGCGCGGCCTGACCCTGCGCATCTCCGGTGACGAGGACGGCGCCGCCGGCGACGGGGCCGCCGCCGACGTCCCGCCGCCGATGATCCAGGCGCTGGAGACCGAGCTGGCCAGCGTCCACGGCGCGCGCGTGCATCCGCTGCCCGACGGTTCGATGGTGCTGACCCTGCCCGATACCGGCAAGTCCGCCGACCAGGCGGCCTGCGCGGCGCGCTGCGCGCTGCGGGTGCGGGCTGCCTTTCCCGACGTCGGCCTGGTGATCGCCACCGGCCCGGCGCGCTTCTCGGCCTGGTCGGTGGTGGGCGAGGTGATCGACAGCGGCATGCGCCTGCTGCGCCGCACGACCCCGGGCGCGATCCGCCTCGACGACATGGCGGCCGGCCTGCTGGACGCGCGCTTCGAGATCCACTCCGACGGCGGACAGCGCTACCTGCGCGGCGAGCGCGACCTGCTGGAGGTGAAGCGCAACCTGCTGGGCAAGGTCAGCGAGTTCGTGGGCCGCGGGCGCGAGATCTCGACGCTGACCAACTTGTTCCACAGCACGGCCGCCGAGTCCTTCGCCAGCGCGGTGCTGGTCACCGGCCCGACCGGAATCGGCAAGTCGCGCCTGCGCCAGGAGTTCGTCGAGTGGGTCCAGCGCCGCCCGCAGGCGGCCGAGATCTTGTTCGGCGTCGGCGACTCGCTGGGCGCGGGCTCGCCGTTCGGCATGCTGGCGCGGGCCATCCGGCGCACGGCCGGGATCCAGGACGGCGAGCCGATCGAGGACAAGCGCCGCAAGCTCACCCAGCGGGTGGCCCGCCACGTCGATCGCGACGCCACCTCCCGGGTGGCGTCCTTCCTGGGCGAGATGACCGGCATCCCCTTTCCCGACGAGGACAACAGCGCCCTGCAGGCGGCGCGGCAGAACCCGCAGCTGATGGGCGACGGCATGCGCCGGGCCTGGGAGGACTGGCTGGCCGCCGAGTGCGCCGCCGGCCCGGTGCTGCTGATCCTGGAGGATCTGCACTGGGGCGATCTGGGCACGGTGAGCTTCATCGACGGCGCGCTGCGGAACTTCCGCGAGCAGCCGCTGATGGTGCTGGCGCTGGCCCGCCCCGATGTGCACGCCCGCTTCGCCAACCTGTGGGCCGAGCGCGAGCTGCAGACCATCCGCCTGTCGCCGCTGCCGCGGCGGGCGGCCGAGAAGCTGGTGCGCGGCGCGCTGCGCGGCGATGTCACCGGCGCCATCGTCGACCAGATCCTGGACCGCGCCGACGGCAACGCCTTCTGCCTGGAGGAGCTGATCCGCGCCGCCGCCGATGGCCGCTGCGAGTCGCTGCCCGACTCGGTCATCGGCCTGGTGCAGGCGCGGCTCGACGGCGAGGATCCGGACGCGCGCCGGGTGCTGCGCGCCGCCAGCATCTTCGGCGAGCGCTTCTCGCGCGCCGGCGTGGCCCACCTGCTGGGCGGCGAGGGCGCGGGTGCGCGCGCCCAGGTGGGTGACTGGCTGGACCTGCTGTGCGCGCGCGAGCTGCTGACCCGGGTGCCGGCCGCCACCGGCCAGCGCGGCGTGGCCGACGTGGAGCTGATGTTCGCCCACGCGCTGGTGCGCGAGGCGGCGCACGCCATGCTGACCGACGACGATCGGGTGCTGGGCCACCGCCTGGCCGGCGAATGGCTGGAACAGTCGGGGTCCAGTGACGCCATGGCGCTGGCCGAGCACTTCCGCCTGGGCGACGAGCCGGGCCGGTCGGTGGCCTGGTACCAGCGCGCCGCCGAGCAGGCGCTGAAGGCCAACGACCTGGGCGCCGCGATCGAGCGCGCCGAGCTGGGCGTGACCGCGGGCGCGTCCGGCGAGCGCGCCGGGGCGCTGCGGCTGATCCAGGCCGAGGGCCACGTCTGGCGCGGCGAGCTGGCGCTGGCCGAGCGCTGCGCCCTGGAAGCGGCCGCCAACCTGCCGGTGGGCTGCGCCGGCTGGCTGCGCGCCCAGGGACAGGCGGTGGTGGCCGCCGCCAAGCTGGGCAAGCTGGACGAGGTCGAGGCCCAGGTGCGCCAGGTCAGCGGCGTCGCGCCGGACTTCGGCGCGCGCAGCGCGCAGATCATCTGCCTGTGCTGGGGCGCCAACTACCTGATCTTCGGCGGGCGCTACGCGGTGGCCGACGAGATCATGAGCATCGTCAGCGACCTGGCCGGCGACCTGTCGGAGATCGATCTGCAGGCGGTGGCGCTGGTCCACCAGGTGCGCTCGGTGCGCGCCTCGATCGCCGGCGACCTGGGCGCCTGCTTGCACGGGCTGGAGACGGCGCTGCTGGCCTTCGAGCAGGCCGGCGACCTGCGCAACGCCTGCACCGCCCGCTGCAACATGGGTTATCTCTACTGCGAGCTCGGCGACTTCGAGCGCGCCGAGGTGGCGCTGCGGCACGCGCTGGCCGCCACCGACCGCATGGGGCTGCGCGAGCTGGCCGCCGCGGTCCTGCACAACCTGGGTCGGGTGCTGGGCCTGCGCGGCAACCTGGACGAGGCGCGCCGGCTGGAGCGCCAGGCGGCCGACAGCTTCGTCGAGCAGGGCGAGCAACGCCTGGAGGGAGTGGCGCGCACCTACCTGGCGGAGATCCTGGTCGCCGCCGGCGATCACGCGGCCGGCCGCGCCGAGGCGGAGCGGGCGGTGGAGCTGCTCAGCGTGGCCCCGTCGCTGCGGGTAGCCGCGCTGGGCGCGGTGGCCCGCGCGCTGCTGGGCGAAGGCGCCGGCGAGCAGGCGCTGGCCCAGGCCCGCCAGGCGGCGGCCGAGCTGGAGGCCCTGGGCGAGATCGAGGACGGCGAGGCGGCGGTCCGGCTGGTGGTCATCGAATGCCTGGACCGGCAGGGGGCGACTGCAGAGGCGGCGGCGGCGCTGGTGCGCGCCCGCGACTGGCTGCTCTTGCGCGCCTCGCGCATCAGCGAGCCGACCTGGCGGCAGCGCTTCCTGGACGACGTCCCCCAGAATGCAAAAATCCTGGCGTTGGTGAACGCCAGGATTTCTTGAACTACGAAACCGGCCGGGCGCGCGCCGGTCGGCGCGCGCTCCGGTTGTGACGGCGGCTTACGGAATCGGCTGGTTGCCGCAGCCGAAGAGCACCACCACGTTCTGGGTGGTCATGTTGAGAACGTCGTCGCAGTAGGTGCCCTTGAGGGTGATCGACCGCATCCCCGGCTCGTAGACCCAGCCGTTGACGTCGTTCGGGGGGATGACCCGGCCGTCGCCCTCGACCCGGACGTTGGCCGGATTCGGCGGAACCGTGTCCAGGGTGAAGGTGCAGGAGGTGACCTGGGTCCCGATGGAGTTGAGGGCGGCTACCAGCTGGGCGGTGTCGTTGGCCGGATAGTAGTTCGGGGTCCCGGCGCGCGGGTGCATGCCGTTGGTCGACATCATCGAGAGGGTGGTGTCCGCCATGGGAACGTTGGTGGTGGCCAGGCCGACCACGAAGGTGCCGTAGCCGCGCGCCGCCTGGGCCGCGACCGCCGCGATGGCGGCGGCGTCATCGGCGCCGTTGCCGTTGCCACCCGCGCAGGTCGGCTGGCCGTCGGTCACCAGGACCAGGAAGCGCGGGTTCGGGGTGTTGAGCGTCATCAGGTAGTCACCGCCGCGGGTCACCGCCAGGGTGGTCGGCGTGCTGCCGCCCGGGGCGGCGTTGTTCAGCGCCATGGTGATCGCGTTGGCGTTGTTGAGCGCGATGGGGACCTGGGCTCCGGCGTTGACGGTGCAGTTGTTGCCCGTGGAGGAGAAGAACTTGAGACCCCAGCGGATGGTGGCCTCCGAGGACATGACCGCCTGGGTGACCGCCGCCTTGGCCTGGTTCCACTTGGAAGGACAGGTCGCCTGCGGCATGCAGTTGTTGCCGGTGGCGGGGTCTTCCTGCATCGAACCCGAGCGGTCGAAGACCAGGAGCAGGTCGGGAGGCAGCCGATTGCCCATGTGGTTGGTCACACCGCAGTTCGAATCGGCGGTGGGCATTCCAGCGCCATCCACGGTGGTGCCGGTGCCGCCCACGCCGTTGCCCCCCGTCCGGCGTCCGCCTCCCCCTCCGGCTCCGCCGCCAACGTTTTGTTCCGGGGACCAGGTGCAGCCCCCAACGGTCATTGCCGCGCCCAGGGTAGCCAGGCTGAGGATGGTCGTGGCGAGCGCATTCGTGCGGTGCATAGAGGCCTCCCTATCAGACTCTTCTTCCCGGGTTAGTACCGCGAGGAAGCGAAACACGTCATCAAAATTACTCTAAAGCGAAGAAAAGGTTAAGGAGAACCCGAGTCGCGCGTCGCGCCATTCCGGGCGCATTTCGACCCGAATCTACAGTGCCCGCGAGGGCCAATTGGCTGCTCACAAATCGGCTGCCGACAAAGTGTCGGATGATTCCGCCCATGGCTCGGGAAACCCCGTGCACCCTGACCGGCCGCCCCAAGATCGTTGAAAGTTTCGACGGCACGCATACACTGTCGCCCGCGCCGGCCCCCCCCCGCAAAGACGAAGGGCCAGCGCGAGGAAAATACAACATGCCGCCCGTAGACGTTCCGCTCCAGCGCCTGCGCTTTGGTCAGACCCGCCGCCGCGACACCTGGTGGGTCCAGCCCCTGGTCACCTTCGTGGTCTTCAGCTCCTTCGTGGCTTACACCACCTGGGCGCTGTTCCAGGGCGAGTACTACCACTACGGCAACTACCTGTCCCCGTTCTACTCACCCGAGCTGTTCGGCGACTCGCCGCACAGCATTTTCGGCCCCTGGCGCTGGCCCTGGCTGCCCCTGGTCCGGTTCTCGCCGGCCATGCTGATCCTGGTCTTCCCGCTGGCTTTCCGCATGACCTGCTACTACTACCGCGGCGCCTACTACAAGGCGTTCTGGGCCGACCCGATCAACTGCGCGGTGGGCGAGCCCCGTCACGACTACCGGGGCGAGGCCAAGGCGCCCCTGATCATCCAGAACCTGCACCGCTACGCGCTCTACTTCGCGCTGGTCTTCGTGGTCATCCTGGCGCACGACGCCTGGAAGGGGTTCTGGTTCAACGACCCGGCCACCGGCCATGACAAGTTCGGGATCGGGATCGGGTCGCTGGTGCTGCTCACCAACGTGATCCTGATCGCCGGCTACACCTTTGGCTGTCACTCCCTGCGCCACCTGGTGGGC
>Ga0207701_10004151_pt1 | contig 14755 bp, 10 predicted proteins | sample KBSSwiSSwithPhiX_FD_184294 | JGI IMG/M metagenome (GOLD analysis project Ga0207701, IMG submission 184294) | Switchgrass rhizosphere bulk soil microbial communities from Kellogg Biological Station, Michigan, USA, with PhiX - S5 (SPAdes) (version 2) | ecosystem: Environmental > Terrestrial >... | reverse complement strand
CGGATTTCAGCGGACAGACCGAGCAGTCGGGCCCTCGCGGGCGGCAGATGGTCGCGCCCAGGTCCATCATCGCCTGAGAGAAATCCCCGGCTCCAATCTCGGGCGTCATCAGGTCGAGAAGCTCTCGGAGCCGTGCCTTGCTCTCGGCCACAGGCTCTTCGATCCCATTGAGTCGGGCGACTACCCGCTCGACATTGGTGTCCATCACCAGAGCGCGCTGTCCGAACGCGATCGCGGCGATGGCGGCGGCCGTATAGCCGCCGATGCCCGGCAGCTTGCGAAGCTCGTCCTCGGACGTGGGGAAACCGCCTCGCGCCGCGACCTCGCGGGCGCAGGCGATCAGGTTCCGGGCGCGGGCGTAATATCCAAGGCCCGCCCATTCCGAGAGCACGTCTTCGTCACGCGCCACGGCGAGCGCCTCGATCGTGGGCCAGCGCGACAGGAATCGTTCGAATCTCGGTTTCACGGCCGCGACCGTCGTCTGCTGGAGCATCACTTCGCTCAGCCACACACGATAGGGATCGGGCGCCGATTCGCCCGGCATTGCGCGCCACGGAAGGCGCCGGGCGTTATCCACATAATGTTGGAGCAAGCGGTTGGCGGCCACGCACGCCCTATGGCATGACCTCTTCCAATGGCGAAGCCAAAGTCGTCCCTGAACAGGCAAAAGGCCGAGGATTCGCCGCGCAGCGGCCGTGCTCGCTCGGCCGGCGAGCTCGTGGGCCAGATCGGCGGAATGGCGTTCCGGCGCTTCGGCTTCGTCCAGAGCGCGATCGTCAGCCGCTGGAGCGAGATCGTCGGAGAGCGCTACGCCAAGGTCTCCTCCCCCGAATCGATCCGCTTCCCTGCGGGCCGCAAGTCGGGCGGTGCCCTGACCCTGCTGGTCGAAGGCGCTCACGGTCCGCTGCTGCAGCATCTGAGCCCCCTGATCATCGAGCGTGTGAACCGTTTCTTCGGCCACGAGGCCATCGACCGCGTGGTCTTCCGCCAGGGCAGGCCGATCGCGAAGGCCAAGCGGCCGGATCGGCCCAAGCCTAAAGCGGTGCCCAAGGAGCTGGGCGACGGCCTTCGCCAGATCGCCGATCCGGAGCTCCGTGCCTGTCTGGAGTCGCTTGCCGCGAAAATCGCCGGTACAACGGGCGCGCCGACGGTCGATGCACCGGCCGACATTCCCATTCCGATCACCTTTCGAAAGTGAATGATCTGATGAAGCCAGCTTACGTCCTGCTCGCCACCGCGGCGATTTTCGCCAGCGCGGCCTGCAATGCGGAAAACAAGACCAGCGCCAGTAAACCCTCCGCTCCGATCGAGGCCGTCAAGGCTCCGAACGGCGACTGGACCAAGATGGTCACCGCCACGCCCGAGGGCGGCTTCCTGATGGGCAACCCGAAGGCCGAGGTGAAACTGGTCGAGCTGGGCTCGATGACTTGCCCGCACTGCGCGGAATTCTCCGAGCTGGCCGATAAGAAGCTGATCGGCGAATATGTGAAGAGCGGCCGAGTCAGCTTCGAATTCCGCAACTTCGTCCGCGACGGCCTCGACATGACGGCCTCGCTGATCGCCCGCTGCGGCGGTACCGAACGCTTCTTCCCGCTGACTCACGCTCTGTTCGCCGATCAGCGCAACTGGGGCGGGCATCTTCAGGACGTCCCGCCGGAGCAGCTTCAGGCGCTGCAGACGATGGGGCCGGAGCGGCAGTTCGTCGAGTTCGCCAAGCTGTCCGGTCTGCAGCAGTGGGCGGCGCAGCGCGGGGTGCCCTCGGGCAAGAGCAGCGCCTGCCTCGCCAACCAGGACGAGATCAACAAGCTGGTCCAGATCAATGGCGACGTCGCAGCGCAGTATCCGGAATTCACCGGCACGCCGTCGTTCGTTCTCAACGGCGAACTGCTCAAGCAGACGTCGACCTGGGACGCGCTGGAGCCCAAGCTGCGCGAAGCAGTCGGCGGCTAGTGCCCCGGTGAGGGTGGGGGAATAGAATTTGCGTATCCGCCGTCTGAAACTCAGCGGCTTCAAAAGCTTCGTCGAGCCGTCGGAGCTGCGGATCGAACCCGGGCTGACCGGGGTCGTCGGACCCAACGGATGCGGCAAGTCCAACCTCCTCGAAGCCATCCGCTGGGTGATGGGCGAAGGCAGCCCGAAGTCGCTTCGCGGCGGCGGCATGGACGACGTGATCTTCGCCGGCACCGCCAGCCGTCCGCCGCGCGATTTTGCCGAAGTCTCGATTCTCGTCGAGCGGGACCGGGATGCCGAAGCTTCGGGTGAAAGCGAGGTCACGCGCCGGATCGAACGCGGCGCGGGGTCGGCCTATCGGATCGACGGCAAGGACGTCCGTGCCAAGGACGTCTCCTTGCTTTTCGCCGACGCCGCGACGGGCGCGCATTCGCCGGCTCTGGTCAGCCAGGGCAAGGTCGGATCAATCATCGCCGCCAAGCCGACCGAGCGGCGGATGCTGCTCGAAGAAGCGGCCGGCATCTCCGGCCTTCACGCCCGCCGCAAGGATGCAGAGCAGAAGCTCCGAGCGACCGAAGCCAATCTTGCGCGGCTGGGAGAGATGCTTTCGGATCAGGAGCAGCGGGCGGCCCAGCTGAGGCGGCAGGCGCGCGCTGCCGAACGCTACCGGATATTGTCCGACAAGATCCGCTCCGCCGAGGCGCGGCTGGTTCATGCTCGCTGGGTCGAGGCCGACCGAGCCGCGACCGCCGCGAGGCAGGAGGCGAAGACTGCCGAAGCCGATGTGGCCTCGCTTCAGGGCGCGATGGCGAATGCTCAGCAGGCGCAGGATCAGGCGGCAGCGCTTCTCGCCCAGCGGCGCAACGAGCTGACGCAGGCGCGCGAGCGGGCGACGGAACTGGCGCACGAATTGGCGACGACGCGCGCGCGGCGAGACACGGTCGTCCGGAGGCTTGCCGAGCTTGACCGGCTGGACGCTTCGCTGGCGTCGGACGTCGAGCGCGAAGAGGCGCTCCGCCATGACGCCGAGGCGCGGATCGCGGAGCTGGAAGCCGAGCGCGCAGCGATAGACCAGCGATTGGCGGATGACGAAGGGCAGTCGGCCCGCATCGGACGCGAACTCGGCGATCTCGAAACGCGCTCCCGCGAAGCGGAGGCCGCGCTCGCCGATTTGCTGACCCGGCAGGCCGCGATGCGTGCCGAGCGCCGGGTTGCGGACGCGGCGCTGGAGGCCGCGCGGGCGCAGGTCGATCGGACCGAACACGAGCGGCAAAAGCTTGCCGCGCAGCTCGAAGCGCTGGGCTCGGGCTCGGCGGAGCAAGCCGCGCGTGCGGACGCCCTCGACCGGGCGGAGGCCGCGAAGTCCGCCCAGCTGGCCGCTGAGAAGAAGCTGGAAACAGCCGAGCAGGAACGCGCCTCGGCCGCTGAACGTCGCGACGGTGCGGAAAGCGCTTTGGCCGCCGCGCGCGCCGCTTTTTCGGCTGCCCGTGCGGAAGCGCAGGCGCTCGAACGTGCCCTCCAGCACGGCGGCGGCTCTGCGATCGAGAGTCTTTCGGCAGACGCCGGCTATGAGCGCGCTCTTGCGGCGGCGCTGGGCGAGGATGCCGACGCCGCAATCGGTGGCGATGGCCCGCGACGGTGGACCGGAAGCGATGCGATGGCGGGCGATCCGGCTCTACCCGCCGGAGTGGAACCGCTGATTGATCATGTTCGAGCTCCGGCGCAGCTTCTTCGGCGTCTACGGCAGATCGGCGTTGCCGATGAGGACAAGGGGCAGCAGCTCGCCGTCGGCCAGCGGCTGGTCACCCGCGACGGCGCTCTGCGCCGCTGGGATGGTTTCGTCTCAACCGGTTCCGGCGCGGCTGCGGCCGAGCGGCTCATCCGCGCCAACCGACTCTCTGACCTCAACAAGCAGCTCCCGAAGCTCGAAGAGAGCGTCGAAGGCGCGTCGTCGGCACGCGACGATGCGGCCCGCGATGTCGAGCGCTGGCGCGCCGAGGGCGAGGAGCAGCGCAGGGCCGCTTCCGCCGCGGAGCGCGAGGTTCGCGAGTCCGAGCGTGCTGCTGATGCAGCCGCCGCGGCCATCGATCGCCTGAACGCCCAGCGGGAGGCGGTTTCGCAAAGGGCTGAAGACCTGAAACCGGTGGCTGAAGCTTCTGCCGAAGCTCTCCGCGCGGCGGAAGCAGTGATCGCCGGTTTGCCCGATCCCGCCGCGCTGGAAGCGGATGTCGAGGGGGCCCGTTCGCGGGCTTCCGATGCCGGTTCGGCCGTCGCCGACAAGCGCGCTGAAGCAGCGACCCGAGCCCGCGAAACGGCTGCGGCTCGCGAGCGGCATGGCGCCTCCGGGCGCGAGCAGGAAGAATGGCGCAGGCGGCATGCCGACGCGAAAAGGCGCCTGGCTTCCGCCGTCGAGCGGCAAGCTCAGCAGGCCGCCGAGCGCGAGCAGCTTTCCCCCGAGCCGCAGCGCCTGGACGATCTGCTGGCTGAGCTGGAGACGCGTGGCCGCGAATATGACCAGAGGACATCCACCGCAGCAGAAGCCGAGCGGGCCGCGGAAGGCGAAGTGGCCAAGGCTGCATCCGCGTTCACGACAGCGAACGAATCCCTATCCTCGGCCCGCGAGCGCCGAGCGGCAGCTGCGGCTCGCGCCGAGGGTCAGGAGGCTCGCCGCACCGAATACGGCCGCGTCTGTTACGAGCGTTTCGAATGTATTCCGCAGCGCCTGCCGGAGAAGCTTGGCTTCGACCAGGATGAGGCCGTCGACGCTGAATCGCAGTCGGCATTGCTCGAACGGCTGACTGCTGAGCGCGAGCGCATCGGGCCCGTGAACCTCGTTGCCGAGCAGGAACTGGCCGAGTTGGAGAGCGCCCGGGTCAAGGGCGCCGAGGAAGCCGACGAGCTGACGCAGGCGATCCACCGACTTCGCGGATCGATCGGGAACCTCAATCGCGAGGGCCGGGTAAGGTTGCTCGACGCGTATCGGCAGGTCGACGCCCATTTCCGCAGCCTGTTCACCTCGCTTTTCGACGGTGGGCAGGCGCACCTCGAGCTGGTCGAAAGCGACGATCCGCTGGAAGCCGGACTCGAGATCATGGCTCAGCCACCGGGCAAGCGCCTCTCGACCCTTACCTTGCTCTCGGGCGGCGAGCAGGCGCTGACGGCGGTCGCGCTGATCTTTGCCCTCTTCCTGACGAACCCGGCCCCGATCTGCGTTCTCGACGAGGTCGACGCGCCGCTCGACGACGCCAATGTCGAGCGTTTCTGCGACCTGCTCGACCGGATGACTCGGGAGACGGACACCCGCTACCTGATCGTCACCCACAATGCAGTGACGATGAGCCGCATGCACCGGCTTTACGGGGTGACCATGATCGAAAAGGGCATCAGCCGTCTCGTTTCGGTCGACCTCGGTAGCGCGGAGACGCTTCTCGCGGCAGAATAAGGCGATGGAGCCCATGCGCGTCGTCTTCCTCGTCTATCCGAACGTCACTCAGCTCGACATGACAGGTCCGGCTCAGGTGCTCTCGCGGCTCAGCAATGCTCGCGTGGAGCTGGTCTGGAAGTCGCGCGATCCAGTCCAGACGGACAGCGGCTTCGCCTTGCTGCCGACCGCCACGCTCGATGAGATCGAGCAGGCCGACATCCTGTGCGTGCCGGGCGGCTTCGGCTGCGTCGACGTGATGCAGGACGAAGACGTTCTCGGCTGGGTGAGGGGGATCAGCGAGAAGGCACAATGGGTCACCAGCGTCTGCACCGGCTCGCTGATCCTCGGGGCTGCGGGCCTCCTGCGCGGGTACAAGGCGACCACTCATTGGGCGTGGCATGACTATCTTCACCTGTTTGGGGTGGAGCCCGTTCCGGAGCGGGTGGTGTTCGACCGAAATCGCGTGACGGGCGGTGGAGTAACGGCCGGCATCGACTTTGCGCTTGCGCTCACGGCAGCGATCGAGGGCGAGGAATATGCCCGCGCGGTGCAGCTGGGCCTGGAATATGATCCTCACCCGCCGTTTGATGCGGGCACTCCCGCCAAGGCGGGGCGCCAGCTCGTCCAGCGCGTGCACGAACGGTCGAACCGTATGGCGCCTGACCGCGAAGAGCGTATTCGGGCCGTGGCGGAGCGCTTCGCTGATAGCTGAGTGGCGATTTCCTGCCCGCGACTTCAAGGACTTATCCGACTGTAGCAATCACTGTTATCGCCACCTTCGATATGTGCTATTGCGAATGACTATCAATAACGATAGCTGGGCGCATCGATTTGCATTCAGAAGATCGCAGGGGGCAGTTCCTAGTGTCGCGGTTCAAGTCCAGTCCGGGTATCCGTTCATACAAGAAGGCTGCGACGCTCATCGCCGGCTCCACCCTGCTTTTGGGAACCAGCGCCGAAGCGAGCGAAGCGCCTTCCGCGCCCCAGGCTTCCACCGCCGCGAAAGCTGACGCGGCGAGCAGCGCGGCTGCCGTCCGCACTGCGGTTGCCGCCACTGCCGCCGAATCTGCAGACGCTGCCGATCCGGTAATCGTCACCGGCGAGCGCTATCGGATCAATACACTCAACAGCCGCCTCCGCGATGTCCGCGAAGCGCCGCAGACGATCAGCATCATTCCTCGCGAGATCATCGAGCAGCAGGCGGCGACGACGCTGAACGACGTTCTCCGAAACGTCTCGGGAATCAGCATGGCGGCCGGCGAGGGCGGCGGTGGCCCGGCCGGCGACAATCTCACCTTGCGCGGGTTCGGCGCCCGCAACGACATCTTCGTCGACGGCATCCGCGATTTTGCGAGCTACACGCGCGACACGTTCAACGTGGAGCAGGTCGAGGTGGTGAAGGGCCCCGCCTCGGCACAGACCGGCCGCGGATCGACCGGCGGCTACATCAACCTCTTCTCCAAGCAGCCGCAGCTTCGCACGTTCGCCAGCGGCACTTTGGGCCTGGGCCAACCGGATTATGTTCGCGGGACCGCCGACGTGAACCTGGGAGGCGACAGCATCGGGCTGGGCGGCGGCACCGCAGTTCGCGTCAACCTGATGCATCACGACGCCGACACTCCGGGCCGCGATCGTGTCGAGACTAAGCGCACCGGCTTCGCGCCCTCCGTCGCCGTAGGCCTCGGCACTTCGACGCGCGCGATCCTGTCCTACATCCGGTTGAAGCAGGATAATGTGCCCGACTACGGAATCCCTTTCGTTCCCAACACGAACGTCGCGCTTCCGGAGCATCATGAGCAGCCGGCGCCGGTCGATTACGACAATTACTACGGCTTGCTGGAACGCGATTACGAGGACACGCTCGCGAACATTGCGACCTTCGCGCTCGAGCACGACCTGACGCCCGACATCCGCATCGCGAACACGACGCGCTACGGCCACGCCACGCGGGACTCGATCTATTCGTCTCCGCGCTTCGCGACCCTGCCGAACTCGACTTCGACCGGGCTCCTGGTCACTCCGCAGACGCAGTCGCGCGACACCGTCGACAAGGTGCTGTTCAACCAGACCAACCTGTTCTCCAAGTTCGAAACGGGCTCGCTGCGCCATGAGGCGATCGCCGGCTTCGAGGTTTCCCGAGAGCGGAGCAGCAACCAGTTGCGGAACGTTACGGCCGGAACGCCCACCGACATCTTCAATCCGGACCCTGAGCGGCCTTGGAACGGCACGATCGCCGACATTCCCGGCGAGGTGGTTCGGGCGAAAGCCGATTCCGTCGCCGCATACATCTTCGACACCGTGGAGCTCAGCGACCAGTTCCTGTTCACCGGCGGCCTGCGCTGGGAACGGTACAAGAGCGCCTTCCTGCCGGCACCGTCGCAGATCACCTCGACGGTCGGGGACATCCACCGCACCGATGAAAGCGTCACCTGGCGTGCCGGGATCACTTACAAGCCGGTGTCCAACCTCAGCATCTACGCGGGTGCCGGAACGTCGGTGAACCCGTCGATCGAGAACATGACGCAGACGACTCCGACTCTCGCCGTGGGTGCCCTGAAGCCGGAACGCAGCCGCACGTTCGAAGCGGGCGTGAAGTGGGACGGATTCGGGGGCAAGCTGCTCCTGACGTCCGCGATCTTCCGCACTGAGAAGAGCAATGCCCGGACCCCGGGTCTTCCGGGCGAGCCCGCCACCGTTCTCGACGGCAAGCAGAGGGTCGACGGGTTCGAGATCGGCGCCACCGGCCGGCTGACCGAGGACTGGCAGATCATCGCCAGCTACACATATCTCGATAGCGAGGTCACGGAATCGAACACGCCGGCGGAGGTCGGCAACCGCCTCGGCAACGTACCCGATCACAGCGGCTCGCTCTGGATGCTGTACACCTTGCCGCAGAATATCGAGATCGGCGGGGGCGTCCGCTATGTCGGCACGCGCTATACGAACGTGGCGAACACGCGGCGCATCGACGATTACTGGGTCGCCGACGCGACCCTGGGGTACGATTTCAACCCGCGCACGACGCTTCGGCTGAACGTCTTCAACATCTTCGACGAGCGATACCCCGACCAGATCGGCGGCGGGCATTTCGTCCCCGGTGCAGGACGAAGCGCAGTCGCCACGCTGACCTTTGGAATGTAAGCCGGGCAGCGATGCTCGTCGCCGTTCCCGCTTTATTGTCGCCGGACCAGCTGGCCGAAGTGCGCCTGCTGATCGAGGCGGGCGATTGGGAGGACGGGGGCGCAACAGCGGGGAAACAGTCGGAGCTCGCGAAGCGTAATCTTCAGCTTCCGGCATCCTGCCCGAACGCGGCTGCGGCGGGTGAAATCGTCCTCTCGGCACTTTCGGCGAACGGCCTGTTCATGTCCGCGGCCCTGCCGCACCGGGTCTTCCCGCCGCTGTTCAATCGCTACGACGCGTCCGCCGGCCACGGCTTCGGCAATCATGTGGACAATGCCATCCGCTATCTGCCGGACCGGTCGGGCCGTATCCGCACGGACCTGTCGGCGACCGTGTTCCTGTCCGATCCCAAGGATTACGATGGCGGTGAGCTGATCGTGGAAGACACGTACGGCGAGCATGCGGTTAAGCTGCCGGCGGGCGACATGGTGCTCTATCCGTCTACCTCGCTGCACCGGGTCGAACCTGTCACCCGCGGGTCGCGCGTAGCGTCATTCTTCTGGATCCAGTCGATGGTTCGCGACGATGGCCAGCGCACCCTGTTGCTGGAAATGGACGCGGCGATCCGTAGCCTCGCGGGGAATGTGGGGGACAAGGACCCTTCGATCGTCGCCTTGACCGGGACCTACCACAACCTGCTTCGGCGCTGGGCGGACTGCTAGGCCGCAAGCTTCGCGGCTCGGTCGCGGATGCGTCTGAGATCGTCGACGAACTTCTGCCGCTCTTCAACGCGCCGCTCCGGCTCGGGAATGCGCAGAAGAAAGCTCGGGTGAACCGTCACCCAGCATTCTCCGCCTTCGGGAAGCGCGATCGGTGACCCGCGAACTCGGCTGATCGTTACGACCTTGTCGAGGATGGAGCGCGCCGCCGTCGCCCCCAGCGCGACGGTCACCGGCGGACGGATCAGGGTGCGCTCCTGCTCGATCCACCAGCGGCAGGCCTCGATCTCGCCGGCATTGGGCTTGGAGTGGATGCGCTTCTTGCCGCGCTGCTCGAATTTGAAATGCTTGACCGCATTGGTCACGTAGACCTCAGAGCGCGGGATTCCGGCCTTCTCCAATGCTTCATCGAATATTTGGCCTGCGGGGCCGACGAACGGCCGGCCTGCAATGTCCTCCTGGTCGCCCGGCTGTTCGCCCACGAACATGATCGATGCGTCTAGCGGCCCCTCTCCGAACACCGTCTGGGTGGCATTCTTGTAGAGGTCGCACCGCGTGCACTTGCGCGCGTCCTTGAACAGAGCCTCCCACGATGCGCGAAGGTTGCCGCCCGGCGCGATATTGCGTTCGGCGGCAAGCGCGTCCTTCAGCCCTTCCTTGGCCGCAGCTCGATCGATCATCTCCAGCTCCCTTGCGCGAGCGCTCGCGATCAGCGGCCGAACGAGCGAAGTCTCCGGCATGTTGCGCCAGTATTTCCTGGGCATCTCCTTCAGCATCGCCCCGACCTTGAGGCGCGCGGGGTTGAAGATGGATGCGTAATAGGTCTTCCACATCGCCTCGAGCGGGTCGCCGCCCGGCCCATCGGCACGGGTCGCGCCCGGACCCTCGGTGAGGCATTCGCCGTCCCAGTGGATCGAAAGCTCGGGCGTCAGGATCGACCAGCGCATGTTGGCAAAGCGGCGCACAAAGAAGCCGGCGGTGTGCCGGACGATGTGATGGTCCGGCTCGAAGAAGGCGACGAAGCGTGTCGTGCCGTCAGGCTGCTCCACCTCTCGGAAGCGGACGAAGGCGTGCATCTTGTGGACGTCGCGGCGGACTTCCTTGGCGAGCCGCTCCAGCCGGTCGAGTAACGGGTCGGCGCGATCTTCCATTGCGCCTCGCTGTGATCGGAGCTTCCACAGCATCGCGTAGAGCAAGGCGAAGCGCTCGGGATCGGAATGGCAGACCACGCTCTTTGCGAGGTCGATGAAAGTGCGGGGCACCGCGAAGCTCGCGCCTTTGGGCTGCTGAACGTCGGTCGCGAACAAATCGGCCTCGGCTCCTTCGACGCGCCATATTACGGCATGCGGTGGGACACCTGCGTCGGCGAGATCGCGGGCGGTGTCGCGCCAGCCCTCGAAATCGTCTTCGGACTCCAAATTGACGCGATGGGCGTCGATCATCGGGCCTTCGCGCAGCATGATCAGCCCGCGAACAGCTCCAGCTGCTTCTGCTTCGGCGCGACGAGCGAGCGGAGGTCGGCCCGATCGGTGAGCAAAGTCGGCCGCCAGTCGAGCGTCGTGATGAACGGCCGGACCTTAGCGATGGAAAGCGTAAGGCGCGCGACGTCGTCGAGCCGCAGCTTCCGCCAGCGGCGCGAGGAGAGAATACGATCGACCGCTTTCGTACCCAGGCCCGGAACCCGCAGAAGCTGTTCCTTCGGCGCGCGGTTCACGTCGACCGGGAAGCTTTCCCGAAACTTGAGCGCCCAGGCGAGCTTCGGGTCGACGTCGAGCGGAAGCATGCCGTCCTTGTCGGCCGCGCTGACCACCTCTGCCGGTTTGAATCCGTAGAAGCGCATCAGCCAGTCTGACTGGTACAGCCGGTGTTCGCGCATCAGTGGTGGGCGCTGAAGCGGCAGGACCGCGCTGGCGTCGGGGATCGGCGAGAAGGCGGAATAATAGACTCGGCGCAAGCGGAAGCGGTCATAGAGCGTGCTTGCGCGGGATATGATGTCGCCGTCGCTCGCGGCGTCGGCGCCGACGATCATCTGTGTCGACTGGCCGGCCGGAGCGTAGCGCGGAGCCGACTTGAACTTCTTCGAAGCGTCATTGCCGTCATCGATCGACGCGCGCGTATCCTGCATGGCGCTTTCGATGCGGCCGCCGTCTTTCTCCGGCGCCAAGCGCTGAAGGCCGCTTTCGGTCGGAAGCTCGACATTGATGGAGACCCGGTCGGCGTAGAGGCCCGCCTGCTGAACCAATTCCGGGTCCGCGTCGGGAATGGTCTTCAAATGGATGTAGCCGCGGAAATCGTGCTCCTCGCGCAGGTTCCGCGCGACACCGACGATCTGCTCCATCGTATAATTGGACGAGCGGATGATTCCGGAGGAGAGGAACAGGCCCTCGATATAGTTGCGCTTGTAGAATTCGATCGTGAGCCGGACGACCTCGTCCACTGTGAAACGGGCGCGGCGAACGTTCGAGCTCTTGCGGTTGATGCAATAGGCGCAGTCGAAAATGCAGCTGTTGGTCAGCAGGATCTTCAGCAGGGAAATACAGCGGCCGTCCGGAGCATAAGCGTGACAAATTCCCATGCCCTCGGTTGAGCCCAGCCCCTTGCCGCCGCGGCTGTCCCGCTTCGACGTGCCGGACGACGCGCAGGAGGCGTCATACTTCGCCGCGTCGGCGAGAATCGCGAGCTTCGACTGAAGGTTCAGCTGAGGCATGCGTTCTCAATATGTTCTACAACTTCTTCTGTCCATACAGACGTTTAGTGGTACGCGACGGAAAAGCTGACCGGTCAGCTGAGCGAGGCCGCGACCCGGTCTACGGGCGGCGGATTGATCTGCCGGAAACGGGCTTCGACCAGGCCGAAGGCGCCGAAAAGCGCAAGGCCTGCCGCGACGATCAGATTTACCGGGCTGTCCATCCAGCGAAGCGCGTCTTGCATCCCGCCCGCCTCGCTCGGGTCCCCGCTCAGACCGGCGGAGATGAGGAAAACGGCCGTCACGATGAAGATGACACCGCGTGCGCCATATCCGCCGCGGCCCATCCATTTCACCCAGCCCTGGTGCTGGATGTCGGCTCGCAGATGCTTGCAGAAGTCGCCGCTGATGGCGCGCTTCATCTGCCAAAGTCCCGCCAGGAACAGAATGATGCCCCCGATGTCGACCAGCAGCGTGCCGCCCGGCAGTTCCATCACAGTGCCTGCCTGCTCCTGCGCTCCGCCGTCGGATCCTCCGCCCTCGCCCTTCAGCAGCCGCCACGCCTGCCAGGCAAGGAAGAGGTAGATGATCCCGCTGGTGCCCGCGCCGAGGCGGCCGAGCGCGCCCTTCTTGCCGTCGCCGTGACCCTCGCTGTCGAATAGCGCGTCCAACACTCGCCAGAACCCGTAGGCGAGAAAACCGGCGAGTATGAGGATCAGCAATGGGCGTTCGCCGCGCAGATGTTCGAGCGCACCGGTCAGGTCTTCCGCCCGGCCAGTGCCGATCGCGAGCCAGGCGATGACGAGATAGAGGAACCCGCGCGCGGCAAAGCCGAGGCGCGTTAGCCAGACGAGACCTCGTTCTTGCGACATGCCAACTCTCCCGAACCGACGGCAGAACGACGGTTCATGCAGCTCCGTTCCGGAGCCTCAGCTATGCGGCGGCGGGAGCAGCCATTTCGGACGCGATCCTCTTCCCGACCACCAGCTTGAAGATCACGAACGCAACGAGCCCGAAGGCGGCGCTGGCGACGTGGATCAGCCAGAAAGTCGTCGTCGGCAGGGACGAATAGAGCTGGCCGATCTGCCCGACGGTATAGTTCGCAAGGAAGAAGGAGAGGTAATATAGCCCGATCACCGTCGCATTGATCTGCCGCGGAGCGATCTTCGAGAAGAGCGCGAGGCTGACCGGCAGGATGTGCGCGAAGCCGATGCTGTTCAGCAGGTGGAACATCACCGGCCAGAACAGGCTGACTTTGCCGCCTTCGGGCTGGGTGAGCGCGGCCATGAACAGGCACAGGCCGCCGCCGATGGTGAAGATGCTGCCGATGATCATCTTGCTGATCTCGTCCGGCTCCCGCCGGCGATTGCCCCACCATTTCCAGAAGGCCGCGACCGCCACCAGCATCGAGAAGCTGAGCGCCGCATCCAGGGTGATCAGCCAGCTGCTCGGCAGATCGGTCCCCATGAACCTCAAGTTGAAATGCTGGTCGCCCCAGATGAGGTAGGCGTTGAAGATCTCCTGGTTGGTCAGCAAAGCGATGGCCAGCACGGGGATCAGGAATATGAGGTAGAGGACGCAGACCCAATCGCTGCGCGAGAGCTTCTCCCGTTGCGCTCGCTCCGCGCGGGACGGGCGCTCGTCGGAGGGCAAGAACGGCCGTCCTGCAAGGTAGATGAGCAAGCCGAGGACCATCACCACGCCCGCGGCGCCGAAGCCGTAGTGCCAGCCCACTTTCTGGCCGAGCGTGCCCGAGACGAGGGGCGCCGCGATCACGCTCACGTTGATGGCGATGTAGAAGATCTGGAACGCCATCGCCCGGCGCAGGTCGTTCGCCTGGTAGAGCGCGCCGACCTGGCTCGCGATATTGCCCTTGAAGGCGCCGACGCCGAGCAGGAGCGCGAACAGAGCGAGCAGGAATGCCGGCTCGAACGCCATCAGGAAGTGGCCGATGGCCATGAGCACGCCGCCAATAATCAGCGTCGGGGTGCGTCCGAGCCAGCGGTCGGCGATGATTCCGCCGAGGATGGGCGTTGCGTAGACGAGCGCAGTGTAAGTGCCGAAGATGGCGGAGGCGAGCTGCTGACCTTCCAGGCCGGGGTAGACGTTCGCCCGCAACCAATCGAGTCCGACGACCTGCTCCATCCGGCCCGGCATAAGCAGGTAATTGACCATGTAGAGCACGAGCAGCGTCTGCATGGAGTAATAGGAGAAGCGCTCGCAGGCCTCGGTGAACGCGAGGAAGCCTAGGCCCTTCGGATGACCGATGAAGGCGCGATCGGAGCGGTCGATATGCTCCAGGTCAGGCTGGGCGTCGGCAACGGTCATGCACTTCTCTCCCCACGTGCGTGGTGCAAGGGCTAGGCGGCTAGCGAGCCCAGCGCAATCCGCCGATCCGTCGCCCGTCGAAACATCCGTTGCGCATATGCTCCGCCTGGCTAGGCTCGGCCGGAAAAGGGGGAGAAACATGCGCCATCTGTCGTTTGCGCTCGCGACCGCTGCTTCCATCGCTCTGGCCACGCCCGCGGTGGCTGGCCCGACCGAAGATCTCCACTCTTTGATGGACGACTATTGGGTGGCCTACCTCAAGGATAATCCGCTCGTAGCGAGTTCGGTCGGAGTGAAGACCTACGACCGGGTGCTGGGCGAGCTGAGCCTTGCCGAGTTCGACCGGCAGGCAGCAGAGGCGCAGGCCTTTCTGACGCGCGTGCGCGCCATTCCGGCGGCGTCGCTGAGTCCGATGGACCAGAGCAACCGCGCGGTGCTCGAGCGGACGCTGGATGACCAGATCGCGCTCAACCGCTTCGGCCAGCGCCAGCTGCTCTACTCCTCGCTCGGCAGCTACCATGAGTTTCT
>Ga0207701_10004150_pt1 | contig 14756 bp, 15 predicted proteins | sample KBSSwiSSwithPhiX_FD_184294 | JGI IMG/M metagenome (GOLD analysis project Ga0207701, IMG submission 184294) | Switchgrass rhizosphere bulk soil microbial communities from Kellogg Biological Station, Michigan, USA, with PhiX - S5 (SPAdes) (version 2) | ecosystem: Environmental > Terrestrial >... | reverse complement strand
CGTCGATCCGGACACGGGCGAAGGACCGTTGATCGGCAAAGAGGGATTGCTGCTCGTCAACGGCCCGAACCGGATGGCCGGGTATCTCGGCGAGCCCGAGCTGACGAAGCAGGCGTTCCGCGACGGCTGGTACGTCACCGGCGACATCGCCACGATCGACGCCTCAGGCTTCATCACGATCACCGATCGGCTGTCGCGATTCAGCAAGATTGCCGGCGAGATGGTGCCGCACATGAAGGTCGAGGAGGAGTTGCAGGCACTGCTCAGCGATCCGCACACCGCCGTGGTCACCGCGGTACCGGACGCGGCGAAGGGCGAGCGCCTCGTGGCGCTCCATACCGATCCCGATCTCACCGCCCAGCAAATCTGGGAGCGGCTGTCGGAGTCGGACCTGCCGAAGCTCTGGGTGCCGAAGCGCGAGGACATCCGCTTCGTCGAATCGATCCCGACGCTCGGCACCGGCAAGATCGACCTGCGCGCGGTCCGGGCGCTCGCGATCGGCGCGATGAGCCTCACTTCATCCGCACGCGGCTCTCGAGATACGTGATCGAGCCGTCGATCGCATTGAACCAGTGCGCCGTGCCGGGAGGTACGACGATCACGTCCCCCTTGGCGACCGAGCGGGTCACGCCGTTCTTGATCGTCTTGCTCCTGACGATGTCGGGATCGGCCGGAGCGGGCGGTGGCGGATCGAGCACACCGCCGGTCACCAGCGACCCGGCGCCCTCGATGATGTAGTAGGTCTCCATGCTGAACGGATGGACGATCGCATATTGCGGTTCGCCTCCGCCGCTTCGGCGGCGCACGACGATACCAGGCGTGACCGTCACCGCCGCGCCGGCGGCGGCATCCGCGGCGACTGCGGTCGAGAGTCCCGTGGCAACGTCCGCCGCGCTCATGTACACGGCGGACGGGGTGGCCGCCTGCTGCGCCAGCACCGCCACGCTCAACGCCGCCACGATGCCGATCGCTATCCGCAGAGTCCACATGCTCAGTCGCATCCTTCCTCCTCCCTACATCACCAGCCGACCGCGCTGAGCAGGAGCCGCTGCCACGACGGGGCCAGCAGGGCCTTCAACACGATATCGACGATCAGGCCAGCGCCCGCCCACAGGAGCAGACGCCTCGACGCGGTCCAGTCGACGCGGAACGTCGCCAGCCGTGACAGCAGCGGGGCGGAGAGCACGACGCCAATCACCACGAAGCTGATCACGCGGATCACCGCCCACGGATGCCACGCGAGCGCCATCGTTCGGGCCGGATGCGCGGAGGTCTCCGCGAGCGTGCCGACATAGTGCCCCATGTAGTTCATCAGCACCGCCCCCATCGGCATCCCGAGCGCGCCGGCACTGGCGACGGTCAGCGTGGCGAAGAGCGCCGCGTGACCGAGCTGCTGCGGGATGAACTCGAACGGCGTGCTCTCCGCGCCCCTGCCGGTGAGCACCCAGTTGAACATCTCGGCGCGATAGGCCGATGCGCGCATGAACAGCTGACCGGTCTCCGCCGGCCTGGCATACGACAGCCACGTCGCGGCGACACCCATCGTCAGGGCCCAGAGGAGCATGCGCGCGACTGCCAGGCGCAGCTCGCCACGTCTGAGCGCCGCGACCATGAACGGGTAGCTCGCCAGCGTGTTGAGAATCGGCACGAGGATGGGAATACCCAACACCCATCCGGCGGCATAGGACAGAAGCGTGCCGATGACGATGAGGATGCCGGTCACGGAATGAGGGAACACCGCGCCGGGGAACGCAGTACACTTGCCGCGGTCATGGTCGGGACGTCAGTTTCCCACTACCGGATCCTCGACACAATCTGGCTGGACAAATATGTGGTCCGATTCGCCGACGGGGTGGGCAGCCCTGGGAGCGGGCCTCAAAAATTACGCGCGGCTCTCGTAGGGCGGGCCTTGAGGCCCGCCAACGGCCGCGCGGGCAGCCCTAAAGGACTGCCCTCCGATATTTTGAACGCACTTGAAATTAAAGGGCTGCGCTGCGAGAGGCCGCGGGTAATTTTGAAACCCGCTCCTCGCGCCTGGAGAGGCAGAGAGGGTCACCATGCAGATCAACCCGTATTTGAGCTTCAGGGGAGAGTGCGAGGCGGCGTTCCGCTTCTACGAGCGGTGTCTCGGCGGTGAGCTCGGACCGATCTTCCATTACGGCGGGACGCCGCTTGCCAGTGATGTTCCGGCCGACTGGTCGGACAAGGTCATGCACGCCAGCGTGAGACTCGGCGACCAGGTGCTGATGGGGGGCGACGTGGCTCCCGATCGCTATGAGGAACCCAGAGGCTTTTCCCTGTCGATCCACATCAAGAGCGCGGCGGACGCGGACCGCATCTTTCACGAACTGGCCAGGGGCGGTAAGGTCGTCGTGCCGCTGGAGAAAACATTCTGGGCCGAGCGTTTCGGCACGCTCGTCGATCGCTTCGGCATCCCCTGGCTGATCAACTGCGAGTGAAAGGAATCCCGACGAATTCTTAATTCCAAATTCCGAATTCTTAATTCAGCGCGAGCGTCACGCCGGCAGCGCGAGCGCGCCAAAATGCGCTTCGTACCGCCGCTTGAATTCCTTCCAGCTGTAAGCGTGGCTCTGGCCGCCGAGGTGCTCGAGGGCATAGGTCGCCGCCACGCTCCCCATGCGCGCACAGGTCTCGTACGGCAGGCGCAGTGCCATCCCCTTCATCAGCCCGCCCCGGAACGCGTCGCCGACGCCGGTCGGATCGACGATGCGGTCGGGGGTGACGGCGCTGACGTCGACGCGTCCGTCACGCGTCAGGACTGATGAGCCGTTCTCGCCGCGGGTCACGATCAGCGTCTTCGCCACCTTCAGCAGATCGGATTCGTCGAGCCCGGTCTTCTGGCGCAGCAGCTCGAGCTCGTAGTCGTTGACGATCACCATCGTCGCGCCGGTGACGCCGTCGCGCAGTTCCTCGCCCGCCATCCGCGCGCACTGCTGGCCGGGGTCGAAGATGAACGGGATGTTGAGCGTGCGGCATTCCTCCGCATACTGGACCATCGCTCCGGGATCGTTGGGCGAGATGATCGCCAGGCCGCAGTCGCGCGCGGTCCAGAACGACAACTGCCCGGCGTCGGCCATCGCGCCGGTGTAGAACGAGGCGATCTGGTTGTTGTCGACATCGGTGCTGCAGAAGAACGACGCGCAGAACTTGCCGTCGATCTGCTTCGCCAGCGAGGTGTCGACGCCGGCCGCCTCGAGCCAGGCGCGGTACTCGCCGAAATCCTCGCCGGCCGTGGCCATCAGCTGCGGTTTCTCCCCGAGCAGCGCCAGCGTGTAGGCAATATTCGGCGCGCAGCCGCCGCGCCGCTTGTCCATCGTGTCGACCAGAAAGCTCAGGCTCACCCGGTTCATGTGCTCGGGGAGAAAGTGCTCGGTGAACTTGCCCGGGAACGACATCAGGTAGTCGTAGGCAATCGAACCGGTGACGACAATTCTCATTTCATGTACTTCCCGATGATGGGCTCCAGATCTTTCTTGGTCTGCGCCGGCACCAGAGCCGGCTGCGTGATCATCGCGGTCGCCAGCGCATCCTTGCAGGCACAGGTGCGGGCGCCGTCGATCCGGCCGACCGCTTCGGCAATCGTCCGCTGCGCCGTCGCTGCATTCTGCATCAGGTTGGCGATGATGAGGTCGACGGTGACCGAGTCGTGGTCGGGGTGCCAGCAGTCGTAGTCGGTCACCAGCGCGAGCGTGGCGTAGCAGATCTCCGCCTCGCGCGCGAGCTTCGCCTCCTGGAGGTTGGTCATCCCGATGACGTCCATCCCCCAGCTGCGATACAGATTCGATTCCGCCAGCGTCGAGAACTGCGGCCCTTCCATGTTGACGTAGGTGCCGCCGCGGTGGACCGTCGCGCCGACCTGCTGCGCCGAGTCGGCGGCAATCTTCGACAGATCGGCGCACAGCGGGTGGGCGAAGGCGATGTGCGCCACCAGCCCGCGGCCGAAGAACGTGCTGATGCGCCCCTTCGTCCGGTCGAAGAACTGGTCGGGCACGACGATGTCGAGCGGGCGATATTCGTGCTTGAGGCTGCCGACCGCGCTCGCGGAAATCAGGCGCTCGACGCCCAGCGCCTTGAAGCCGTAGATGTTGGCGCGGAAGTTCAGCTCGGACGGCAGGATTCGGTGGCCCACCCCGTGCCGCGCCAGGAACGCCACGCGCTTGCCGCGCAACGTGCCGATGACGTACGGCCCGGACGGATCGCCAAACGGCGTCGCGATTGTTTTCTCTTCACGATCGGTGAGCTCGGCCATGTCGTACAGGCCGCTGCCGCCGATGATTCCGATCTCGATATTCATAGGTTATTCGAACGTGTATTCGACACCGAGGACACAAAGGCCCCAGAGGTTAAAACCTTTACTCACTTTGTGTCCATGGTGTCGTCGTTGTTTCCAGGGCGGGATGAGCCTGCAGCGCCGGCCGCTTGCTTCAACTCGACGAGGACGCCGTGGGCGCTGGCGGGGTGGACGAACGCGACCAGGCTGCCTTCCGCGCCCGGCCGCGGCTTCTGGTCGATCAGCTTCGCGCCGTGCGCCTTCAGCTGCGCCAGCGCCGCCTCGATGTCGTCGACGCGCAGCGTGATGTGGTGCAGGCCGGGGCCGCGCTTGTCCACGTACTTCGCGATTGGCGAATCGGCCGCCGTTGCCTCGAGGAGCTCGAGCTTCGCTTCGCCGACCGGCACGAAATGCGCGCGCACGCGCTGGCTCGCCACCTCCTCGGGCGCCTCGATGTCGAGGCCGAGCGCGTCGCGGTAGAACGCAAGCGCGGCGCTGAGGTCCTTGACGGCGATGCCGATGTGGTCGAGGACAGCTTTCATGGCTTATCGGATCGGGTAATCGGGTGATCGGGTAATTGATTGGGGGATTGATTGGGGGATTGATGGGTGGATGAATTGGGGGATTGATCGCCGGTTTGGCCGAGCGCGCGCGCGAGCAGCGCGCTCGCGGCGGTGTAGGGATCGAGCTCGCGCGCCGCGATTCTGTCGACCATCGAGCCGAGCTCGCCCGCGCCGAGGACTTTGCGTTCGAGATGATCCATGAAGCGATGCGAGATCAGCTCGCGCAGGCGGAACTCGCTGCGGGTGCGGCGCCGCGTCGCCTGGACCCCGGCGGAGTGGGCGCGAAACTGCGCGATCGCCGCGACCAGCTCGCTGACGCCAGCGCCGGTCGTCGCCACCGTCTTCAGCACCGGCGGCCGCCACTCGCCGGTGGCGTAGCTGTGCAGTGCCAGGTTCGACTCAACCGAGGACATCAACCGGTCCGCGCCTTCCCGATCGGCCTTGTTGATGACGAAGATGTCGGCGATCTCCATGATCCCGGCCTTCAGCGCCTGCACATCATCTCCCGTACCGGGCACCAGCGTGACAATCGAGACGTCGGCCGTCCGAATGATATCCACCTCGTCCTGGCCAACACCCACCGTCTCGATGATGATCGCGTCCTTGCCGGCGGCGTCGAGCACGAGCGCCGCGTCGCCGGTCGACCGCGACAGGCCGCCGAGGTGGCCCCGCGTCGCCATGCTGCGGATGAACACGTCCTCGTCCGCGGCATGGGCCTGCATCCGCAGGCGGTCGCCGAGGACCGCGCCGCCGCTGAACGGGCTGGTGGGATCGACGGCGATCACGCCGACCGAGTGGAACGCAGCGGGCGCAGGGACCGCAGAGAATTCTTTGCTCTGACTCTGCGTGCTCTGCTCACTCGGTGTGCTCTGCGCCGTCGACGTTCTGATGGCCGTCACCAGTCGATCGACCAGCGTGCTCTTCCCCGCTCCGGGCGGGCCGGTGACGCCGATGAGATAGGCGCGGCCGGTGCGGCTGAAGATCTGGGCGATGAGGTCGGCGCTCGCCGGGTCTTCGTCCTCGATGAGCGAGATCGCGCGGGCGATGGCGCGTGGCTCGCCGGCGAGGACACGCTCGGCCAGCGTCGCCATCACGCCACGACGTCGAACGCAGAGCACGCAGAAGCCGCAGAGTGTTCGTGTTCTACGTATTCCCCGAGTTCTGCGGCGAATAGGGCGCCACCGAATCCCAGAGCACAGTAGTGCTCTGCGGGCTCCGCGGTCTCTGCGTTCGATGTTGTCGGCAGGCTCATCTAGACAGGAGCTGGCGCGCGATGACCAGCCGCTGGATCTCGCTCGTCCCCTCGCCGATGGTCGTCAGCTTGACGTCGCGGAAGTACTTCTCGGCCGGGTAGTCCTTCACGAACCCGTAGCCGCCGTGAATCTGGACGCAATCGTCGGCGACTCTGACCGCGATCTCACTCGCGTACAGCTTCGCCATCGACGACTCGAGGGTCGTCCGGCGGCCGCGCTGCTTGAGGTAGGCCGCCTGATAGGTCAGCAGGCGTGCGGCTTCAATCTTCGTCGCCGCGTCGGCCAGCTTCCACTGAATCGCCTGGAAGCCGGCAATCGGCTTTCCGAACGCCCGCCGCTCGCGCGCGTAGCTCAGCGCCGCTTCGTAGGCGCCCTGCGCCAGGCCGACGGCGAGCGCCGCGATGCCGATGCGCCCGGCATCGAGCACCTGCATCGTGTTGACGAACCCCTGCCCTTCGTCCCCGAGCAGCTGATCGTCCGGGATGCGGCAGTTCTCGAACAGCACCTCGCTCGTGTCGCTGGCGCGCATCCCGAGCTTGTCTTCCTTCTTGCCCGGCGACATCCCCGGCGTACCGTGCTCGACGATGAAGGCGGAGATGCCTTTGGTGCCGGCGGCGCGATCGGTGACCGCCATGACGACCATCACGTTGCCGACGCGCCCGTGCGTGGTAAACGTCTTCGATCCGTTGAGCACCCAGCAGTTGCCGGCGCGCGCCGCGGTCGTCCGCATGCCGGCAGCGTCGCTGCCGGAGGTGGACTCGGTCAGGCCCCACGCGCCAATCTTCTCGCCGCGCGCCAGCGGCACGAGGAACTTCTGCTTCTGCGCTTCGTTACCGAACAGCGAGATGTGCGACGAACAGAGGCCGTTGTGCGCGGCCACCGACAGCGAGATGGCGGGATCGACGCGCGCAAGCTCCTCGATGCAGATGCAGTAGTCGATCGCCGACATGCCGGCGCCGCCGTACTTCTCGTGGAACTGGATGCCGAGCAACCCGAGCGCCGCCAGCTTCGTCCGCAGCTCGGCCGGGAAGTGCTGTTCCTGATCCCACTCGCGGACGTGCGGCCGAATCTCGGTTTCCGCGAACTCGCGGACGCTGCGGCGGAGCAGGACCTGCTCCTCGGAAGGACGGAAGTCCATGAATCGTAAACTCTAACACGGCGGGTAGGGCGGGCCGGGCACGGGGAGTCGGACGCCAGTGGCGCCGGAACGACGATCAACGCAGAACCCGCGGAACCCGCTGAACTCATCATCTTCGGGCTCGAAGCCGTTGTAAGGCGGCGGAAGAAGTGAGCCTGCCAGCAGACCGCCAACGGCGCGCGGATCAGCGACCGTTGAAAACAGAACTGCGTGTTCTGTGCGTTCTGCGTTGTCCGTCGTGATCAGTGGCTGCCGCCGCCTCGAGGCTCCGGGCTCGAGGTCGCTAGCGAAGACCTACCCGCCCCACCTGCCCCACCGGCCCTACTGCGTCGCCACGCGGCGCGGCCCAGTTCGTGTGCGGGGCGCGGTTCTCGACGAGCCAGCCGTAGACAAGCCCCGGGTAGGTCTGCCACCGCATGCCGTGCCGGCCGTAGAACGGCACCAGCGCGCGCTGCAGCGCCGGCAGCCGGTAGAACGGCACGCCGGCGAAGTAGTGATGCTCGAGGTGATAGTTCGAGTTGAGGAACGCGAAATCCCAGAACCAGTGGCCGCGCATCAGCGTCCCCCACTTCGCCACGTCGTCCGGGTCGATGTCGTAGTGCTGCCCGAGGCGATTCAAGGTGAACGCGATCGGGAAGACGAAGAAGACCGGCACGATGTAGGCGCGCGCCGCGGCGCCGGCGCCGAAGATCGTCCAGATCGTCGCCAGCACCGCGAGGTGCGTCGCGATGGACACCTTGCGCTCGAACGCGATCCGCCGCTGCAGCTCCGGCGGATAGGTCGCGCTCTCCTTCCGCGCGGCGCGGAAGTAAATCGGGAAGAGCGCCGGCGACGCATAGAGCAGCTTGAACCACCGCGCGTTGATCTTCGGCGACAGGTGATGCCGCTTCGGATCGTCTTCGTCCGAGCCGAGCTCGGCGTGGTGATCGAGGTGCCAGCGCGTGAACTGGCTGGCCGAGATACCGCTCGGCACCGCGTAGAGCCAGCCGAGCAGCCGCTCGGCCGCGGGGCGGCGGCGCTCGAAGATGGTGTGGTGCACCACTTCGTGCAGGAGGACTGTGAAGTTGAAGACGGTCAACCCCTGGACGAACGCCAGCGGCACCCAGAGGAGCGGGTTGGCGATGGCGATCAGCGCCCACGTGGTGAGGCCCAGGATCGCGAACTGCCGCGCGGCGATGGCCAGATGGCGCCACGCAGTACGCGTGTGGAACGCACGCATCTGGTCGCTGGTCAACGCGCCGCCGAGCTCGGTGCGGAGAGCCGCCGCTCGCTGGCTGTAATGATGTGACTTCACTAGGCTTATTGCATTGTAATGGATGCTGGTTGCTGGATGCTAGGTGCGAGCTGCTGGTCAGAGTGCCGGGTGACTCGCTGGGCCGGCAACTGCTGAGGAGCCATAGATGAGACCACTACGCGCGATGGGGATCGCGCTCGTGCTGCTGAGCATCGCCGCGCCGGCGCGCGCCGACATCACCGCCTTCATCGGCGCCAATACGACGCCAGACAACCGCCGGGTGCTCGGCGGCGCGCTCGGCTTCGGCGTGCTGATCATCGGGTTCGAGGGCGAATATGCGTTCACCCCGGACGATCCGCGCGCGGCGGCGCCGTCGCTGAGGACCGGGATCGCCAACATCGTGCTGCAGTCGCCGGTGCCGTTCTTCGGCATCCAGCCGTACTTCACGACCGGCGGCGGCTTCTATCAGGAGGAGCTCGGGCTCCACAGCGATACGGGCTTCGCCCTGAACACGGGCGGCGGCGTGAAGGTGACGCTGGCCGGACCGATTCGACTCCGCGTCGACTATCGAATCTTCAAGCTGGGAAGCGGTGCGCTGTATTCACCAGCGCACCGCATCTACGCAGGATTGAATCTGAAGCTGTGAGACCGTCGAGCAGTCGTCAGTCTCAGTCCTGATCGGTCATCAATCGCACTCAGGACTGCGACCGACGACTGATCAGGGTTTGCTCAGGTCCGAGACGAGCGACAGGTTGACGAAGTTCTGGCCCGACGCGTACGACTCGGCGTACTTCTTGTACAGGTCGTTGACTTCCTGCGGAAAGGCTTCCGCGAGGATCGTCGAGACCGTGTAGTCCGCGCCCTTGACCGACGGATCGATCACGAAGACGTAGAGCACGTTGCCGCCGGCCGCCGGGTCGGGCGACTTGAACACCTTCCAGCTCGCCGCCTGCTGCTTGCGCTCCGGCTTCTCGCTCTTGTTGAGCGCTTCCTTCAGCTTGCCCACGACCGCTTCGAAGTCGGCGGTCTTGTCCGGCTTGATGAAGTTCAGCACCATGCCGCCGTCATTGGCAAAGGTGCGCGTCGTCGGCGCCGCCGCCGCCGCCGCGGGCGGTTGTGCGGGCGGCTGCTGTGCGGGCGCCGCTTGAGCGAATACCGTGCCTGCCGACAGCGCGCCGGCGAAAACTCCAAACACAATCCTGCGAAGCATCGCGCCTCCTCCTGCGAAAGGGCGTTACTTTAACGTACTCGTCGCGCAAACGCCCATAAACTTGTCGGCCGCCGCAACGCTGTCGAAATCGACAGGCCCCGCGGCCGATTGGAACTGATGCGCACGGCTCCTGCGCCGAACCGCTCCGTGCGCTAGACGAACACCGTCATGATCTCGTGAGCAACGAGCATTCCCTGGCGGGTCAAGCTGAGGCGAGCTCCGTCGCGCCGCAGGCAGCCGGCCTCGATGAACGGTTCGAGGTCCGCGCCGTAGCGGCGCCACACGTCAACCCCGTAGCGAGTTTGTATGGCATTTCCATCGATTCCGTCAACCAGCCGGAGCGCGGTGAAGAGCGCGTCGCCGAGCTGCTCCTCCCACGTGAGGCGGCGAAGGTCGACGGCCAGCGCGGCGCCGGCGCCGACGCGATCGATGTACTCCTCGGTGGACGAAGTGTTTTTCCAGCGGACACCGCCTCGTGTCGAGTGCGCACCGGGCCCGAACCCGAGCCAGCCGCCGTCGGTCCAGTATTTGAGGTTGTGCCGCGAGCGGCGTCCGTGGCGTGCGACGTTCGAGATCTCGTACTGCTCGAGCCCCGCCGCCTCGAGACGGGCCATCGCCTCGCTGTACATCTCCGCCGCGTCGTCGTCGGGCGCCTGCGACCAGCGGGCGCGCGCCATTTCTTCCCGGAGCGGAGCATTCGGATACACCTCGAGCATATAGAGCGAGAGGTGCTCGGGCGCGAGGGCGATCGCGTGATCGACCGATTCGAGCCACTCTCCGACGCTCTGGCCCGGCAGCCACATCATCAAGTCGAGGCTGACGTTGTCAAAGCCGGCCGCCCGCGCCTCCCCGAGCGCGGCGCGGGCGCGATCGGCGCTGTGCAGGCGCGAGAGGCGCCGGAGCTCGTCCTCCCGGAACGACTGGACGCCGAAGCTCAGTCGGTTGACGCCGGCGTCGCGGAACCCTCGCAGACGTGTTTCGCTGACCGATTCCGGGTTCGCCTCCAGCGTGACCTCGCGGTCGGCCGCAACCTCGAAGCTCGATTCGCAGGCGCGGATGATGTCGTGTATCTCTTCGGGCTCGAGCAGCGACGGCGTGCCGCCGCCGAAGTAAATCGTGTCGGCGGCGAGGCGGCCGGAGGCAGCCCTGAAGGGCTGCGCTACGGGATGGTCGGAGGTCGCATTGTTGGCAGTCCTGAAAGGATGCGCTGTCGAACCTGCCTCGAAGGGCGGCGCTACAAAATTGTCGGAGATCGTCGTAGCGCAGCCCTTCAGGGCTGCCTCGTCGCCCTTCACCGCTGCCTCGCCGGCGCGCGCGATCTCGGTGGTCAGCGCCTCGACGTACCGCGCCTTGAGCACCGCATCGAACAACCCGCGGTTGAAGTTGCAGTAGTTGCAGATGGCCGAGCAGAAGGGAACGTGAACGTAAAGACCGAGTACTTGGTGCCTGGGGGAATTCGTGACTTGGAGAATCGTTTCAGAATTCATTCACCAATTCACCAATTCACCAGTTGTTATGATCCAGCGCGTCCGCCCGGCCACTTGAGATCGGCGCGGCCGTCGCGCACCGCCGGCTCCCGCAGCTGCGCGCGCGCCTGGCGGCCGCCGCGCGGCGACGGCAGGCTCCCCTGCTTCTTCCGCAGCTTCCACATCGTGACCAGGTCGTCGATGCCGCCGTTGGCCGGCATCTCACGGTAGTCGGCGCCGTCCAGCACGAGGAACTCGCACATCTCGTGCAGCCGCGAGCGCATGCGGAAGCCGATGCGGAAGAGCAGCGAGTTCGGATCGGTGTCGTCCGGGATGTCCTGGTAATTCGACGTGAAGATCGTCAGGCGGCGCTCGTTGTAACGCGTATTGACGATGAGGTTCATCGTCTCGTCGACCCACTCCGAGGTTTTCTCCGCACCGAGATCGTCGAGGACGAGGAGATCGACGGTCATCACCGGGATCAGCACTTCGAGCTCGGTGGTCCGGATCGACGGGTCGTAGGTGCTGCGGATGATGCGCAGCAGCTCGCGCGTGTCGTAGAAGAGGCCGCGCGCTCCCGACGATTGCACGACGTGCTTGAGCACGGCGACCGCAAGATGCGTCTTGCCGACGCCCGGCTGTCCCTCGAGCAGCAGTCCCTGGCTGACCACCGGGAACGATTCCGCGACGCGTCGCGCGCGCGCCACTGCTTTCTCCAGCGATTCGTTGTAGGCGGTGAAGTTGTCGAGCGTACAGTGCTGATAGCGCCGTGGGATGTTTGCGTCGGCGAGGCGGTTCTGCCCGATGCGTGCGCGCCAGCAGTCGCAGCGGACCACTCGCCGCACGCCATTTTCTTCGACCGGCGCCCATCCGGTGTCGTCGCAATGTGGACAAGGCATCGGTGAACGTATTGTAGCGCGAAGGCTTCAACAGAAGCGCGAAGGCTTCAACAGAAGCGCGAAGGCTTCAGCTGTAGCGCGAAGGCTTCAGCCGAGCGCCACGTCGGACGCCCTAAAGCGCGTCCGCTACTTCTGTGATTTGACCTTGAGCGTGTCGGCTTGCGCGGGCGGGTGCGCGCGGACGAGATCGGTCGGCGTCGACTTGACGAGCGCGGTCGAGAGGCGCTGCTCCCAGTCGTCGATGCCGCGCGTCATCTCCTTCTTCACGTACTCCATGAACTCGTTGACCTCGTGCTGCATCGCCTGAATCTTGTGCCGCATGTTCAGGATGATCTCGACGCCGGCGAGGTTGACTCCGAGGTCGCGGGTCAGCGCCAGAATCGTTTCGAGCTGCTCGAGATCTTCTTCCGAGTAGAGCCGCGTGTTGCCGTCGGTGCGCGACGGCTTCAGCAGCCCTTCACGCTCGTACAGGCGCAGCGTCTGCGGGTGGATGTTGTACTTCTGCGCCACCGCGCTGATCATGTAATACGCCTTGCCGCTCGGCTTCTTCGTGGCCATGACGACGGTTCACCGTTCGCTCAGCGAGCGCCGCACGTTGTCGCTGTTGATGCGGCCGAACTCCCGGAGCAGCTCCTTCGAGCGCTCGTCGAGCAGCCTGGGCAGCACCAGCCGCACCTCGATCACCAGATCCCCGCGCCGCCCATCGCGCGCCGAGACCACTCCGCGTTCGCGCAGGCGGAAGCGCTGTCCCGACTGCGTGCCCGGCGGCACCCGCAGCCGCGCCGGGCCGTCAATCGACGGCACCTCGATCTTCGCGCCCAGCGCCGCTTCGTGGATCGCGATCGGCACGGTCACCATCAGGTCGTCGCCGTCGCGCGTGAACAGCGGGTGCGGCTTGACCCGGACGGTGATGAAGAGATCGCCGTTCTCGCCGCCGTAGCGGCCGACGTGTCCCTTGCCGGGAACGCGGATACGCGAGTCGTCCGCCAGCCCCGGCGGCAGGTTGATCGTCATCGACTCCGCGCGCATCGCGATCTGCTGGCCGTTGCACGACGGGCAGCGCATCTGCGCGTGCCGCCCCGAGCCGCCGCAGTAGGCGCACGGCTTCGAGAACACCATGTGGCCGCGCGCCGACTTCACCGCCCCGGTGCCATGGCAATGCAGGCACCGCGTCTCGTCGACGTTGAGCCGCCCCGAGCCCTGGCAGGTCGCGCAGTGTTCCTGCCGCGTCACGGTGATCACGCGCTGGCCACCCGCGAGCGCGTCGTCGAACTCGATTGTGATCGTCTGATGCAGATCGACGCCGCGCTCGGGCGTCCCGTCGCCGCGCTGCGTTTCCCGATGGAAGACGTCCGCGAACAGATCGCCGAAGGTCGGCGCCTCCGTGCCGTGGACGCTGATCGTGAAGTCGAACCCCTCGAAGCCGTAGGTCGGCCTCCCGCCCGCATCGGCCGAGGCCCCGGAGGTATCGTAGCGGTGCCGCCGATCCGGATCGCTCAGCGTTTCGTAGGCCTCCGCGATCTGCCGGAACTGCGCCGCCGCCATGCGGTCACCTGGATTGATGTCCGGATGAAACTTTCGGGCGAGGCGCTTGTAAGCCCGCTTGACGTCGGCAAGCGTCGCGCCCCGCTCGATCCCGAGGATGACGTAGAGGTCCATGACTGGCTCACGCCATTGCGGATTGCGGAATGCGGAGTGCGGATCGCGTGCGGATCAACCAATCAATCCGCAATCCGCAATCCGCAATCCGCGATGTCACCGCCGTCCCGGTCACGCCTTGCCCTCGTCCACCACTTCGGCGTCGATGACGTCGCCCTTCGGCTCGCCGCCGCCGGCTGACGAATCCGACGCGCCGCCGCCCGGTGCGCCAGCGTCGCCCGCGCCCGGTCCGCCGGCGCCGCCGGCACTCGCCGCCTGCTGCTTGTAGAGCGACTCGGCCGCCTTGTGCTGCGCCGCCATCAATGCGTCGAGCGCCGACTGGATCGCGGCGGAGTCTGTTCCCTCGCTCGCCTTCTTCACGCCTTCGATCGCCGATTCGATCGCCTGCTTGTCAGATGCGCTCAGCTTGTCGGCCGAATCCTTCACCAGCCGCTCGGCGCCGTAGACGGCGTGATCCGCCTTGTTCCGGATCTCGATCTCCTCGCGCCGTTTCTTGTCGTCTTCGGCGTGCGACTCGGCTTCCTTCATCATCCGGTCGACCTCGTCCTTCGCGAGGCCGCTCGACGCGGTGATGGTGATGCGCTGCTCCTTGCCGGTGCCGAGATCCTTGGCCGAGACGTTGACGATGCCGTTGGCGTCGATGTCGAAGGTGACCTCGATCTGCGGCACGCCGCGCGGCGCGGGCGGGAGGCCGACGAGGTGGAACTTGCCGAGCGTCCGGTTGTCGCGGGCCAGCGAGCGCTCGCCCTGGAGCACGTGCACTTCGACGCTGGTCTGGTTGTCGGACGCGGTCGAGAAGATCTCGCTCTTCCTCGTCGGGATCGTGGTGTTGCGCGGAATCAGCACCGTCATCACCCCGCCCATCGTCTCGATGCCGAGCGAGAGCGGTGTGACGTCGAGCAGCAGCAGGTCCTTGACGTCGCCGGCGAGCACGCCGGCCTGAACGGCGGCGCCGATGGCGACGACCTCGTCAGGGTTGACGCCCCGGTGCGGCTCACGCTGGAACAGATCCTTGACGATCGCCTGCACTTTGGGAATGCGCG
>Ga0207701_10004149_pt1 | contig 14759 bp, 14 predicted proteins | sample KBSSwiSSwithPhiX_FD_184294 | JGI IMG/M metagenome (GOLD analysis project Ga0207701, IMG submission 184294) | Switchgrass rhizosphere bulk soil microbial communities from Kellogg Biological Station, Michigan, USA, with PhiX - S5 (SPAdes) (version 2) | ecosystem: Environmental > Terrestrial >... | reverse complement strand
CGTGTGCAGTCGAACGCGCGATAAGCGCGTTCGGTGCTTGAAGCCGTCGGCCGGGGCGACTATACTGGCCGCCGCTTTTCCCCAACAAGATCACGCTGGAGGGTCCCATGCCGCGTCGCCGCCGCATGGCTCAAGGTGTCGAGTCCTCGCAGGACATGGCCCGCAAGCTCGAAGTACTCGAACGCGAGCTGGCCGTACAACGTACTGCGATGGAGAAACTGAAGCAGCTCGGTCCGGCCGGCAAGCCGTCGCCGGCGCCGGCTCGCGCACCCCGCCGCAAAACGGCCTGACGTGAAAGGCCGACCTACGTGTCGGCCTCTACCCTCGCGCGTCCGAACGACCGACCGTGCGTCTCGCGCAGCAGACGCCGCAGTTCCGCCTCGATCACCTCCGGTGCACACGGCTTGGTCAGCACGCGCAGGATGCCGGCCTCGCGGAATCGATCGGGCTGATCGAGATACTCCGGATGTCCGGTGACCGCAAGGATCGGAATTGTGCGCGTCGCGTCCGACTGCTGCAGCGCGCGGCAGAATTCGAAGCCGTCCATTCCAGGAACCGCGAGATCGGTGAGCACCGCGTTCGGCCGCAGCTCTTGCGCCTTTGCGAGCGCCTGGTTGCCGTTGTGCGCGTCGATGATCCTGAAGCCGGCGTGGGAGAGGTATTCCCGGTACAAGGTGCGGGTACTCAAATCGTCCTCGACGATGAGCACCAGCGGCGCCTCAGGCATTTGACCTTCGCCCACTCAACCCGAGAGTAAACGGCGACCGCGACTCATCGCAAGTCAGGCCGTAATGATTGCTTTTGGATGAGCTAGGCCGGGCTGGCGGAACGAACAGCCGGCGACTTCGCACGCCACGCCCACCAGACGCGGAAGCCGAGCAGCAGTGCAACAGCCACTGCCCATCGCCGCGGCAGGGTGACGTCGGCCTTCACGAGCCACCAGAAATGAACCACGCCGCCAATCGCCGCAACGTACACGAGCCGATGCAGCTTCTGCCAGCGTCTTCCGAGCCTGCGGACCGAGAAACGGTTCGAGGTGACCGCCAGCGAGAGCAGAATCAGAAACGTGGCCATGCCCACGGTGATGTACGGGCGCTTCGCCACGTCCACGATCATGGCCTTCACGTCGAAGAAGTTGATGAGGACGACCCACGTGAGCATGTGAAGCGTCGCGTAGAAGAATGCGAACAGTCCGAACATGCGCCGGAGCCTGATCAGCTCGTTCCACTTCGTGAGGCGGCGGAGCGGCGTGATCGTCAGGGAGATGACCAGCAGCGACAGCGCCCACGTACCAGTCTGGTCGGTGATGTAGTCGCCTGGGTTGGCCGTGAGGTCCTGCGTGTAAAAGCGGTACGCAAGCGCCGCGGCAGGAATGAGGGCGGCGGCAAACGCCGCCGCCTTGAGGAGCAAAATCGGCTTCAATAATTCTTGCGAAGGTCCATGCCGGAATACAGGCTTGCGACCTGATCGGCGTACCCGTTGAACATCTGTGTTTTCGTCGTGGCCAGCAGATCCGGCAGCCGCCGTTCCCGCGCCTGGCTCCAGCGTGGATGATCGACATTCGGGTTCACGTTCGCGTAGAACCCGTACTCGTGGGCAGCCATCACCTGCCAGGTGTTCTTCGGCTGCTTCTCCACGAAGCGCATCTTGACGATCGACTTGCCGCCCTTGAAGCCGTACTTCCATGGCGTGACCAGGCGAATCGGCGCGCCGTTCTGGCCGGGCAGCACTTCATCGTAGATGCCGACCGCGAGCAACGCGAGCGGATGCCTGGCTTCATCGAGGCGGAGGCCTTCGACGTACGGCCAGTCGAGAACGTTGGTGCGCTGCATCGGCATGCGCGCCACGTCGTGCAGCGTGACGAACTCGATGTATTGCGCCTTGCCGGTGGGCTGAACTTTGTCCACGACGTCCTTGAGCGGAATGCCCACCCAGGGAATGACCATCGACCATGCCTCGACGCAGCGCATTCGATAGATACGTTCTTCGAGCGCGTACGGCTTGAGGAAGTCCTCGAGGGCGTACTTGGCGGGCTTTGCAACCTCGCCTTCGATTTCCAGGGTCCAACCCGCCGTCTTGAAGTTGCGGGCGTTGACCTGCGGCTCGTCCTTCCCAGTACCGAACTCGTAGAAGTTGTTGTAACCGGTGACGTGCTCGTACAGGTTCACCTTCTCGGTTGTGCTGAACGGGCTCTTCTTGATGGGGCCCTTGAGCTTGATGCGCGTCTGGGCGTCGGCGAAACCTGGAAGCGACCCGCAACCTGCCGCGACCAGCGCGGCGGCGGATGCCTGCAAGAACTCCCGGCGGCGGTAATAGACGTTCTTCGGCGTGATCTCCGAGGAACGCACATCGGGCGCTTTCCTGATCAACATGCGGCAATTATAGGAGCAACCGCGCCCGGATGCCCTAAAGATGAGATTTGAATGGCCGTCTGCGTGGTAGCGTTGCCACGCCGGGCTTCGGCGGAACTGTCCAGCCTCAAAGCACAACCGTCGCAAACCAACACAGATCGAGAACAGACGCATGACAGTCGAACCCAATTCCCTGCCTCGGGCCATGTCGCTCGCCGTGCATGAGCTGCGCACCCCCGTTACCGTCGTCGCGGGTTACCTCCGGATGCTGCTGCGCGAGCAAGCGGGTCCGCTGTCTGATAAACAGAAAAAGATGCTGGAAGAAGCGGACCGTTCCTGCGGTCGCCTGGGTGCCCTCGTCGCAGAGATGAGCGAATTCGGCAAGCTCGAAGGCGGAGAGGTGGCGTTCGCGCGACAGGATTTCGATCTCGGTGCCCTTATCGTGGAGCTGGCGAGCGAGTTGCATGACGGTGAGGACCGCGGCGTTCAACTCGATGCATGTGTCGCAAAGCCGGTCGGCATGACGGAAGTCGCCATCACAGAGATACGGGTCACCGGTGATCGCGCGCGCATCGCCGCTGCGGTGAAAGCGCTGATGCAATCGGCCGTACGCGAGCGCGTGGAACCGGGACGTCTTTCCGCCCGGTGTTCCGTGGCTGGCGATCGCCAGCGATGGGCGGTGCTCGCCATCGGCGACGACTCGGTCGTGCAGGAACTCGAACGCGAGGCGCTCGACCCGCCAGTGTCGTTCGATGAATGGCGCGGCGGGCTCGGACTCGCGCTTCCGGTGGCGCGCCGTGTCATCGAGAAGCACGGTGGCGCCGTGTGGTCCGCCGCCGGCGCAAACGGCCGCGCGACCGCGGCGCTGCGGTTGCCGCTGACCGCGGCTTGAACGAGACGCCGTACGAAGATGCCCGACAAGGATACCGACTCCATGACGACAGCCGTGAGTAACCCCGCGCCGCCTCCTGCTGCGACCGATCAGCGCCGTCCGTCCATCGCCATCGTCGACGACGATTCGGGATTTGCAGGCTATCTCAGGACCTTCCTCGACATCCGGGGGTTCGAGGCCCGTTCCTATTCGCGCGGCGATGAAATCGTTGCCGCCATCCGGCAGGGAGAGCCACCCGACATCGTGCTGCTCGACGTCGCGATGCCCGGCATGGACGGCCTGCAGACGCTCAAGGCACTGAAGGCCGCGCGGCCCGAGCTGCAGGTGATCATGCTCTCCGGCCGGGAGCAGGCGCAGACGATCGTCGAGGCCGTGCGTCTTGGCGCCGCGGACTATGTGGTCAAACCCGATGACCCGGAGGGACTCGGCGAGATCGCACTCGACGCGGCGATCAGACAGGCGATTGAACGCAGTCGCCTGGTGAACGAGCTGACCGACCTGCGTCAGCAGTTGAGCGACGATCAGTCCGAAGCGTTCATCGGCTGGGGCGATAGCGAGGCCATGCGCCAGGTGGCCCTGATCATCGACCAGGTGGCCGACAGCGATGTCACGGTGCTCATTCGCGGCGAAAGCGGCGTCGGCAAGGAACTGGTGGCGCGCGCCATCCATCAGCGATCGAACCGCAAGACACGGCCGTTCGTGAAAGTGAATTGCGCCGCACTGCCGGCGGAGCTGCTCGAGAGCGAGCTGTTCGGCCATGAGAAGGGCGCGTTCACGGGCGCGGCGACGACGCGCATCGGCAAGTTCGAGCAGGCGCACACCGGCACGATCCTCCTCGACGAGATCGGCGAGATGAAACCGCCGCTGCAGGCCAAGCTGCTGCACGTCCTCCAGGACGCCGAGTTCACCAAGCTTGGCAGCAACAAGAAGATCAACATCGACGTTCGCGTGCTCGCCGCCACCAATCGCGACCTCGAACAGATGATGCTGCGCGGCGATTTCCGCGAGGATCTCTATTACCGGCTCAAGGTGATCGAGGCGATGGTGCCGCCGCTGCGCGAACGACGCGACGAGATCCCGAGCCTGACCGACTTCTTCATCGTCAAGTATTCACACCGCTACAACCGGCCGATGCGACCACTCTCCGACGACCTGCGGCAGCGTTTCATGCAGTACGACTGGCCGGGCAACATCCGCGAGCTCGAGAACATGATCAAGCGCTTCGTCATCCTCCAGGACGAGCACATGGTCCTCCGCGAGCTCGAGAAGCCGCGCGTGAAGCCGAATCCCATGGGCGTGACGGCGCCGCAGAGCGAGTATTCGCCGGCGTATCACGCACCGCCGCCAGTGGAGGCCGCGTCGTCGCCGTCGGATGAGGACGATGACGCTGACGAACCGGCCGAGGCACCGCCGCCGGCTCAGGACGGCCGCCGGCTCGCCGAAGTCGCGCGCGAAGCCGCCCTCACTGCCGAGCGCGCGGTGATCTCCGACACCCTCAAGCAGGTCCATTGGAACCGTCGCAAGGCTGCGGTCCTGCTTGGCGTCAGTTACAAAACCCTCCTCAACAAGATTAAGGAAACCGGGATCGAGCGGCCCTAGCCGGGCCACCGCCCGGCTTCCGCCTTCGGCGGAACGCTCAAAATGAGAAGCGGCGTTCCTATCGGGACGCCGCTTTCCACTTTTCCCACTGTCGCGTCCGAACCCGCAGCGACAAGTTCCCTCCTGTTCCAAACGTTTTCCGGCGATGGTACCGCGCTTGCTCGTCTGCAGCCGGTGGCAGCACAGTCGAGCACCGGGGATATGGGAGCGCCATGAGTCAGAAGCCTCAGGTGATGGTGGTTGACGATGACCTTGCGATGTGCGGCTTCCTGCAGGACTTTCTCGTCGCGCGCGGCTATTCGGCGCTGACGGTCACGAGTAGCACAGAGGCGATCCGTCGCTTTCATGCCGAGCGCCCGTCTGCGGTGCTGCTCGACGTGATCATGCCGGGGATGGACGGCCTCGCCGCACTGGCGGCGCTCAAGCAGATCGATCACGAAGTGCCGGTGATCGTGATGTCCGGCCAGGGCGGCACGCACACCGTGGTGCAGGCCATGAAGCTCGGGGCCACCGACTTCGTCTGCAAGCCGTTCCAGGATCACGAGCTCGAAGTGCTGATCGGATCCGCCATCCGGCAGCGACAGCTGACGCAGGAAGTGGCGTCGCTCCGCGCCCGTCTCAACGAGCAGTCCAAGTATTCAACGCTGTTCGGCAACAGCGATCAGATGTCCGTGGTGTGCGATCTGATCGAGCGCGTGTCGGATACCGACGTCACCGTGTTGATCCGCGGAGAGAGCGGCACGGGCAAGGAGCTCGTGGCGCATGCGCTACACGATCGGTCGCTGCGCAAAGACCGGCCGTTCGTGAAGGTGAACTGCGCCGCCCTGCCGACGGAACTGCTCGAATCGGAGCTCTTCGGCTTCGAAAAGGGCGCGTTCACCGGCGCCATCCAGCAGAAGCCGGGCAAGTTCGAATTCGCCAACCACGGGACGATGTTCCTCGACGAGATCGGAGACATCAGCTACCCGCTTCAGGCGAAGCTGCTGCAGGTGCTTCAGGACGGCGGGTTCGCGCGCCTGGGCGGGAAGGCCGACGTGCAGGTGGACGTGCGCCTGATCGCGGCCACGAACCGTGACCTCGAAACCGCCGTCGCCTCAGGACAGTTTCGCGAAGACCTCTACTTCCGGCTGAACGTCGTCACCATCAACCTGCCGCCGTTGCGTGACCGTCGGGAAGAGATTCCGATCCTGACCGATCACTTCCTGCGCAAGTACTCGGTGCAATACAACAAGCCGATGACGTTGATCAGCCCTGAGCTGTCGCAGCAGTTCCTCACGTACGACTGGCCAGGGAACGTGCGCCAGCTCGAGAACCTGATCAAACGCATGGTCGTCCTCGGCACGGAAGCGGGGATTGCCAGGGAGTTGCTCCAGCCGGTGATGACGGCGCCGCGCCCGCTGGCCGTTCCCGCACCGCGCGCCGTCGCACCGCCACCGCCCACCGTGGACGTGGTCGACGATCAGGCCGAGCCGGCTCGTGCGGTGCCGGCCGGTGCGACCAGCGTGTCGCTGAAGGACATCGCCCGCACGGCCGCACGCGAGGCCGAACGCGAGCTCATTCTGCGGATGCTGACGCGAACGCGATGGAACCGGAAGGAAGCCGCGGAGAACCTCGGCATCAGCTACAAGGCCCTGCTCTACAAGATCAAGGAGAACGGCCTGGACAAGGCCTCCTGACACCCGCATGACCGACCCGCTGTTCGACGACGATTCGCGACTGTTGAAGCCGCACGCCTTCGAGTTCGTACTCGACGGCGAGCTCCGGCGCGCCGTGCGATCGCAGAACTACCTCACCCTCGTGACGGTGGAAACCAGCCGTGAATTCGACGGCATGACCGTCGCCGCCGACCAGGGCACCGTCGGTGAGGTGGCGCACATCATCCGCAACGAGGTCCGCGACACCGACGTCCTGGGCCTGACGAGCCAGGGACTGCTCTCGCTCGTCCTGCTCGATGCCGACTACGAGAATTCGACGCGGGTCATTGACCGCCTCGTGGAACGCATGAACCACTACGACTTCCCCGCGCCGCTGCGGCTGTCTGTCGGTGCTGCGTGCTATCCCACCGATGCCGTCGATGCCGAGTCGCTCCAGCGCGAGGCGGTGTCGCATCCGGTGATCAGTTGGCGCGGGGGCCATTCCTGAGTTAGTGCTCGAGTGGCAACGAACCGGGGTTTTTCGGAACGCCACGCCTCATTCGGCACTCGTCATATTCATGCCAGCTCGCGCACCGCGCTTTTCACGTGCGTTCTGTGCGAATCCACGCGCACTGCGTGTCGCCACATGCCGGATGCCAGCTGTGAACGGATATTGCACTTCAGCAGCGCCGTAAGTGAGCCGTATTCGCACCTCGACTTCGCTCGAGGTAGTCGGAACGATGCGGACTCTGATTCACGGGGGCGAAGCCCGGAGGAATATGCGTCGGACCATTCTCGCCACGCTCGTTACGCTCACGGCCCTGTCGCCGATCGCCGTCGCGCAATCGCGGTTCACGATCGTGCCGTCGTTGTCGATTGCGGGCGTCTACGACGACAACCTGTTCGCGGAGACGGACAGCAGCGCCGGCAAGATGATGCAGCTGCGCCCGAGCCTCGAAGGCAATTTCGAGTCGCCTCGCCTGATGCTCATCAGCCTCTACTCGCAGGACATGCTGCGGTCGAACTTCTCCTCGCTCAACACGCTGGACGCCCGTCGTCATGCCTTTCTCAACATGGGGTTCAAAAGCAGCCCGTTGACGACGTGGGGAGTCGAGGCGCGCTACGACCGTTCAGAAACGCCCGGCGAGATCGAATTCGACACGGGCATTCTCGGCGCCCGCCGCACCGCGCAGCGCTTCCAGCTGTCGCCGACGTTCGTGCGGCGCCTCAATCCGCGCGCGGTGTTCACCGCCGGCTATGACCTGACGAGAGAGAACGAGCTCGACCTGCCGAGCGGCACGCTGCACCAGGCACGGCTCTCGGTCTCACGTGAGCTGACGTCGCGATCGGCGATTGTCGGGACCTACCTCTCCCGCTACTTCGTCGATCCCTTCTCGCATTCGACGTCGCAGTCGATCCTTGGCGGATGGACGCGCGAGATGGCGCCGAGGACCCATCTGTCGTTGTACGCCGGACCGCGCGTCACCTCGTATCGAAGCGGCCTGAAGCCGGAGGTGTCGGCATCGCTCAGACGCGACACCAATCGCATCGACCTTGCGGCCGACTACTGGCACGGCGAGACGATCATCCTCGGCATTCCCGGTCCGGTCGCGGTCGACAGCGGGGCGCTGCGGATCGCCCGGCCGTTCCTCAGCCGCTGGGAACTCGGCGCGGGTCTCGGCGCCACCGACATCACGACGATCGACTTCCGCGAAGCGCGTGTGTATCGCTCGACTCTGATCGGGTCGTGGACCTCCCACGGGATGTACAGCGTCTCCGCCTCCTACGGTCTGGACTATCAACAGGGCGATATCCGTCGCCGCCTGGACGAGAACGTGTTGCGGCACGTGTTTCGCGTGAGTGTCACAGTCGCGCCGCGGCTCTTCCGTTCGATTCTGCCGCCGGATGAGGCGGCGCGTGTGAAAGGGGTTCTTCGATGATCGCGCGGGTACTCACTACGTTTACAGCTGCCATCGCTCTCTCGTCAGCAGCGTTGGCCCAGCAGCCGTCGCCGACCCCGCGTGAAGCGGTCGGCACATCGGGCTCGACGACGACGGCAACGCCGGCGACGACAAAACCGCCGCTGGTGATTGCGGCACCGGCACCGCCAACTGCCGCCGCGGCCGCACCCGCTCGCGTCGTTGAGCCGGTGCGCGTCGATCCCAAGGACTACCGGATCGGGCCCGAAGACATCCTGGACATCAACGTCTGGAAGAACCCCGAGCTCAGTCGCGAGCGCGTGCCGGTGCGTCCTGACGGGAAGGTGTCGCACCCGCTGATCAACGACATCGACGTCGCCGGCAAGACGACCAGTCAGGTCAAGGCCGAGCTGACGGAGTACTTGTCGAAGTACATCGAGAACCCGGAAGTCGCGGTGGTCGTCCGCGAGATTCACAGCCCGAAGGTGTCGGTATCCGGCAATGTCCGCATGCCGGGCTACTTCGAGCTGAAGACCACTGACGTCACCGTGCTCGACATGATCGCGCGCGCGCAGGGGCTCAACGAGTTCGCCGACAAGGGCAACATCAAGGTCATTCGCCGCGGCGAAAAGGGCGCGATCGACTTCAGGTACAACGACGCGGTCAACGGACGCAACAACGCCAACTTCGTCGTCCAGCCGGGCGACGTCATCGTCGTGCAGTGAGGACTCAAATGGCCCGTGAGCTGATGCCCCCCTCCGACGAGTCGATGCTGGTGCGAACGCTGGCGATCCTCCGCCGGCGCGCGCTGATTGCGGCCGTGGCGTTCACCACGGTGATCGCCGCAGCCGTGGCCTTCGCTGTGTATCTCCCGGATCTGTATCGCGCAAGCGCGATCGTGGTGATCGAGCGGCCCCTGCCCGACGGCGTGGTGCGGCCAACGGTGAGCAACGAGCTCGAAAGCCGCCTCTATCAGATCAGACAGGAGATCCTCAGCCGCGAGCGGCTGACTGGTCTGATCAAACGGTTCAACCTCTATCCCGAGCTGCGCACAAAGACGGCCTTCGAGGACGTCCTGACCCAGGCGCGTGAGGATATTCAGTGGGAGGCGAACGGGCCGGAACAGGTCAGCGGCCGGACGAAGACGGTTGCCTTCACCTTGACCTATACCGGCGCCGACAAGCACAGCGTCGCCGATGTCAGCAACGCGATCGCGCAGTTCTTCGTCGAGCACAACTCGGCGATGCGCGCGAACGAAGCCAAGCGGGCGACGCAGCTGCTCGAAGAACAGCTCACCTCCGCGCGTCAGCAGGTCGCCGTGCAGGACGCGCGTCTCCGCGATTTCACCGTCCGTAACCAGGCCCAGCTGCCGCAGGCCGCCGGTGTCGCGATGGCCGCCTATCAGTCGCTCGCCGACGAACTTCGGCGCAACCGTGACGACCAGCGTCGGAACACGGACGCCCGAGACAAGCTGCTCGAAGGCCTCGAAGACGCCTCGACCGTCGCGGCCGCGGCGAAAGGCGTGCTGGCCTCTGATCCGAGCGGCGTCCCGCTCTCCAAGGAATTGGCGCAGGCCAGCGAGCGTCTCGACCAGGCGAAGAAAGACCTGATCGAAGCCGAGCGGAAGGGCCTCAAAGCCGATCACCCGGACATTGCGGACATCAACCGGCGCATTGCCACCGCGGAAAAGGATGTCCAGGATCAGAAGGCGCGTGATCTCGCCGCCTTCAAGTCCAGGCAGTCCGCCGACGCCCAGCGGCAGGCGGTCTCGAATGCTCCACAGAATCTCAACGCGCTTCCGCGCAGCAAGCGCAGCATCAAGGACTTCGACGACGAGCTGTCACGGCTGAAGACAGAAGAAAGGGACCTGCAGCAGCGGATCGCGGTCCTGCAACAGCGGTTCGATTCCACGCCTGGTGTGCAGGAAGGCTATCTGCAGATCCAGAGCGACTACGCCTCGGCGAAAGAGAACTACGACGTGCTGGCCCGCAAGTTTGACGACGCGCGGCTCGCCGAGTCGATCGAGACCGGCCATCAGGGTGAGAACTTCCGCATCCTGGATGCGGCGGTGCCACCCGAGGGCCCGTCCGCGCCGGATCGGATGCGCCTGGTCCTGATGGGATTCCTGCTCGCGCTCGCGGCCATGGCGGCCGTGGTCGTGGTGACGGAACAGTTCGACACGTCGTTCCACACCGTGGATGAAGTGCGCGAGTTTACTGCGGTGCCGGTGATCGCGACCATCCCGCAGATCGGAACGGGGCCGCGCCGCGGCTGGCTTCGCGCGACCTTGAGCACCGCGTCTGCGGTGGCGGCCGTGGTTGCAGTCGCGACGCTCTCCGCCTATTTCGCCCACGGCAACGACACGCTGGTCAGGCTGCTCAACCGCGTCGGTTAAGGGGTTAATTGTGAATAGCACCTCCACTCACTCATTGGATAAGCGGCTGGTGAGCTTTACCAGCCCAGGCTCCTTCGCGGCCGAACAGTACCAGGGACTGCGCCTGACCATCGAACGCCTGATCAAGACGCAGGGCGCGCAGGTCCTGGCGGTCACCAGTCCCGCTGCCGGCGAGGGCAAGACACTGACGGCGGTCAACCTCGCGGGCGCGCTGGCGCGCGAATCGGAGGCTCGCGTGCTGCTGATCGACGCGGATCTCCGGAGGCCGGCCGTCGCCACAACGCTCGGCCTGCCGGCATCGCCCGGACTCACCGATGTCCTCGCCAGCGAGGATCTCGATCTCTCCGCGGCCGTCCAGCGGGTGCAGCCGTATCAGCTCTCGGTCCTTCCGGCTGGTACCGCCGGATCCGCCATTCATCGACTCCTGCGGTCGCCGCGCTTTGAGCCACTGCTGGAGCGCGCGCGGCAGGAGTACGACGTCGTCATCGTTGACACGCCGCCGCTGCTGCCGGTGTTCGATTCGGCCGTGCTCGCGCGCATCGTCGACCAGATGCTCGTCGTCGTGGCGGCCAACCAGACACCACGGAAGCTGCTCGGCGAAGCGCTCAATCTTGTCGATCCGTCGAAGGTCATGGGCATCGTCTTCAATCGGGACGATCGGCCGCTGTTTGGTTATTACGACGCGTATTACCGCGAGTACTTCCCGGACACGTCAGGCGTGGTGAGCCAGGCCTAACGCGTCCGTGGACGTGGGGACCCAGGAATGCAATCCAGGCTTCTGATCCTTGGCGCGGGGCCGATCGCCGAGCGGCTGATCGAAGAGATCGAGTCGCTCGAGTCGGCCCACTACACGGTGCTCGGCGTCGTCGACAGCCAGAAGCCCGACGACCGGGCCGCGCTGGCTGACCGATGGCTCGGCACCTGCGAAGAGCTCGGCGAGATCGTCGCCCGTGTCCGTCCCACGAGGATCGTGGTCGCCATCGAGAACAGGCGCGATCGGTTGCCGCTGCAGTCGCTGCTCGAGTCGCGCGTCAGCGGCATCGACGTGGAAGACGCCATCGAACTTTATGAGCGGATCACCGGAAAGATGGCGATCGAAGCGCTGCGGCCAAGCACGCTGATCCTGTCGAAGGGATTCCGCAATCACGGCGCGGCCGAAGTGACCGCCCGTCTCGTGAGTATCACCGTCGCGATCATCGGCCTCATCGCCATGATTCCGCTCCTCGCGCTCATCGCGCTGCTGGTCAAGCTGGACTCACGCGGGCCCGTCCTCTTTGTTCAGCCGCGCGCCGGCCGGCACGGCCATCCATTCGGCCTGTTGAAGTTCCGGACGATGCATCCGACGGATCACGCGCGGTCGGAATGGGTGATGGACAACATGCACCGGATCACCCGGGTCGGTCGCTATCTCCGCCGCTTCCGGCTCGACGAGCTGCCCCAGCTGGTGAACGTCGTCCGAGGCGAAATGAATCTGATCGGTCCGCGGCCGCATCCCGTCTCGAACCACACGACCTTCATGGAACACATCGCCTACTACGGCCTGCGATCGACAGTCCGCCCCGGTGTGACCGGATGGGCGCAGGTGCGCTACGGCTACGCCAACAATCTCGAAGAAGAGACAGAGAAGATGCGGTACGACCTGTACTACATCAAGAACCGATCGCTCTGGCTCGACTTCCGGATCACGCTGGCGACGGTCGGCATCGTGCTGTTTGGTCAGAATGCCGCGCAGGTGCGGAATCCGGCGCCGATGGGTCGCGATCTGTCCTGGCCCCCAGCCCAGCACGTGCGGGCGAAAGAGATCGTCTACGTGCCGGTCCTCGCCGATCGGGCTACGCCACGTCAGACCGCGGGGCCGCAGTGACCACCACGACTTCGATGCACCCGGCGACTGCCTGGTGGCGGCCACAGGCGATCCACGCGACCACTCGCGTGGCGCCCGGCGTCGGCCGGAAGGAATCGCCGTCGAGCACCGCCAGCGTCATCGCCTTCCGGGCGCTGGTGACGTTCACCGTCATCCTGCTCCTGTCACCACAGGCGTGGTTTCCGGCGCTCGGACAGCTTCGTATCGCGTTCGTCGCCGCAGTCCTGGCGATCGGGGCGCATCTGCTGGACCGCATGGTGCACGGCCGCGGAGCGGCCCCGCCGATCAACGTAGAAATCGGCATCGCGCTCCTCCTCGTCGCGTGGGCGGTGATCACCGTCCCGGTGTCCTATTGGGTCGGCGGCAGCGTGGAAGTCCTGACCAGTACGTATCTGAAGGCGGTGGCGTTCTTCTGGCTCGTCGGCACGTTGGCGACATCGGAGCGCCGGCTGCGGACGATTGCGTGGACGCTGGTGTGCTGCGCGGTACCGCTGGCGATTGTCGGCATCAAGAACTATCTGGCTGGTGACGTGCTCTCGACGGGCGTCCCGGGGCTGACCCGCATTTACGGCTACATGGGCGGGTCGGGTCTCGCCGCGAATCCCAACGATCTCGCGTTGATGCTCAACCTGATCATCCCGATCGCGGCGGCGATGATGATCGCGACCCGCAAGCTCATGCTCCGCGGGCTGGCCGCGGCCGTCATGCTGCTCAGCGTCGGCGGTGTGATTGTGACGTTCTCGCGCGCAGGGTTCCTGACCCTCTCGGCGACGGGCATCATGCTGCTCGCGGTCCTGATTCGGCGCCATTCCGCCGGCGCTGCCGGTTTCCTGGTCGTCGTCGCGCTCGTCGCGCCGCTGTTCGTGCCCGATTCGTATTTCAAGCGACTCAGCACCATCACCGATATGCAGGCTGACCAGACCGGGTCGGCGCAGGGGCGCTGGCAGGACGTGGTGATGGCCACCGGCATCGTGCTGCACAACCCGATCGTCGGCGCGGGAATCGGCAACGACATGCTGGCGCTGAACAAGTACCGCGGCAAGGCAACGTTCCGGTCGGTCCATAACGCCTACCTGCAGTACGCCGTCGACCTCGGCCTGCCCGGCATGCTGCTGTTTGCCTGGCTGCACATCACCTGCTTCCGCATTGCCCGCCGCGTCGAGCAGCGCTCGAAGTGGGACGACGCGCTCCGGCCGCTGGGCCCGCTCGCCGCGGGCATCCAGGTCTCGCTCGCCGCGTTCTTCGTCGCGGCGATGTTTCACCCGATCGCGTACCAGTTTTATTTCTTCACCATTGCGGGACTGGCGGTAGCCCTGCACAACACGGCTCGGTCGATGGCCGCAGCCGACGCGCCGATGCCGGCCCTCGCCCGCCGCGCCGCAGTCGCGGCTGCCTCGTGACTCGCACCCGCATCCTGAAGGTGGTGCCGACGTTGATGTGCGGCGGTACGGAAAACCAGTTCATGACGCTCGGCCGCCTGCTCGACCGCTCGCGGTTCGACCTGACGTTTGCCTGCCTGCGCCGATGGGGCCCCTTCGTCGAGGAGCTCGGGCAGCTTGGTATCCCGTTGCGCGAATACCGGGTGGCGACGTTCCGCAGCGTTCACGCCCTGGCGCAGCAGGCGCGGCTGGCGCGCCAGATCGCGCGAGCACGCATCGACATCGTTCACGCCTACAACTTTTACGGAAATGTCTTCGCGATCCCGCCCGCACGCCTCGTGGCACCGGTGGTCATCGCATCCATTCGCGACCGCTCGCCGTACCTGACACCGATGCAGAAGCGCGTGCAGCGGTACGCGTGTCAGTTTGCGGATCGCATCCTCGTCAACGCAGACGCGGTACGCGACTGGCTGGTGCAGGACGAAGGCTACGACCCTGCCAACATCGTCGTCATCCGCAACGGCGTCGAGACGTCCCGGTTCCACGGTCCGCCCGCCGGCGAACGGATCCGTCATGAGCTCGGGCTACCGCGGGACTGCCGTCTCGTGATCCTCGTGTCGCGGCTGGCGCGTCTGAAGGGCGTCGAACATTTCCTGGAAGCGGCGGCCATGCAAGCGCGGCAGCGCCTCGCGATCAAGCGCGCGCAGCTTCCTGCCACCCGGCGCG
>Ga0207701_10004147_pt1 | contig 14764 bp, 13 predicted proteins | sample KBSSwiSSwithPhiX_FD_184294 | JGI IMG/M metagenome (GOLD analysis project Ga0207701, IMG submission 184294) | Switchgrass rhizosphere bulk soil microbial communities from Kellogg Biological Station, Michigan, USA, with PhiX - S5 (SPAdes) (version 2) | ecosystem: Environmental > Terrestrial >... | reverse complement strand
AAGTGATTGATTCTAAACGGAGAGATGCTGGAGCGGTCGATCAGGCATTGGAAATGGAATCCGGCGACGCTCACCAAGTGCTACGGAAACATTCCTTCAACGCTGTCGATTCAAGCACTTCCCGCCTTAGAATGCCCCTCCGCGTGACGCCTACATACGTCGGTATTACTCCATAGTCTCGACCTCACCTTACACAGTTTCTACACAGTTTCGTCGTCTCTTTGGCGCGTTCCGAACGGCACATTCCTCCAGGCGATCCTCAATGCGCTGGAGTACCACGCTGCAGAGGCTTTCCGGATTTCCGCACAGCTAAATGCGACGGTCAGGTGCGCTCATGACGGACGACGTTGAACACCTCGTCCTCTGATGGAGGCTGAAAATAGACCGTTAAAGCGTCGAACTCGGCATCTGTAGTCCAGGGGGTGCCTGGCGGCAGGTGCTTACTTCGATCCTTGAGCTGACGCTTGCACAAGTCATCCGAGGCGTCGATGAGATGCAACTCATGTCCGACATGCGCGCACTCGAATATTTCGCGGAACCACGCACGCTGCGCTTTTGTATTGCCGGGAAAGTCGAGGACGACTGAAATGCCCTTTGATAGCAGGGCGCAGATGTGCGGCGTGAGGGCATTCCTTAACCGCACAGAGCGGTCGACGAAGCCGCTTATGTCGGTGATCTCGCCGGGAAAGAGACTCTCCAGGAGCTCGTCCTGCACAAGAAGGATGGCGTCGCGGCGCTCGGCGAGATCTCGCGCGAGCGACGACTTCCCGGCCGCCATCTTGCCACAGATGAAAATCAGCTTCGCTGGTGTGTTCATGGTGATCACCTGTCGCGACCACAGTCCGGCCGCGACCCACCGAACGTGGAGCGCAGCCCATCGGGAAGCGCTACGCACTCGGATTGAGCGATCACGGACCTTCGACCAGAGTCGCCGCGACACGCGAATTCAGCGCAGTCGGTCACACGGCAGCACCCAGTGCCAGCTGCGTGAGGCGTTCGGTGAATCGGGGATCGCCTCGCAGGCTGTCCCACTGCGGCGCGACCGCAAGATAGACGAGCGCAGGGTCATGCAGCGCGATCGCCTGGTCGAGACAGTTGAATGCTTCGTTGAACCTGCCGGCGTCGCCATAGACAACAGCGCGCCGGCTCGCCAGCTTCAGCATCGGGTCGAACTCGAGCCTTGGATCTTCCACAGCATCGGCGAGGTACTGCGCCAACCCACAACGACCCGCGCTCGCATACACTTCGCGCATCTCCGCACAAATCTGATTCACGTGCTTCAGGGCTTCGGCCGGCACAGCAAAGAGCGTGGCGCGCCTGAGATTCTCTTCAAGAAAACTCTCGACGTCCCCACGTTTCCAGTGAACACCCCTTAATAAGCGAACCGCGAGCATGTGTTTCGGGTCGACATCCAGGGTACGCTGCGTCCAGACGAGCGTGTCGTCGTACTTCCGTTGGTGCCAGTACGACATGGCAATCTGCAGCAGGACCCACGGCGACTGTGGATTGCGTGCGAGCGCCTGCTGCTTGAACTGCAGACCCTCGTCGAGCTTTCCGAGCGCTTCCATCAACGAGCCGTACTGCACCAACCCTTCGGTGTGAGCGGGGTCGAGCGTCAGCGCGCGCCGGAGGCTTCGCTCGGCGGCCCGCCAATCCCATTCGCTCAGGAACAGAACCGTTCCGAGCGCCACTTGCGCATCGACAGACGCGTTGTCCATCGCCAGAGCACGAAGCGCCGATACCTTCGCCTCCGCAAACGCCTCGAGGTGAGGCACTGTGCGCAATTCTGCCTGGGCGCAACGGGCGCGGGCCAGACCCGCATGAGCGGGCGCATATGTCGAATCACTCTCGATGGCCGCGCGAAACGCCGTGACGGAGTCCGACAATTCAAAGTACGACGCAGACAGCAGGTGTGATCGTCCACGGCCGACCCACTGGTACAGCTCCACCGGACGCGCCCTCGGCCGCAACGCACGCGAGTCATCGCCTTCAGGGTCGGTGCGTTGGGCCGGTGCAATCGCGGCATCGCCGAGGGTCGGCCCGCTTCCGACATCTGCTTGCGCCGCCAGACGAGGGGCGATTTCGGCGATGTCGGAAGAGTCGATCGAAACGGGCCCAATCAACCGATAGCCGCGTTTGGGAATCGTTTCGAGTAGTCGTGGCTCGTGGGCAGCGTCGCCAAGTGCCTGGCGAAGCTCGGTGACTGTCCGAGTGAGCGCCGACTCGCTGACTGCTTCGGACTTCCACACGTCAGTGAGCAACTGGTCTTTGGAGACGACCTCGCCGGCATTAGCGGCGAGGTAGGTCAGCAGGTCCATCACCTTTGGACGTACCTGTCGCGTCTGGCCATCCTTCGACAACCGACACTGTGCGGGCTGCACGAACCAGTCGCCCAAGCGAAAAGCGCGCAGACGTCCCTCCGGCACAAGGTGCATTGTCACCGAAAATGGCGGTCAGTCGCTCACCTCCGCCGCTGTAGGACACAACTCACAGACCTTCAGGAAGAATTCAGTCCGGATCTCAAGACTCTCCCGAGGCGCAGAGGCATCTTGGCCGCGTGCGCGCGGGACCATGCCATCCAATGACCAAGGCGGCTGCCGTCGCTGCGGCCGCCGTCGCTGCCGCAGCCTCTCTGTCGCTGACACTGACAGCCAGCGCGCAGAGTCCCCGACCCCCGCAAGTGTGGACAGGGCCGGTGCCCAGTAGCCGCAAAGAGCCGACGACGAGCAGTCCCAAACGGACGCGCGCCCCGAACTGGCCTCGCATCTACATACGAGACCCGTACGTCCGCGACGCTGTCGTCCGTGCACTCCAGGGTGCATCGGAGTGGTTGCAGGCGCCAAAATGCCAGGCGCTCCTGACGGAGTTCTCCGACCGCCGAGGGCTGGCGCTGATAGAGCGCCTGGCGGAGCTGAACATGAGTCTCGCTGAATACCTGAGCGCCCTCATTGTCGAGGACGGCGAGACGCAGGCGCAATGCGGCGAGCAGGGCGTGTTGGCGTTTACCGTCGTGGGAAGCCGCGTGATTCTCGTGTGCGGTCGCACGTTTGCCATCGCGGCGCACCGGGACCCACCGGAAGCGCAGGCAACCATCGTCCACGAGCTGCTCCACTCGCTTGGGCTTGGCGAAAATCCTCCATCGCCACGCGAGATCACACATCGTGTCAAAAAGTCCTGCTGGTAGATCGGAGTCGGGTGAGCAGAGGTCGCGCCGAGCAAACCGTCGCCTTTGGCCGACTTCAGACCTTCGCGGGCCGTGTGTGCTCCTGCATCAGGGCGGCCTGGGATCGGTGCCACCGCCAATCGCAACGCCGGCACCATCTCCAAAATGTCTCCACGACGGGGGGAGAATCGGGCGGATTCGGGTGGACGGCAGTGAACGAAACGGAGCGACGCAACCGCCTGTGACTCAAGCGCTAGCACCAGAAGTCGCGCGTCATCACCAGCTTAGAAGAACGCCTGGCTCCGAGTTCGAATCCCTGCCTCCCAGCCACATCTCCTTGTAGAAGAAGTATTTACGGCCCGTTACTGTCCGTCGAGAATCCCCGCTTCTCGACCTCCAACCCGTTGTCGGAGTTCATGTTCCGCTCGCAGCCCTCCGCCGTCTCCAACATTTCTCCACGGTCCGATTCACCAGCCCCGGTTTCCAGCCATTTTGACCGCTTGTTCGAACTCCGAGACACACGAGAGGGCTCGGTGGCGAGAGGGTTGGGGGGTTGAGGCAGTTGATGCTGAACGAGAACCTCGATGCCCGTGGCGCGGCAGCGAGTGTGGGGTATGAAAGCACTTCGCAATTCAGCCGCGAGTACCGCCGCCTGTTCGGCGCACCGCCTCACCGCGATGTCACGCATGCGGGTCGCTCCTGGCCCGTCCCGCCGGCCCAACCTTAGCCAAGCCGACCGTTCGTGGACCGAGTTCGAGCCGCGGATCGACTCGTCCGCCGCTAGTGTCGCGCTGAACGGCGCGGCTGGGGACAAAGAATGGGCGCTCCGCCCAGACTGAAGACTGAGCTGGACACCCGGCCCGGCCGCCACGCGGTCGTAGTACCACTTCCAGGTGTTCGCGCTGGATCGAACGCTGCCGGCCGCTTCGATCGACACGTTTACGACGCTGCTCGAGTCGGCGAAAGGTCACGTCCTCGCGTCCGGAGAGCTGGTGGGCCTGGGTTCTGCCGATGCGAAATGAGCGGGGCCCAGCGATCGGCCGAGGAAGCGTGCCTTAAGTAGGGTCCCACCTCGGCCGGATGTAGTATTTGGAGCACTGGGGATCGATCGACCTCGGATCCCGCGCGGCCAAGGGAACCCATGACGACCAGAGTCGCCAGCACTCACGCGCTGTTGATCTCCGCCGAGCGTGCCGCCGGTTTCGTCAGATCCGGCATGTGGCTCGACTACGGCACATCACTATGCCAACCCGACGTCTTCGACAAGGCGCTTGGGGCCCGCATCAAGGAAGTCACCAACGTCAAGATCCGCCATTGTTTGACGATGCGACCGCGAGCCGTGCTGGATGCCGATCCCGAGGGCCATCATGTCCATTTCTTCAGCCTGCATTTCTCCGGCTACGACCGGAGAAAGCACGATGACGGACGCTGCAACTACATCCCGGTGAATCTCGGTGAAATCCCGGACTACTATCGGCGCTTCATTGACCCTGTCGACATCGTCATCCTCAAGACGTGTCCGATCGATCAAAGCGGCTATTTCAATCTGAGTGCGGCGAATCTCTGGCACCGCGCGATCATCGAGCGCGCCAGGATGGTCATCGTCGAGACGACGCGCGGGCTGCCCTATGTCTATGGCGAACAGACGGGCGTGCACGTCAGCGAGGTCGACTACGTGATTGAGGGCGATGACGCCCCGGCGCCCGAACTGCCGAATCCGCCACCGTGCGCGATCGACATCGCGGTGGGGCGGCGGATCGCGGCTGAAATCGACGATGGCGACTGCCTGCAGATTGGCATCGGCGGCATGCCCAATGCCGTCTGTGCGCTCCTTCTCGAAAGCGGAGTGCGCGATCTTGGCGTGCATACGGAAATGATGACCGACGGCCTGTCCGACCTGTACAAGGCCGGGCGCATCACGGGCGTTCGCAAGACGCTCAACCCCGGCAAGGCGGTCTACACCTTCGCGCTCGGCTTGCGCGATCTCTACGCGACCCTGGACCGCAACCGCGACATGCACTGCTGTCCGGTCGAATACACGAATACGCCCGACGTCATCATGCAGAACGACCGCATGATCTCGATCAACAACACGACGCAAATCGACTTACAGGGACAGGCGGCCTCCGAATCCGATGGTCACCGCCACCTCAGCGGCACCGGTGGGCAATTGCAGTTCGTGCGCGGCGCCTATGCCGCGAAACACGGCAAATCGTTCATCTGCCTGTCCTCGACCTACGACAAGCGCGGCGCACGCCGCAGCCGGATCGTGCTGAACCTGACCCAAGGCAACGTCGTGACCACACCCCGCTCTGATGTCATGTTCATAGTCACCGAGTACGGGATGGTCAATTTGAAGGGGAAGTCCGTCGCCGAACGCGCCAAGGCGCTGATCGGTATCGCGCATCCGGACTTCCGCGAGGGACTCGAATGCCAGGCGTACGAGCACCGTTTGATTCCGCGCGGCTTTTCGTTCTGACGGCGTCGCCGATATCGGAGGGGCTGAGCGGCGCCGGCCGGTCGCGTCGTCCACCGCGATGGGTTGACAGAACCGCGGATTGAAAATCGCGGTTCGCGAGTCGTACTCCGATCGGGGATCCACACGGACAGGGGCAGGCACATGATATCGAATGCCACCACCGAGACAGAGGCTCTGTTGCTGACCGAGACCACGGAGGGGATCGCCACGCTGACCCTCAACCGCCCTGGTCAGTTCAACGCACTCTCGAGTGCGCTCATCGACGAACTGCAGTCGACCTTCGACCGCCTTGCCGCGGACCCGACTGTCCGCGTCGTCGTGCTTGCGGCAAATGGCCGGGGATTTTGCGCGGGGCACGATCTCAAGGAGATTCGCGCTCTGGGCAAAGTACAAAACGTCGAGTCGCTCTTCGCGCGCTGCAGCCGGATGATGATGACGATCACGAAGCTGCCACAGCCGGTCATCGCGAGGGTGCACGGCATCGCGACGGCGGCCGGTTGTCAGCTCGTCGCCACCTGCGACCTCGCGGTGGCATCGACGGCGGCGGCCTTCGCCACGCCGGGTGTGAACATCGGAGCGTTCTGCTCTACGCCCGGCGTCGCGCTCGGCCGGGCGGTCGCACGGAAACACGCCATGGAGATGCTGTTCACAGGCGAGACGATCGGCGCGTTGCGTGCCTACGAGATCGGACTTGTCAATCGTGTCGTGTCGCCCGAGGCGCTGGATGCGGAGGTCGACACACTTTCCAGACGCATCGCGTCGAAGTCGTCGGCCGCGATCGCGTCCGGCAAGCAGGTCTTCTACCGTCAGCTCGAGAGGTCGCTCGGCGACGCGTACGACATGTCCGGCCGCGCCATTGCCTGCGACTTTTTCAGTGAGGACGGCAAGGAAGGTGTGGACGCATTCCTCGGCAAGCGCGCACCGCTGTGGAAGAATCGCGCTTAGATTAGAATCCGAGCAGAAAGGCCGGCGAGTCTGCCAATAGACCAGTTTCGCGGAATGTGTGAAAGCTGGACGGCTCAGCGGCCGGCCGCCAACGCCGCCTTGACCCGTGCGGCGGTGAACGGCACCCGGCGCAGGCGCACGCCGGTCGCGTCGAAGACCGCGTTCCCCAACGCCCCCGCGACCGGCACGGTCGCGGCTTCGCCCGCGCCCCACAAGGCCTCTTCCCGCCGCTCGATCAGGATCACCTCGACCGCGGGTGCTTCGGAGAATTTCAGAATCGGATACGTCGACCAGTCCACGCTCGTGACGCGTGACTCGTCGAACTGCACTTCCTCATGCAGTGCCCGGCTGAGCGTCTGGACGATCCCGCCCTCGATCTGATTCCGCAGTGCGTCGGGGTTGACGACGAGGCCGCAGTCGTGGGCGCAAACCACGCGCCGCACCGCGATCGCGCCGCTCTCGGGGTCGACCGCCACCTCGATGAACGTCGCGACGTAGTTCTCCGCCTGCTTGTAGCGCGTGTAAGCGACGCCGCGTCCCACCAGCGCGCCCTTCACAGGGCCGGCGGTGCTGGGTGAGGGCCGCCGCTGCCAGCCGAACGCCGCCGCGGCGCGCGTCAGCACTTCCAACGCGCGAGGATCGGTCAGGCGCGCCGTGCGGAACTCGAGGGCGTCGGCACGGAGCGTCGCGGCGATCTCGTCGGTGAAGCTCTCAACCGCAAACACGTTTGCCGGCTTGCCGGGAGCGCGTAGATTGGACGGGTTGAGCGGGGTATCGCGCATCCAGTGCGTGAGCACCCGGACGTGGTCGACGAGATAGGGCGGATCGCCGTTCTCGAAGACGGCGGCGGCGTCGCGCCCGCTGTCCTGGGGGATGCCTGCCGACTCGGCGGCGAGGAGGATCCGCGCGCCGCGGCGGTTGGCGGGAATCCACATCTGCGTGTCCCACGCCACCATCCGACCGGCGGCATCGAAGCCCGCCCGCAGGTCGAGGAGCTGCTGCGGGCCCTTCGGATCCCATCCATGCTCGTCCTGACGAGACCATTGGACACGCACCGGCTTGCCGATCGTCTTCGACAAGAGCACAGCGTCGGCCGCCGCGTGGTCGGCGCCGTTCGTGCCATACGATCCCGACCCCTCGACGAACACGACCCGCACCTTCCCGGGCACGAGCCCGAAGACGCGCGACAATGTGGCGCGCATGCCGTAGGTGGCCTGTGACGACGTCCAGATCGTGGCAGCGTCGCCGCGCACGTCGGCGACGGCACACGACGGCGCAATCGACGCGTGACTCTGACATGGCCAGAAGTACGTTGCCGCCATCGTCGTCTGCGCCGACGCCAGCGCCGCCTCGAGCGGGGCGCCGGACTGATCGCCGTCGCTGATTGGTCCCGATGGTCCACGGTTCACAAGTACCTGGTCGCGGTCGACGACGCCCTCGCGCAGATAGCGCTCCAGGTTGTCGTGCCCAGGCAGCCCGCGCCACGTGGTCCATTTCGTCTCGAGTTCGCGCGATGCCCTCACCGCTGCCCACTCGTCGTCCGACACGACCGCGAGGAAGCTCTCGACTCGAACCACGCGAACGCCGGGAAGCAGCGCGACGGACGCCTCGTCGACCGAGACGAGCGTTGCGCCGACAGCCGGTGGCCGGATCACGCGGCCGTGCAGCATGCCGGGCACGCTCAAGTCCTGGATGTACTGATAGCGGCCCGTGCACTTGGCATTGACCTCGGGCCGCGCCGGGGACTGTCCAACCTTCACGTAGTGCGACGGATGGACGAGCGGAGCCTTCGCGTCGACTGGCACGGCGAGGCGCCGGCCGCCCACCAGGGCGCCGATGGGTACGCCGCGACCGCCGGCAGCCGGGCGCACTTGGCCCGCGACGATCGTCAGGTCGGCGACCGGCCGCTTCAACCGCGTCGCCGCGAGACCGAGGAGCGCTTGGCGGGCGGTTGCCGCGGCTTGACGAACGGCGGTACCTCCGCGTGTCAGGCCGGTACTGCCACCCGTGCCGCCGGTATTCGGACATCGCGCCGTGTCTCCGTCGACGACGGTGATCCGGGCAGTGTCCACGCCGAGCTCTTCGGCGGCCATCTGCGCTATCGCGATGCGCATGCCAGTCCCGACGTCCACCTTGCTTGTGTAGACCGTGACCGAGCCGTCGGGGTGGATCGAGAGAAAGCTATCGACCTCTTTCGGATCGAGCGGCCGCCCGTCGTTGCCGGTGGCGGCGGCCGGCACCGCCTGCCCGGCGAATGCCGGCACTCCGCCTACCGTGAAGCCGACAACCAGGCCGCCCGCCGTCTTGATCCAGGCGCGCCGATTCATGGAATCACTCAATGCCCGCGGCCCGCATGACCGCCTTCAGAATTCGCGTATGTGCGCCACAGCGGCAGAGGTTTCCCGCCAGTGCCTCTTTCGCCTGGTCCAGTGTCGGGTTCGGGGTTCGCATGAGCAGAGCTGCCGTGGCCATTACGCAGCCGCTCGTGCAGTAGCCGCACTGCGCCGCCTGCTCGGCGATGAACGCGGCCTGAACGCGATCGGGCTTTTCCGGCGTGCCGAGGCCCTCGATTGTCGTGACACGCCGCCCGGCGACGCTGCTCGTCGGCACCACACACGACCGCACCGCGTGGTCGTCGAGGAGCACCGTACACGTGCCGCACTGTCCCAGCTGGCAGCCAATCTTGGTGCCGGTGAGCCCGAGCGAACTGCGAAGCGCATATAGAAGCGGCTGGTTTGGGTCCCAGCTCTGCAAGCTCGCGGCTCGACCGTTGACACGGCAGGAATAGGTCGGCATCGCCTCACGCATCTTACGCGACCTCGTGGAACATGGCTCACCGAGAAGCCCACTGGCGCGACGTTCCAGCCACGGCGATCTCTATGGCGGGCTCCCTCAGGAGGCAGTTCCACCGCCGTCTGGCCGTGTTCTTCGGGCTACCCGTAGTTAACCGAGCGCCGCCCTGCAACTGTTCGATCGCCCCGCGCGACCGCTCGGTAAAAACTGTGACGTCGGTGACCGTGGATACAGGGACTTCCCCAGGGCCAGGGAGCAGAGAACATCGTCGCCCCTAATCAAAAACGCGAGGCGCACCGCTCTGGTGCCTGAGGGTACGTGGCCGGGTGTTCGTAAGTCTGGCCGCGTGCTGTTTCCACCCCACCTAAGCCAGGCCCAGACACGCGCGACGGCACTTCGCCGCGCCGTTGGCAGCCGGTGTTGCACTGCGCCGTCAGGCAGTTCTCGTTGAACGATGACGGCTGCGACGGATGTGGTGTAGAGGTGTCGTACCAAGAATCGATCCGACTGGGGAGACACTCGGAAGAACGTGACCAGCCGGTCGATATTCTGGGCGGAGTACATCGCCAAGCCGAGCCCGTGGCGCCGATGAAAATCTGCAAGCACGGCCACGTCGCTGGGTGGCTTGCGCAGCAGTTCCCCCAAAGATCACGGCCTTCCCGCCGTGCCTTGGAGATCTGCAGAATAAACAGGCGCCACCATCCGCCTCGATCAAGCGCGCATAGGTGTCGAATCCACATAAGACAAGACAACGTAGAGGTCGATTTCGGCATTCGCCGCAGCTTTCGCGAGGGTGCTGCTGAAACGCTCTTGAGCCGGGCTAATTGTGGGGGTCACGCCCGGTCGGCTCCACCAGCCGGACGTGACTTCGCCGAGTTTCCGACCTAGGCGATTGGCGACGCGATCCACCAGGTGATGCCATTCGTGTCGACGACGCCGGCAACCCGGTGACCGTACGGCTTGTTCTCGGGCGCCGATTGTGACGTCGCCCCAGCGCCGACCGCCCGCGCATACGTCGGATCGACGTCCGGTACCCAGACATAGAGCGCCGCCGTCAGTGGCTTCCAATCGCTTCCGGCCTGTCCGACCATGACGAGCGAATCGCCGACCGTCAGCTCGGCATGCATTACTTTCCCTTCGGCGTTGCGATCGCACGACGTCTCGGTCGCGCCGAACGCCGTCTTGAGGAAGCGCATCTCGGCGTCCGCATCGGGGACGCAGAGATAAGGGGTCAAGGTGCGGTAAGTGTTGAGTGTGTCAGGCATGGGGAGCATTCTGCCCGGCGCCAGTCGTCCGGGGATTGTAAGAATGTGACGTGATTCTGGAAGGTCGTCCGGTGGGCCTCGTACGCGGTCGGAGCCAGGCCGCTGAACTCCCGGAACTCGTGGATTAAGTGGGCCTGATCGAAATACCCGCAGTCGAGGGCCAGCGCGGCCCAGTCGATCGGGGTCTGGCCTGCATTGTGCGCCCGGGCTACCACGCCTTGAAACCGGAGGAGCCGGCAATAGCGCTTCGGCGTGACACCGACGTCGGCCTTGAACCGTTCGATGAAGCGTTTGGGGCTGAGGGCAATCTCGTCGGTCACCTCCCGAACCCGGGCCACCGAGGGCTGCGCGCGAAACGTGGACAGCGCGTACTGCACGGCGGGGTGCGCGGTCTTCTCACGCCGTACCTGCTGGAGGGCCGCCTCGAGCCTGCCGAGCGCCGCGTCGGGACTCGCCGCGCTCAATAACTGATCGCGGACGCGGTGAACGGATGACCGTCCCCAGAGGAACTCGAGTGGCATATCCGCCTCGCTCAACTCGTGCGCGGGCGGAGCCGCGAATGGCACGATCCCCCCGGCACGAAACACGACCCCGGCGACGTACGCCTGTTCGTCGGTGTCGATGACCTGGAAGCGTGTGCTGATGCCCGTCAGGACGGATCCCGGCGAGCGCTCGCAGTGCAGTTCGTGGCTTCCGCGGGCAGTCCGAAATTGAGCGCCGGCATCCCGATAGACACGCGTTTCGTCTTCCGCAAGGTTCAGGATCAGCTGCGAGCCGCCGGACGGCAGGACTCGTTCGAGCGCGCGGGGCCGCGGCTCACTCCGGCAGAGCCAGAGGTACTCGATCCACTTGTCGAGCGGTGGGGCCGGCCTCCGCTGAGTGAACAGCATTACGGCTTCATGGTGGCATCGCAGGCGCGGGCATTCAAACCGAAATGGATCGGGGCTGGGGGCAATCCCCGGCCGCCCGACGGGGCGTGGGCGCCGAGCCCACTCGGCCAACGTCTCAGACGGTCGCCGTCACTTGCACGCCGCCGGCACCGTCTCCAGAATGTCTCCATGACACGGGTTGAATCAGGAGGACTCGGGTTGACGGCAGCAAACGAAACGGAGCGCCGCAAGCGCTTGTGATTCAAGCGCTTAGCACCAGAAGTCGCGCGCCATCACCACGTTAGAAACAGGCCTTGCTCCGAGTTCGAATCCCTGCCTCCCAGCCACTTATCTCGTTCTAGGACCTCAACTTGCTGACCGCCGCCGTCTCCTCCGGCAATCGCTGGGCGTTGCCGCTGATACGACGGCCGGCTCGAGTCCGCGTGCGATCGTCAGCGTCCAGCGTGTCAATTCGTCAGGGCTGAATGGCGCCGGTGTTCGGTACCTTCCTGTCGCTAGGACATCTCGCCGGTATCAACCTGCTCAAGACCGGGACTGCCTAGTTGTCGCGGCGCCGAGACGTAATCGTGTGTTGTTGGCCTCCGATGTCCGTGCGTCAGAAGCTGTAAGCGACGTAGGCCATACCATAGGTGAAGTTCTTCGTCCGTCCCGTGTACTGCTGCACTGCTTTCCCTGGATCCGCGAACGCCCCGACGAGACTGAGGGTGAAATTGCCGTTCAGTTTCCAGTCGGTGTACGCGTCGATTTCGAAGGCGACGTCACTGGCCGTCACCTCCGGACCGAAGGCTTGCGGCTTGTCCGCACGGAAATCGAAGAACAGAAGCCCGCCGCTCACCTTGTCGTTCGGCGTGACCTGCGCCCGTAACAATTGTGACCGCAGGTTCGAGTTCGACAGAAAGTACTCACCCGCGATCTCCCCCTGCCACCAATAGCCCCAGTCGTAAAAGCCGAGCAGCAGCGGATCCCATCCCTCGTTGGCGCTCGTGGCCGGATTGTCGCCCTCGAACAAGGCGTAGCGATACGTGAACGTCGGCTTCCAGACGGCGTTGCTGAACTGGTACGCGCCCTGGAGTGTCCAGGCGTTCGAACTCAACGCATCGCCGTTCCGTTCCGCCGCGTACTCGACCTCGAAGGAAAGGTCGGGCGCGGCGGCGAACGGCGCCGTGTACGCGCGGACGTTGAACACGTCGAGGGCGTCGCGGCCGGGTCTGTCCTCCGGGTGCGCGTTGAAGTGGAGATACGTCGCGCCGAGTATCGTGCTGTCGTCCTTCCCGGTGGCGAACTCGTAGTTGAGTCCAGACAAACGCGTGCCGGAGTCGTTCTCTTCGAGCTCGTCCTTGTCGAGATAGAACGCTTCCACCTTGTGATGCCCCGGCTGGAATCGCGCGACGCCGGCAAACTGGAACGCCTGCCGGGCGTTGGTCCAGTAGCCGCCGCGGCTGCCGCCCTCCGAGGCGCCGTCGAAAAGGAGGAACCCGTGACCGAGCCGGTAGCGCTCGCGTCCGACGCTCACGTCAATCGCGTTCTCGCCGATCGACAGTGCCTGGCCGGACCGCCATCCGACATATAGATCCTCGGGTCCGAACGAGGAGACGTCCTCCCCGAAAGCCGTCGGCACCGAGCCGTAGGTCCGCTCGCCGACGACGCTGATCTTGCCGTAGAACTCGCTCGAGGAGGACTGCGCGAATACCGCGGACAAGGCCGGTCTGACGTAGCCTTCGAACCACTGATCGCTCAGGTTCTCGTTGGTGCCCGGATCCTTCGGATTGAGGAACAGCGAGTTCGCGAAGCCGAACGTGCCCCATCCGGCGTCCAGGTTGAAGGTCCACTTCGCCGACGCGGGGAGACCGGTTGTCCGCTCCGGTTGTTTCTCCGCTGACGTGTCCGGCGGCGCGGCGGGTGGCTCCTGCGCCGCGGCTCGCCCCGGCCCGATCGCGACCGCACAGAGTATGAGAAGCGGCAAGACAGACCGATTCGGGGTGCATTTCATGGCTGCGATTCTTTCGACCTTGCGGACCGATCGGCGTGCGGGCGGGCGGCAGAAGCGAGCCAAGCCGCCGGCGGCCGGCAACCCACGGATACGGACGCGATCGTGCTGTGTGCGCCCTGCGCCGGGGCTCGCCTGCTGGTGACGTTCACCCTTCCGATGCGGTACCCGTCCGTCAGTTCGTCGATTCGTCGTCGTGTGGAGGGTTCGCGACCGGGTCCAACTGCTTCGCGATGAGTTCGGTCTGTTCCGCGATGATCGTGTTTTCGCGATCGACTGCATCGCCAAACGCCGCGTAGTCGCCGGACTTGAGGGCGTTCATACCCTGCCGGTGCGCGATGTCGAATTCGTCCTTGAGTTGCCGCAAGCGGTCGTCTTGCATGGCGTCAGACTACCCGATCTCGCGCTCAGTCGCGCCGTGCTCTCCATCCTTGTCCGAGCGCAGCTTTGCCTTTCACCGGCCGTGGCGAACCGGACGGCTGCGGGCGGTGAACGCCAGGCCCCTCCGTTGCGTGGTTCGAGCGCAACGGAAGATCACGCTCACGCTTGCTCACCGACCGGAGAAGGACCATACTCGCGGTCCCCACAGCATGGCGGCCCGGAATGACGGTCGAGAAGGTACATGCCAGAATCGCGGTCGCTTAGGAACGCCAGGGTGAATGATCCGGCGTCGGACGTGACCACGGTCCTTTTAAGCACGCCAATGCAGGCACTCCAAGGAGAATCGGCCATGCCACCGCAGCCAAGCGACGTCCGCCTCAACCCGTCCGACGAAACCATTCGCCTCGGCCCCCTGGCCGTGCGCTTCCTGCTCACGGGAGACGACTCGACCGGCAGCGTCGCGGCGTTCGAGCTCACGGTCCCTGCCGCGCAGCGCCTTCAAGCGCCTGCGCACAGCCACGACCATTACGAAGAGACGATCTACGGAATCGCTGGGGTGTTGACCTGGACTGTCGACGGGACACCCCTCGAGGTCAGGCCAGGACAGGCGATCTGCATTCGTCGCGGCGCGGTTCACCGCTTCGACAACAGCGGCAGCGAGGACGCCAAGGTGCTCTGCGTGATCACACCGGCCGCGCTCGGTCCGCAGTATTTTCGCGAGGCCGCCGAGATGATGACCGCGAGCGCCGGTAGACCGCCAGATCGCGTGAAGATGCTGGAGATCATGCGCCGCCACGGCCTCACGCCGGCCCCGCCGCCGCCGCAGGCGTAGTGCTGGTTGGCGCGACATAACAGGTATCG
>Ga0207701_10004145_pt1 | contig 14768 bp, 7 predicted proteins | sample KBSSwiSSwithPhiX_FD_184294 | JGI IMG/M metagenome (GOLD analysis project Ga0207701, IMG submission 184294) | Switchgrass rhizosphere bulk soil microbial communities from Kellogg Biological Station, Michigan, USA, with PhiX - S5 (SPAdes) (version 2) | ecosystem: Environmental > Terrestrial > Soil... | reverse complement strand
GTGTTAGGTATTACAACCAGTGTGCAATGCGTGGCAGGCATCACTGATTTTATTTGTCAGAAAATTAGAAAAGAGTTGTTACCACTTTATCCCAATGTAGATGAAGTAGTAGTATTCAATCATAGTTACGGTTGTGGTATTGCCATTGATGCGCCGGGTGCTATAGTTCCTATTCGCACTATTCAACATATTGCCCAGAATCCCAACTTCGGCGGAGAGATCATGATCATTGGTTTGGGCTGTGAAAAATTGCGACCCGAAAGATTGTTGCCCAATGGACAACTCCCTTCTGAAAGTTCAATTCTTTATTTGCAGGATGAATCCTTTGAAGGCTTTGGTGATATGGTAAAAGGTATTATGCGGATGGCAGAAAAACATTTACAAAAACTCAATCAGCGGAAGCGTACTACTTGTCCCGCATCTGATCTGGTAGTGGGTATGCAATGCGGTGGAAGCGATGCTTTTTCTGGTTTAACAGGCAATCCTGCATCTGGTTATGCTGCTGATTTAATTGTAAGAGCCGGTGGTACTGTATTTTTTTCAGAAGTTACAGAAGTCCGCGATGCTATTCATTTACTCATACCAAGAGCTATTGATGTAACTGTTGCCGATGCATTGAAAAAAGAAATGGCCTGGTATGATAATTATTTACAAAAAGGAAGTGCAGACCGCAGTGCTAATACTACACCCGGCAATAAAGGTGGTGGTTTAAGTAATATTGTAGAGAAATCATTAGGCTCGGTTGTTAAATCTGGTACCAGCCCGATCGTTGATGTCATTTCACCGGGTGAAAAGATCCGTAAAAAGGGATTGAATTTTGTTGCCACTCCCTCCAGCGATTTTGTTTGCGGCACATTGCAGTTAGCTGCCGGAATGAATATACATGTTTTTATTACCGGCAGAGGCACACCGTATGGATTAAATATGGTGCCTGTAATAAAAGTAAGTTCAAACTCAAAACTAAGTAACCGCTGGCATGACTTAATTGATTTTGATGCAGGCCCTATTGCCTTCGGAAAAAAAACGATCGAGGAAATGGGTTGGGAGTTATTTCATCTTATACTTGAAATAGCAAGTGGCACTAAAAAAGTATCGACGGATAAATTGGGTATATATAATGATCTCGTTTTGTTTAACCCGGGGCCACTCACTTAATTTTAAAATAAATGAAATTTTCTGTCAATAAAAAAGGGCCGAAAATTAAAGAGTTTCATATAACACCCATTGCAGTCGTTGATCCACCATTGCTCAATGCTGCGGGGCTTCATGCTCCTTATGCACTCCGGACCGTTGTAGAATTAGTAACTGAAGATAATATCAGTGGCATCAGCGAAATTCCTGGAAATATTTCTATTGATAAGGCTTTGGATAAAAGTAAGTCTTTGGTCATTGGCCAGGATCCTTTTCAGTTAAATCAGATAAAAGATATTCTCATTACTCATTTTGGTATTGATAAAACTTCTGAAAGAGGTGATGCTCCCTGGGACCAGCGTGTATTGGTACATATTTTCAGTGCTATTGAAGTAGCTTGTTTGGATATTATTGGTAAAATCATCAACCGGCCAGTTGTTGATTTGTTGGGTGGTCGTCGCCGGGATAATGTTCCCTTTGCGGCATATCTTTTTTATAAATATGAAGGAGCAGGAGGTGAATTAGGTTTCGAAACAAACCCCGATGCTAAAGGTTGGGATGCTGCCCGGCAAGCAAGTGCATTGAACCCAACAGAAATAGTAACACAGGCGAAAGCTATGTGTAATGAATTTGGATTTAAGTCTATAAAATTGAAAGGTGGCGTTTTCGAACCACGCCAGGAAGTTGATGCAGTATTGGCACTTCGTGAATCATTTGGAGAAAATGTACCCATTCGTATTGACCCTAATGCTCTTTGGAAAGTTGAAACGGCTATTGAATATGGCAAAGAAATGGAAGGAGTGATAGAATACCTGGAGGATCCTGTACGTGGCCAGGAAAATATGGCACTGGTACGAAAAGCATTGAAGACACCTTTGGCAACTAATATGTGTACTACTTCTTTTGAAGATATTCCAAGAAGTATTCAATTAGCTTCGGAAGATATTATTCTCAGTGATCATCATTTTTGGGGAGGCTTGCAGGCATCCATGACCTTAGCTGGTTTATGTCAAACCTTCGGCCGGGATCTATCTATGCATTCCAATTCTCATTTAGGAATCTCATTGGCAGCAATGGTACATTTGGGTGCAGCAATTCCGAATTTTAAATATGCGCTGGATACTCATTATCCATGGCAATCAGATGAGATCATTATTGGCGGACGGTTTAAATTTGAAGATGGACAAGTGGCAGTGCCAAAGGGTGCAGGTTTGGGTGTTGAATTGGATAGAGAAGCATTAGCAAAACTTCATCAAAACTACTTGGCTTGTGGTTTAACTAAACGCAATGACGAAATAGAAATGCAAAAAGTACAACCCGGTTGGACTTTTAAGGCAACGAGATGGTAATTTCATTTCTGAATTAAAAATATTTTTCATCAGTAAATAGACATTCTTCTGGATTTATGGAATTAAAACAAATAAAATCATCGCTTGAAGACGGTCTTCTTTCATTTCCAATTACAGACTTTAATGAAAAAGGAGAATTTAACCCCGGTACTTATACCGACCGCATAGAATGGTTTGTTGGTCATAATGTGTCTTCTGTTTTTGTTGCTGGAGGAACAGGTGAATTTTTTTCGCTATCTGCAAATGAATACAAACAAATAATAACGATCGCTGCAAAAACAGTTGCAGGACGAGTACCTGTTATTTCAAGTGTGGGCAGAAGTATTCCGGAAGCAATTGCTTTTGCAAAAATGGCTGAACAAGCAGGCATTGATGCGTTGTTACTTTTTCCACCTTATCTCACCGAGTGCCCGCAGGATGGTGTGTATGAATATGCCAAAATAATTATTCAAACTACTTCGCTGCCTGTTATTTATTATAACAGGGGCAATGGAGTTTTATCAACAGACTACATAAAAAAATTAGCAGATGCCTGTCCTAACTTAATTGGATTGAAAGATGGCACAGGCAATATGCAGGATCTGAACGATACTATTAAAACTATTGGCAAACGGCTTTCTTATATTGGTGGAGTACCTACTGCTGAGATCATTGCTGAGGCATATTTATCTATTGGAGTGAACACCTATTCTTCGGCTGCATTTAATTTTGTGCCTGAATTAGCCAACCAGTTTTATAAAAGCCTTCGTGCAGGCGATGCAGCAACTGTAGCCCGAATTACTCAACAGTTTTATATTCCATTTGTAAGATTACGCGGCAAAAAAAACGGTTATGCAGTAAGTTTAATAAAGGCGGGTGCAAAAATAATAGACAAATCTGCCGGCGATGTTCGGCCTCCATTAACGATGCCAACAGAAGCGGAAGTAAAAGAATTGGAAAGAATAATTTTGCAAAGTAAATTATCCTGATTAGCTAATACTCATCATTCATATTTCATTGGTGTAAGAGTTACCGGGCCGAGCAATCCTGATGGTTTGGGTTGCCATTTTGCCGCAGTAAACAAACCGTCTGGGCCCCGATTTTCAGGTAGCCTTGCTGACATATTTATATTATAGAATTTCTTCCACTGAACACCTCGTTTATCCAGGTCGATTATCCGGTTTGCCATACCATTGGTAACGATCACCTGTAAAAAATTATCAGCCTTTAAATCAGATGACAGTATCGTAACTGAATATGACGGGCCAATTACCGTTGCGACCTTTTTTCCATTCAGCAAAATTGTTGCAGACTCTTTCACATCACCTAAATTCAATGACCACAGATCTGCTTTTACTGTCGGAATTTTGAAATGCGTACTATAATCTGCGGTACCAGAAAATTCTTTTACTCCTGCTATATCAAGTTTTGTCCATGACCCTAATTCATTCACCTGGATTGATGCAGGCAATGAAGGCCCGCCGGATAAAAACTTCAGATCCCATTTATCACCAATTATAATTGCATCACCACTTATTTCTGTATAAGGGAATTGCTTACCAGTAATATTTGTCGTACTTGTTTGTACAATACAGGATTCACCGGGTTTAAGCTGTAAAAAAATATCAAGTGTATAATTATCACCTTGCCTTGTTTTAGCCACTCCACTTCTTTCCATCATTGGGTCGAATAAAACAGCATGCTTCAATTTTGTATTCAACAAAACCCAATCATTAAAAGCTTCTTTCCCATCATTAGTAATAAAATAATATTCGCCTCCATTAATTTTTCTTCGGATGCATTTAAGATCATGATCGGCCAGATACATTTCATGTCTTACATCTGCATTTGCTAAAAGATATTTTATCTCTTTGCCCTCCCAAAACATACCCTTGCCACTTGTTGAATTACTAATACCAGCAGCATTTGTTATTATAAATGGCATTTGCCTTATTAATGCATCAAATTGCTTTTGCTTATTTTCAATATCACTTAATCCAGGAACCATTGAAGGAATACCATCCTGAAAAATTATTGTAGCTCCCTGGTTGGCAAGCGAAACTAATTTCTGAAAAGTAGTTAAAGGCAAATATTTTACGCCGCTTAAAACGATCGTTTCATAATCACCACCCGGTGCTTTTATTTTCCCATTTGAAAACTTTAGAAGCTGAATTTGTTTATCACTAATAAGATCCCAGCTATAGCCTAACTCAAACATCTTTTCCGCTGCCGCTTTAAATGGAGTTTCATCAAAACCTTCCATTCCATCATAATGTTGTAACATGCCGCCACGTGATGGCTGATTGTTCCTGTCAGCAAATGGAAAATACAGCAACACATCGTTATCAGGTTTACCTGCCTGTAAGAAACTCTGGCATCTTGCTGCGTAAGCATTCAATGCATTGAAATCTTTCCAGAAAGGATTAGCAGGAGTAAAATGAACCGCTGCATAAAATAACCAGCCCGGCCATGGTTCGTTTTGTGGCGAGTAATTTGTTCCATGATAAAAAATGTGATTCACTCCTCCGAGAAAATATTTATCAAGTATAAGTTTTACATCACCAAGCGATGAAATAAAATGTTCATTGAGCCATGTTGCGGATTCAGATGATGCCAATGGTTTGCCCATAACATGTGCTGACGAAGTTGCAAACTTAAAACGTGTAAGATTGGTACCTTCCGTTTCAGGAATATCGATCGTAGCATACAGATCAAGGATATTTGCCGGTGAACCATGACTTTGATTGCGGATCAGCTTTCCTTTTGCTTTTGCCCACGCATGCCATGGTTGTGTAAACTTTGCAAGCAAAAGATCAGAGATCGTTTCGCGATAATCATATAATACTCTTGTGTGCTTGTCAGAACCTTGCCTACCGGCAGGCAGGTTATCGGTAGCAAATAATGCAGGCAATTCATTTTTCAGATCATAGCCTCTTCTTTTTTTAAACTCTTCAAAGAAATTTGGCGTCCAGTTGCTTTGTCCTCTTGCATCATCTACTTCATAACTATCATTAAAAAAGCTACGAAGGCCTGAAATATTTTTGCCAGCAAATGCTTTATCAAATTTTGATAAATAATTTTTCAATGCAAGGTCACTAAAATGATCGATCGCTCTGCCCTCGCCACCCGGCGCTGCTCTTTCCACCATTTTACCATGCAAACCTTCGAATAATGCTATTAGCTTCCATTTACCAGCCGGAGCATTCCAATTCAACTTTCCGTTGACAACTTTAGTCGTTATATCAAATGCTTTTCCATTTTCATCATAGGCCATTAGTAATTGTAATGGCAGCATTACATCAAACCTCACCTGGTCCAAAGCCATTTCCTGTAAATTCTTATTTGCTGATATTGGAGAAAGCACTTGTTCAACTTTCAAAGGCTTTCCATTCGCAGTTCTTACGAAACTTTCCTGGCGGTATTGAACGGTATCTTTCAACATCTCTCCGCCATTCAATGAATATATCTTATATGCAATATATTTGCTCGCATCTTTATCTTCCACCCATGGTCCGCCAAAAGGCCAGCCGGTTCCTGTCGCCATATCAATTCCCAAATTCAATCGCTTTGCTTCTGACAAAGTATATTCAAACATCTCCATCCATTTCGGCGATAAGAAATCAATGAACTTATCTTCCGCACCTTTCACACCATAGATCGGTGTTACTTCCAAGCCACCTAACCCCGCTTGTTGGTATTGTTGCATCGCCGCAGTTAAATTTTTTTTATCAACCGCACTACCCTGCCACCACCAACGAGTCCATGGTTTAGTTTGCTGCGTTATCGCCGGCCATTTTATTTGCGCAAATGAATTTTGAAGAAAGCAGCTTACTGCGATCACCAAAACAATTTTTATTCTCATTTGTCCAGTCAGGATTTTTTTATTTCAACCGCATACACGTTTGCTTCGCCTTCAAAATTCGCTCTAAAGATGATCCATTTTCCATCAGGACTAAAATGAACATTTGGTTCAAGTTTATATTGATGGTGTTTCATATTTACTAATTTCTCCGTATCAAATTTATTACCGTTGGGCGTAAACAAATTTATCCATTGGCCATTCGGTGCTTTCGCTACTGCGCCCGGATGTCCACCGTCACCTGCAAACAAAGTTTCGTCAGCATTTGAATTATAATGCACACTCCAGTCATTTCGCTCCACGCTATATTTTTTTTCTTTGCCTGTTGCTACATCATAACCACCAACAAAAAAAGTTTCCCCTTTGGGTTGTTGCAGATCAAACCAGATCGTTTTTCCACTTTTACCAAACCATTCATGTCCCCAAATTTCATTTTCAATGGTTCGGTGATGAACCTGTGTGATCTTCTTTGTATTCACATCGATCGTCCATACCCTGTTCACTTTATGCCAGGGACCCTCATGACAAAACATCAGTAACGATGGATTAACAGAAGAGAATTGCACATGATTAAGCCATGCACTATCAGTAAAAATTTTATTCAGCTTCCCGGTTTGTACATCAATGGTAAATAAAGTTTTTGGCAAATGAGCGTCGTAGATCAAATTGAAGAAATCACTTTTGTTTGGATTGTTTTTTAATATCTCTTTTTCAGCATCAGTAGCTCTTGAACCTGCAAGTAAGGTGCCATTTACGTTTACGGCTGAAATTGAGGATTCAAAATCTTTTGGAAAAACAAATACCAGTTTTTCTTTTCCTGTTCTTTTATTTAGGGAAAAAACACTGTCCTGGATTTGATAAAAAAAGGTTTGTGTCTTTTCACACACTACTTCTCCATTCATTGGAGAATTTCTGAAAGTAAGTTGTTTTGTATTTCGTGTTGCCAGGTCAATGCTATAGACCTGCTTGTTGTTTACGTTATCATTTTTCGTTTCTTCCTTCTTCATATCGGTAACTTCAGCCGGATTCTGTTTGCTGCTGTTATAAAATATCATCTCGTTACCAATAAAAGGATTATTATGAAAATAAAAACTCAGGCTGTTGCCTTCGAGCCCCGAAGATAATTTTACTATTTTATGATGAGTGTCTTTATCGATCCACTCTGCAGGCATTTTCTGGCCACCAGTTTCCATTAAAGGCTGAGCAAAAACCGGAAGAGCGAAGCAAATAAAAATTAATGAGGACAATACTAGTTTGGTAATATTAATCAGGGCCTTCATATCGAGCAATCTTTAGCTTATAAAGTACGGACATTCAGAACTTGTTTGTATCCTGTACAGTCCTGAAATAAATTTTTAGTTAACACTCACCGGTATCTTTAAAACAGAAACAGAAAATGCCGGCAGAATATGATCGAACTTATTTGTATTTATTAAAAGTTTTTTCTCCTCGGGCTTTAATTTTTCAAGCTCAGCAACTTTATTATAACTATAAATATCATTGGCCGCAAGCGTTTGCAAAATGCTTTCCGTTTTTGAGATCTTGCATCCTTTCAGTTCCATTTCAACTTGTTGAGATGTTGATGCGCTATTCACGATCTTGATGATCAATTCTCCCTTTTGTTTATCAATAACAGCACTGCAGTAAAGACTATCCTTACCCGCCACTGGCTTGTCATTCTCCGTTATAGCTATCACATGCGTTCCCTTGTTTGTAGAAAACAATTTTTGAACATAATAACTAGGAGTAGCCATCGAATTCAAATTATCAAACCAGATAAGGTCCGGTCTCCATTGCCATGCATCTACATGTGCAAATAAGGGAGCGTAAGAACACATTTGCACCACATCCGCATTTCGTTCGAGACCAGTCATAAAAGCAGCTTCAGCTAAAGCAGCCTCCCAATTATTCCGGCCCTCTGCATCAGGATTTTCTTTTGAATGGGCCGCATATTCACCGGCAAAAACTTTTGGACCGGTTCTTTCATAATTATCATACCTGCTTGCATTACTAAAAAACCATTTTGGTGGTTTGTAATAATGTTCATCGATCAGGGCGGGTTTTAATTCTTTTAATTCTTTCCATGCATAATTGAAATATTCTCCCTCGGCAAAGGGCCCGGCGCCTGATACAATTTTTATAGAAGGATATTTTGAAAGAATTGCTTTTTCAAAAACTTTATATCGCTCTATATATTGTGGTTCCCATTGTTCATTACCAACCCCGATAAATTTCAAATTGAATGGAGAAGGATGCCCCATGTTATTTCTGATCTTTCCCCATTTTGAAGTTATCGGACCATTTGCAAATTCGATCAGGTCGAGTGCATCGTCAATATACGATTGTAATTCATCCATGGCAACAACTTCACCACTATTGAACTGGCAAGCCATACCACAGTTCAATATCGGTAACGGTTCAGCACCTAGATCTTCACTTAACAAAAAGTATTCGTAAAAACCTATACCAAAACTTTGATAATAGTCAGGAGCAGCTTTTCGGGGAAATTCAACATTCCAACGATTCATGATCAGTTTCCGATCGGCTACATTGCCAATAGTTTTTTTCCATTGATAGCGATTCGTCAATTCTCTTCCTTCCACTATGCATCCACCGGGAAAACGAACAAACCCAGGTTTTAGATCAGCGACCTTTTGTACCAGGTCATGTCTTAATCCTCCCTGTCTATTCTTCCACGTGTCATGAGGAAATAGTGAGATCATATCTATATCTATCACACCTTTTCCTTCAAATATTAAATTAAGCCGGCCTCTTTGTGCGGTATCATTCGTAGTGATCGTAGTCGAATAATTTTTCCACCCGGTAGCTATCGGGTCCTTATTAAAATTTTCAATTGATCCATTACCTATAACCTTTCCTGCATAATTAAGTAATTGAATTTTTATTTTAATATTATTTGCACTTTCTGCTCTGGCCATGATGGAGAAATCATATTGTTTCTCTTTATGAAAACCCATTCCCCTGAAGCCTTCGTTTATTAATGAAAAATTGCCTTCAGCATTATTGATAGTTACCCTGGCAAATCTTGAATTACTGGAGTTATCCGATTTGTTTATAATGAGTATGCTTCCTTTTTGATAATTTACTCTTTCCTCATTCCATCCCATCATTGCAATTGGAAATTCAAAAGAACGGTTCTTCACCAGTTCAGCATATAAGCCACCATCTGCTCCAAAGTTTATGTCCTCGAAAAAAACACCCCACATAGTTGGCGCTATTGCTGTAATTGGTTTATCTGCAACAATTGTAAGCTTTCTTTGTGAGAATAGTTGCAAACAAATGTTACCTATGACTAAGCAAATAATTATTTTCTTCATTTTTTCTCAGCTAGATAATTATGTCTATTAACCAAGGTGGTTTTTATCTTACACTGTAAACTAAAGCAAAAATGGCGGTCTTAGAATTTGACTCGCCATTTTTTATTATGCCTGCTTGTGAAAAGACAAATTAATAATTGGATTTTTTATACATAACTCTATAATGAACCGTTTGTGATTTTCTTAATTCTTTCATATTGCCAATTACTGGTATAAACCCGGAGCCGCATCCAATTGTGATTGCGGCACTGGATAAATAATATCTTTTGCTGTTACTTGGTTCATCTTGTGTATTGCTGCATCTTCAACAGCTATCCATGCATTCATGATGGTTAATAGATTGCCGCTTCTTTGCAAATCGAACCACCGTGAACCCTCTCCCGCAAATTCTCTTCTGCGTTCATCAAACAGTTGCGGTAATGTTACATTTGATACTGTCGGAAGGCCGGCTCTTACCCTAACTTGATTAACAATTGCATCAACATCCCCTTGTGTTCCTGTTGCGCCATGTAAAATGCATTCTGCTTTAAGCATTAATATATCAGTATATCTTACAGCAATAAAATTAATCCCCCAGTCAAATCGATTTTTTGTGGAGGGAAGGTTGAGAGTATCAAAATATTTTCTAAAGAAGGGGAATGCAACGCTTCCGTATTGAGTGGTATGTATAGTTGGTGAAAGTCGTTTATCGCCTCCAACATAACTATTTACCAGGTCTTTTGATACAGAGGGTGCGCCAAGAGCTCCAGCTGAGTTTGAATTGGCATTTAGCGAAGCATAAGAACTGAAATAGTCTTGAGGTACCAGAACCCACGGATAAGTAGCCCCCAGACCCGAACCTGTCTGTGTGATATACATTACATCAAATATGGCTTCCCTGTTACCTCCTGTTGCGTACGAAGGATTTTGATTACTGTATGAAAAAATACCAGTGGTTGGTACAGGGAAAGCGTAGGGAGTAGCATTAAAAACAAAAACTCCGCTGTTTATAATATCCTGTAGAAAAGGCAAGGCCAGGCTCCATTCGTTTAATCCCATACCCGCTCCTTCAATCCCGTAATTAGGTCCTGACCGGGTCATATAAACATTTGCAAGTATTGCCTCAGCTGCATATTTGGTCGCTCTGCCTACATCAACAGCTCCATATGTTGGATATGTGCCGCCATACCCGGCAGGTAGATTAGTGATTGCAAATTGAAGATCGGAAATAATTAATGCATATACCTCCGCTACGGAACTGCGTCCAATTTTGTTTGCTTCGAGAGCTGATACGGGATGATCTATGAGTGGAACTTTTCCATAATATTTAACCAGGTCGAAATAGAAGAATGCACGCAGGAATTTTGCTTCTGCAGTTAGCCTTGTTGCCAACACTGGATTGGCGATATTACTGCCATTTTTGCTAATTTGATCAAGAACAGTATTGGCTCTGAATATTCCATTAAAGTTTGCCCTCCATGCTTCTTCAACATAAGTATTTGAAGCTATGTTAGGTGCAAAATTATTAATAGGATCATGGTCACGGCCAACATCATTATTGGTAGGGTATATATTATCAGACCTTATTTCAGAAAGAAAAAGTGATCTGTCAGGATAGCCCCTCAGGGAATTGTAAGTTGCATTAATCGCTTGTATAAAATCACTGGGTTGCTGATAGAACGTTGCAGTTGTTGCTGATGAAATTGGTGACTGATCTAATTTCTTAGAACATGATGAAATAAAAATAAAAGCTCCAAAAATTAAAATAAAATATGTCTTTCTCATTTTTAATAAATTAGGGTGATTAAAATGTAATGTTTAATCCAACTATGAATGATTTTGACAATGGCATAGCTCCATAATCTCCTGCTTCGGGGTATGCACTATTGGTGCTTATACTGGTATTGGTTGCCTCAGGATTCAAACCATTGGTATATTTATCATGACCAAAAAAGTTTTCCAAAGTCAGGTACAACCGTGCATCCTGTACAACATTCTTTTTAAAAAGTCTTTTCAAATCATAACCCAGGGTTATATTCCGGACACGTATATAATCCGATGGATACAACCAATCCGTATAGGCTGTAATAGGACTATTCATAGTTGAATAAGCTTTACTGAACCGGCCTGCACCCTGGTTAGTTTCCGAATACCAGCGATCAACATAAGATGCAGGATGATTATCCGATCTTCCCTGCCCTACACGAGATATAGATCGTCCGAACTGTGAATATATCGAGCCCCCCCACTGACCCTGGATCAAAATATTCAAATCAAATCCTTCATAACGAAATGTATTGGTGATGCCATAATAATAATCGGGGTTAGGATGCCCAACAATTTGCTTATCGGACTCAGTTATTTTTCCATCGTGATCGAAGTCCTCGATCTTAAAATCACCGGGTTGTTCTATATTATACATAGGTACATGGTCGGCAATATCTTTTGCAGTTAAAAATCCCAGCACTTTCAGAACATATATACTGTTTATCGGCGCTCCAACACGAAGAATTGCATCGGATACAGTAAAACTGTTGGGTATAATGATCTGGGTTTGACCTGGCGCCAACGCTTCTACCTTATTCGTGTTATGAGTTATATTAAAGTCAGTGGTCCATTTAAACTTACCGACCAAATTACGTGTGGTTAACTCCAATTCCTGTCCTATATTTCTTACAGAACCTACATTAGTGAGATAAGATGTAAATCCGGTTGCGGACGGAACCTGGACATTTAATAAAAGATCCGTATTTAATTTATTATAATAATCGAAGGAACCTGTGATACGGTTTTTTAAAAACCCAAAGTCAAGTCCGAAATCGTAAGTCTGTGATTTTTCCCATTTCAAATCAGGGTTAGCTAATACATTTGGTGTCTGGCCAATTACTGCTGCCCCAGGTGACGGAGATCCTAAAACATAGCCTGCAGAGCCGATCGTTGCAATGCTTGCATAATCATTTGGCAGATTATCATTCCCATTTACCCCGTATGATGCCCTTAACTTAAGGTCACTAATTAAAGATATGCCGCTCATAAAATTCTCTTCAGTAACTATCCATTTCAAAGAAACTGATGGAAATGTTCCAAATTGATTATTGACACCAAACCTGGAAGAACCGTCTCTGCGGATGCTACCTGAGAAAAAATATTTGTCCCGGAAACCATATTGGAGACGTGCAAAATAAGAGATCAATACACTTTGAGTTGAAGTAGTACTACCCGTAACAGCTACAGCATCATTTAATGTTTGTATCGATGCACTTTTGTACCCCCCACTTGAGCTTATTGAGCTTTGGTCCAAACGATCAGAGTTATATGCAAGACCTGCCAGTACATTTATACTGTGATCATTTTTAAATACAGTATTATACGTAAGTGTATTTTCATTTACAAAAGTTTGTCTTCTGTAGCTTCTATAAGTACCAGAAGTATTGGCAGTTAAGGAAGCAGTCCCATTAAAGATCCTTGGGTTGGTGGTGGCGGTGACAACTCCACTTGCACTCATAGTCTCCAGAGCCCTTCCGACTGTGGTATAAGGAACATACGTAGTTGAAATATTGTCGGTATTATCAAAATTGACTGAGGTTCTAAAACTTAGTCCCTTAATGATCTGGTATTCTCCAAATACAGTACCTAAAGTACGATATCTTTTATTTGTGCCTTTATTATATGTCAATTTTCCATAAGGAGAATTACTACTGCTGCTCCAAAAATATTCGAAATTTTTTCCGGTATTAGGATAGATGCCCGCCGTGTCTTCCTGAACCGGCGCCAAACTTAAAGCCTGGTGAAAAATTGCATCCTTTCCTTCCACGCCAGGATCATTGGAAATGGAATAGGTTGGGGCAATGTTTATACCAAATTTTAATTTTTTAGAAGCATTTATTTCGACATTTGCCCTCGCAGAAAATGTTTTATAGTCTGTACTTATAACAAACCCCTGCTGGAATCCATAGTTTCCTGACATAAAATATTTTACTACATCGTTACCACCACTCGCTGAAATCTCATAATTCTGGATTCCTCCTTTTCTTTCTATTTCGTCCTGCCAGTCAATATATGTTAAACCCGGATGCCCCGGCTGTGTCCATCGGGGATCAGGGATGTAATTTGCGTTATTACCTCCTGCTCTGGACAACCGGGTAGCCATGTCATCGTTAGCAGTTGCACCTACAGATTTGAATGTCGTAACATAAGTAGCATTAATTACTTCAGTAGCCTGGTCGATCCATTGTTGAGGATTCATCATCTCCAGCTTTTTAGCTGTCTCGTTATAACCTCCATATATATTAAAACTAATTTTCGCTTTACCGGATCGTCCATGTTTTGTCGTAATTATAACTACGCCATTTGAAGCTCTTGATCCATAAATGGCCGCTGCAGCAGCATCTTTCAATACTTCAATTCTTTCAATATCGTTTGGATTAATATTATCCAATGGATTGCCTGTTGAAAAAGAGCCATTAGATACGTTGGTTGAATTAACGGTTAAAGGGAAGCCATCAATAACATATAAAGGCTCATTACCACCGCTGATAGATCCGGAACCTCGTACCTGGATACTAAATCCTTTTCCGGGAGTCCCGGTAGTTTGTTTAACTCTGACCCCCGCTAACTGACCAACCAATGCCTGATCAACTCTCAAAATAGGTCGCTCTTGAAGATTACTTGCATTAAATGAAGAAACAGCTCCAGTCACATTCTTTCTTTTCTGAGTACCATAACCGATAACTACTACATCCTGAAGTGAAGTAGAATTGCTTGTCGTTGATATCGCAATTTCTTGCCTGTTATTAACGCCTACTTCCAATTCGACAATACCAATAGAAGTAACTACTAGTACAGCGTTACCAGACGGGATGTTCAGAACAAATGATCCATCTGAGTTAGTAGCCGTGGCTATTGAAGTTCCCTTTACCGTAACAGTGGCACCCGATACTGGCTTACCGGTTTCATCAATTACTTTTCCTGATACTCTAAAATTGTTTTGAGAAAATGAGAATAAAGAAATGGAGAAGAATAATAATAGCAAAATTGTAGCTCTTGCTAAAGCAGTTTTTCTTTTCATACAGCAGCATTTTAGTTTTAAATGAATCACAAGTTAAAACTGTGATATTCGCTATTCATCCTGAC
>Ga0207701_10004142_pt1 | contig 14772 bp, 15 predicted proteins | sample KBSSwiSSwithPhiX_FD_184294 | JGI IMG/M metagenome (GOLD analysis project Ga0207701, IMG submission 184294) | Switchgrass rhizosphere bulk soil microbial communities from Kellogg Biological Station, Michigan, USA, with PhiX - S5 (SPAdes) (version 2) | ecosystem: Environmental > Terrestrial >... | reverse complement strand
TCTTCGTGTGCGTGTTCCACTTCATGGCGCGTCTCCTACGACCCGCTCTTGCCGTCGGCGGGCGCCTTCGGATCGATCACGAGGATCGTGCGGTTTCCGTCGCGCAGGTATTCCTGCGCCGTCTTCTGCATGAGGGCCGGCGTGACCTTCCGGAACTCCTCTTCGATGCGGTTGATCCGGCTCGGGTCATCGTCGAAGAGGGCGAAGGAGGCGAGCAGGTCCGCCTTGCCGAACCCGCCGAACTGCTCCATCTTGTCGTAGAGCTGCGAGCGCACTTTCACGAGCGCGCGGTCGAGAGTCGCCTGGTCGACCGGAGTCGTCTTCACTTTCTCGATCTCCACGTCGAAGACCTTGAGGATCTGGTCGGACGTCTTGTCCTTGTCGTAGAAGAGCGAGACGTCCCAGAGCGTCGGCCCGTTGATGTTGTACATGTCGCCGAGGCCGGAGTTGATGCCGCCGGTGACCTCGCCCGTGAGACCGTTCTGCTGGACGAGAGACTGGTAGAGCCGGCTGTCCTTGCCCTGGACGAGCACCTGATCAAGCAGGCCCATCGCGTAGTACTCGGGGGTGTTGCGGGGGGGAGCGTGGTACGCGATCGCGATGGCCGGCCGCGTGGCGAGCTTGTCTTCCTTGGTCGCGCGCTTCTCCTTCTCCTGCCGCGGTTCCGAGATGTCGGCCTTGGCCGGCAATGCGGCCGAGGGAATCGGCGCGAAGTACTTTTCGACCCACGTCTTCGCCTGCGCCGGATCGAAATCACCGACGATGACGAGAACCGCGTTTCCCGGCGCGTAGAACGTCTTGAAGAAGCTCGAAACGTCCTCGAGCGTCGCGGCGTCGAGGTCCTTCAGGTCGCCGTAGAAGTTGTGGGAGTTGTACCAGTTCGTGTTGGCGTACTGCGGCAGGTCGAGCCACGGAAATCCGCCGTAGGGCTGGTTCAGGACGTTGACCTTGACCTCGTTCTTGACGACCTCCTGCTGGTTCTTCAGGTTGTCGGCGGTGATCGCGAGGCCCTTCATCCGGTCGGCCTCGGCCCACAGCGCGGTTTCGAGGGTGTGCGCCGGGACGACCTCGAAGTAGTTCGTGAAGTCGAAGCGCGTCGAGCCGTTGAGCACTCCGCCGTTCGACTGCACGAGCTTGATGAACTCCATCTTTCCGAGGTTCTCCGAGCCCTGGAACATCATGTGCTCGAAGAGATGGGCGAAGCCGGTGCGGTCCTTCGGCTCGATGCGGAAGCCGATGTTGAAGTAGACCGCGACGACCGCGACGGGCGCCGTGGTGTCCCGCGAGAGGACCACCTTCAGGCCGTTCGGGAGCTTGAAGTACTCGACCGGGATCTGCATCGGGGCGGCCGCCGCGGCGGCTCCCCGGGCGGTCCCGGAGGATGCCAGGAGAGCGAGTGCGCAAAAAACGGCGCCGAGGCCCGTTTGGACCCGCCGGCGCGGGGAGTGGTTCATGTCATCCTCCTCGTTCGGACGGCAGAGCTTACGTTAGAAAGGGGTGAAGGTTCTCCTGGCTGCCCGCATTCCCGATCCGAGCAGTTTTCGGCCGGCCGGCTGGCTTCCGGGCGCCCACCTCCAGACGGTCTGGGGACGCCTGGTCCGCTCCCGCCGCCTCGTGCCCATGCGCCGCGAGGCTCTGACGACTCCCGACGGCGACGAGCTTCTGATCGATCACATCGAGGGGCCCCTCGGCAGCCCCCGCGTCATCGTTCTTCACGGCCTCGAGGGGAGCTCGAACTCGGTGTACGCGCAAGGGCTGCTCTTCGAGATTCGGCGCCGGGGATGGCGAGGCGCGGCGATGAACTTTCGCTCCTGCGCCCGCGACCCGGCGGACCTCGCGCGCATGCTGCCGAATCGCCGGCCGCGCATGTATCACTCGGGGGAGACGGGTGACCTCGATTTCCTCGCCCGCACGCTGACGGAGCGCGAGCCGGGATCACGTCTGTTCGCCATCGGCGTTTCTCTCGGCGGAAACGTCCTGCTCAAGTGGCTCGGCGAACAGGGCGCGAACGCTCCCGTCGACGCGGCCGTCGCGATCTCGACGCCGTATGACCTTGCGGCCAGCGCCGGCCATCTCGATACGACGCTCGGACGCCTCTACACCCAGCGATTCCTCGTGACGCTCAAGCGCAAAGCCGCCGAAGCGACGCGCCGTTTTCCCGAGGCGGCCGGCCGGATCGACCTGCCGCGGACGCTCGCGTCTCGGACCTTCCGCGAATTCGACGATGCGGCGAACGCCCCGCTGCACGGCTTCGCCGGAGCGGACGACTACTACAGGAGGGCGAGCTCGCTCGCGTTTCTCGGCGGCATCGCGACACCGACGCTCTGTCTCTCCGCGGAAGACGACCCCTTTCTTCCGCGCGCGACGCTGGACCGCGCCCGCGCCGCCGCTTCGCCGAGCGTCGAGTTCATGGTCACGAAGCGCGGCGGCCACATCGGGTTCGTCGGCGGCGGGTTGCCGTGGCGGCCGAGCTACTGGGCGGAGACGTTCGCGGTGGACTGGCTCGAAGAAAAGTCCAAAGGTCTAGGGGTCGAAGCGTCTCGGGGTTGATTCGCCCTTTCGACCATTCGACGTTTGAACCGTTCGACTCAAAAAGAAGTGAGCCGGGGAGCGGCGGACCGCTCTCCCGGCTCGGTGGAAGGTTTGCGCGAATAAGTCCTATCGGGAAGGGGGATGAGCCCCGCTCAGTAGGGCTTCTTCGCGCTCTTGATGTCGATCGAGGTGGCCATCATCTTGCCACCCTGGTCGGTGGTCTGGAGGGACACCATCGATCCCGGCTTCAGATCGCCGTTGACCTTCGTGCTCGAATCCCAGAACACAGTGACTTCCTTGCCGCTGGCCTCGTCCTTGACGACGAAGCTCTTCCCCGACTGGTCGACCGACGACACGGTCCCGCGGACCGTCGACGCCTGAGCCTGCTGGGACTGCGACGAGGACTGCCTGGCCTCCGGCTGCTGAGCCGGATCCTGCGGCTTCTCCTGAGCAATCGCCGTGGTCGCCGCGAGGGCGGCCGCGATCGCCGCGGACAAAATGAGTCTCTTCATGAAACCTCCTTTTTTTCTAAGCGCGGTGCCCTCACCAGAAGGGCACCTTTCCCGCTCTAGAAGGGCTGCAAACGACGGGCCATCGCGCAAAAAAAGGACACTGCATAAGTGGGTCATCTCGCCACACTTTGCGCGCCGGCCGCGCGCCTCAGGAAGTCGCGGCCGCGGTCTTGCGCTTGCGGCGCGGAGCGGAAAACTGCTCGGCGGTGACGTCGGTGTGAATCACGGTCCCGCGGCGCACCGTGGCGCCATCCGGAATCTCGGCGTTCTTCCCGATCGTCGTGATGCCGGCGCCGTCGGCGGACTTCTCGCCGCGCGTGGCTTTGCCGATCCGCGCCTTCCGTCCGATGCGCACGGACTTGTCGACGATCGCGCGCTCCACGCGCGCTCCGGCGTCGATCCAGGTGTCGGTCAGGATGATGGACTCGCGGATCCACGCGCCCGGCCCGACGAAGACGCCGGGCGAGAGGATGCTGCGGTCGACGCGCGCCCCGGAGGAAATGACGCAGCCGTCGGTGATCATGCTGTCCCGCACGATGGCGCCGTCATGGATGGCGACCGGCGGCCGCTCTTCCGAGCGCGTGTGGACGATCCACGCCCGGTCGTTCAGGTCGATCGGCGATGGCGTTTTCAGCAGCGCCATCTGTGTCTCCCAGTAGGCCTCGGTCGTTCCGACGTCGACCCAGTAGCCCTGGAACGGGTACGCGAAGACGCGCAGCCCGTTCGCAAGCATGCGCGGGATGATGTCCTTGCCGAAATCATGCGAGGAGTCCCGGCGGCGCGAGTCCTCGGTGAGAACCTGCGAGAGCATCGGCCGGCCGAAGACGTAGATCCCCATGGACGCCAGCGTCCCCGGCGGATCCGAGGGCTTCTCGACGAACTCCGTGACGCGCTGGTTCTCGTCGGTCGCGAGAATCCCCATCCGCGTGGCCTCGTCGCGCGTCACGTTGAGCGTGGCGATGGTGCAGTCCGCCTGCTTGTCGAGGTGGAACGCGATGAGCCACCCGTAGTTCATCTTGTAGATGTGGTCTCCCGAGAGCACGAGCACGATGTCGGGAGACCCGCGCTCGACGAACGACAGGTTCTGCGAGATCGCGTCGGCGGTGCCCTTGTACCAGTCGGTGACCGAGCGGCCCCGGAAAGGCTGATAGATCTGCACGCCACCGCTGAAAGTCCGGTCCAGGTCCCAGGCGCGCCCGGACGCGATGTGCTCGTTGAGGGAGTGGGGCCGGTACTGCGTCAGGATCATCACGTCGGAGATTCCCGAGTTCACGCAGTTCGAGAGCGTGAAGTCGATGATCCGGTACTTGCCGGCGAAGGGGACGGCGGGCTTCGCCCGCTTCTCCGTCAGCACGCCCAGGCGCGAACCTTCGCCGCCGGCCAGGATGACGGCGCGGGCCCTCACGGTCGCTGCCCTACGCGGCTGTGCGCGCCGTTCGCGCGCGCTCGTAGAGGTCGACATACTCCCGCGCTGAACGCGACCAGGAGAAGTCGCGCGCCATGCCGTTGTCCTGGAGCTGACGCCATTTCGCGGGCTGAGCGTACACCTTGAGGCACCGTTCCAGGGCGTCCCACAGGGCCCACGGGTTGAACTCGTCGAACATCACGCCGGTGCCTCCGGGGTCGCCGGCGTCGGTGATGGTGTCCGCGAACCCGCCCGTCCGGCGGGCGACGGGGACGCAGCCGTAACGCATCCCGATCATCTGCGCGAGGCCGCAGGGCTCGTAGCGGGAGGGGAGGAGCAGGGCGTCCGCGCCGCCGTAGATCCGGCGGGCGTAGCGGCCGTCGAAGCGCAGCCGCACGCTGGCCCGGTGGGGGTAGCGCATTTCGAACTGGGCGTACTCGTGCTCGAGAGCGGGGTCGCCGGTGCCGAGCAGGACGAATTGCCCGCCCCGCTCCAGCCAGCGGCGCACGGCGGGGGCGGCGATGTCGAATCCCTTCTCTTTGACGAGGCGCGAGACCACCGCGAGCAGCGGCATCCGCGCATCCGGCTCGAGTCCGGCTTCCTTCTGGATCGCGGTCTTGTTCGCGGCGCGCGCGTCGAGGGTCGCGGCATCGAAGGTCGCGGCGAGCTCGGGATCCTTCGCCGGATCCCAGGACGCGACGTCGATGCCGTTCAGGATCCCCGCGAGATGGTCCGCCCGCCGCCGCAGGATGCCGTCGAGCCCCTGGCCGCCCTCGCGCGTGAGGATCTCGCGCGCATACGTCGGCGAGACGGTCGAGAGGTAGTCCGCCCCGAGGATGCCGAGACCCATCAGGGAATCGCGGAACGGCTCCGGGAGCGCCTGGACTGCGTCGGGCCGCCGGATCTTGTAGTCGCCGAGAGCGCGTCCCGCGCCCTGCGCCGCATAGGGCAGGTTGTGGATCGTGAACACCGAGGCGACGTCGCGGAAGAACGGGTTCTCGCGGCCTTCGGTCGCGAGCCACCAGGCGGCGGCTCCGGTGTGCGAGTCGTGCGCGTGGACCACGTCGGGCTTCCACGAGAGCGCCTCCGCGGACCAGAGCGCCGCGAGCGAGAAGAACACGAACTTCGGGCCGTCTTCGTCGATCGTGCGGCCGTAGATCCAGCGGTCCTGGGGGATCGGAGGCCCCGTGACGAGATAGAGCGGAGTGCCCTCGGACTCGGTCTGCCAGACCTCGGCGCGCTGCTCGCCGCCGAGGGTGTAGACCGGAAACCGAGCGACGCGCAGCGGCGAATACCTCGGCCAGTCGATCGAGCCGTAACCGGGAATGACGACGCGGACGTCGTGCCCGAGATCCGCGAGCGCGCGGGGAAGCGAGCCCACGACGTCCGCGAGGCCCCCGACCTTGGCGAGCGGAGCCGCCTCGGCCGCGAGCATCAGGATCCGCATGGCGGGTCATTATGGCGCACGGGATTGCCGCCACGCGGTGTCCTGCCTCCCTGACTTTGACGCACCGGCCGGCATCCGCGAGAATCCCGCGCCATGAACGGCGCGATCCGGCGATGCGTTCTCGTGACGGCGCTCACGCTCCGCGTTGCGATCGCCTTCGGTCAGGACGAAGTGGGTCCGTACGAACGCTACCAGCGGGGAATGGCCGCGCTGGAGGCAAAGGATGCGCCGCGCGCCCTGCCCGACCTCGAGGCCGCGGCCTCGGTGTTCCGCCGGGATCCCGACGTGCTCTACGCCCTCGCGAAGGCAAAGGCGCTCACCGGCGACGCTGATGGCGCGATCGCGACGCTCGCGCGCGCGGTCGCTCTGGGCTACGGCGCCGGCGCCGACACGGATCCCGCCTTTGCGTCGCTGGCGGACGCGGACCGTCCGGCATTTCGAGCGCTGTTGCCGAAGATCGTCGCAAACGGACGGCCGGTCGGAAGCGCCCGGGTGGCGTTCACGCTGAGCGAGGCGGACCTGATCCCCGAAGGCATCGCCTCGGATCCCGGAAGCCGGAGGCTCTTCGTGGGAAGCCTCGCCCGGAACAAGATCGTCGCGATCTCACCCGACGGACGCGCCGCGGACTTCGTGCCTTCGGGACGGGACGGCCTGCAGCGGGTGCTCGGAATGAAGGTGGACGCCTCGCGGAAGAGCCTCTGGGTTTGCAGCGCGGAGGCGGACTCGCCGTCGCCGGGCGGCGGCCGTCAGGCGACGCGCGCGTCGACGCTCTTCCGCTTCGACCTCGCGACCGGCAAGACGCTCCGGAAGATTCCGTCGCCGCCGGGCGGGACGCATCTCTTCAATGACATCGCGCTCGAGAAGGACGGCGGCCTCTTCCTGACCGACAGCGAGGAGGGCGCGGTGTACCGACTGCGTGCCGGCCGCGACACGCTGGAGGTGTTCCAGGCGCCGGGCCGTTTCTTTTATCCCAACGGCATCGCGCTCTCCGACGACGGCCGCTACCTCTATGTCGCCCACGTTCTCGGCGTCGCTGCATGGGAGCTCGGGAGCGGACGTTCCTTCGACCTCCCGACTCCCGAAGACGTGACCATCGTCGGAATCGACGGGCTGTCGTTTCATCGCGGCGGCCTCGTGGCGATCCAGAACGGCATGGAGCCCAACCGCGTCGCGTACTTTCCGCTCGCGCCCTCGCTCGATCGCGTGACCGGCGAGCGCGTGCTCGAGCGCGGAAACCGGAATTTCGAGATCCCGACGACGGGCGCCGTGGTCGGCAACTCTTATTACTTCATCGCCAACTCGCAGCTTCGCGCCCTGGGGCCCGAAGGCGTGAAGGATTCCGAGAAGCGCAAGCCCGTCGTCATCCTCGAAATCGGCCTCCCCCGGTGACGTTCCGGGCCCCCCGGGGGCCTCCCCGCGCGTGGTAACCTTATGCGGTTCTCGTCCGCTCACCCCACCGGGGCTTCGTCCTGCGGATTTCGGACGGTTGAAGCGAGAAGGCGTGAGGGTGCTTCGGCGCGCCCCCACGTCCGAGCGTCGCCGAGCAGACGGAAGCCTTTACAGGGAGCTCCCATGAACCACGATTGGAAGATTCGGGTCCAACCCGCGAACGTCACGCCCTTCGCCTTCAAGGCGACGTTCGTGACGCGCTCGACGGACGACGCCGAGCGTGCTCTCGACTCGCGGTACCTCTACGGGGACGGCGATCTGGCCGTGCTCCTCGAGGATCTGGGAGCCGGCGTGTCCGAGATCTGTCTTCTGATCGAGACGCTGCGCCAGACCCCGAGCGCCGAGATCGACGTCGACGTGACCGAAGAAGCCATGGAAGTTCTGGCGCGTGGTGTCCGCGGCCGGGGTATGGGCCGCGCTTGACCACCAGGAAAAAAGACTGGGTTCGGATCGCCTTCTTCGTCCTCTCGCCAGTCATCGGGATCCTCGGCACCGCCGCCTACGCCCTGGCGTTCGGCGTGAGTTGGTGGCAGCCGGCGCTGTTTCTGGTTCTCTATGCGGCGATCGGGGTATCGGTCACCGCCGGATATCACCGCCTCTTCGCGCATCGCAGCTACGAGTGCCACCCCGCGGTCCAGGCCTTCTATCTCTTCTTCGGCGCGATGGCCCTCCAGAACTCGATCCTCGCGTGGGCTTCGGACCATCGCATCCATCACCGCTACGTCGACCGCGACTGGGACCCCTACAACATCCAGCGGGGCGGCTGGTGGGCGCACATCCTCTGGATCTTCTACAAGGGCGACCCGGACCGCCGGTACGACGACGTTCCCGACCTCCAGAAAAACCCGCTCGTGCGTCTCCAGCACCGTTTCTCGAGCTTCATCGGCATCGTGGGCGGGCTCGGGATACCGACGGCGATCGGCTGGGCCTTCGGCGACCCGCTCGGCGGGCTGCTCTGGGGCGGCTTTCTCCGCCTGGTCGTCATCCATCACACGACCTTCTTCGTCAACTCGATCGCGCATATGTACGGCACCCGGCCGTACTCCGAGGGGATCTCCGCGCGGGACAATGCCTGGGTCGCGCTCGTGACCAATGGCGAGGGGTACCACAACTTTCACCACCGTTTCCCGACCGACTTCCGCAACGGCATCCGCTGGTACCAGTGGGACCCGAGCAAGTGGTGGATCCGCGCGCTCGCGGCGACGGGGCTGTCGTGGCGGCTGCGTCGCACGCCGCAGCTCGTCATCGAGCGCTCGCGCCTGCAGACGGCGGTCGCTCGGGCCGAGAGCCGGCAAGCCGACTCCCCGTCGCCTCTGCACGCCGCGATCCGGCGCCGGCTGGATGCGGCGCACGTCTCGCTCGAGCATGCCGCCGCCCACTGGCAGGAGCTTCAGGAGAAGCGCCGGCGGGACTGGAAGGAGTACCGCAGCCATCTCGCCGACGCGCGCCGCCACTGGCGCAAGGCCCTGCGTCTGATGGGGCAGATCCCGGGCGAGGCGGCCTGAGGCCGTCGACCTTTACTGCCGGCGTTCCGCGACGAGACCGACGGCGGGGAAGCCCGCGTCCTGTACGGTCTGGATCACCCGCTTGACCTCCGCGTAGGGAAGCCGGCGGTCGGCGCGCAGGACGATCTCGCGACGGGGATAGCCGGCTCGGATCGCCCGGAGGAGCGCCTCGAGCGCGGCCACGGAAAGCGGGCCGGGGTCGTTGTCGAGCGAGATCCTGGGGGGATCGCCGAGCTCGAGCGTGATCTTCGAGCGGGTGGGCTCGGCCGGCCAGGCTTCGGGCTGAGTGGCCTTCGGTAACTCCACTTCCCCGTTGGCCATCGGGGTCACCACCATGAAGATGATGAGAAGCACCATGCAGACGTCGACGAGAGGCGTGACGTTGATGTCGGCCCGGAGCGCGTAACGCATGGGCTCTCCCCCCGGGGGATCGGGGGGCGTCCGCGTCCCCCGCCCCTTTGTATGGGAGGGACACCGGCCGGGCCCGGGAAGTTCCGGGGCGCCTTGGGCTTAGGGAAGCTGCGGGGAGTACGAGGGAAGGACCGGACCGTCACCCGCCCGCCAGGCGTTCATCTCGGGCTCGGTCTTCAGCAGGTCCTTGAGCGTGAGCTTTCCGAGGAGCTGGTCCACGGCCTGCTGGACCATCCGCCAGACGGAACGGATCGAGCAGTCGGGCATGTGCGTGCACAGCCGTTCGAGGCCGGAGTGGCCGTCGCAGAACGCGGGCTCGTAGAGCCGGCCGCCCAGGGTGGCGAGCACCTGGCCGAGTCCGATCTCCTCGGCCGGCCGGGAGAGCGCGTAGCCGCCGGACTGGCCGCGCGTCGACGTGACGAAGCCCGCGCGGCGCAGGATGCGCATCATCTTGGCGACGTTCGGCTCCGAGATGCCCTCGGCGCGCGCGAGCTCGGGGATCGTGAGGCTGCCTCCGGTGCCTTCGCGCCCCACGCGCAACAGGCAGCGGAGCCCGTACTCTTCCTGGGAAGTCAGTTTCATCGTCGTCCCGCCTCCTGCCTCCCGCCTCCTGCCGCCGGATCCATCACATCATTCCCAGCTGGAGCTTGGCCGCGTCCGACATCATCTGGAGACTCCACGGCGGGTCGAAGACGACCTGCACGTCGGCGTCGGTGACGCCCGGGATCGTGAGGAGCTTGCCCTTGATGTCCTCGCGCAGGACGTCGCCCATGCCGCAGCCCGGCGCCGTCAGCGTGAACTTGACGTCGACTTTGTTTCCTCCGCCCTCGACCGGCGCGAGCGCCAGCGCGTAGACGAGACCGAGATCCACGATGTTGACCGGGATCTCGGGGTCGAAGCAGGTCCGCAGCTGGTCCCAGGCTTGCTCCTCCGTCGTCTTGCCTTCCTGCGCGGCGGCGTCGACCGTGGCCACGGGCTCGCCGATCGCATCGGCGTCCTTGCCGTCGATCCGGGCGAGGAACCCGACCGGCGTCATGACGGTGTAGCTGCCACCGAGCGACTGGGTGATGATCACGGGGTCTCCGGCCCGCAGGGTGATGGGGGTTCCGCTCGGGATTTCGCGCGCCGGGACGTCGCGCGCGACCGTCGCTTCCTTCTTCATCTGCATCTCAGGCTCCTCCCGACTCGGCGTTGGGACCTTCCGACTCCGTCGAGACGACAGCCGGCGCGCCCTCGGAGTCCAGGGCGGCCTTCAGCGTGTGCCAGGGCAGAGTCGCGCACTTCACGCGCACGGGGTACTCGCGCACGCCCGAGAACACCTCGAGCTTGCCGAGCTCCGGGCTGTCGGATTTGCTGGACGCTTTGGACCCCGCCTCGCCGTTCTTGCCCGTGATGAGCTCGTGGAAACGGGCGAAGAGCGCCTCGGCTTCGGCGCGCGTCTTGCCCTTGACGCTCTCGGTCATCATCGACGCCGAGGCGGTCGAGATCGCGCAGCCCGCGCCCTGGAAGGCCACGTCCCGGACGCGGTCGCCCTCGAGGACGAGATAGACGGTCTCGCGGTCGCCGCAGAGCGGGTTGTAGCCCTCGGCCTTCCGAGTCGCGTCGGCGATGGCGTGGAAATTCCTGGGCCGCTTGCTGTGGTCGAGGATCACTTCCTGATAGAGGTCGCGGAGGTCGGACATCAGCGGAACATCCCGATGACTTTGTGAATCCCCGCGACGAGGGCATCGACCTCGCCGCGCGTGTTGTAGAGGCCGAACGAGGCCCGGGCCGTCGCCGGCAGGCCGAATCGGTCCATGACCGGCTGGGCGCAGTGGTGGCCGGTGCGGATCGCGATCCCCTCGCGGTCGAGCACCGTGCCGATGTCGTGGGGGTGGACGCCCTCGAGCACGAAGGAGAGCACGCCCGCCTTTTCGCGCGCGGTGCCGACGATGGTCAGCCCGGCGATCTCCGAGAGCGCCGCCGTGGCGTAGGCGAGCAGGTCGTGCTCGTGAGCCTCGATGGCGGTCAATCCAAGTCTGTTCACATAGTCGAGCGCCGCGCCGAAGGCGATCCCGCCCGCGATGTTGGGCGTCCCCGCCTCGAACTTGTAGGGCAGATCGTTGAAGGTGGTCTTCTCGAAGGTGACCGAGCGGATCATGTCGCCGCCGCCCTGGTACGGGGGCATCGCTTCGAGGAGCGCGGTCTTGCCATAGAGGACGCCCACGCCCGTCGGGCCGTAGATCTTGTGGCTCGAAAACGCGTAGAAGTCGACGTCCAGCGCGCGCACGTCCACGGGCATCCGAGGAGCCGCCTGCGCGCCGTCGACGAAGACGGGGATGCCGCGCGCATGCGCGAGCTCGACGATGCGGCGCACGGGGAGAATGGTGCCGAGCGCGTTCGACAGGTGGGCCACCGAGACGATCCTCGTCTTCGGCGAGAGCATCTTCTCGAACGCCCCGAGCTCCAGAGCGCCCGAGTCGTCGATCGGCGCGACGGCGAGCCGGGCGCCCTTCTCCTCGCAGAGAAGCTGCCACGGAACGATGTTGGAGTGGTGCTCGAGAGCGGTGATCAGGACTTCGTCGCCCGCTCCGACGTTCTGGCGGCCGTACGTCTGCGCCACGAGGTTGACGGCTTCGGTGGTCCCGCGCACGAAGATGATCTCGTGCGCCGATTCCGCATTCAGAAAGGCCCGGGCCTTCTCCCGCGCGGCATCGTAGGCGTCGGTCGCGTGCACGGACAGGTAGTGGACGCCGCGGTGGATGTTCGCGTAAAGCGACTCGTAGACCCTCTGCTCGGCCTGGATCACGGCCATCGGCTTCTGCGCCGACGCGGCGTTGTCGAGATAGACCAGCGGTTTGCCGTAGACGCGGGTCGAGAGGATCGGGAAGTCCCGGCGAATCGCGTCGACGTCGTAGGTCCGCGCGGCGCGCGGCTCGGGGGCGACGGTGCTCGTGCTCGTGGTCGTGGTCGCGCTCATGCCGCTCCCCCCGACGTCGATGTCGCCGCCGACTCCGCCCCCGGCAGACGCTGGCCCAGCTCGCGCTCGACGCGGCGCCGGATCGAGGGCACGCGGATCTTCTCCGCGACGTCGGCCGCGAACGCCCACGTCAGCAGGGCCCGGGCCTCCGGCTCGCCGATTCCCCGCGAGCGCAGGTAGAAGAGCGCCGCCGCGTCGAGCTGACCCGTGGTCGAGCCGTGCTTGCACTTGACGTCGTCGGCGAAGATCTCGAGCGCGGGCGTGGAGTTGACCAGGGCCTCGCGCGAGAGGAGCAGGTTCTTGTTGGTCTGCACGGCATCCGTCTTCTGCGCGTCCGGACGGACGACGATCGTCCCGTGGAACACGCCCCGCGAGGCGCCGTCCATGACGCCCTTGTAGAGCTCGCGGCTCGTGGTGTGCGGCGTGGCGTGATCGATGACGGTCCGGTTGTCCAGATGCTGCCGGCCGCGGCCGACGAAGAGACCGTAGAGCGCGCACTCCGCGCCTTCGCCGCCGAGAATGGCCGAGAGGTCGGTGCGCGCGAGCGCGGAACCGAGGGCGACGTTGTGGGAGGTGAACCGGCTGCCGCGAGCCTGCTGAACCGCGACCGTGTGAACGTGCCGCGCCTCGAGGCTTTCCTCCTGGAGCTTCGTGTGCTCGAGGATGGCGCCGGGCGCGAGGGCGATCTCGGTGACCGCGTTCGTGAAGGTCCGGCCGGATCCAACATAGCTCTCGACGACCGAGGACTCGGAGCGTTCGCCCGCCAGAATGAGCACTCGCGGATAGGCCGCCTCGGCGGAGTCCGGAGCGCCGGCATCGATGACGATCTCGATCGGCTCGGCGAGAACGGCGCCGGGAGCGATCTCCAGAATCAGCGCGCCTGCGCCTTCGAAGAGCGCCGTGTTCAGCGCGGCGAAGGCATTCTTTTCGAAAGGGACGATCCGGCCCAGGCGACCCTCGGCGCCGGCGGGAGTCAGAAGACGTGCGCCGGAGGGAAGCGGCTTCGCGAGGCGAGGGGCCCAGGCGCCGCGGGTCCACGGGATCTCGGTGATGGTCTGCAGCCCGGTGTACCGCCAGGCCTCGTCTTTCGGCGTGGGAAAACCCAGCGACTCGAAGCGGCCGAAGGCCTCCCGGCGCAGCGCGCCGAGCCAGCCGGGCTCGCCCGGGAATTCGGCGCGCTCGGGAACGAACCTCGGGCCGCTCCCGGCGCTCTTTTCGACCTTCTCGGCGGCGATCGCTTCCATGGGCATCAGTGCGCGCCGGCGGCGACGCCAACGGACGGAGGCGGCTCCTTCTCGAGCCACGCGTAGCCCTTCTCTTCGAGCTCGAGCGCCAGCTCCTTTCCGCCGGAGCGGACGATGCGGCCCTCGACCAGCACGTGGAGAAAGTCGGGCACGATGTAATTGAGCAGCCTCTGGTAGTGGGTGACGACGATCATCGACCGCTCGGGCGAGCGGAGCTGGTTGACCCCGCCCGCCACGATCCGCAGCGCGTCGATGTCCAGGCCGGAGTCCGTCTCGTCCAGGATCGCGAGCGCCGGGTCGAGCAGCGCCATCTGGAAGATCTCGTTGCGCTTCTTCTCGCCTCCCGAGAACCCCTCGTTGACGGGGCGCTTCACGAGGTCCTCGTCGATCTCGACGAGCTTTGCCTTCTCCCTGACGAGCGCGAGGAACTCCATCGCGTCGTACTCCGGCAGACCGCGGTGCTTGCGGACGGCGTTGACGGCGGCCTTCAGGAAGTAGACGTTCGAGACGCCCGGGATCTCGACGGGGTATTGGAACGCCAGGAACACGCCCTCGCGGGCCCGCAGCTCGGGCGCCATCGCGAGGAGATCCTGGCCCTTGTAGAGGACTTTGCCCTCGGTGACGGTGTAGCCGGGCCGGCCGGCGAGCACGTGCGCGAGCGTCGACTTGCCCGAGCCGTTCGGGCCCATGACGGCGTGGACCTCGCCGCGGTTCACCGTCAGCTCGACGCCGCGGAGAATCTCGTTGCCCGCGACCGACGCGTGGAGGTTGTGGATTTCGAGAAAGGGGGAGTTAGCCAACGCTGCCCTCCAGGCTCACGCCGAGGAGCTTCTGCGCCTCGACCGCGAATTCCATCGGAAGCTCCTTGAAAACGACCTTGCAGAAACCATTCACGATCATGTTGACGGCCTCTTCGGGGGAGATGCCGCGCTGCTGGAAGTAGAAGATCTGGTCCTCGCCGATCTTGGAGGTCGAGGCCTCGTGCTCCATCTGCGCGGTCGAGTTGTTGACCTCGATGTAGGGAAACGTGTGCGCGCCGCACTTGTCCCCGATGAGCAGAGAGTCGCACTGGGAGTAGTTGCGGGCGCCGTCGGCCTTGCCCAGGATCTTGACCATGCCCCGATAGGTGTTCTGACCGTGGCCCGCCGAGATGCCCTTGGAGACGATCGTCGACTTCGTGTTCTTCCCGATGTGGATCATCTTGGTGCCGGTGTCGGCCTGCTGGCGGTTGTTGGTCACGGCGACCGAGTAGAACTCGCCGACCGAGTCGTCGCCCTGAAGGATGCAGCTTGGGCACTTCCAGGTGAT
>Ga0207701_10004141_pt1 | contig 14773 bp, 17 predicted proteins | sample KBSSwiSSwithPhiX_FD_184294 | JGI IMG/M metagenome (GOLD analysis project Ga0207701, IMG submission 184294) | Switchgrass rhizosphere bulk soil microbial communities from Kellogg Biological Station, Michigan, USA, with PhiX - S5 (SPAdes) (version 2) | ecosystem: Environmental > Terrestrial >... | reverse complement strand
CCCCATCCGGTGGCGACAAAGTCGGGCATGTAGGCTGTGTACGATGCTTTGGCATCGCCGACGGCGCCGATCACGACCATCCAATTGAGAAACTCGGTATCGCCCGCCTGTAAAAGCTCCTGAACCGAATAGTCCGCAAGCGCCTTTCCCTTTCCGTCGCGCAAAACCTCGAGCAGTCGGTGATCGAATTTCTCGTCGATTTCGCCAATTCTCGGCGAGCCAGGAAAATGCGACAACCCGCCAGTCGCCAGGATTGCGATGCGCTCTTTCGACTGTTCCGCCACGGCGCGGATCAATTCGCCCACTTGGTAGCAACGGCGCGGCGACGGTGCCGGATCGACCCAGGTATTTACGTAAATCGGCAAGATGGGAATGCTCGGCTCACGAAGTAGAAAATAAAGCGGTACATTTTGCGTATGCTGCAGCTCAATATTCTCGCCGTAGGAAAAATCGATGCCCTTCTCCATGCCAGCACGGATAATCGCGTTGCCGAGTTCTTTATGGTTGCGGTACTGAAAGCGGTGGCGCGTGAACTGGCCTTTGACTTCCTCGGCGACAGTCACGAAGAAAGTCGGAATATTGTTCCAAAAAAAATTGACGAACTGATCGTTGGCAACAACGACTAGGACATCGGGGTGACTGCGTTCCAAGTCCTCGCGCAGCACTGCGAAGGCCGCTTCAGCATCCTGCCGAAGCTTTTTTTGCTGCTCGAGCGTGGGCCGGTTCGAGGAGCCCTTCGACGCCATGCTGTAGTGAAGATCCATGAAATCTTCCCATTCGCTTCCCGGCTCGAGCAGGATATTGGGTGCGTGGCTTGCGGCCAGTGCGGAAACCAGAGGCATCGATCTGACTCCTGATGGATTTTGCAAAAAATCCTAGTCCCCGACCTGAGAAAAAGCAACCGAGCCAGTCAATGAGCCGTGGCGAGAATTTTGGTCGATCTCGCTGCTACTCACAGCGGATGGAGCGGGGCTATACCGGAGAAAGCTGCTCCACGCGCAACGATGCCATCGGGAGCGGAAATCGATCCACGATCTGCGGGAGAAACTATAAGGCTGTCAACGGAGAATGTAACGCTCAGAGCATGCGATAGTTACGGACGGAGAAATAGATCAGGGCAAGTACTCCAAGACTGGAAATAATCGGATGGCTCAATACCCAACCGAGCGCGGGCTCGAAGTAGTTAAACATTATGTAATCGACAAACCGGCTCATTCACAATCCTCATCCAATTTTGACCGATACTTATAGCAAAACTGTCCTCCAGAGGAAAGATCAATTTTTGTCTGCTGCGGTAATGCACCCCCCGCGCCCGTATCGGAGATCACGCCGTCGGTTTGGCAGTCCAAGTAGCAATTCTACCATTATTTGTACAACTTTGCTCAACCAGGCTCAGGTTTGGACAAAAATACTCGAATAAAGCTTTGTTCCGAACATGGCAGCCGAGGTCAAGTGGGCGTGGGGACGAGATTCTGCGCCCCCGGCGAAGCCACTCAGGCCGTGGCATTACCGTTGCTCTACCGACGACCCATCAATTACAGAGGGAGCAAACCGATGAGATTACTGCTATCGACGATGTTCAGAAAACTGCCGGTGCGAACAACCAAACAGCGTGCGACCATTTGTAAGCGCTGCGGCGTGCGTATCTATTCTTTAAGCTACCTCAAGGCCCACCTCGAATCCCACGACCGTAAAACACATTAATTCTGGGAGGCCTCGATTGAGTTACGTCATCGATCGCAGAATGATCGCTTCCTGCAGAGTTGCGCAACAGTCCCACGCTCGTGCGACAAGAAGTCATTTGTCCGGAGGCAACTCATTCGCGTGTACCTTCTTCTGAACGAGCGCCCCGCAATTGCTTATCCCAATATTTCCCCTTGAATCCCGAAACGCAGCTCTTCAAAAACAATTCTGGCCAAATCCAGTCCATGAGCACCGTCGTTAAACCAACTCCTGGACAGTGAGCTCGTCTTTCAAATAGGCGTAATAAATCGGCGCGGCGACGAGACCTGGAACACCAAATGCCGCCTCCATGACAAGCATGGCGACCAGGAGTTCCCAGGCGTGCGCGTGTATTTGATTGCCGATTAGATGTGCGTTCAAAAAATATTCGAGTTTATGGATCGCGACCAGAAAACAGAGTGACGCGACCGCGGCCACGGCCGATACACTAAAACTCAAAATCACGATTACGGTGTTGGAAACAAGATTTCCGACTACAGGCAGAAGCCCCACCAGAAATGTAAATACCACCATGGTTTTCACCAAAGGGAGATGTACCCCCATGGCGGGGAGCACGAACAGGAGATACACCGCGGTGAAAAAGCTGTTTAGGGCTGCAATTCGGACTTGAGCGAAAACGATCCTCCGGAATGCTTCGCCCAAGCACTCTACACGCCAGATCAACGCTCTCGCCAACGGCCGATTTCGCTCCGGAGGTGTGTATTCATGCAGCGATGCCAGGATACCAATCGCCAAAGCAAAGATGATTTGCGCCACGGTTCGCGCGACTTCGGCGCCGGCGTGCCTAAGTTGGCCTACATGCTGCGGCAACGACGCCATAAGCATTCGCTGTAAATCGTCACCGGTCGCGGGGAGTTGCTCCGCTACCGAATTCGGCAAGCCTCCTCGCCAACTGTCCAGGCTCTGCGCCAGCTTGCTTACGAGCATCGGAAGGCTGTCTGTCTGCAAAAAGGAAAATATCGCGATCGCACCAAGCGCAATAAACGCGACGACGGCAAACGCAACCAAGCCTATGGCCGCCAGCTTCGCTCGCCTCCGGCGAATTTGCACAATCCTAAGAACGCGCACCAAGACTTGCACGAGTTGATAACCGGCAAGCCCAACCAATAGCGCCGGAACCAAGTGAACCACCAGCACGGTGAGTAGCGCCAGGCCCATCAAAATCCAAGAGACCGTATCGTAAATCGTTGGATTGGTTTTTTGCAAGTTTGTTGCGACAGGCGGGATACTCACGACTAGTTCTCTCGATCGCGAAGTTTATCACTATTCCATGCATGCCTAAATCGTCGATCAGGCGCGGGGTTTCACAGCACCTTAGAATCCATAATGTCACTGAGTGTGACATGAGCAAACTTTGGTTTAGCTCAGTGGCCGGTCGGCAGAGTTCATTGATGGCAGCGCCATCCACAGCCCCTGCTTGCCGAGCGTCGATTTTGAAAAGATTAAAGTTTTCGGCTTTGTACATGACGGCACAATGACGCGGTTGTGAATCGCCAGTGTTGTGACTCGAAACACCTGTCAGAACATTCGCGGCCAACTGGCGCGCTGTGGAGTGGATTTCACAATCATCACAGCCGCAATCCTGAAAAGTATCTAATCGGCGATCGATTGCGGCAGCTTGTAGCAATAACTCGAGAAAAATTTGACATTTTAAATAATAAGTTTATTTTCGAACCATGAAGGTCTTGATCGAAATGTCGGCTGAGCGTTACTCCGAATTATTGGAGCGATGTGACGGATCGTCTTCGCAGTTTCGAACTCTCATCGATGGATGTTTGGATCGCCGGGCCAGCTCCGAAGGATTCGAGGAGGTGGCGCAAATTCTTTGCGATAGCAGGGAAGCTCAACAACTGCTCGAGTTCGCGAGCGGTGTTTCTGCCGAAGCTGCCCAAGAGATTCAGTTGTGCCTCAGCTGTTATCGAGAACTGTAGTCTCGAAAACTCGCGCCTTCTTCAACACTTTTCGCCGCTGCTACGTTCATTCCACGCCAAAAAAATAGAGAGGGGTAGAATGATCGGTTTTTTGCGCTACAGTTCTGTACGTGAGCGTAACCGGCCGCAAACTCGTGGGAGGCGCAACATGAAAGCAGACATCGATTTCGACAACGGCACGATCACGCTAATCTGCTCCAGATGCCGACGAAAATACCCCAAGCGAATCGCCGACATCGGCTCGGGCGTACAGATTAGGTGCAAATGCAACAGCGTTGTTTCGTGGCAAGGCGACCTGAGTTGGGTGACGTGTTATGCAAATCCGTATCACTGGGATGCAACGACCCCCGTTTCGCCAGGCAAGTGACGTCTGCACTCTTCAAAGGCATTGATCCGAGGCGATAATAAAGCAACGCCGCGGAACCCGTAGAAAATTAGGACGGGCAAAGCTCCAATAACCGGCCATCTGCCTCACTTATTCCGTTCGCAATCACGGTTGTGCATTCTCAGCCGCCTACCGCACTGGACGATTGTTGACCGGACGTAATCGCGCGACTCGCGGCACATTTGACGACGGATATTCGAAATGCTAAGCCATTGAGGTTCACGCATTAGACCAATCATTCATCTAAGGAATAGCAAACCTTCCGTGCGGCCAGGTAGCTCAGTCGGTAGAGCAGAGGACTGAAAATCCTCGTGTCGGCAGTTCGATTCTGTCCCTGGCCATATTCCTTTCTGCAATTCAGATTCACTCTGGCTCTATGGACTGTTCTGACCGGCTCCGCTACCATCTTTAACGCCACCTGCACATCTATTGGAAAAATCGTCTTAAATAGGTTTTATGTCTTTAGCAACTGACTTCTGGAACAGAGTTAACGACAAGCAAGCGGCGAAAAACCTGCCGTATAAGAGCTTGCTTCAATCCTTGCAGGCAATCCACCCGGGTAGTGTGCTGCTTCTACGTAATCCATCGGAGGAACCGTGGCTCGGTCATTTGATGAACCGCGGCCAGCTTTTCTCCAGATATAAACTCAAATATTTCCGCGGTACTTATAAACGATGCCATCAAAACGCCAGCTGCATCTGGATCATGAAGCAAGGCATGATCGGCACCGGCTTCGCGTACAACGCGCCTTCACCCGGATCCCCGGGCGTATGGTATCGACATTCATGGGGCTTGGATCGTTCCACGAAAACGCCACGAGTCATCGAGACGACCTATAGGTTCACCGATTATTACGGCGTGAGCCTCGACCACGAGGAATGTAAATGCTTCGTCTTGCAGAATATACTTCCGATGCTTAACACGGTCATGAAGAAGGTGAACGGGATCTAAGCTGTCGTTTTCCGTGATTCCGCCAAACGTCTCATAATTGATCTGGATAATTTCTGGAGTACCTGCTCCAGGACTTGAGTTTTCAATCGAACCTCTAGTTGCGAGTTTCAGTAAAGCTTCATATTTTTCGCGGCAATTCGGCGCACGAAGTCGTTCTCTCGGGTATCTCGCAAAGCTATCCAATCCGCGTCTTCTACGCATTCTGGTTTTGGCTGGAGCACGTGAAGTCGCAACTTGCCGGCCGGCTCGATCCTGCGCTGAGACATCGTATTAATACCCTTCAAAAGTGAGACTGAAGGGAGACTTGCTTGACAAGTAGACAATCGAGCAAATCGACGGGCGAAGCTAAACTGGAAAAACTCAACGGTATCCTTCGCTATCCGAAAGAGCTACTATAAACACCGGCGAAGCGAGTGGCTTTTCCTGAACGGAGAAATGCCTTGAATCAATCATCAAAACGCATTGCATTCGGGTTGGTGCTGGCGCTCGTGTTGTTGGCGATCTTCAGCCTATTTACCAAGGAGTACCGAAGCGAACCGGAGATTGCTTTCAGCGATTTCCTAGGCTCCGTGGAGCGCGGCGATATCGAAGCGGTCGTGATCCAGGGGCATTACGTTCACGGCAGCTATAAGAACGGTGCAGGGTTCAAAACCTTTGCTCCGGACGATCCGGAGTTGGTGAAGTCGTTGCGCCGTACAAACGTGAAAATTGCTGCAAAGCCCGAAGATGAGTCGCCGTGGTATATGGTTTTACTGCTCAACTGGTTTCCCATGCTGCTTCTAGTCGGCGTATGGATTTTTTTCATGCGCCAACTTCAGGTGGGCGGCGGCAAGGTGGCGTCCTTCGGCAAGAGCCGGGCAAAACTGCTGACGGAGAATCAACACCGTGTGACGTTTGACGACGTTGCCGGCGTCGACGAGGCCAAAGATGATCTGCAAGAGATCATCGCATTCTTGAAGGATCCAAAAAAGTTCACCCGGCTTGGCGGCAGAATACCCAAAGGGTGTTTACTCGTGGGGGCTCCCGGAACCGGAAAGACCCTGCTGGCCCGCGCCATCGCGGGCGAAGCCGGAGTGCCGTTCTTCAGCATCAGCGGTTCCGATTTCGTAGAAATGTTCGTGGGAGTCGGCGCATCGCGCGTTCGCGATCTTTTTGTTCAGGGGAAAAAAAAGGCGCCGTGCATTATGTTCATCGATGAAATCGACGCCGTCGGCCGTCATCGGGGAGCTGGGTTCGGCGGCGGCAATGACGAACGGGAACAGACCTTAAACCAGCTATTGGTGGAAATGGATGGATTTAACTCCAACGAGGGAGTTATTCTCATCGCCGCCACGAACCGGCCTGACGTACTGGATCCGGCGTTGCTCCGTCCAGGGCGGTTCGATCGCCATGTTGTTGTACCGCGACCGGATATCCGAGGACGGGAGAGCATCCTACGTGTGCACGTCCGGAACGTGCCACTGTCAAACGATGTGGAGGTTGGCGTGCTGGCGCGATCGACGCCAGGATTTACCGGCGCTGACCTGGAGAATCTCGTGAACGAAGCCGCGTTGCTGGCAGCTCGCAACGATAAGGAAAGCGTCAACATGCTCGATCTAGAGTTCGCCAAAGACAAGGTCATGATGGGCGCCGAGCGGCGCAGCATGATCATTAGCGATGAAGAAAAACGCACGACAGCTTACCATGAAGCTGGCCACGCGCTGGTTGCTAAGCTACTGCCGGGAACCGATCCAGTCCACAAAGTGACGATTATCCCGCGTGGCATGGCTTTGGGACTGACGCAGCAGCTGCCGTTGGACGAAAAGTATACCTACCCGAGGGAATATCTGCTCAATAATCTGGTCATTCTATTTGGCGGACGCGTGGCCGAAGAGCTCGTACTCAATCAAGTCACGACCGGCGCAGGAAACGATATCGAGAAAGCCACCGATCTGGTGCGACGGATGGTGTGCGAGTGGGGAATGAGTGAAAAGCTCGGGCCAATGGCTTTTGGGAGAAAGGAAGAGGAAATTTTTCTGGGAAGAGATCTTACCCAGAAGGCCGACTATTCCAAGACCACGGCCATCCAAATCGACGCTGAGATCAGGCGCATTATCCAGGATAGCTACCAACGGGCTAAGGCCCTTTTGAGCGCCAATCTTCGCCTGCTCCATGAGATTGCGGAAAAGTTGCTCGAAAAGGAAGTTTTGGAAGGATCGGAGATTGACGCCATAGTTACTGCATTCGGCCTTCGCGGCGGCGATCCGCTCATAACATCGAATTCGGCGGCCTTTGCGTGAGATTTGCACCTTTGAAAAGCGCCTGTGGACTTCGCCCGGCAGCTTGAGCAAGGCTATTCTACTGATAAAGTTCGTACCTTTGTCGGTCAAATCGGCTGGTGGCTGAAAAAGCATCGACGAGCGAGCCACTTGTTGTGTTAGGACGTGTCTTCGAGTACTGTCGGTGGCTCGTGCACTTCACACTCACGATACCACTCCGTCAGTACGACAGCTTCATTGAAAAACTCGACCCGTCGTCTCCAGCCTTTAATATTCTTGCTACGGGTTGCCATAATCGTAAGGCGATGCGCGGCGGCTATTTCGAAGACACAGTGAAAATTCTTTGCGTAAAAGAGGAAGCGGTGTTGATCCTCCAACTCGCGGAAAAACTCTGCCCTGAAATCATTAGCTCAATCTCGAGAGATTGGTCCGAATAAGCGCCTCGACAAACCGGTGGCCAAGAGACTTCTCAATGATTTTTAAAGCCATCTGTCTCAATGAAACTTCGCGGCAGTCACATACCTCCACGAAAGCACACCGCACCTGCCCTTTTTATTTTGAACCTGGAACCGCCGTTCGGCTGGGAACGCCTCCTTGCGACAATGCTTTCGGACCGATAGAGTCCTGGTAGGTGTATTCGTCCTAATGGTGCGCAAGAGGAGACAGGAAGCCGCTCTCTCTTTCCTCTTCCAATCGCTGACGGCTGTCAAAGGCCGATCAAGGAGAAATTATGAATCCGATGTTTATCATTGCGGTCCCTTTAGTATTGGTCTTCGGAGGCATGTTATGGAACGGCATCGGTCTCTCCTACGATCAACCACCAAGTTCAGCCGAGCAAGATCCAGCCAAGCGAGCGGCCGCGGAAGGGGAGGCTTATCGCCGCTTCTTTGATTTAAAGAGAAAACAAAGTATCGCGCGACAGAAAAGGGTCGGCCAGTATGCCTGGTTGCTTGTGATCGCGTTTATCGGTTCGTTCATCTGGCTCTATAACTACACCGTGAACAAAACCGTCGCCACGAGCCAAATTGCCACGCTTCAGACAATGGCGGTGGAAGACGGAAAGGATATGGTTCTCATGGTCACGCTCAAAGACGGGAGCACTGCCAAATACCGAATCCAATCATCCCCACCGGCTAGCTTGGGCGTCGCCACGAAAGAAGAGGTTTCGCAACAGAAGGTATCATCCTACGATATGGAACAGTCCGGTACGATCTTGAGTATCGGCTCGACTCCATTGCCGCTTGGCGTCGCATTGAAAGTGTCCGCCGACCCAACGATAAAAAAGGAATGAAAGCTTAGCAGAGAATTTAACGCCGCCGGTCGGACGAACGCTGCGCCGCAGAATGCGCTCAAGACCGCCCGCATGCATGGGATACACAACGGGTCTCCGAAGACCCGAAATGTAAAACCGGGAATGAACCAGGCCAAGAATACCGTGTACTGCTTTAAATCGCTGGATAGGTCTTCTTAGTTATTCAGCGAGAGATCGCTTAATCCACTTTATCCTTTCCGGCTGACGGGTTGGCGGCTTCCTTTTTTTTCCTAAAATACTCGCGTTTGGAAAGCCGCATCGCCTGCCGCTTGCGGCGTTGCAAATTGCGTTTAGCATTCTGATTCATATTAGTGTCTCCATGCCACGATTCGGACTAGCTTCAAACTTCTATCAGTAGAACCCATCGAACAACAAATTCTCGCCGCGCAAATCTGACAAGTGGCAAAACCTGCAGGGCCCCCTCCATTATTGCACTTGAAGGGTTCAATTAGCCTAACCCCTTATCTATCGGCGGAACTCTGCTCATCGATCCACTCCCGGCATAACTTGAGAGCGAATTCCTCAGCAGCTCGCTTGTCCTTGAAGGTCAAATCCGTGGCGCACTCGATGCGTTTAATCTCTATTGTCTGAGTTAGGTCCCGGTCAAAAATTAGCCCGCGAGCATTCCAGCAATGCTCAACAGGAACTGCTACTCCGTAAACGGGATGACCTTTATATTGTTTCATTGGTCTCGCTTTCTGCTCAGCGAGTCAGGGACGCGCGCATGCTGCCCTGCCTTTTCGCTAGAGTCTTGCCCGGCATTCGATAGTAGCATTGGCCGCGTGAATTACCTAACCGAACTGGAACATTGACACACGCATGTGGGACCACGGTTACTCCGTCGTCGGATTCATCCGGAGCCCGCGCTACGACGCAATCCTGGTGCAGTCGGCGCTCTCCCCGGCGCCGAGCATCGCGGCTCATCATTATCCGCGAATGAAATCCGTTCGCCTCTTGGTGGGCTGGCCAAGATTTGACAGCGCCAGACCGTCGTATGGGCCGAAGGATCAGCGCATAATCAGAAGGTTGGCCGATATACGATTCGCGTTGGGTTTTTTCTATCAATCCGAAGCCAATCACCTACTCTTTAATCGATCTTGTAAATGTCCCGTTCTGGACACAAAAAATGCTTTGTTTCTCGCAACCTTGTGGACGACCAGAAAGAGATTTTTTGGCATGATGGATGCGTTATTCCCAGAGCAGATTCAAAAGGAAGGAAGGTGAAATAATGCGTCTAAAAACTATTCTTTGGGCATTGTATCTGACCTGTTCGCTCGCTGGATCTATGGCTTGCAACACGGTTCATGGCATGGGCCAAGATATCGAGCGTGGCGGCGAAAAAACTCAGGACGCCGCGGATGCGGTAAAACGGCGAATGTAGGAACAGCGGTAGCCCGAAACCGCGCTCGTTATGGCTAACAATCCAATAGCGAGGAGGTCTCAAATGGAACGAGTAGAGAAATCCATCATTGTCGATTGCCCGTTGCAGACGGTCTACAACCAGTGGACGCAATTCGAGGATTTCCCCCGGTTTATGGAAGGCGTAAAGCGTGTGACTCAGCTCGATGACAAGCGCCTCCACTGGGAGGCGGAGATCGGCGGGAAGCACAAAGAATGGAATGCAAGAATCACTGAACAGATTCCAGATCTGCGGATCGCCTGGCAGAGCGAGGCGGGGGAAAATACATCGGGTATTGTCACGTTTCAGCCAGACGGACCGGATCAGACGCGCGTCAATCTGGAACTCTTCTATGATCCGAAGGGTTTCGTCGAATCCGCCGGCGATGCGATTGGGGTAGTTTCACACCGGGTGGAGAGTGATCTTGAGCGCTTCAAAGAATTCATCGAACAGCGCAGGCGCGAAACCGGTGCATGGCGCGGCACAATCAGAGATTCTGCTTGAGCGCTACAGGAAGTAGTTACGGCAAAAAAAGGCGCTGGATCAACCCAGCGCCTTTTTTTTGAGTATCAGGCTTTTGCCCGTTTGCGCTTGGACGCCTGCGGAACCCTGCCGTAAATTGGTCGAGGCGGCGCAAGCAGCCGGTTATCCAATAAGTATCAAGGTTTATCCGGGTGCTCACCACGCATTCGACAGTGACAGACCTGTCCGTTACGTCGCCCAACGCGTTAATGCCAATTCGCCTACTTGGCGTGGTGCAACCACGGGCGGAGATCGTCAAGCATGGCCGGACAGTATCAACGAGATCGACTCATTTTTCGGGAAGAATTTGAAGCAAAACCAAAACTAGCGGCCCATGAATGACAACGCTGAAGCCCTTGGCGATCCGATCCGAGCGCAAAGTTCAGCAGATAATGCGGTGGAGCGATTTATTAAAGGCACTTAGCTGACGATTTGAACCGGTCACCGATTGTCTCCCGCGATAAGTGTTGCCACGTTTGTCATAGAGAGCATCCTCGTTCCTTTCCCGAGCTGCGAGTGTTTTCTCGCCATAATTTGAGCGTCCGGTAAACCGCCCAATATAGCTACAGATTTCTGCCACTTGTTGATACTCTCTTGTTTCAATGAAATTCTTAAAAACTATGTACAACATCACGTGGAGAGCTTTTCTTTCTGTACTCGCGGCTGCACCGTTGCTGGGCTGCGCCGGCCTGCCAGTAAGCGGCACGCTTGGCGGACAAACCATCGAAACCCGTGTGGATTCTGAAGTGGCCCGCTACTATGTGGCGAATTACCTTGCAGGCAGACACACCGATCCTCTGCTAGACACGCGCATTGGTCGCGTTTACGAGCAAGGCAATGGCAATTTGCCCAATCGAGAGGATCTCCAAAAATTGAGCGACGATTTTTCTGTTGATTTCGCAGCCCTGTACCTCGCCGACCAGATCGCTCGCGTGCCTGCCAATGCTTGGTTTCAAAACGCATTCCATCGGGCCTACCAGTACACTCGTGAAGCCTTCCCTCAGGGTAGAATGCAAGTGCCTGGCGCCGCTGATTATGATGTGCTCATTGTGCCCACGTATCTGTACAAACGATTTCCGGTTTTTACCGGCGCCGATTTAGCTGTGCCTCGCGCGGCTTTACAGAAAGTAGGATTTCAGTGCTACTTTGTTGAAACGGTCGATGACGGCCCTGTTGAATCGAACGCTGAGATCATTATGGCCGCAATTCGGGCGCGGGCGACGAGCGGCCGACGTTTGATTGTGGTCAGCGCGAGCAAGTCCGGTGCGGAAGTGGCGCTAGCACTAACGCGGCTTGGACGTGCTAACACTCGTCACGTTGCGGCTTGGATCAATGCAGTAGGAGCCCTTCAGGGCACGCCGACGGTGGACGATAGGCTTTTGCCGGACTTCGAATTTCTCGTCGGAAAGCTCGACCCGGCCGGTGGCGAAAGTATGGCGACCAGCCGGAGTCGGCAGCGGTTCGATTCGTTCAACATTCCCCCTACGGTGTTTGTGGTCAACTACTTCGGGATTCCCACGAGCGGCAACATTTCGTTTTTCGGCCGCAAGGTCTATTCCGCACTGCGAAAGTACGGACCCAATGATGGCGTGTTGCTACTGCCAGATATGATCTTTCCAGGCGGCGTGACGCTAGCTCGGGTAGGTACTGACCATATGCACATGAGCGAGCATCTTGATGTTGCGACTGTAGCTCTCGCCATGACCGTCATCGAGTGGCTCAAAGCTCAAGACGATATTTGGCGCGTTCAAGTTAATGACGTAGCGCAACACCCGCCTCATACCGAGGAGGACAGCGCTGAAATTTCTACGCAACGGGCGGTATCTTCTCCCTAACGGCCATCAGTGATTGCGGTGAAGGATTTGATCCGGCAATTCGCGGTTTGCAAAAACCTGATTTGTGCTGGTGTCAAGTAAATGATTCCATGTCAACAGTAAACATGTATCGCCCGGCGGACTCAGGTTTGAACTCATCTTGTTTTTCTCTGGCAAAAATAAAGACTGTAGCTTACAGGCGCAGATGAAATCAGATATAGAACAAACAATCGACGCCAGAGTTGCCGCCGTTTTCGACGATATCCTCCCTCATGGTGGAAGTCATGCCAGAAGCGCAGTTCTCAAAGGCGCTCGCGATTTGGTGAGAACCGTCTGGATTGGCAAGATCTATGATGCTTTGCCCAAGGATAAGACGACGATTCCTGAGTACTTTCTCGATGCTGAACTTGAACAGTTCTTAAACGAAGCAATCGAGGAATGTTATTCAGTGATGGAATCGCTAGCCGCGCAGGCAAAAGATCAATTTAGCTGATGAGCGGAGCGGTTTGGACTAGAATAAGCGCGAAGGCATTTCTCATCTTTCGCTTACCTGATCACTCTACCCGTCTCGCGAGCACATTCGGCACCTGATCCGACCGTGGGCCAGCGGATGATCAATGCTCGCTCTGAAACCCTGCTCGAAAAGCCTTCATTCAAACAAGCTATAGAGAAAGGCACTGCCTTGAAACTGAACCCATATCAGAACTTTTCGTTTACCGTCCGCCGCCACTCATAAAAGCCATTCGCCGGAACCAACCAAAGCTCAGACCGCTTACCAACTGAAAGCAACCGTTACGCCCATACCTCCTTCAGTTGGGACCATCGGCAAGATGATTAGCGAGCTGGGTTTCTCTCTTTCACGATGCAGATGGAATAGCAGCTCGGTGGTTCCCACGCCAACGAGAGCTGAGCCTAGGATATCCGAAGCCCAGTGAGCGTCTTTTCCCATCCGTCCCACTCCTGTCATTATCGCTAGACTGTATGCCGGGATTGCCGCCCACCAGTGATAATCAAACGCTTCGCTGATCGTGGCCGCTGCAGCAAAAGTCGGTGTAGCGTCACCAGAGATGAACGATTGACCTCCTTGGAAAAAAGCCTTGGGACCCTCATCCGCTTTGGGTCTTTTTCTACCAAAGGCGGCTTTGATGCCGAGAGTAACAAGGGAAGACAATCCGATGCCTTCTGCTCCCGTTATGACAGCGTGGCGGGCTTCATCGTTGTGGGCATAAAGACCCCAGCCATAGATTAACCCCAAACTACCGAACGTGGTCGCCTGCCCAATGGTCTCTAAATCACCCGCCGTGCTGTCGGGAATGTTTTTCACATTCCGCCGAAGGGGATCGTCTAAACCGTAAATTGTCGCGGGGATTGTTCCAATGATAGCAGTGGCAACGAGTACACCCGTGAGCGTCGCCTCGTTAGCCCGAAGAGGGAGTTTCAGCAAATCTATCCCATCGCTGTAGAGCGAATGCAAAAGATAACTTCCATCATTGGCCAATGCTGTAGACAGGCTCTCTCCGGCGCCACTAGCTGACTGATCAGGCTTCGCGGCAGCGTCCGGGTCGCTCGCATAGGAGCCGGTCACGGAAAACAGAAGAAAAACAACAAGCAGGAGATGACCTGAAAAACCTGCGATGTGGTGTCGAGCGCGAATAATGCGTCCCATGTCACACCTCCGACAAGCGGACATAAGGTTCTCGCCACGCTGTGCTTTCCCGGTATGTAGCCCTCTTATGTCATCGTAATTATGAGCTGTCAATGCGATTTCAAGTCGCAGGATTCAGTAGAACCGCGTATTCGCTGCGCTGCTTGCAATCCAATTTGAGGAGCGATAAACGAGGGCGGTCATGCCGTATGCTCTTCGGTTCTGTGTTGGCGTGAAGGTGACTTGATGGCCCGCTATTTAGCCAAGCCTTGCCCCGCTGCAACGGTCACATCGGCATTGTCATTCGTGAGCGAGGACGCAACGTGCCGCTCCAAGGTGTGAACGGGCGTTGCACTCCGAACGTCCTTTGGTTCCTTTACGGACTCCATGGCTGAGCGATTGCTCGGATCGTAGAATGTCACCACACGATGAAGCTTTCATCGTTAGCGATCATTCGCGAGATCCTAGGTGCAGGCTCAAGAACTTTGTCACCGCGGACCATGCCTGCTTATTTTGTTCGCCCTTGAAGCCATGATCTCCCCCGGCGATGACCAGCAAGTCGACGTGCCCATCAGTTTTTCGAAGCGCTTCTTGCATCTTCAGGCTTTGTTCGATTGGAACCTCTGTGTCACGGTCGCCGTGAATCAGCAAGACCGGAGCGTGGATCTGGTCTGCAACATGGAGGGGCGAGTTCTGATTGCCGGGTGCGCACACTAGCGGGACATAGAAGTAACGAATTCCCGTATTGCTGGTCGTATCCCCCCAACGTTGAACATCGGTGATCGGGAAATACGCGATGATGGCTTTGATTCT
>Ga0207701_10004136_pt1 | contig 14788 bp, 9 predicted proteins | sample KBSSwiSSwithPhiX_FD_184294 | JGI IMG/M metagenome (GOLD analysis project Ga0207701, IMG submission 184294) | Switchgrass rhizosphere bulk soil microbial communities from Kellogg Biological Station, Michigan, USA, with PhiX - S5 (SPAdes) (version 2) | ecosystem: Environmental > Terrestrial > Soil... | reverse complement strand
TTTCAGCGCGCCATCGAGTTAGACCCGAATTACGCCACCGCTCATCATTGGCTTTCGAATGGGGTTTTGTCGGCGCTTGGGCAATTCGAGCCTGCCATCGCCGAGGGCAAACGCGCACTCGAGTTGGACCCGCTCTCGTTAATCATCAACACCGACCTCGGCCAAGACTTTTTTTATGCGCGCCGCTACGATGAAGCCATCGCCCAGTTGCATAAAACGCTTGAAATGGATCCCCGTTTTTATTTCGCTCACTGGGCCTTGGGCGCAGCATTGCAATTGAAAGGCCAACTTAGCGAGGCCGTTGCCGAATATAACAAGGCAGTCGAGCTCAACGACGATCCATCCGTTCTCGCGTTGCTTGGGCAGGCGTACGCGCGGACAGGACAGCGGGACGAAGCGCAAAAAATCCTGGTGCGCTTGAGTGAAGAGGCCAGGTCGCGTTACGTCCAAGCCTACAGTTTTGCGTTAATGTATCTGGCCTTGGGCGACAAAGAGCGCGCGATTGACGAGATGGAACGAGCGTATCGCGAGCGCGACGCCAACGTCGCTCAGATTAAAACCGATCCAATGCTTGATGATCTCCGCGGCAACCAGCGCTTCGAAGCGCTCGTTAACCAGATTATTCCTGCCAATGTGAGATAAAAGCTGGCAGCAGACAGTGGATCGGCGGAAGTCGATGCGAAATCTTTCGTAGCACGGGCACAAAGGAGCTAGCCACCGCAAAACGAATCGCTGTTCAAATCATCGAATCATTCTGGAACGACGCTGGACGCGCTCGATCGCGACACGCCTAGCACCGGGGCTTTTTCGCAGCGATGTCGCTTCACGCTCCACTTCCTCCAGGAATTGCTGCGCGATCGGCGAGAGCTTTACCGTCCAGGCAGCGCCAATCATGACCTTGGGGAAGTTCTGCAATTTCAGAGCGCGAATACCTTTAGGTGGTTTGAAGCCCGGCGTGCTAATGGTTAACCCGATTCCGTAGCCGTGCCGAACATAACATTCGATCAGTCGTGTCGAATTTACTTCGATCCCAGGAAACCATTCGACACCCAGTTGCTGCAATCCTTCCTGAAAATGAAGCGAGACCGGATCGCCCCGCCGAAACGTAATCAGCGTTTCCTCAATTTTATCGCGACCCCAGAGTTCCTCGGCGCGAGTGAGCCGCTGGGTATTTTTCACGAGCAGGATCAGCGGCAATTCCAGCAGAGCACGTGAACGAACTGCGGTCGCTTTCTTTCGCTCAAGTACGGTAATAGCGATATCGATTTCGCCCGCCTGTAAAAGTCGTTCGGCTTCGATGCGCGCCGCCTCGTGAAGGCTCAAACGAAACGATGGAAAATGTTTTCGGACTCGCCGAAAAATTTCAGGGAGATAATCGTAGAGCACAATCGCGGGCGCGGCGACGCGGAGGTGATGGGCCGAGCCGCCCCGAATTGCCTCGCCAACACGATCAATCTTGTCGAAAAAAGGACGAATGAATTCGAACAACTCCTTGCCTGCAGGGAGGAGGGCGAACGGACGGCGATTGAATAGCTTGGTGCCGAGAGATTCTTCGAGGCGCGCAATCTGTCCACTGACCGCGGGTTGCTGGATACCGTACGGCATATTGCGGACGGCGGGCACAATTCCTCCGTGGCGGGCGACGTAATAGAAGAGCTCGAGATGATGAATATTCATGATCGAGTAATTCGATGTTTACCGGCGAATTTATCGATTCAGGAATACATCGCACGTAACGGATACTAACAAGATATCTTATGGGCGGTTTCATTCTGCTGCTTTTGATTGTTATCGTAGTGGTGTTTGTCGTCCCCGCGGTTGCGCTGGCCAAGGCGAGTCAGGCGCTGCGGGCAATCGAACAACTTCGAGAGCGGCTACGCATGTTGGAAACGCGCCCGCAAGCACCGCGTGAAGGTGCGCCAGCAGAACCGCCCACAGTAATCACGGAACCGCCACCGCCCGAGCCAATCATCCCACCAGTTTCAGTTCCGCCACCTCTGCCTGTCTCGGTAATTCCGCCGATACCGAAGGTGGAACCGGTGGCGGCGGTTGAAGAAATGCGTTTTGAAACCGCTGCACCGCCGTCGCGCAAAATCGATTGGGAACAATTCATGGGCGCGAAAATGTTCGCGTGGGTCGGCGGGTTCGCCTTGTTCCTTGGCGTTGCCTTTTTCGTAAAATATTCGTTCGAGCGCAACCTGATTCCGCCAGAGCTGCGAGTCGCGATCGGATTTCTCGCCGGGATTGCGCTTGTCGGCGGCGGCGTGTTGTTGAAGCGCAAAGAGAATGTCATCACTGCGCAAACATTGTGCGCGACCGGCATTCTCATTCTTTACGCCGTCACTTTCGCCTGCCGAGCGTTCTATCACTTCCCCTTCTTTGGACTGATCCCAACGTTCGCACTGATGGTACTAATTACGACCGCAGCCTTTCTCCTGGCGGTACGAATGAATGCGCTGGTGATTGCGGTCCTCGGAATCGCAGGAGGTTTTCTGACCCCCGTCCTTCTCTCCACCGGGCAAGATAATCCGCTCGGATTGTTCGGATACATTGCCTTGCTTGACATCGGTCTGCTGGCCGTTGCCCGCCGCAAAGACTGGACTTCGCTGCCAATCCTCGGCGCGGTCGGCACCGTGCTCATGCAAATCGCGTGGGTGGGTAATTTCTTTCTGCACGAACATTACTTCACCGGAACCAAAACGTTGATTCCGATGGCGGTGTTTCTCGCGTTCGAAATTCTGTTTCTGGCTGCCGCCGTCACAACCAAACGCGCGGGGAAATTGGACAATGCAATCTCGGGCGCTGCGCTTGGCGTGGGCGCAATCGCGATGTGCTGGGCCTTCTACTTTTTCTCATTCACCAGCATCGGGAATCGCGCGGAATTGATTCTGAGTTATCTTTTTCTAGTCGACCTGGGACTGCTTGGGCTGGTTCTGGCGAAGGAACATTTCAACCGTCTCGTCGCCGTCGTCGGTCTCGTTGTCTTCTTCTTTCTCGGGCTTTGGACCAATGATTATCTGACCGCGCACAATCTTTCCGTTGCCCTTGGCGCTTATTTCGTCTTCGCGCTGCTGCATTCGTCGCTTCCAATCGTCATGCAAAGACTAGGCAAAGCGACGCCGTCGTGGTCGGCGCATTTGTTTCCGGCTGCGACCTTGCTCCTGGTGCTGTTGCCGATATTCAAATTGGTCACCGATTCGTTCCTGATTTGGCCGCTGGTGTTATGTGTCGACATCATTGCGCTATTGGCAGCTGCCCTCACGGGAATGCTCGCAACGGTGGCTATTGTCCTGATCCTCACGCTGGTCACGCTCGGCGCCTGGATTTTGCGAATGCCGCCGGGACTCGGCGGTTTGCCAGCGTCTCTTTTCCTAATCGGTGGATTTTCGATTTTCTTTATCGCCGGAGCTACGCTGATGTCGCGGCGACTTCGGGAGAAACCGGGAGAAGTTGGAAACATTTTCGGTGGACTGAGCGTGCCCGCGAACTTCGCCGTCCAACTTCCCACTCTGGCCGCGACGCTCCCGTTTCTGTTGCTGATCATGGCAACGCTGCGTGTGCCGCTATCGAATCCGTCGCCAGTTTTCGGCCTCGCACTCCTCTTGGTGGTGTTCTTGCTCGGGCTAACGAAAATATTTTCGCTCGATCTAATCGCCTGCGTCGCGCTCGGGTCCACGATTCTGCTCGAGCACGTCTGGCATTTCGCTCATTTCCAGAAAGAAAAAGCGAACCTTCCATTTCTTTGGTATCTCGGGTTCGCAGCGGTTTTCACCGTTTTCCCATTTATTTTTCATCGGCAGTTCGCTCGCAAGAGCACGGTGTGGGCGAGTGCGGCGCTGGCTGCGCCGTTGCATTTTTATCTGGTTTACGAGGTGGTTCGTATCACGCATCCGCACAGCGGAATGCTTGGTCTGGTTCCAGCAGCCTTTGCGATTCCATCGCTGCTCGGGTTGGTCGCATTACTCCGGCTGACTGCGCAGGAAAGTCCGGGACGTAACGCACAACTCGCCCTCTTTGGCGGTGCGGCGTTGTTTTTCATCACCTTGATTTTTCCGATCCAGTTCGATCGGCAATGGATCACTCTCGGTTGGGCACTGGAAGGCGCCGCCTTGTGCTGGCTGTTTCATCGCGTGCCGCATCCCGGTTTGCGCATCGCCGGAGTCGGGCTCCTGCTGGTTTGCTTCGCGCGACTGGTTTGTAATCCGACGGTGCTCGCCTATCACGCGCGCGCAGCCACGCCAATCTTCAACTGGTACCTTTACACTTATGGAATCGTTGCCATTTCCTTCATGGTCGCAGCGAGATTGCTGGCGCCACCGCGGAACCTGGTGCTGAATCAAAATGCTCCGCCGTTACTCAATTCGTGCGGAGCCATTCTCGCCTTCGTCTTGTTGAACATTGAGATCGCCGATTACTTCACCAAGCCCGGCGCTTACGAGCTCACGTTTCAGTTCAGCGGCAACTTCGCGCGCGACATGAGTTACAGCATTGCCTGGGCACTCTTCGCCTTGCTCCTGTTGATCGTCGGAATTCGCAAACCCACCCGCGGCGCGCGTTACGCCGGTCTTGTCTTGCTTTGCGTGGTCCTGTTGAAGCTTTTCTTCCACGATCTGTCGCAGCTCCAGCAACTTTATCGTATCGCCGCCCTCATCGTCGTCGCGATCATCGCGATTGTCGCCTCGTTCCTCTACCAGCGTTTCCTGAGCCAACCGCAGAAACAATGAAACTCTGCGTTGTTTTAGTGCCGATCATTTTTTGGACGGGCGCAGTGTGCGCGCTCACGCCCAATCAATGGCAATATCGTCAATCCATTGACGTGCCGGTGACGGGATTGGTGCAGATAAATCTGCCGCTGGAAACGTCAAATATCGCGCGACCGGATTTAAGCGATCTACGCATTATCGATTCTACCGAGAAGGAAATTCCGTTTTTGATCGATCAACCGATGCCGCGGCCGGAATCGAGCGTGCCGGTGAAGGATTTTCGTGCTGAAATTGTTTCCGCCGAGACGCGATTGCTGATCACAACCGGCAGCGACTTGACCATCGCGGGTGTCATGCTGGAGACGCCTGCCAGCGCAAATTTCATCAAAGCGGCGCGGGTGGAAGGATCGAATGATCAAAAGGACTGGCGAATGTTAACATCAGGCGCTCCGCTTTTTCGCATGGGCAACGGCGCGGCTAATCTTCGCGTCGCGTTACCCGAAGGCAGATGGCAGTTTCTGCGCATCATTGTCGACGATAACCGGACGCCGCCGGTTCCATGGACAAGCGCACGATTAATCGTGGCCGGATCGCCCGCGCCAACTGAACCAGTCTCAGTCACGATCAAATCGCGTGACGAAAATCCGGGGATGACGCGGCTCGGGATTGATCTCGGCGCCGCGAATCTGCGGATCGCGTCAATTGGGATCGGCACCTCCGAGCCCGTTTTCACCCGCACTGTAACAGTGGCAGCACCGGAATTGTCAGCACAGAACTTGCAAGAAGAGACTTTGAGCAACGCGGTTTTGTATCGCGTGGACCTAAACGGAAAAGTCGAAGCTCACCTTGACCTTCCCATCGACAAACAGATTTTCGGACGAGAGCTGGTTCTGTTGATCGACAACGGCGATAGTCCGCCGCTGCTCGTTTCCGAGGTTCGCGCGGACCGACGCATAACGCGTCTCATCTTTTTCGCGGCGACGCCGGGTGCGTACAGTCTGCTTTCAGGGAATAGTCAGTGTGAGTTGCCACGCTATGATCTGAGTCACCTGGGTGATCAATTGCGACGGGCTGGCACCACCCAGGGGCAGGTGAGCCTGCCGGCGCAGAATCCCGGCTACAATCCCGCAGAGAATCTCCCGCAGGATTTTGCCACTGGCGCAAAGATCGACGTCGCACCATGGAAATTCCGCAAACCAATTCAAATCGCGAAGCCGGGGGCACAACAAATCGAACTCGATCCGGATATCCTGGCTCGGGCGGCTCCGGATTTTCGTGATCTCCGAGTCGTTAGCGAAAACGCGCAGTTGCCATATTTGATCGAATGCACCTCGATCGAGCGGACTGTTCCCCTCAATGCCGGGATCGCGAATGATCCCAAACGTCCGACATTTTCGCGGTGGCAACTGAAATTGCCGCAAGCCGCATTACCGCTCAGACGCGTTTCTTGCGCTTCAACTTCTGCATTGTTTGAGCGAACATTTCGGTTCTGGGAAGAATTGACCGACGAACGCGGTGACCAATACCCACGTGAACTGGCGCAGGCCACATGGCGTCGAGTGCCGAATCAACCAGCCGGGCAGCTGGCCGTTTCTTTTGCGGCTCCCCCAAAGACCGACACGGTGTTAATAGAAACTGACAACGGCGATAATTCGCCGATCGAGCTACATGATTTTCGCGGATACTATCCGGTAACACGGATTATTTTCGCCTCGTCGAAATCCCAATCAATCGCGCTTTACTTCGGCAACGAGGAAGCAGCTGCCCCGCGATACGATGCCAAGCTGATTGCCGCGCAATTGTTGCGCTCAGAGCGCACGCCAGCTGCACTCGGGTCCCAGGAAATTCTTAAATCGGAACGGGTGACAGAAACGCTGACCGGATCCGCGCGCTACATTTTTTGGGGAGTGCTCGGGATTGTTGTGATCGCGTTGCTAGTTCTGATTTCGCGGCTGTTACCGAAGACCACGTAACAGGAGGGCGACTTGCCGGAGACAGCTGTGCGCTTAATTTATCGTTCCGTGCGTAGAAACATTCGCAACCGGACGTATCGAGCTGGGTTATCTAGACGGCTAGCAACAACCCAGGGCCACAAATCCAAACAACCTAAATCCGGCGGCACTTCTAACTACGCGGTCGCATTCTCCGCAAAATCCGATGATCTTCGCCCGTGACTGTTTTCCTGGGCTGCGGTTTCGTCGCGAAATATCGCGAGGGCGGGGGAGTCTTTTCCGTACCATTGCAATGGATGCTCGGTTTGAAGCGACTCCAACTCGACGCTGTTTGGCTGGAAGTTCTTCCCGGCAGCGGTAACGAAACAGCAGACCGGGCTGCGATAAAGAGTTTTGCGGCGCAACTCCGGTTTTATGGACTCGCCGAAAATTATTGTCTGTTATATCAACCGCAAGCCGGCGATGCCCAGGATCTCGACGAGATGCGATGCTTTGGCCTCCCAGAAACCGATTTGCGCGAACGGCTGGCCCGCCCAAATACGCTGCTGAATCTCAGTTACTCGGTCCACCCGCCCCTCCTCCTGCAATTCGAACGCCGAATCTTTTGCGACCTCGACCCGAGTGAAATTTTTTACTGGATGACAAAGATGGAAATGGGCCAGTCGTATCATCACGAATTTTGGACCATCGGTTTGAATGCGGGGAGATCGGATTGTTCCTTGCCGCGATCGCAGATCAGGTGGCAAACATTTTTCCCATTGGTGGATACGGAGTTCATTCAACCGCACCGCCAGCCGACGTACTTCAAGTTCACCACCATTGGACAATGGTATTGGGGCGGCGCCGTCGAGGTGAACGGCGAGTTTCCTGATCTTTCAAAGAAAGTGGCCTTTGAGAAATATCTCGATCTGCCTGTGCGAATGAAGAAGACGCGATTCGAGCTGGCAATGAATCTCGACGATCCCGAGCGAGTGCGCCTGAGCGAGCGCGGCTGGCATGTGGTCGATCCGCATCGAGTGGCGAAAACTGCGGCGCGGTATCGACATTATCTTGCCTCCGCCGCCGCGGAATTCACTGCGATTAAAGGCGTTGATGTGGCGTGGCAGACAGGTTGGATGAGCGACCGCGCCGCCACGTTTTTGGCGATGGGACGTCCTGTCGTTACCGAGGATACCGGAGCGGCAAAATATCTTCCAAAGGAAAGCGGTTTTCGCTTCGTCAATGATTTGGAATCGGCCAGCGCGGCAGTGAACGAAGTGATCGCAGATTGGCCGGCGCTTTCCCGGCAATCGCGGGCTGTCGCGGTAGAACTCTTTGATTCGGAAAGGAATCTGCGCAAAATCCTCGGCCTGCCTCGGCCGCAGGCCTGATTTTGACGCGCAATAATCGCCGTTTGCAAAACAAATTTCGGGTGTTACTCATTCTGCCGATATGGCGGATTTGATCAAAGCCGATGAAGCAAAAATTCGATTGAAAAAGGTGCCCGAGTGGGAGCTGGAGAAAAAGCACATCGAGCGCACGTTCGAGTTCGACGATTTTACCGACGCGATCGATTTTGTGAACGCCGTCGCCGAAGTGGCAGAGGAAGAAGAGCACCATCCTGATATCGACATTCGATTTAACAAGGTGAGACTGGTGCTGACAACCCATAGCAAAGGCGGCCTGACTGATCTCGACTTTGGGCTGGCGGAGCGGATCGATACCCTCTCGGAGTAGTTTGACGTCGACACGGCAGTTGGTCGCGGCGATCATCACGGCGTTACTCGCGCTAGCAGTCTGGAAATTTATCGACTGGCGAATGACACCGCCGCCCCCGCCAAACAGGATCGCCACTCCAACGGCGGCACCGTAACGTGGGATGGAGGTTAGGCTTCCAGCCTGACTCGGTCGACAAGCTTCCAGCTCGTTGCGGTTCCGACGCGTCCAAGCTTGAAAGCTTTCGAGGTTGGCCCCAGAGCCGGGGCGGCTGTGCTACGAATAGCTCGCGGTCGGCGAGCGCCCTTCGTCTGCATCGATGAAAGTGAACATTGTATCGATTTCGGGATGGCCAGCCATGCCCGCTTCCTTTTTTCGGCGTTTCAAGATCTCGGTGATTTCGTCGTTCCAACCCCGCTTCCGCATGAATTCGTTCCAGACGTAAATCTCGGTATCGGTCGGACGTTGACCCTTATCGAAACACCACCACAGAATTTCCTCGTCGGTCCCGCCTTCCCGTACTCGTCTGATTACATCGTGGTACTGCACATGCAGAAATTTGATGCAGAACTCATCGAAACCCCGGCCCAGATTTGCCTGGTAATCGGTGGGTAGTTCGTTTTTGTCATGTAATCGAATTTTGTCGAGCATGCGTCCGAAATAGACGATCCCGCCAATCTTGTCCGATGGGCTGCGAATGCCCAGTTGATTCATCGCCTATCTACTTTAAGGATTCGAGGAACACCCTCAAGTTTCTATTACGCCATTTACCCGCGCCCACCAGCCCGTAGTGTGCGCTATCCTCAGCATACAACTTTTTTCAAAAATCCTCTAAAGATAGCAGATACTGCAGCGCCAACCCACTAAAGCTACAAATCGGCCGGGGGACCATAGAGGGCCTGATCCAATTCTCGTTGGCTAAGGTAAAAAATCAGGATCGAATTTCCCACGTTCGCGATCGGGTCGCGGTGGCGAAGGTACGCGCACAGGCGCGCAAAACGCAGGCGTTGCAAATCCTCATTATGTGTCGGCGATTCATTATGAGCTAAGTCGGATTCTTGGATCGATCGGGCCAGCGCCCGGTGATAATCCGATTCGTATTCGCGTGTCCATTTTCCGTGTTGAAGGGAATAGACCTGTTGAAGTGCTGTCGCGCTGATACAGTAGGTTCCGGGCTTCAGCGGCGCTAATTTCGAGGCGGAACGATCACAGGGCAATGATGTCGCCTCAATTCCATACCACTCAGGCAAAGCTGTACCGAAATAGGCAAGATACAGGTGGCCAGTGCCGAACCGGTCCGGATTCTGAGCAAGCCAACTTGTCAGGGCTGGAAGATCCTGGCCCCAGTCGAGCGAGCTATCGACCAGATGTTTGTACCCATTCTTCGGTCCACCGGCGACCTGGTTAAAATAGGCGAGGTAATCCGGGCGCACGAAAGATGATTCCGCAATTTGCCAGCAGAGCATAACGCCGGCGAAAACCGTCATAATTGATCTTGTGCGAAAGAAATACGCGCACGCTCCACATGCGATGAAAAGAGCGGGATAAATCGGCAGCAAATGACGATGCCCGATATTCAAGTGACTCGTTAAAGAAAAGGCCGTGTACACCAGAATGAGCGTCCAAATCGGCGAGAGTTTGGCGAGATCGCGAGCGATGGTTTTGACGCTTCCGTCCTTCCACGCATTTCTCCAGCGCAAAAACCCGGCAATGCCGACCGCCATCAACAGCAGCAGGACGGGGATCGGAGTTTTGTAGAGAAACGCCCGCGGAAAGAACGAGCTGAAACCGGTGTTACTCCATTCGCCATCGAGATACGCGGGTCGATACATCGCGCTTTTGTTGGTGAAGGCGAACCCATAGAGATAGGCTTCGGGAAGTAGTTTGTGATCGCGGGCGAACCCGACCATGTTTTCAAGCGCGGTGTGATCGCTTAGGCAAGCGTTCCAGCGCGCATTCCAAACCTCGCGCGCGGGTGTATTTTGCGGGAAGGGCGAAGAGCGAAATGTAAAGGACGTCCAGATCGCAAGCACGACAACTGCAAGCAACGCAGCAGTCGCTCCACTGACGACAATTAGCTTTCGCCAGAACCCCGTGATTCTTTGCTCAAACGCCGAGACGCGAAGCGTAATGGGCTCACACGAAGCAAGCTGCACAGTCACCAAAATGCCGGCCACGAGAAGGAACGCCGAAGCCGACATCTTGGCGAGAAATAGGCCAGACCAGCTCAGTGCCGTGATCACAAACCAACGCGCGTTCAAGTAACGAAGCAGGCGTGAGTAGCTCCACGCGGCGGCGGTAAAGAAGAACGCTGCAGTGACATCCGAAGTAACAAGCGCAGAATGCGCGAGCAGGTTCGGATCAAAGACCGCAAGAAGCTCGGAGATTAATCCACCCAACGGGCCAAATAGCCGATTCGAACAAAAGAAGATCAACAAACACAAACCGGCGCCAAGAACTGCCATCATGCTGCGCCCTTGCAGCACTACCCGGTCGGAATCATTGCCCCTGCGATATAGGAAAACCTGGCTGACCCGGCCAACGTCTCCTTGGTTCCACGCCGCATTTTCCGGAAATGCAGGGCGCGACCATAGGAGTGGAAGCGCCGCCCAGCGCGCGGGCCAATTCCCGTTTTCCGGATCAAGACGATAATCGTTCTTCAACCAATAGCTGTAGCCGGCGGTGAGATGGGTCGGTTCATCAAAGGTCGGGGATTTTTCCATTGCGGCTGTGATTGCAAGAGCCGCGTGCAGCATCGCCAGCAGGACAGCAATGATTCGGACGAGTGCCGTCTTTGTCGCGGCCGTTTCGCCCAACCAGCCAAGTTCTTGCCGGTTGATGGCGAAAGATGGCGTTCGGGCGAGAGCCAGCTGCATGCTCTCCATCGAGCAGATGGCATGCTGGTTAGCGCTTGTTCGTGCTCCTTAATGAGGGATGTTCGCCTTGTGAATCGGGTGGTCGGCCTCGAAACGGAATATGGCGCTCTCGTCCATGATGCAGAATTGTCGACCGAAGCCTGGCCGGCGCGCGTCAAGAATTACATTTTCAGGCAGGCGCGTGCTGGTGCGCTCGACTTGCATTATCGCGACTACGAAGAACCCCCCGGTAATGGCGGGTTCTTGTTAAATGGCGGCCGCCTTTATCTCGACATGGGCCACATTGAATACGCATCGCCGGAATGTGTGCGACTGCGGGACGCCGTCGTTTACGATCTCGCCGGTGACGCCTTACTGTTGAACGCGCTGCGCGAGATGCAGGCGTGCGATCGCGTTTCCTTTATCAAGAACAACATCGATCACTACACCGGCGCGACTTTCGGTTGTCACGAGAATTATTTGATGCGGCGTGAAACCCAGTTCACACCGCCGGTGTTGGGGACGCTGCTTTGCTTCCTCGCAACCCGCCAGATTTATACCGGCGCGGGACGCATCGGTCAGGCCCATCCGCTCGCTTTTGATTTCGATCTGCCGCCCAGCGCCACGCCTGTCCGTTTCCAGATCAGCCAGCGCGCCGATCACATCGTGAACGACATCTACCAGTGGGTGCAATTTAATCGCGCCATCATTAATGCCCGCGACGAACCTTTGGCCGATTATCGGAAGTTCCGACGCTTACATTTGTTGATTGGTGACTCGAACATGAGCCCTTTCGCGGCCGCATTGAAAGTGGGAACCACGGCATGCATCCTGACATTGCTGGAAGAAGACAAGTTCCCGCGCGGTTTGATTTTGCAGGATGCCGTGGTGGCGACACGCGAAGTTTCGCATCAACCCGATGGTCCATGGCTGGTGGAACTGGAAAACGGCAGGACGGCCGGGGCGCTCGACATCCAACGGCGTTTCCTCGATGCCGCGGCAAAATATTTGCAGGGGCGCGACGCCGAGATTGATTGGTTACTCGAGAGCTGGAGTTTCGTTCTCGATTCTTTCGCGACTAATTTGGACGCGCTCATCGGCGGCATCGATTGGCTCACGAAGCGATGGTTGCTGCAGAAGTTTGCCGAAGCTGAGTCCCTGGAGTGGGATGATCCATGGTTGTTCAGTCTCGATCTGGAGTATCACGACATCGATCCATCACGCGGGCTCTTCTTTCAGGTAAAAGCGGGAAAGCGGATTACCGATTGGAACCAAAGTGTTCGGATTAAAAACGCGAGCTATCAGCCGCCGGCGAATTCCAGAGCTGCCGGTCGGTCACAGGCCGTCGCCTACTTTCGCGAGTCCGACATCCCCTACGTCATCAACTGGGATTCGATCGCCTCCGGACCGCAGGATATCCTGGTCATGAGCGATCCGTTCAGCACCTATACCAGCGAGGTGAGCGCTTTTTTAAAACGCTGAAGTCCAACTATTTCAGCCGCTGGAGCGCCGGGATGCCGTAGTTTTCGCGCAGGGTTGGTTCGTCGGCCTGGGCCTGGGCGGCGTCCAGCGGAATTACCTTTGGATCTTCCTCCGTCTCAATTCGATCGAAACCGTCGACGGGGTGTTTCACAGCTTCGGCCAAGTCATCAAGCGAGTGAATATCTTTCCCGTTCACTTTCGTAACCGTGAGGTACCCGAAGTCTTCGTAGCCGATAGTTCCGTTCACGGGAAGAATCTGGCTGAGAATGACAACACTACGATGCCCTTCGGGAAACAGTTCCCACTGAAAACGGTCTAGATAAACGAACCTTTGGGGCGCGTCCCTCAACCAGTTCGGTCCCCATTCTCGCAAGTACTGCCGGGTTAACTCCTGAAAAATCAATCCACCTAGAATGTAATATTTTGGCGGTTCATCCCGCGAGTAGGGCGAGATTACGTATTCGTCCGGCGGGCGATGTTCCATCGTTACGTCGAGCTGCATCGGTTTGCCCTGACGATGAATTTTCAGCGGTACCTTGTCCCCCGAATAAACACGCGTGGTCAGGAGATTGGTGAAGTCAAGCTTCTTATAAATTGGATCAACGTAGTTACCGTTCTGATCGAGATCGAAGTTGCCAATGGCCGTGATGATATCGCCTTCCTGTAGTCCTGCTTTCTCAACGGCCGTGCCCGGCTCAATGTCGGTAACATAAACGCCGCCTCCATTGCCGGTTTCGCCTGCATATTTGCGCAACTGCGGGTCGCGCGTTGGGAAATAATCGAATCCGACCGTAGGAAAGCCACTGTACTTGGGCTTGGCCGCATCCTTCAGGAAGTGCGCAATAACAGGAGCGGGAATTGCGTCCATTAATTGCGAGCGCGGATCATAACGAAGGAGAAGACCGGCCAGCTTATTGTTCTTCACCAAGGGCACGGTGTAACTGTTCTCGCGATACTGAAGGGCAATACTCAGGCGGTAGGTCAGGAATTGACCAACCTCGACCGGATAATGCATCACCTGAACTGCGGTAACCAGCCCTTCGGTTACTACGAGAGCTCCCGTTTGTTCAAGCTGGAGCGCGGCAACCCGATCGCCTACCGCGACATCGTTCGCCAGCTCCAAAGGAGAGAGCCCATCGAGAAACTTTTTGTCCTGCGGTTGCAGCAGCGCCAGGTTCGCCTCGTAATCTACCACTTCAACTGACGCTGCCATCTTTTCGCCCGACTCGGCACGTTCCAGTTCCACATAATTCTGGTTAGCAACCAAATCGGCGGTAACTAGAACTCGCCCCTGCGAAAGAACGGCGCCCAATGCGCGCTTAGAGAAGGGTGCGCGCTTTTGCCACGGTCGAAAGTAATCGTATCCCTGACCGGTGACATTGACGCGCAAAAGCGAGAGCTGGCGCGGTTGCACCGCTTTAGTGGTCGATTCTTTCTTCGCCCAAACTGTCGGGCTTACGTCAAGCAGGAGAAGAACAAGAAAAAATGCAACTCTGACCTGCATATTTAAGAATGCGGTTCCCCAGATTTTGCAGTCGCCTGCGCCGACACCGGTTGCTCATCGAGGTTTTGCTCTGCAATCACATTGTAGCGCGTCCGGATTCGTTCCCGCGCGCTTTCTACCTCTTTGCGGTCGAGCACCAGCGGGGGGCCGCCACCTATCATCTTGATCACAAAACGATCCGGGGCTTCGGCGAACACCTGCGCCAAGTCGTTCAGCGTGGCAATCTTTTTCCCATTTACTTCATCGACAATGCTCGAGCGATAGGCAGCGAGATAGGTATTGGTCGGATCCGGCAGAATGTTCGTCAGCACAATGACGTCCGGATGCTGAAGATAGACTTGTTCCAGGATAAAGTAGTCGAAGTAATGGCGAACGCGCGGATCGGCTGTCTGATAGGCATCAAGAAGATCGAGCGACAAAGGCTGAAAGATCAAGCCGCCGTAAACGACATAACGCGGCCGGGTATCATAATGATGAGCCTGCATTTGATAGGGCCAGACCGTGTCCAGCTCGATCCTCAGCGTCATCGGTTTCCGGTCGCGCAGGATTTCGAACTTCACCTTGTCACCTTTAAATTTGCGTTCGACGACTTCAGGC
>Ga0207701_10004135_pt1 | contig 14788 bp, 18 predicted proteins | sample KBSSwiSSwithPhiX_FD_184294 | JGI IMG/M metagenome (GOLD analysis project Ga0207701, IMG submission 184294) | Switchgrass rhizosphere bulk soil microbial communities from Kellogg Biological Station, Michigan, USA, with PhiX - S5 (SPAdes) (version 2) | ecosystem: Environmental > Terrestrial >... | reverse complement strand
AGCAGTTCACGCATCCGAAGATGTACCAGCGGTCGGCGCTCGGCGACCTGCCGGACGCGACGCCCGAGGCGCTGGCCGAGCTCTCGCGCGTCACGACAACCGACGTGGATCGCTTCAAGGAAGGCGTCGACCCCATCGCATCGGCTGGCAGGTTCGGCGCGCTGCTCGCGCAGTTTCCCGCAAGCTTCCACGACACGCCGGCCAACCGGAACTACCTGACGTGGCTGCTCGGCACCTTCCGGGACTATCCCGTGGCCGTCGAGCTGCGCCACAAGTCCTGGAGCGATCGCATGGGCGAGACGCTGGAGCTGCTGAATGCCTTCGCCGCCGCGTGGACTCAGATCGACGAGCCCAAGTTCCAGTTCTCGATCAGGCAGAACTACCTGCCCAACGTGAAGGGGTTTGCCTACATGCGGCTGCACGGCCGCAACGCCGCGCAGTGGTGGAAGCACGATGCCGCCGAGGATCGGTACAACTACCTCTACTCGGTGGACGAGCTGCGGCCCTTCGCCGACATCGCATCAGCGACGGACGCAATCGTCCGGAAGGCCTACCTCTATTTGAACAATCACTTCTCGTCGAAGGCGGTCGTGAACGCGGCGGTGCTGAAGTCGCTGGTTGGACAGCCCGTGACAGGTACGTATCCACCTGAAATGGTCGAGCGCTATCCCGAGCTGAACGGGCTGGTGCAGGTCGGGCCGGCTACGGCTTCACGTACATTTTTTTGATCACGTCGCCGACGCGAATCTTCGCGGGCACGTCGAACCCGCTCACCATCTGGCCGAACACCACGTACTTGCCGTCGAGCGACGGACGGGCGTCGAGCATGACGTAGAACTGGGCGTCGGCCTTGGCCGCGTTTCCGGGATGCGCCATGGCCACCGCGCCCTTGACGTGCTTGTGCTTGCGCGACAACTCGGAGACACCGACAGGCGTGCCACTGCCTCCGGTGCCCCAGATGTCCTTCTTCGTGTAGTCGCGCGTGTTCGGGTCGCCCGCCTGGATCACGAAGCCGGGTTCCACGCGATGGAAGCGGATCCCGTTGTAGAAGCCCTTCTTCACCAGATTCAGCACGTGCTCCACGGTGCGCGGGGCCTCGTTGGGGTACGTCTCGAACTCGAAGGTGCCTTTCACGGTCTCGACGACAACGATGGGACCTGCGCCGGGCGTCGGCGTCGCGGGCGGAGCCGGTGGCGCCTTCGCCGGCGCGGGTTTCGCCGGCGCGGGCTTCGCGGGGGGCTTCGCCTGGCCGGCGAGCAGAGGGGCGCCGGTTAGCAGGGCCGCCAGGATGAGCAACAAGGTGCGCTTAGACATGGTCACCTGTGGAACAGGACTTCAGTCCTGTTCATCACGAGTTCTCCTCACCACCACTGAAGCACAGGTCTAAAGACCTGTGCCACATACGTCAATTACGGCTATGGCCGACCCGCGTGACCCCGATTTTCGGACAGAGCGACGCGATAGCGCAATCACCGCAGCGCGGATACACGGGACGGCAGACATTCTGCCCCCAGGTCACGAGATACAGGTTGATGTACGGCCACCAGCGCGCGTCCGTGTTGGCGTAGAGCGCCTGCTCGGTCTGCTCCGGCAGCCTTGTTCTCACCCATCCGAGCCGGTTGGCAAGGCGGTGCACGTGCGTGTCCACGCAGATGTTCTTCTGGCTGCCGTGGGCCAGGATCATCACGAGGTTCGCGGTCTTTCTGCCCACACCCGGCAGCGTGACCATCTGCTCGAGCGTGGACGGCACGCGGCCGCCGAACTCTTTCACCAGCTTCTCGCAGGTCGCTTTCACGAAGCGCGCCTTGTTCCGATAGAAGCTCACGGGGTAGATGAGCGTCTCGATTTCTCTCACGGACAGCTTCGACAGCGTCCGCGGCGTCCGGCCGCGGCGGAACAACCTCGTCGAGGCCGCCAGCGTCGTCGCATCCTGTGTCCGGGCCGAGAGCAGCGTGGCGATGAGGACCTGGAAGGCGTCCTCGGACTGCGACTCGGAGATCTTCTCGACGGCCGGAAGCTCCATGCCATCGATGGCAAGCGACAGCGCGCGCATCACCGGCTCGACCGGCGCCGGTTGAGGCCGACGGTCCGAACGCGAATTCCGTCGCGAGGCCTGGACGCGGGCAGTCGACGGCACGGTGGTGGGTGTCAGTGGCCCATCGAGACGCAGTAGCCGCATTGATTGCAGCCGACCGCAGGCTCGATGACGCAGGGACTTCCGGGGGCGGTAGGCGCGACCATCGACAGGCGGACGTGACTGCAGTGACCGTGGGGCCCAGCCGACGGCGGAGGCCCCTGCGACTGCCTCGCCGGCGCGAGACCGCGCGCGGCAAGGACGTCACGAATCACGCCGCGGATCTGGTCCTCGGTCATGACGCGATCTCCACGTGATCGATGATGCCGACGATCGCGGCGTCAACGGGCGCGGCCTTCTTCTGCATCGCGTCCCCGGCCGCCTTGCCGTCGAGCACGAGGAGCACCTTCTCGTGAACGCCGGCGCCGACGGTGTCCACGGCGAGGAGCACGGGCCCGCGCGGCACGTCGTTCTCGCCGAGCGGCTGCACCAGCAGGAGCGTCGAGCCCTCGAATTTGCGGTGCTTCTGTGTGGCGACGAGCGGCCCGACGACGCGGCCTATCTGCACGGCTAACGGCCCTCCGCGCCTTCGGCCCACCAGTGGTCAACGATGCCCACGACGGCAGCGTCCACGGGCGCCTCGACGGGGTAGAACGGAAACGCCGCCTCCCTGCCGCGGACGAAGAACACGAACTCCCCGGTGCCGGCGCCCGCAGCGTCGGCAGCCACGAGCGTGCGTCCCGCCGGCCGGCGGTGTTCGTCCACTGGCTGCAGCAGGAGCAACTTGAGGGACGTGAGCGACGCGTCCTTGCGGGTCGCGACGACATCGCCTACGACGCGGGCGACTTGCACGGCTTACTCCGTCACTTCCACGTGATCGACGATGCCGACGATGGCGGCGTCCACGGGACAATCCTTCATGCCGGCGGCCATCCGTGCCGAGCTGCCGCTGACGATGAGCACTGTTTCGCCCACGCCGGCATCGACGGTGTCGACGGCCACCAGATAGCCGCCTTCGAGCTTGCCTGCGGGATCGACGGGGCGTGCGAGCAGGAGCTTGCTGCCCTCGAGCTTCGGATCTTTTCTCGTGGCAACGACGGTGCCGAGGATCTTGGCGAGGAGCATGACGGGATCAAGTGGGAATCAGACGCTCGAGCCGTGACGGCTCTTCTCACAGCGTCTGACGCCGACTACCGGCTACTTCTGCGCCTTGCCGATCGGCAGTGCGTCTTCGAGGTTGGCGTGCGGCCGCGGAATCACGTGGACCGAAACCAGCTCGCCCACGCGGCGGGCCGCGGCGGCGCCGGCATCGGTGGCCGCCTTCACGGCCGCCACGTCGCCGCGCACGATGGCGGTCACGTAGCCGGCACCGATCTTCTCCCAGCCCACGAGCGTGACCTTGGCGGCCTTCACCATGGCGTCCGCCGCCTCGATCATGGCGACGAGCCCCTTGGTTTCCACCATACCCAGCGCCTCACCCATTGAATGCCTCCAGCGTCACCGCAGACGGTCGACGGCTTCCTCGATGAGCGCCGCCAGTTCGCGGTATGTTAACCGAATTTCTGCATCACCATCGGCGCCACCCGCGGGCGCCGCGCGCCCTGCCCCGACGCCGCTCGACGGGTCCGGCACGAGCCGTTCGCCCGGCGCCCCCTCGGGGGCGCGCACCACCTGGCAGGTGGCGTCGATCGTGCCGCCCGGGCCGGCGAGGTCGTCGTCCAGGCAGATGGGCGCCGGCGCGGCGATGCCGTACTTCCCGCGGAGCGCCTGCAGCCGCAGGACCTCTTCCTGCGAGATGAGCCGCTCGCCGCCGAGCATCCGCGCCACCAGGCTGATCTTGGCAAAGTGCTCGACCGTTTCCATCTTGTAGTAGGCGCCGTACACCTCGGCGCCGACGGTCAGCGCGCCGTGATTGGCGAGCAGCAGGCCGTCATGCGCCTTGATGTATTGCCGGACGGCGGCCGGCAGTTCCGGCGTCGACGGCGTGGCGTAGTCGACGATCGGAATGCTGCCGAGCGTGCAGATCACCTCCGCCAGCACCGCGCGGTCCAGCGGCACTCCGGCGACGGCGAACCCGGTCGCCAGCGGCGGATGCGCGTGCACGACGGCGTTCACGTCGGGCCGCTGCCGGTACACCTCGAGGTGCATCAGCAGTTCGGACGAGGCATCGCGGTCGCCGGCGACTTTCTTCCCGTCGATGTCCACGACGACCATCATGTCGGGCGTCATGTAGCCCTTGGACACGTTCTTCGGCGTCGTGAGCACCCGGTCCGGCGCGAAGCGGATGCTGATGTTGCCGTCGTTGCTGGCGCAGAACCCCCGGCCGTACAGACGCCGGCCGACCTCGACGATGTCGGCGCGGAGGCGATCGATCGCGACTTCGGCCACGGCTAGACCTTCCCCTGCAGCCACGCCTGCTGGCATCGCGGCGAGCAGAACCAGGCCGTCTGCTGTCCGCGCACGGCCGTGAGGGCGCGGCCCTGCACCACGTACGTGCCGCACACGGGATCCTTGACCATGTGCCCGGCCACCTGACGGCTCGACGCGGCCGGACTGCCGCCCGTGGCACCCTCGATGACGCCCCCGAGAAACCGGTACGCCGATCGCAGGAGGACCGAAATCAGGATGAGAAAGAGGGCCACGCGCAGGAGGAATCCCATGCCTCGGCCCTTCAGTTGGTGCCGGGCGCCGGCGTCGCCGGTGTGGAACCGGCCGGCAGGTTCGGGTGCGCGCCCTTCATGGCGTCCAGGGCCCGCTTGGCAGCTTGTCCTTCCGGACTCGCCGGCGCGAGCGCCAGCACCTGCTCCCACGCTTGCGCCGCTCCCGCCAGGTCCTGCTTGCCGAACGCGCGGACGATGCCCACGTTGAGCAGCGTCTTCGTGTGCTTCGAATCGATCTGCAGGGAGCGATCGAACTGGGCCAGCGCGCGATCCGGCTGATTCAGGTAGTAGTAGCCCACGCCGAGATCGGTACTGACGTCAGGGTTGTTCGGATCGAGCTTCAGCGCAGCCTCGTACCACTGCGTCGCGTCCTTGTACCGCTCGGCGTCGAAGTACAGGTTGCCGAGCGCTGCCCTGGGCGACGCGTTCGTGGGATCGGCGGCAGCGACCTTCAGCAGGCGGTCTACCTCGGCCTGATCGAGCTGCGGCGCCGCCTGCGCAGTCTGACCCGCCGGCTGGCTCTCAGCGGCGGGCGCTGCGACGGACTGCGGCCGGACAGACGCCTGCTCGGCGCCGAGAATCCAGCCCGCGATGAGGCCGAAGAGGGCTCCGGCCGCGGCGAAGACGAGCGACTCTGGCTTCATGCGGAACGCAACTCCGGATCATAGCAGCGTCCTTCGAAACCAGTCCACCAGGGCGCCGGCGAGATCGGGCTGATCGGCGAGCAGCGCGCGGCCGTTTGCCGAGACGTTCTCGACAATGCGCAGGTCTCGCACGCCCGGCGTGATCTCAGCGAGCTGCCTCGCCGATCGCGACGCGTACGGGTCCAGCGCGCCGGCGACGAGCAGCGCCGCTCCCGAGCGCGCGGCGAAGGACCGCATCGCCTGGTCGGCGTGCAGGCCACGAAACTCCGACGCGGGCGAGACGAGCGCCAGCGATCGGACGGCGGAGTCCGCTCCGGCTTCGATGATCGCCAGCGTCGTACCGAGGTTCAGGCCGGCGATGCCGATGTGCGTCGACACCACGTCCGGCTGCCGTTTCAACCAGTCCACCGCGGCCTTGACGTCTCTGGTGAACGGCTGCAGGGAGTCAGACGGAATCGAACCGACCGACGCGCCATGCCCTCGCAGATCGATCGCGAGGACGGCGAAGCCGGCCTCGTGCAATCGGCCCGCAACGACGTCCCAGTCGGCGTGCGAGCGCATGTAGGAATGCACCAGCAGCACCGCGGGGGCCGCGTGGCCCTGGGCATCCCACACCCCCGCCACGGTCACCCCGTCGTCGGTGTGAATGGACACCGTAGTTGCGGCAGCGGCGTGGCGGGATGCCGTGCACAACGCGACGATCGCGCAGACGGTGATCGCGGCGATGCGCGTCACGCGACTCATCCTTCGAGCACCGCCAGGTATTCGCGCACCACCCGATCGAGGCCGACGAAGATCGCGCGGCTGATGAGCGCGTGGCCGATCGACACCTCGACGACGTGGGGCACCTGACGGAAGACGGGCAGGTTCTGGAGGTCGAGGTCGTGCCCGGCGTTCACGGCCATGCCGCGGTCGTGCGCGCGTCCGGCAGCGGCGGCGTATTGCTCGAGGCTCCGCTTCAGGACGTCGCCACCGGCTTCCGCCGCACGCGCGAAGGGCTCCGTGAACAGTTCCACGCGGTCCGCGCCGATGTCGGAGGCCCAGTCCACCGCGGCAAGCTCGGGGTTGATGAACAGGCTCACGCGCACGCCGTGCGACTGCAGGTCCTTGACGATGCCGCGCATCTCCCCCACGTCGGTCGTCTCCGGCCAGCCGGCCTGACTCGTGATCTCCGCGTGCGCGACGGGCACCAGCGTGCACTGGTCGGGCCGGACATCGCGAACGAGCCACAGCAGGTCCGGCCGCGGATCACCTTCGATGTTGAACTCGACCCGCTTGCGGTGCGGCGCCAGCATGGCGGTCAGGTCGTGGACGTCCTGGAAGGTGATGTGGCGCGCGTCCTTCCTCGGGTGCACCGTGATGCCGGGGGCGCCAGCCTGCACGCACACGTCGGCCGCTGCAACGACCGACGGGATTACACCGCCGCGTGCGTTGCGCACGGTCGCGACTTTGTTGATGTTGACAGAAAGCTTGATCATGACCGTGCTTGGTGCTGCGGGCTGCGTGCCACGTGCGGTGCCTGGTGCCTCGTGCTTCGTGCGGTGCCGCGTGCGGTGCTACGCAAGTTCAGTCTTTACACTATCGGCTATCTCCTGAGCCCAGCGACCGATCTCATCCTTGTTACGGCCTTCGAGCATGATGCGCAGCAGCGGCTCGGTGCCCGAATACCGCACCAAAAGGCGACCGTTGCCCGCCAGGCGCGACTCCACGTCCCTGATGACGGACGCGATCGCCGGCACCGTCGCCAGGTCTTTGCGCTCGCGAACCCGCACGTTCACGAGCACCTGTGGATACGAGACGAGCTGGGATGCGAGCGACGACAGCGGGCGCCCGGTCTTCGCCATCACGCGCAGCACGCCGAGCGCGGTCGCCAGGCCGTCGCCGGTGAACAGGTAGTCCGCGAAAATGATATGGCCGGACTGCTCGCCTCCGAGCGAGAAGCCGTCGCGCAGCAGCTCTTCCATCACGTACTTGTCGCCCACCTGCGTGCGCCGCAGCGCGATGCCGGATTCGCCGAGCGCCAGCTCCAGGCCGATGTTGCTCATCACCGTCGCGACGACGGTGTTGCCGCGCAGGCGGCCTTCGGCCTTGAGCTGCCGCGCACACATGAGCATGACGGCATCGCCGTCCACGATGCGGCCAGCCTCGTCGGCGAAGATCGCGCGGTCGCCGTCGCCGTCGAACGCGACGCCGCCAACAGCGCCCACTCGAGACACCGCCTCCGCCATCGCCGACGGATGCGTCGATCCGCAGCGCAGGTTGATGTTGCGCCCGTCGGGCGAAGCGCCGAGCAGCGTGACCTCGAAACCGAGGCCGCGGAAGAGCCGGGCCGCCACGGGAGTCGTGGCCCCGTTGGCGCAATCGACGACGAGCTTCGCGCCGGACAGCGGCCCCGTGTCGTCGAGCTGATCGCGAAGATGGGCCAGGTAGGCCTCGGATCGGTCGGCCTCTGCAACCGGCGGCGCCTCGTCCTGATCCACGTGCCACGACGAATCGGCGACGACGGCCTCGACCTGTCGTTCGAGTTCCTCGGTGAACTTGTGGCCGGCACCCGAGAACACCTTGATGCCGTTGTCCTGATACGGATTGTGCGAGGCCGAGATCACGGCGCCCAGCGAGATCTCTTTCGCCCGCGCCAGGTAGGCAATAGCCGGCGTGGGGAGGACCCCGACGGTTTCGACATCCGCACCGTTGAGGCGGGCGCCGTGCGCCAGCTCGCGCTCGATCCAGCCGCCGGACTCGCGTGTATCACGGCCGATCAGCAGTCGCGGGCGAGTCTCCTCCGGTTCGAGGACCTTGATGATCGCCGCGCCGATGCGACGGACGGTCGGAGGGTCCAAGGGCGCGGCGCCCGCGGTGCCGCGGATGCCGTCGGTACCAAACAGCCGGGCGGCCATCTCAGCGGAGCCGGACGTCGAGCTGCGAAGGCTCGAGGCCGACAATGGCCACGTCGGCAGGCTGATCGAAGCGCACAGGAAGATTGTAGCGCCCGCGCACGAGGCCCGAGACATCGGCGTACACCTGCAGGTCGCCGGGACGAATCGCGGTGACGGCCGACGCGGCGCCCTTCACTCGCACCGCGACCTCGGCCGGGCGGGACGTGGCGCGAATTCCTGCAGCCGCCGAACGGAACGCGACAGGGACGTGCGTGATCACGCGCTCGATGGGGACAGGTCGGATGTCGACGGTCACGATCGCGCTGCGAGAGCTGCGAAGGCGCACGACCGAGTCGGGTACGCCAACGGTCACCGTGTCGATCACCGGCTTGGTCGCGCCCCGCACGCTCACCGGCTCGGTGGTGGCTTCGGTGACGCTGTTCACGGCTGACGATGGGCCCGACAGCTCCACGGTCGCCGGATCGGCGCGGACGTGCGCCACTTCGTACCCCGGTGCCGGCTCGTCGTCGATGTCTGGCACGATGGGGACGGTTCTGACGGCGGACGTTTCGAAGGTCAGCGACAGCGTCGCCGGCGACAGCTGCAGCACCGCCACGCCCGTCGGCACCACGACATCGTCGGGGAGCAAGTGGAACAGCCGCCGGCCGGGGCGAGCGCTGTGGAGGTCGATCACGGCGACCAGGTCGGTGCCGCGCAGCTGGCCGAGCGCGCCGCTGGTGCCACGCAGGCGGACGTCCACGAGGCTGACCGGCTCGCCGAGCAGCTCGAGCTGATCAGGAATGTTCCGGTACTCGAGCGGCACTCGCAGCGAGCGCTCCGCCTCGCGCTGGCCGGCCACCAGTCCCCAGACCAGCGTCGCCAGCGCGATCGAGAGCACCTTCAGCCCCAGGTTCCGGAAGATCCTGACGCGCATCGTCACAGCGCGGCCCGGCGGGCCGGGACGGGTCCTTCTGCGAAGCCGCGCGGGCGGAGCAGCTCGCGCAAGCGGACACGCAAGTGCTCGGGAGTGATGTTGCGTTCGACCCGGCCGTCGAGGACGAGCGAGATCCAGCCGGTCTCCTCGGAGACGACGACGGCGAGCGCGTCGTTCTCTTCGGTGAGGCCGATCGCGGCACGGTGCCTGGTGCCGAGGTCCTTGCTGAGGCGCGGGTTCACCGTGAGGGGCAGGAAACAGGCCGCGGCCGAGATGCGGTTCTCCTGGATGATCACCGCGCCGTCATGGAGCGGCGAACCCACCTGGAAGATCGTGACGAGCAGGTCGTAGCTGATTTGGGCGTCGAGCGGAATGCCGCCCTCCGAGTAGTTGCGCAGCCCGATCTGGCGCTCGATGACAACGATCGCACCCGTTCGCTGCGACGACAGCATCTGCGCGGCGACCGCGATCTCCTCAACCGTTTCATCAACTGTCTCGCCCTTGGCGAGATACCGGAAGAACGGCGCGCGCCCGAGGTGCGCGAGCGCCCGCCGGATGTCGGACTGGAACAACACGATGGCGGCGAAGACGACATAGCCGACCATGTTGCGGATCAGCCAGTTGACGGTCTCGAGCTGGAGGATATTGGAGAGGTAGAACAGCGCGACCGCCAGGCCCGCGCCGACGGCCATCTGCACGGCCCGAGTCCCGCGGATGAGGACGAGGACTTCGTAGATCAGCAGCGAGACCAGCGCGATGTCGATGACATCACGCCAACCCAGGCTGGGCCTGCCGAGCGTCTCTGTGATCCAGGAAAGGTCCACGGTGCCTTAAGGTGCGACAGGTGCGTATGGTGCGACAGGTGCGTATGGTGCGCGAGGTGCGTTAGGTGCGTTAGGTGCGTTAGGTGCGTTAGGTGCGTTACTGCGGGGACAGTCCCCATTCAACGGGCGTGGGGACTGTCCCCCGCGTGACTCCGAATCGCGTCTGCCGTGCGCACGACGTCCACCATTTCGGCCACCGCGTGCACGCGCACGACGTGCGCGCCGAGCAGCACGACGGTCGTTACCGCCGCCGCAGTGCCCCAGTCGCGCTGGTCGGCGTTCCGCTCGCCGAGCGCCGCTTTCAGGAACGACTTGCGGGAGGGGCCGACCAGCACGGGCCGGCCGAGCGTCTCGAGCTCCCGCAGGCCGGCCAGCAGGGCCAGGCTGTGTTCCGCGCGCTTGGCGAAGCCGATGCCGGGATCGACCAGGATTCGCTCGCGCTCGATGCCCGCCGCTTCGGCGAACGCCAGGCGCTCCCGCAATTCCCCGGCGACCTCGCGGGCAACGTCGACGTATCCCGCCTCGCGATACATCTCACGGGACCGGCCACGGTTGTGCATCAGCACCACCGCCGCGCCCCGTTGCGCCACTAGGGACGCCAGGCCCGAATCATACCTTAGGGCGCTGATGTCATTCACGATCAGGGCGCCGCGATCGAGGGCCGCCTCGGCCACCTCCGCCTTGTAGGTGTCGATCGACAGCGGGATGCGGATCCGCCCCGCCAGACGCTCGAAGACGGGCTCGATGCGGCGGCGCTCTTCCGCGGCATCCACGGCCTCGGCACCGGGTCGCGTCGATTCCCCACCGATGTCCACGATGTCGGCGCCAGCCTCCTCCATGCGCAGGGCTTCGTCCACGGCGCGCTCGGGATCGACGAACTGTCCGCCGTCAGCGAAGGAATCTGGCGTGAGGTTGAGCACGCCCATCACGAGCGTCCGCTCACCCAGAACCAGGGACGCGCCATTCGGCAAGGGAACCGAATAGTGACGTCGAAGGCCGAGCATGTCAGTAGGAAATGGCAAATAGGAAATAGGAAACGGAAAAACTGGAGGCAGGAAGCGAAACTGGAAAGGGAAAGGAAGGCAAGACTGCTCTTACCTTCCTATTTCCTACTCCCCACTTCCTATTGCTGTGGAAGCGGATTGTGCAGGTTGGGCACGAACCCGGGGCGCGATTCCTTGCGCGTGCGGTCGTCGCTCACGGCGCGCGGAGGCTCCGGCGGACCACCAGTGCTGTCGTCGTCGATCGACAGGCCAGCGACGATGCGCTTGACCTGGTCGCCGTCGAGCACCTCGCGCGCGAGCAGGGCATCAGCCAGCTTCTGCACGCGCTCCTTGTACTCCTCGAGGATGGCCAACGAGCGCTGGTAGTTCTCGGTGACGATGCGCTTGACCTCCTGGTCGATCCGGAGAGCCGTGTCCTCGCTGTAGTCCGAGCGCTGCGCGATCTCGCGGCCGAGGAAGATCTGCTCCTCCTTCTTGCCGAAGGTCAGCGGACCCATGGCGTCGCTCATGCCCCACTCGCAGACCATGGCGCGGGCCATCTCGGTCGCGCGCTCGAGGTCGTTGCCGGCGCCCGTCGTGATCTCGCCGAGCATGATCTGCTCGGCGATGCGGCCGCCCATCAGGATGGCGATGCGATCGTTCAGGTAGTCGCGCGAGTAGTTGTGCTTCTCGTCCACCGGCACCTGCTGCGTGACGCCGAGCGCCATGCCGCGCGGGATGATGGTGACCTTGTGGATCGGGTCCGCCTGCGGCAGCCGCACGGTGAGCACCGCGTGCCCGGCCTCGTGGATCGCCGTGACCCTCTTTTCCTCGTCGCTGATGATCATCGAGCGGCGCTCGGCCCCCATCAGCACCTTGTCCTTGGCGAACTCGAAGTCGGCCATGCGGACGACCTTCTGGTTGTAGCGCGCCGCGTTGAGCGCCGCCTCGTTCACCAGGTTGGCCAGGTCGGCGCCGCTGAAGCCCGAGCTCGCGCGCGCCAGCGTCACGATGTCCACGTCGTCGGACAGCGGGATCTTCTTGGTGTGCACCCCGAGGATGCCTTCGCGGCCCTTCACGTCGGGACGATTGACGACGATCCGGCGGTCGAAGCGGCCGGGCCTGAGCAGGGCCGGATCGAGTACGTCGGGGCGGTTCGTCGCCGCGACGAGGATGACGCCCTCGTTGCTCTCGAAGCCGTCCATCTCGACGAGAAGCTGGTTCAGCGTCTGCTCGCGCTCGTCGTGGCCGCCGCCGAGACCGGCGCCGCGATGACGGCCGACGGCGTCGATCTCGTCGATGAACACGATGCACGGCGCGTTCTTCTTGCCCTGCTCGAACAGGTCGCGCACGCGGCTGGCGCCCACGCCAACGAACATCTCGACGAAGTCCGACCCGCTGATCGAGAAGAACGGGACATTGGCTTCACCCGCGACAGCGCGAGCGAGCAGCGTCTTGCCCGTTCCCGGAGGGCCCATCAGCAGGACACCTTTGGGAATGCGGCCGCCCAGCTTCTGGAACTTCTGCGGCTCGCGGAGGAATTCGATGATCTCCTGAAGCTCGTCCTTGGCCTCGTCCACGCCGGCGACGTCCTTGAACGTGACCTTCTTCTGCGTGCTCGACGACAGCTTCGCCTTGCTCTTGCCGAACGAGAGGGCCTTGTTGCCGCCGCTCTGCATCTGGCGCATGAAGAAGATCCAGAAGCCGATGAGCAGCAGGATTGGAGCCCACGAGTAAAGCAGGGTGGCCCAGGGGCTGGTCGTCGGGTCCTTGGCCTGCACCACGACGCCGTTGTCGATCAGGCGATTCGCCAACCCTTCGTACTGGCTCGGGGCATGGGTAGTGAAGGTGTCGTTGTTCTTGAGAGTGCCCGAAATTTCGTTGCCTGTGATGACCACGCTCGAGACCTGGCCGGACCCGACGTTGGTCATGAACGTGCTGAACGTGATCGCCTTGTCCCGGGTCTGGAAGCGGGTGGAGAAATTCCAGACCAGGACGCCGACCACGACGAGCACGATCCAGAACAACAGGCTCTTCAGGGTTGAGTTCACTCAGGGCCTCCCAACGGCTCGAAATTCAAGACTACCACGGACTTGGTGGCCTGCGTGACCCGAAAGGCCTCGCCAAGGGCCAGGCCTGCGACCCACACGATCCGGCCCTCGGCGTCGGTCACGATGGGCACCTGGTGACGCCGCGACCGGGGCACTTTCCGGTCGACGAACAGGTCCTGCACCTTCTTTCGGCCCGAGGACCCCAGAACCTGCATGAGGTCCCCCGGTTGCCAGGCGCGGACTACCAGATTCGACTCGATGCCGGCAGCCATGGCCTGCCCCGGCTCGGCCGTGGCCACCGCTTCGATGCCGCCGAGGTCCTCGAGGCCACGGCGCTCCGCGCGGACGCGACAGCCGGCTTCGGGCACGTCGACCGCGCCCGGCACCGGCAGGTCGCGGGCCGGCCAACTGGGTGGGCGTGGCGGGCGCGAGCTGGGGCTCCTGATAGATAAGACCCCTGGCGCGGAAGAAAGTTCCACCTGGCAGGGTCCAAGCCGCACCGAAACGGGCCGACCGGCATCCACGAGGTCGGTGAGCGCGGAGACCAGCGTCCAGGACGCGGCGCGTCCGCTCGACCGCTCGATGGCCAGCCGGAGGAGCCGGCGCTGGATGGCTACGGGCTCCGCAAGCAGCGCGGGGATGTCGAGCGCGACCCGGCCGGTCAACTGGCTCGCCACCCGTTCCGCGGCCGCGGCGGTCATCGCCTCCAGCGCCTCGTCGTCCGCGCGCACGAGATCCGCGCTGCGCGCCAGCCGGGCCGTCAAGTCGCCGTAGCGGCTCGACGCGAGCGGCAACAGCTCGTGGCGGACCCAGTTGCGCGGAATCGCGCGGTCCTGGTTTGTCGAGTCCTCCATCCACGTGCGGTTCCGGTCCAGGAGGTACCGGGTGAGATCCGCGTGGACGAGGTCGATCAACGGCCGGATGACCCGGTCGCGCGCAGGGGGAATCCCTCCGAGGCCGCGCGTGCCGACACCGCGGAACAGTCGCAGGATGACCGTCTCCGCCTGATCGTCGGACGTGTGGGCCACGGCCACGAGGTCGGCGTTCACACGAGCCCGCGCGCGCTCGAGAAACGCGTAGCGAAGATCGCGGGCGGTGCTCTCGATCGACGTCTTCCTGCGCTTCGCCTCGCCCGCCACGTCCAGGGCCTCGACGTCGAAGGGCACGTCGAGCGCGCCTGCGAGGTCGCGGCAGAAGCTCGCATCGCGCGCCGATTCCGCGCCGCGAAGGCAGTGGTCGAAATGCGCGACGGCGACGAGCTGCAGGGCACCGGCGGCGGATAGCTCCGCGAGCAGATGCGCGAGCGCGACGGAATCGGCGCCGCCGGACACCGCGGCGAGGACGCGCGTGCCGTGCGCGAGCAGTCGGCGGCGCCGAAGGGTCGCCAGCACGCGCGCGGCAAGAGCTGTCATAGGATGGGGCGCGCTCGCTACGGTCGCGCGGAGGCGTCCTGCGGCCTCACGGGCGCCCTTCGGGCGGGGGCGTCACGCACACGCGGGGGGCGTTCTACGCGCGGCAAACACGCATGGACCCATGGACGTATGGACCCATGCGCCGATCCCCTAAAGTTGGTGCCGGTGCAGGGACTTGAACCCCGGACTCCGCGGATATGAGCCGCGTGCTCTAACCAACTGAGCTACACCGGCGGAACTACTGAGTATAGCAAAGGCGTTGTTGACCGTGCCTTGTGCCACGTGCTGGGTGCCTGGTGCGGTGCTGCGTGCCTGGTGCCTGGTGCGGGT
>Ga0207701_10004134_pt1 | contig 14791 bp, 13 predicted proteins | sample KBSSwiSSwithPhiX_FD_184294 | JGI IMG/M metagenome (GOLD analysis project Ga0207701, IMG submission 184294) | Switchgrass rhizosphere bulk soil microbial communities from Kellogg Biological Station, Michigan, USA, with PhiX - S5 (SPAdes) (version 2) | ecosystem: Environmental > Terrestrial >... | reverse complement strand
TAGGATCATGGTCAAGCTTCCGTGAAGAAGTTGTGCTTAAAAAACAAATAATATCAATCATCCAAATTCAAAACCCAAAGAAAGGAGAATTTGATCTTCAATATTCGAAAGACTGGTGGACTTCCACCGATGTTGCAAAGTGCTCCAGGACAGACTCAATAATTTTATAGTAATATAACTAACAGGTCGTTAATACTGGAAAAATATCTCAGTGGCGCCATATCCAAACTGGGGATGGTATTGGTTAACAAATGACTTAACTTCTTTCCTTAATCTTAATAACTCATGTATTTCATCTCTGAGTCTTCCCGTTCCCATTCCATGCACAACGATCAACGAGGGCAGCAAATGCGCCAGGGCCAGGTCATAATACTTTTCAAATGTTCTTAGTTGCAAACTGAGAATTTCGTAATTGCCCAGGTTTCTCCAGTCGTCGGTGAGCTTTTCTGCGTGCAAATCAATTACACTTCGCGGGGATTCCAAATGCTTGCGGCCATCCCGTGCATCATAAATTTTGAATCCTTTGGATGCGAGTTTACCTACTTCTACTACGTCATTCATCATCTTGTCCGGGTATTTTTCAAAAAGGTTATATGAAAACGTGGCGAGATTCTTTTCTTTCACTTCTTCGATTTTGGTGAATAGCTGTTTTGCTTTAAGCTTTAAAATCGATTCATAGTGATCTGCCTTTCCCTTTGCAGGTTCGGTTAACGAAAAATCAAACTCAAATGAAGGGCTGTCATTCATGTCGGCAAAAGGAACATCGTGGAGATAAAAATCTTCAAAGATGCCTATTCGGTTTTTCAATTCAAAGTCCGTCTTACCGAAAAAGTTCAGCTTATAAACAAAGTTGTAAGGTGTTTCCGTTCTGTTTACCAAATGCACTTTCAACTCCTCAACGACTGTGTCGCCAAACTCATCGATGTCCATCACGGGCAAAAAAGTGAGCCAAACACCATCAGCTTCCCGTTTTACTGCAGATGGCTTTTCCTTTCTTAAATCGTCGATATATTTTTTTTGCTTTGTAACATTGCCGGTCTTTTTTTCGGTGAATCGTTTAAAATAAGGAAAGTCAATCTGGTCCATGTAAACAGGAAATCGCACTCCATTTACGTCAACCAGCGCCATTTTATCATTGATAAAATCAACGATCTGTCCTTCTTCGTTAGAGTGCAGGATCAGTACCGTATCACCTAACTGATATTTCATATTACAAAGATACTGGATGCTGGAGGTTGGAGGGTGGAGAATGATATTAGATATTAGATATTGGATATTGGATGCTGGTGAGAAAAGAAATCTAATCTAAATCCCAAATCAAAAATCGATCAACCGGCCTTAACAGCGAGCCTGCTATGGCGATAGCCGTAAATAAAATAAATGACAAGACCCAATAAAAGCCAGCCAAGAAACCAGGCCCAGTTGCTTTTTGTCATTCCCGTAAGCAGGTACAGACATGTCGTGACACCCATTAAAGGAATCAGTGAATATTTCCTGGGAATAGTTAATGCACTCAGCAGAATGCAGATCGTCCAAAATATGATGATTGAAATCTTTGGAGTGGCAAGGTCCATAAATGTTAACCTGCCCGCCTTATAAGCTTCATCATTGGAAAAATCAAAATTGAAAGCTTCGGAAAAATAGCCGCCTCCATAAACAACCAAAAGAATGATTGCCGTGGCAATGATAGAAGGGTAAAGGAATTGACCATTGATGTATGGAATGTTAAACCGACCGGCTATTTTTTCTTTCCTCGGAATCAGCAACACTCCTCCGCATACTAACACAAAAGCAAACAAAGTGGCAATACTTGTGAAATCCAGTACAAATGATTTATCAGTAAACAAAATCGGAATACCAACGATCAATCCTGTGACCAGCGTTGCAAAAGATGGCGTCTTAAATCGTTCGTGCAATTTTTGAAATACCGGCGGCAGAAGCCCATCCCGGCTCATGCTCATCCATATTCGGGGCTGGCCCATTTGAAATACCAGTAATACACTCGTCATCGCAATAACCGCACATACGGAGACGATGAGTTGCATCCATGGAAGGTTTAAATTTTGATCTTCAAAAATGAATGCAAGCGGATCTCCAATGCCCCCGAATCTTTTATAATTAACAGCTCCCGTTAGCACCAAAGTGAGCAGAATATAGACAACAGTACAAATCACGAGTGAATAGATCATTCCGCGCGGCAAATCGCGCTGCGGATTTTTACTTTCTTCAGCAAGCACGCTTACCGCATCAAAACCGATATAGGCAAAGAACACTCCGCTTACTGCCGCCATCACACCGGCAAAACCATTCGGCATGAATGATCTTACGCCTTCATCATTAGCAGGCGTCCAATTGAATGTGAGACCGTGTGAAAAAATCAGGCTTCCGCCCACCAGGATCACGAGCACTACAATGGCGAGCTTTAACATCACCATCACGTTGCTGAAATTCCTGCTTTCTTTAATTCCCCTGAAAACAAGATATGTGATGAACAAATTGATAACGAACGCGGGCAGGTCGAATATGATTCTTAAGCCTCCGACCATGGGTGCAGTATTCCATGCACTTACAGATTCTGTGTTGGCGGAATTAGTTGTAACCGCTTTGTGTGCTTCCTTGTAACTTGTCGCCAGATAATCCGGAATATGGATATTTATTCGTTCAAGAAAAGATGTGAAATAATCGCTCCAGCTAAACGCCACGTAAATGTTGCCAATAGAGTATTCCATGATCAGCGCCCACCCGATGATCCAGGCAAATAATTCTCCAAAACTGGCATAGGAATAAGTGTACGCACTACCTGCAACAGGAATGCGGCTTGCAAATTCCGAATAACAAAACGCAGTGAAGCCACAAGCAATCCCGGTAATGATGAAAAGCAAAACGACACCCGGGCCGCCTTTGTAGACCGCTTCGCCAAGGCTGCTAAAGCTGCCGGCACCGATGATCGCTGCAATGCCAAAAAAAGTAAGATCTCTTACTGAAAGCACCCGTTTAAGCCCTGTAGCATGTGCATCATCTCCGCCTTCAGCCAGTATTGATTCTATTCTTTTCTTTCTGAACAATGAATTTGACATCAGGAGATGATTTTTTATGCTTCTTAATGGGGAATAAACTATTTAAATAAACAAGTCAGTGCTCCCGCTGCACAAGAAATTGGGCCAGGTCTTTCAACGGTTGCTTGCGAACCGAGACCACCGCTATGTCTTCCAGGTGCGTAAACGCTTCATCCAAAAATCTATTCTTTAATTCGATGGCCCATTCATCAACCTTACATTCCCGAAAAAGTTGCAAAACCTTTTCTACTTTATCTTTTGGATCGGTTTTTATCAGGCCATTCAATTCTTTCTTTTGAACCGCTGAAGCCGTTTCCAGTGCATGAATCAAAAGAAAGGTCTTTTTATTGGACAATATGTCTCCGCCTACCTGTTTTCCAAATTTGTCGGGATCACCAAAAGCATCTAAATAATCATCTTGTACCTGGAAAGCGAGTCCCAGCTTGCGGCCGAATTCATAAACAAGTTTCTGATTCCTTTCACCCGCTCCCCCCAAGATTGCCCCCATTTTCAGACTTGCTGCTATTAGCACTGACGTCTTCAATTCTATCATCTTCAGATATTCATCATGCACTACGATTTCCTGTTTTTCGAAGTCCATATCCATCTGCTGGCCCTCACAAACCTCAGTTGCCGTTGCGTTGAATAAACCCAGGACCTGGTGAATAAAACTGGTTTGAATTCGATTGATATGCTCATATGCAGCGACCTGCATCACGTCTCCCGCAAGAATAGCCGTGGATTCACCGTATTTTTTATGAAGTGTTTCCATTCCTCTTCTCAACGGCGCTTTATCCATTATATCGTCGTGGATCAAAGTAAAATTGTGAAACAATTCAATGGCCGTAGCAACTTGCCATGCGTCGGGCTTGATATCATCAAATAATTCATTGCCCATCAGGCAAAGTACCGGCCGCACTCTTTTACCCCCGACGTTTAAGAAATATTCATTGGCATCGTAAAGTGATGCAGGTTGAAGCGGGAAATGACGATGATTAAAATGTTTTGAGAATTGTTCTGACAATTGTTCAAACGAGTGCATGAGGCGAAGATAACGTAAGATTTTAATCTCAACTGTCGATGAAATGGCGAAAGAGATTATAGAATTATCTAACGATGAGTGTGCTTGCTCCGTCTCCGGCGATCAATCATTTAAGGCCTGGTAAACTGCTACTTTGTATTTGTCTGACCAGCTCCAGGAAAAGGGAATTTGCTGCATGAAAAGCAGGCAAACTAATTTTTCCTTTGGATCTACCCAGTAAAAAGTGTTTATTGCACCTGCCCATTCGAATGAGCCTTCAGACTGACCTATCCTTGTTTGCCCATCTTTGGTTGTAATCGCAAAACCAAGACCAAACCGGTCTGAATAAAAACGCGGATCAATCCATTGTATGTTGCCAATCTGGTTGGACGTCATCATTTCAACGGTGTGTCTCGATAAAATTCGCCTGCCATTATACTGGCCACCATTTAGAAGCATCTGTAAAAAAATTGCATAATCCTTTATCGTTGAACATAACCCGGCGCCTCCGGAGAAATAAGTTCCCCTGGCTTTTGGAAAGTTCATATCAAGAAACGGCCAGTCTCCATTTTTCCACTTTCTAAGCTTATTATTTTCATCAGTTATATATGTGGTTATTAACCTGGGATATTTGGAGGAGGGCAAATAAAAGTAAGTGTCATCCATACCCAACGGTTTAAAAAGACGCTCATTCAGAAATTGATCAAGGCTCATTTTGGAAACTACTTCCACCAAATACCCTAACACGTCGGTATTCAATCCATATGTAAACCGCTCCCCAGGTTGGTGCGCCAAAGGCTGTTTTGCCAGCTTGATCATTCCCTCCTTCAACAGCATTGGGTCCACGACCATTCCCAAAGGGATCGCGGCTTTTGCGTAGATGGCCCGCATGGTGTCGTTGCCAATCAGGGGATATCCGATTCCGGACGTATGTGTTAACAGGTCGCGAATCGTAATGAGCCGGTTTGCAGGCTTTGTGGTATAGCTGGTGTCCTTTTTGTCGAATTTATCCACTACCTGCACGTCTCCAAACGCAGGAATATATTTTGACACAGGATCGTCAAGAAAGAATTTCCCTTCCTCAAACAGTATCATCACTGCAACGCTCGTGATGGCTTTAGTTTGAGAGGCGATCCTGAAAATTGCATCAGTTTTCATTGGAGTGTTCAAATTGTCATCGTCTATTCCAAAGGCCTTATTATAGATGACCTTCCCATCCCTCGCAACAAATGCCACAGCGCCCTTTATCAGGCCACTGTCAATCTGACCCTGGATCAACTGATCAATTCTTTTTAGACGTTCGGGCGATACTTTAACTGTAACAGGACTCCCGGATTGAATGGCATTTACTTGCCCAATGACGCAATAAGAGGTAAGGCCACATAAAGAGGCCATCAATAACCGTTTCATAAGCATCAATTTTGAAATAAAATGTGACGAATGGTTTGAGTTCGACTGGAATTCAGGCGTCTTAATTCTTACGCGAATGTTCTTTCTTCTTTCCTTTGTGCCTTGGCTTTTCTTCTGTTCCCTCGGTTGCCGGTTCGCTTACCGCTACCCATTCATAATCTAATTGGCGTTTCACAAGATTTGCTGCTACCACTTTTATCCGCAGCTTGTCGCCCATTCTGAATTTTCTTCCACTTCTCATTCCCACCAGGCAATATTCGGATTCCACATGACGGAATTCATCATATTCGAGCAAACTGTTTACACTGACAAGGCCTTCACATTTGTGTTCTACCGTTTCTACCCAAAAACCAAAACTCGCAACACCGCTGATCACGCCGTCAAATTCTTCGCCGAGGAAGTTGCGCATGTACTGAACCTGCTTATATTTATTTGCACTACGCTCCGATTCCATAGCCGCTCTTTCCCTTTCGCTGGAATGCTTACATTTTTCATCCAGCTTCTTGTCTATGGATAGATTATCGACCAATACATCGTTCAGGATGCGGTGGACCATTACATCAGGATACCGGCGAATTGGAGAGGTGAAATGGCAATAATGTTCAAAACCCAATCCATAGTGGCCGACATTCTCGATGGTGTATTTCGCCTTGGCCATTGTTCGGATGCCAAGCTGTTCCAGCACATGCTGCTCGGGCCGTCCATGCGCGTCCTTGAGTAATTGATTAAATGACGCTGCAATGGCATCGGGCGATGATACGTCGAATTTGTGACCGAACTTCTTCGCAAAAGCCACAAAGGGCAGTAGTTTTTCCTCGTCAGGTGTATCATGAATGCGGTAAGGAAACGGTATTGGTTTGCCCTTCAATTTCACTTTGGAAACATATTCAGCAACATAACGGTTTGCGAGCAACATAAATTCCTCGATCAGCTGGTGCGCTTCCAGGCTTTCTTTTATCATGATCCCAATCGGGTCGCCCTTTTCATCAAGTTTAAACTTTACTTCCTGCGATGAAAAGTTAATGGCGCCCTTATTAAAGCGTTTCTTGCGCATTTTTTGCGCGAGGTCATTCAACAATAAGATTACTTCGGAATGATCGCCCGCTTTTTCTTCGATGATCTGCTGTGCTTCTTCGTATGTATAACGGCGATTTGAATGAATGACCGTCTTTCCGAACGAGCAATGTTTTACTTCCGCCCTGAGATTCATTTCAAAAACGACCGAAAAAGTAAGCTTGTCTTCGTTGGGACGCAATGAACAAAGCACATTTGAAATGTGTTCCGGCAACATGGGATTTACCCGGTCGGGCAGGTAAACCGAGGTAGCTTTCTGATACGCAGCCTTGTCAAGGGCGTTGTCGGGCTCCACGTAGTGAGAGACATCGGCAATGTGCACGCCTATCTCATATAAATCATGTTTTATCTGCCGAAATGAGATCGCATCATCAAAATCTTTGGCATCGAAAGGATCAATTGTAAATGTGAGAATATCCCGGAAATCTTTTCTGGCTTTTATTTCATCCTGGTTGATAGCTTCGGAAATCCTTGCCGCGACTTCCAACGCATCATCGGGAAACTCCAGCGGAAACCCGTTTTCCAACAATATCTCTTTCATCGCTGCATCATTGGAGTTTTCCGGGTCCAGCACCATCACTACTTCCCCAACGGGGCGCTTATCTCCTTTTTCCCATTGCACCAGGCGCGCAACAACCCGGTCCCTGTCTTTTGCACCATTGATGCTGTCAAGGGGAATAAAGAGATCGGGCATTGGTTTATCCGTATCGGTAACAAAGAATGCGAAATCTTTGCTGATCTCAATATGCCCGACAAACTCTGTTCTTCTTCTTTCGACTACTTCCATCACTTCTCCCTGCATGCGCCTGCCAAAGGCGCTTTTGATCTTTACCCTAACTATATCACCATGCAGCGCAGTATTAAAATCCGATGGACGGATAAGTACATCTGTTTCCTGGTCCGGGACGATCACAAAACCAACGCCCGAACGGGTAATGTCTAATTTTCCTTTAAGCGTTTTTATTGCTCCGGCTGCACGATGCTTTTTCTTTGAATTATTTCTCCTTCCCATAATGTATCGTTTGACCTACAGGCTGAAATTGCGAATGAAATGTATGACCCGCTGGTTGAACCTGTCTTCTTCACCATACAAAAAATGGTGCCGGACAGGAATAACATACAGTGGCCAATTAGCTATCTCAGCATTGAATTTTACTAAACGTACAGCATCTTTCTCAGTTGTCAGAATAATTTTATTAACCGAGTCTATCGCCTTAAACCTCTTGTTAATGTCTTTCAGATCATCGATCGTGAATATGCGGTGATCAGAAAATTGGATCATATAATATGTCTTGCTGTACTTTTCCAGCAAGCTCTTCAATGGCCGTGGATTTGCGATCCCTGATACCAGCAGCACCTCGGTATTCTCCGTCAATGAAAACCTGGCATGGCTCATAATATGATAGGGTTGCCCATATTCCATCGCCGCGAAAAAAATCGTTTGCCCGTTTCGCAGGGCAATTTCATTTATTATTTTTTCCCTCTCGTGGATCGTTAAATCCGGTTTGCATTTAGTTACTACAATAATTTCGGCACGCCTGTACTCTGATTTCAGGTCACGAAGATCCCCGGCAGGCAGGTAGAAATCACGTGTAAAAAGATTGCTGTAATCAGTCAGCAGAATATTCAATCCTGCTTTGATCGCCCTGTGCTGAAATGCATCGTCTAGTATAATTGTCTGCGTGTCGGGCCTGTCGTGCAACAATTGAGGTATTGCTTCCAATCGTTGTTCGCCCACAGCCACCGAAATATCGGGAAACTTGACATGAAACTGCATCGGTTCATCACCTATTTCCAGCGCCGTTGACCGATCATCCGCCAAAGCATAACCTTTGGTCCTTCGTTTATATCCGCGGCTGAGCGTGGCGACCTTAAGCTGATCTTTCAAAAGCCGAACGAGGTATTCCACCATAGGCGACTTTCCTGTTCCGCCTACGGCAAGATTACCAACACAAATAATCGGCAATCCAAACGAAGTTGAGCGTAATATATTTTTATTGTAAAGCCAGTTACGGACCGCAATCATCAACCAGTACAAAAAAGAGAAGGGCAATAAAAGTATCCGAAAAGATTTGAGAAAAAAGTTAGAAAACATAAACGTTGTGCGGAGTAATGGCGATGTTTAAAGGTACATCAAATTCATTGCGGTCATCGAGTGATTCAATCGGCTCAAAATAGCAGAAGCCAATCCTGATGCAATCAGGTCTGCAATCAGCAAGCCACTTATCGTAAAATCCCTTTCCATAGCCAACTCTGAAACCTTTTTTATCAAACGCCAGCAAAGGCACAAAAACCATATCCATTTCAACAGGCTTCAGCTCGTCATTTGTCTGAGGCTCGAGTATGTTCATAATTGTTTTTGAAAATGGGGTATCAATATCAGTCATCACAGCCTGCATATAACCCGCTTCAAAGTCTGTTTTTGGATAGCAGACTTTTACCCCGGGATTTCTGAATCGCATGAACTCTGTAAATAAATGAGTATTGGGCTCGTTATTTTCTTCAATGGGCCAGTAAGTAAGCAGGGCTTCGATAAAAGGAAGTTCCGCGGTCTGAAACTGTATCAGCAAAAGGTCGTCAAACTTCATTCTTTCTTCTTCTGAAAGAGCCAATCTTTTTTCTTTAAATATTGCCCGGGCTTCTTTTTTGAACATCGTTACTCGTTCACGAAAATGGAGAAAATTGTTGTACCGTAGTTTCTTTCTGTTTTGTAATAAGGGAAGGTTTTGTAATCATTTCTCGGAGTATGTTCCAGCACAAACCATCCGTCTTTATTCAGCAGATCTTTTTCGAAAATCTGTCGAGGCAATTCATCAATATTTATCAATGCATATGGAGGACCTGCGAAAATGAAATCAAATTTTTCGCTGCACTGCTCCAAAAATTTGAAAACGTCCATTTTCACCGTCGTTATGTTTTCTATCCTGAGCTCCCTGATCGTTTTTCGTATAAACTCATACATAGTACTATCCTTTTCCACAAGGGTAAGGTCGCCTGCGCCTCTTGAGGCAAGCTCATAGCTTATACTGCCCGTACCACCGAAAAGATCGAGTGTTTTCATTCCTTCAATATCGATCTTATGTTGCAATACATTAAACAGGCCTTCTTTGGCAACGTCAGTGGTTGGCCTTGTGTGGGGCATTTTGGAAGGCGGATTGATTCTTCTGCCGCCGTATTCGCCGCTTATAATGCGCATTTGGCCAAATCATTGAGGGAAGTAAAAAAATGTTCCGGATAGTCCTGGCGTTCTGCCGTATGTATCCGCCATTCACTTTTTCTAAACCTGATATGCAAAAAATATTGGTAAAGCTCTTTGTACAATGCTGAATCTTTAGCGATCAGGCCGGCCAGCGATAACCGAACTGTTTCTTGCTGAAACGAAAATTGCCTGCAGGTGTCTAACAAATAATACACCACATCGGCGGGAGTTGAATAGGGAAAAGTTTGCGTCAGCAACACCTTTACTCCCCGTGTGACGACCAGGGCAAATTCATCAGGTCGAAAGTCTGCAGCTAAAGAACCTTCAAAATCCGTGACAACGGAATTCTTAATCCCGATACTATAGGCGTGCCAGTAATTGCTCGAAGGAAAATATTGGTAGGACCAGTCGTAAACGTCTTTTGGCACCGAATATATGTTGTGAATTTGCCAGCCAGGTACGGGTTCAGTTACGACAGCGTCTTTTCCACTGATTCCAAACATCGATTGAAGCAGCAACTTGGCGTCGTCCTGCTTATAATGATTTAAAGGCACCAATACGCTTTGCGGATAGTCGTAACAGATGAATACATGCCGGAATGTCTTCTGCAATTCAGTATGCTTTTGATACAATTCCTTTAACGCCGGTTCGTCTATTTCGGTGCCGGTATACCAGGTAAGCTTAAACAATTCACCTGCATCAGCAGAGGTAATGGCAAAGCCGAAATGACGTTCGCCGATACGAATGGATAAGATTTGCTGCGTTGTTTCTGTATTTCTTTCCGAGTCGATGTGATAAACCTGTTTCACCTTTCTGTTTATTGTGGTAATGACGGACAAAAATAACTATTGTAGGTTTGTCCACCCAAACGATATGTCAAACCCTGTTCCAAATAACAACCTCCAGGTAGAAATTTCTAACAAACAGATATTAAAGATTGCGTTGCCGATCTCACTGGCGATGCTTGTTCCCCAGATAAATTTTGTTGCCAACACCGTTTTTTTAAGCGGGCTTGGCGAAACAGAATTGGGCGTGGCAGGAATTACCGGGGTTTACTATCTCGTGTTCGCATTGGTGGGAAATGGGTTAAACAGTGGTTTGCAAGCGTTGTTGGCAAGAAGGGCGGGTGAAAACAGGCCGGAGCAGATTGGAAGATTGTTTTCCCAGTCGGCATGGATTGCGCTACTCTTCGCAATGGGCGGGATTCTGATTACATATATTGTCGGTCCCCTTTTTCTTTCCGGCGTACTCAACAGCCCTACCGTTCAAAGGGAAGCAATAAGTTTTGTTAAAATCAGGATATGGGGATTGCCATTCCTTTACCTTTTCCAGATGGCCAATGCGTTGTTGGTGGGAACCAATAACAGTAGGTTTATGAAATATGGCTTTTTCATTCAATCTGTATTAAATATTTTTCTTGATTATTCCCTGATCTATGGTCATTTTGGATTCCCCCGGCTCGGCTTCAATGGTGCAGCCGTCGCATCGGTAATTTCAGAGGCATTGGGCCTGGCTGTTGTTTATTGCATCATTTTCATGAAAAGGTTTCACCGGCGATTTTCATTGTTTTCTCATATGAAATTCAATAGGCAGGTGTCGGGGCTGATATTTCGCCAGTCCTCACCATTGGTGCTTCAGTTTGTAATAAGCGTCAGCGCATGGCTGCTATTTTATGTTCTAATAGAACATCATGGTGAACGCAAACTTGCCATAAGCAATACTATGCGGAATATTTTTGCTGTCTTTGGCATTTTCATATGGGCATTTGCCAGCACCAGCAATGCCATGGTGAGTAATATTATCGGTCAGGGTAAAAAGGACAAGGTGATCTTTCTAATAAAAAAAATTACCCGGCTTAGTTTCATATTTACCGCAACAATCTGTCTGTTTATGAATTTGTTCCCCGCAGTATTTCTCAGTCTGTACGGACGAAGCGGGGATTTTATTGATGATGCTATCCCGGTAATGCGAATAGTTACCGTTGGAGTGTTATTTATGTCGGTCGCCACCGTTTGGCTGAATGGAGTGACGGGAACGGGTAATACGAGAATTAATCTTTTGATAGAAATCATCACGATACTTCTATACAGCATTTATATATATCTCGTGCTCCAGGTTTGGAACTTGTCACTTGCGTGGGCATGGACCTCGGAACTGCTTTATTGGTTTGTGTTATTTGTGCTTTCATTTATGTACTTGCGAAGTGGCCGATGGACAAAAAAAGTAATTTGAATAAAAGAATATTACCTGGCGTGCCAAGTTACAAATAATCACGGCTATCACATTTAGTACCTGTTTTTATGTTAATGGTTTATCTTCATAACCACCATTTTCTATTCGAAGGTGTGGAATGGAAAAACTCATCTAACAATCCATTAAAATTGAAAAAGAATTTTTGGCGAACGGTTTTATTGTCGGGCCTGCTCGTTGGTACTCTTGACATCACCGCTGCATTGGTGCAGTTTTATATCAAAACCGGAAAAGATCCGTTGATCGTGCCCAAATATATCGCCAGCGCGGTATTTGGAAAGGATGCATATGCAGCAGGCAATGAAATGGTTGTTTATGGATTCTTTTTTCATTACCTGATCGCGTTTTTATGGACCTTGTTGTTCTTTTTCATATATCCTAAATTGAAACTGCAATCCTGGAATCGTCTAGTAACCGGCGTCTTATATGGCATATTTATCTGGCTTATAATGAACCGCGTGGTAGTGCCCCTGAGCAACGCATCGGTTTCGCCATTTAACTTTAAACAGGCGATCATTGCCACCCTCATATTAATCACTGCAATTGGGCTACCTCTCTCGTTTATTGCCCATCGTTTCTATTCAAGGAGGTTAAGATTATAAAAATGTACAGACACGAGTCCTGGGAAATAAAATAATTGTTATGAAAATCCCGGAAAACAACATGCGCAACTCATGCCCTGATTTTGCAAAATACAGGTTGTTTCAGAAAATTAACTTTGTTGTCATTGTTGATAAAGAATAGTACAGCTAAATGGTTTTGTCATTATGGATGGTTCACCCTGGTAGTCACGGTATTCATCGCCGGGCAACATAAACTTTTGCCACTTACCAGAAGGCAGGTTGATACTCCGGTTTAAGGGTTGCCCATTGTAAATGACAAGCACTCTCTCCCATTTGTCACCGACAGCTTTGCCATTGATAATGTAAAGTATGATCCCGGGGTTTTGCCTGTAAAATTGAAGATTCGTGGCAATTTCTCTCGCTGTTTTCATTCGAAATGCGGGGTGATCTTTTCTTAACGCAATCAAAGTCCTCACATATTCAAACACGTCCTTGTTTTTTGACTTCAGGCTCCAGTCAATCGCATTAATACTGTCTCCAGCGTTAAATGAGTTCTCAACTCCATGTTTGCTTCTGAGGAATTCTGTGCCTGCATGTAAAAAGGAAATACCCTGTGCAGTCAGCACAATGCTAAGCGCCAACTTTTGCATTTCTTTTCGCTGTCCAAAACTAGTATCTTTTGCAGAATTCGCCAGCTTGTCCCAAAGCACATTATTGTCGTGACAATCTGCATAAGTAATCACGCTGGCTGGCTGGCTCGCGTATGGGGCTTTCGAGTAGTTAACCTTACTGTAATCAATCTGCGGATGCTTGCACGATGCAACGACTCCGAACTTAATACTCTCTTCCCTATCCGCTAATCCGCTTGCAAATCCGCGTTCTTCGGCCACAAATACACTGCCCTTGATCCCGTCGCGAATATCATCGCTGAACACGGCAATATTATCCAGCTTTGCTGCATTTTTCTTGAGCGCCCGCAATGAATCCGGTACCGGTGACGCTCCCGCTGTCCATCCCTCACCATACAATAAAATATCTGGTTTTATTTTTCTCAATTCTCTTGAAATGAGATTCATCGTATTGATATCATGAACGCCCATAAGATCAATCCGGAATCCATCGATATGATATTCTTTTACCCAATACTGCATGGATTCCATCATGAACTTACGCATCATAGGTCTCTCGCTGGCCGTTTCATTGCCACATGCTGTTGCATTAGAGAATTTTCCATCTTCTGTTTGCCTGTAATAATAGCCTGGAACGAGTTGATTGAAATAAGAATCTTCAGTAAGCATTGTATGATTGTACACGACATCCATCACAACATTCAATCCGTTCTGATGAAATGTTTTTACAAGCTCTTTCATTTCACGGATGCGTGTGAGACCATCCGCCGGATTGGTGGCATAAGATCCCTCAGTTGTATTGTAATTTAAAGGATCATAACCCCAGTTATATTGAATGCTATCCGGTTTAGACTCATCTATAGAATAGAAGTCATAGAAAGGCAACAGGTGCACATGAGTCACTCCCAGTTCCTTTAAATGATCAAGTCCTGTTGAAAGACCGTCTTCATTAACGGTTCCTTTTTCAGTCAGCCCCAGGAACTTTCCTTTGTTTGTGATTCCCGAATTCTGCGCAATACTGGCATCTCTTATATGCAACTCATAGATGATGGCTTCTGTGGGATGTCTTAATCCGGGACTCTTATCAATGGCCCAGTCAGCCGGATTTGTTTCATTCAAATCACCAATCATGGCTCTTCTTCCATTTAGTCCGACAATCTTTGCGTAAGGATCGGGAACTTCATTCATCCAGTTGTCATTGATCAACGCCCGAAAAACATAGAACTTTCCTTTCTGGTCGCCTTTTAATGTTGCCGTCCAGGTGCCTGAATCGCTTTTGCTCATTTCAGCACTGTCGATGGCAGTTCCTCCCAGGCCCTCCGCATAGACCAACAGTTGCACTTTTTCTGCAGCCGGTGACCACACACGAAATGAAGATTGTTGTGGTGAATACGTCAAGCCAAGATCAGTTCCATCATAAACCGGGTAAGATAAATAATCAGGTAGCTGTGCCTTTGCAATAAATGGTATAATAAACCCTATCAACATACATATCTTTTTCATTTCACCGGGGATTTTTTCGATCAGATAATGGCAAGATAGAAACAAGGATAGAATTGGAGGAAGAAAAAATTAGACAATAAAGATAC
>Ga0207701_10004133_pt1 | contig 14791 bp, 17 predicted proteins | sample KBSSwiSSwithPhiX_FD_184294 | JGI IMG/M metagenome (GOLD analysis project Ga0207701, IMG submission 184294) | Switchgrass rhizosphere bulk soil microbial communities from Kellogg Biological Station, Michigan, USA, with PhiX - S5 (SPAdes) (version 2) | ecosystem: Environmental > Terrestrial >... | reverse complement strand
GCAACTTCCAGCCCGGCAATCTCTGCGGAGGTAGCTCCGGCCATCATGTCTGCAATGTGTTCTGAGACACGATCAGCGGCGGCGATCAGGGCTGTATCCAATTTGGTGATATAGCCTCTCGTTACACCGCGCCGGGAATGGCCGAGCATCGTGCAGAAGGCCTCGTTCACATCGAGTATGGCGAAATCCGGCGCGGTATGAGCGATACCGAAGGAAGCCTGATGGAAGGTCGCGCGGTAACGGGCATCTTCCTGGGCTTCTGCCGCGCCAAGGCGGGTGCGGGGACGTTCGCGCTCCGTCATGCGCGCGGCACCCCTGAAGACTCTATCCGGTCCCTGTAGACTGTCATTCTTCTGAGCCCGACTCTCGCTCGGGCCTGGGGCCGTCCGAGGTCTCAACGAAACCGCCGGTCGCGGTTTCTTATCATTATCTTACACTGGAGTGCTGCAGAAACGCTGTAATACCGTTCCGGCCGCCCCGGAACTGCAACGAATGCACCCGCGCGGCTGATTTCCCGCGGGCTGACCCGGGCCCGCCAGCCGCCATGAGTCGGCGCAAATTTGCCCAGCATACCCCCTGACGGACGGCCGGGCAGCGGCCGCAATGACGAGACAGGACCTTACGATGCCTACGCTGAACTGCCCCGATTTCAAGATGCACTACACAGTTGATGACTTCACGGACCCGTGGACTCAGCCCGAGACGATTCTCCTGCTGCACGGCAATTGTGAAAGCGGCGCGGCGTGGTATGCATGGATGCCCCTCCTCGCGCGGCGCTACCGCGTTGTTCGGCCGGACCGACGTGGCTTCGGCGCGTCGACGCCGATGCCGCGTGAGTTTGCATGGACGCTCGATATGCTGATCGCGGACCAGAACGGCTGATGGACGCTCTCGGCATCGACCGTTTCCACGTCGTCGGCTGCAAGTGGGGTGGGACGCTCGCGCGGGCGTTTGCTGCCCGGCGTCCGAACCGCGTCCGCACGCTGACCGTCGTCGGCACGCCGCCCGCGGCGCGTCCCGGCGCGGAAGTGATACCGAAACTGACTGCAGAATTCGAGCGCGAAGGGCTCGAAGGGTGGGCGCGGCGCACCATGGGCATGCGGCTCGGGTCGGACTTTCCCCGCGAGGGGGTCGAGTACTGGATCAAGCTCATGGCGTCCGCGCCGGTCTCGAGCATGATCGGCTTCAATGAGACGCTCAACTACATCGACATCAGCGCGGAAATGCCGCAGATCAGGTGCCCGACCCTCGTGATTACCACCGAAGGCAGCGGGCTCGCTTCGGTCGATCAGAATCGCGCCTGGCAGCAGCAGATTCCGAACTCGAGGCTGGTTGTGCTGCCCGGCGACTCGTATCACGTCGCGCTCACCAACCCCGACGGGTGCGCGAAGGCAACGCTCGACTTCATCGCGTCAGCATCGTGAGCCGCACGGGCTCCCGTGCACCGCGGTGAACCGTTCGAGATTCGTGTTCCGGCGTTTGCGCGGCGAGACTATGATAGGGTGGACAGGCCGTCACGGATGGACGTCCGGCGGCAGGGATGATTCATGGAAAGAGCGAAAGCAGAACCCAAAACGGATGTGGATCTCAGCGAGGTCCACAGACTCATCGAAGCGCTCGAGCGGGATCTCGAAAAGGTGCCGAACGATTCGAGCAGCGTTCAGCGGCTGAGGGACGAAGTGCAGACGCTCAAGAACGTGCTCGGCTCGCCCGTGCGCAGACATCATTGGGTGCGCGACGGCCTGCACGGTATCCGCGAGGCGTTCGACAGTGCGTGGGATACCGCGGTGGCGGACAGTCTGAAAGCCAGTCAGTACGTGGCGGAGATAGGACGAATATTGGGAATGTAGAACGACGCCGTCCCGGTGAGCGGCGCGCCTCCCCCTTACCTCCCCGCTTGCTTGCGCGCCGGGGCCCGCTTCCTCGCCCGTTCGACCGTTTCCTGCTCGATCCGGTAGAAACCTTCCAGACCGATCAGATCCTCGACCGCCTTGCGCGCCGCGACGAACTGCGGCTCGGTCATTCCAGTGTAGTCGCCGGTTTTCTTCAACTCCGCGAGCGCCTGACTCATGAAGTTATGCGTGACGCAGATGGTGAGCGTCGCATCGATGCAGCCCGCGTAGCCCATTTCCTTCAGCTGCCCGTAGCTGTAGAGCGGCCGTCCGTCGCGCGTACCACGACTTTGCACGTAGATCATCGGCAACTTCGCCTTGCGCGGCGTCTGTACCGCCTCTTCATGCGTGCGCGGAAAAACGAGGCCCATGTCCGCGCCTACGGCTGCGGCTGCATTGATGCGATCGATCGCTTCGGCCAGTCCGGTCACGCGCGCCGCATCCGAGCGGGCGATGATCAGGAAACCCTCATCGAGTTCGTCCCGTGCGCGACACGCCAGGCGTATCTTGTCCACGAACTCATCGCGCGGAATGTTGTGCACGACGTAGGTGTGATAGTGCGCGCGCTTGGGAAAGAGCTGGTCTTCGATATGAACGCCGGCAATGCCCGCCCGAATGCATTCGCGCACGGTGCGCATCGTGTGGAGCGGTTCCCCCCAACCGGCGCCCGCGTCCATGACGACAGGCACGTTGACGGATTTCGCGATGTCGCCGGCGATCGCGATCTGCTCCGTCATCGTCAACAGCGGCTCGCTGACGCAGGTCTTCCCGCCCGTTACGAAGCCGCCGTTGTAGAGCGTCTTGAAGCCGGCCTGCTCGGCGATGCGCGCCGTGATCGGATCGTACACGGCCGGCAATTCCAGAAACTGGCCGCGGCGCACCATTGCGCGCAATCGGGTCGTCATCTGCGACATGTCTGCCCTCCCTTGGCTGGTGGGCGAACTATATACCGTCGATCCCCGTAGCCCACGCGACGCTCTCTTCCTGAGCAGACAGCGTCCGCCGGGGTTTCGCTTCTATGGGATGGTGCCAAGACGAACGTTCCGCGCGCTCATTAAACCCGCGCCGGCTGCGGCGAGCCGTTCTGCGGTCACGCGGGGCGATGTCGTTATGCTGGCGGAGGCGCGACTTTTGTCAGTCGACGAGAAGATGCTTCAGGAGCGCGATGAGGCCGTCGGTCATGCTCATCTGGTATTCACAAACGACCTCGCGCTCGTCATCGCACGCGGTCGCCGCAAGCTCTGCTTCGGCCTGCCAGGATGCATGGACCGCTCGCGCCTGCATCAGCATCTCGTTCAGATCGTACTGTTGTAAAACCATGTTGCCGACTTACACGTTCGCCTCATACCACAGCTTAAACAGCGTCACCCCTGCCATGCATTGATAAATCGCAATGGACCTGTCGTCTGAGCATGCGCGCCCGAAAGTGGTGCCCTCCGCCGGCAGCGCCTGGCACTCGCAGCGTGCCGCCGCGGCGTGAGAAAACGCGCCGTGCGGATCAGAACCGATCGCCGCCGGCGTAGTTCTCGAAACGGGTGTACTTGCCCAGGAAAGTGAGATCCTTTTTTCCCACCGGGCCATTGCGCTGTTTGGCAATGATGATCTCCGCGATGCCTTTCTGCGGGGAATCCGGGTTGTAAACCTCGTCGCGGTAAATGAACAGGATGACGTCCGCATCCTGTTCGATCGCGCCCGATTCGCGCAGGTCCGACATCATCGGACGCTTGTCCTGTCGCGCGTCGACGCTGCGATTCAGCTGGGACAGCGCGACGACAGGCACCTTCAACTCTTTCGAAAGACTCTTCAGCGAGCGGGAAATCTCCGCGATCTCGGTCGCGCGGTTCTCTTCGCGCGATCCGCCGGTGCCCGACATGAGCTGGAGATAGTCGATAACGACGAGGCTCAAACCGCCACACTGCCGATGCAGCCGTCGCGCCCGCGAGCGCAGCTCCAGCACGTTCAAGCCCGCCGTGTCGTCGATGTATATCTGCGCTTCAGACAGTTTCCCGAGCGCGTCGGTGACCCGTCCCCAGTCGTCTTCCTTGAAGGTTCCCGTGCGCAACTCGTGCTGGTCGAGCCTGCCGACGGAGCCGATCATGCGCATCGCGAGCTGCGGCCCCGACATCTCCATGCTGAATACCGCGACGGCTTTTTTCTCCTGGATCGCCACGTGCTCGGCCATGTTCATTACGAGCGTCGTTTTTCCCATCGACGGACGGCCAGCCACGATGATGAGCTCACCGGGTTGAAGTCCGGACGTCATACGATCGATATCCACGAAGCCGGTAGGGAGCCCGATCACCTCGCTCTTGTTTTCGCGGCTGTACAACATGTCGATTCGCTCGACTGTTTCGGTCAGCAGCGGCTCTATCGGCTGGAAGCCCTGCTCCGCCTTGCTGCGCGACTCCGCGATCCGGAATATTTTCGCTTCGGCTTCATCGATCAGCACGCTCGCGTTGCGGCCGAGCGGGCTGTAAGCGGAGTCCGCGATCTCCGTTCCGACAACGGCGAGGCTGCGCATGATCGAACGTTCGCGGACGATTACCGCATAGCCCCGTATGTTCGCGGCGCTGGGCGTGTTTAGAGCGAGCGATCCGACGTACGTCTGGCCGCCCACCTCGTCGAGCTTCCCGGAAAGCCGCAATGCCTCCGACACCGTCAGCATATCGGCCGGCTTGTTCTGCTCGATCAGCTGCGCGATGTGTCTGAAGATCGCGCGATGATCGGCGCGGTAAAAGTCGTTCTCGCCGAGAATGTCCGCGACGCGGTCCCACGATGCGTTATCGAGGAGCAGACCGCCGAGCACGGATTGCTCCGCCTCGATCGACTGCGGCGGCACGCGTGCGGCTTCCACCTGTGCGTCGCGCGTGATCGCCGTGACTGCTTGTGCCATACGGTTGCAGCTCTTCTAGTTTTGAATCTTCACACGCAGCGCTCTCACGGAAGAGAGCGTATGTTCGATTGCAATGTATCGAAAAAAAAGGGCTGTCGCCAGCCCTTTTTCTCCGCGCAAAAAATGCGTTGTACTACGTGTGTTTACTGCTCCGCGATCACTGACACGTTGATCGTCACGACAACATCGGTATGCAGCGCGACCTTGAGACTGTGCTCACCGACATTCTTCAGCGGACCTTGCGGCATGCGAATCGCCGATTTCTGAATGTCGAATCCCTGTTCCTTGAGCGCCTCGGCGATATCCGCGTTGGTGACAGAGCCGAACAGTTTGCCGTCGACACCAGCCTTCTGCGCGATCTGAACCGCGAGTCCCTCGAGCTTCTCCGCTTTCTCCTGCGCAGTCGTGAGCTGCTCGTTCTGCGCTTTTTCCAACTCGGCGCGCCGCTGCTCGAACTCCGCCAGATTCTCGCGGGTGGCACGCTTCGCCTTGCCTTGCGGGATCAGGTAATTGCGCGCAAAGCCATCCCGCACCTTGACGATGTCTCCGAGCGCGCCAAGGTTCGTGACCTTTTCCAGAAGAATGATCTGCATGGCCCGCCTCGCTCAATGCACGTCGGTGTAAGGCAGCAGCGCGAGATAACGCGCGCGCTTGATCGCAACGGAGAGTTGCCGCTGGTAGCGCGCCTTGGTGCCCGTGATGCGCGCAGGAATGATCTTGCCGTTCTCGTTGATGAAATCCTTCAGCACACCCAGGTCTTTGTAGTCGACCTGCTTCACGCCTTCTGCCGTAAACCGGCAGAACTTGCGCCGGCGAAACAGCGCGCCGCCGCGTTTGTCGCGTCCCTTACCTTTCAGCTTGGCTTTGGCCTTCGCCCTGGCACGGGCGGCCCTGCTCATCATTGCCATATCATTCGTCCTTTAAATATCCGGTTTCACTGGCGTGCAGCACGAGCTGCGTGCTCATCCTGTTCTTGCGATTCAAGAATCCTGTCACTCTGATCGGATCGCCATTGCGGGCGCGGGAAAGCCTGGAAGCCGCATCACCGAGCGCCACACAGTTCACGACACACTCGACTTGCCGGCGGAAACCGGCTTCGATCTGCCACGATTGGTGGGCAATCTTGAAATAAAGCAGCGGCAGCCCGGCGGGCGTATGTCGGAGCGGTTCGGCCTCGGTCAGCGTACCCGTCAGCGTGACCGCATTGGCATCCACTTACGCAGGCGTAGCCTGCGCGGTAGGCGCGGGTTCTGGCGCTGCCGGTTGGGGCGCTGCGGCTTGCGGTGCAGCAGCCTGCTTCGAGGCGTCCTCCGTCGTGGAAATGGAGCGCGCCTTCTCTTCCTTCATCATCGGTGAAGGCGTGGTGACCGCTTCCGTCATGTGCACCGTCAGGTGCCGCAGCACTGCGTCATTGAATTTGAACGCATGCTCCAGCTCGCCCAGCGTATCGTTGTCGCACTCGATGTTCATGAGCACGTAGTGCGCCTTGTGTATCTTTTCGATCGGATACGCGAGCTGGCGGCGTCCCCAGTCCTCGAGGCGGTGGATACGCCCGCTACGGCCGGTCACCATCTGCCGGTAGCGATCCACCATGGCCGGTACCTGCTCACTCTGGTCCGGATGGACGATGAAGACGATTTCGTAATGTCGCATCAAGAGCTCCTTCTGGATAAAGCCTCCCGTCATGCGAGACGGTGAGGCAAGGAACGGGGACGGCGCTCGCCTACAGCTCAGGCCTCGCCGCCCTACGGAACGGAGGGACACCCATGGTTTCCCTCCGTAACCTCCTTTCCTTGAGTTGCGTGCCGGAAAGGTCCGTCAACAAGACCGCCCGTACGGCAGGCGGTCGAAGGCGCGGATTATACCCAACCAGCAAGGATAAACAATCGGTTACGACTTTTTTCGCTGGCGCCGGGCCTCGGCCAGGCAGATCCCCGCGGAAACAGAGACATTGAGGCTTTCGACACGGCCGAGCATGGGGATGCGGACGAGCTCGTCGCAGTGTTCCCGCGTCAGCCGCCGCATGCCCTCACCCTCCGCCCCGAACACCCACGCGAGCGGCCCCTGCAGTTTCGAGGCATAGAGATCGGTTTCGGCGCGCTCGTCCGCGCCCACGATCCACACCTCGCGCTCCTTCAACTCGCGCATGGCGCGCGCGAGATTCGTCACCGGAATATACGGCACCGTCTCCGCGGCTCCGCTTGCGACCTTCGATACCGTCGGATTGATGCCGACCGCGCGGTCCTTCGGCGCGATCACGGCGTGCACGGCCATTGCGTCGGCAACGCGCAAACAGGCGCCGAGGTTGTGCGGGTCGGTGATCCCGTCCAATATGAGCAGCAAAGCCGGTTCCGTCAGCGATTCGAGTACTTCGCCGATGTCCGTGGGCAGGCTGCCAACCTCGATACGCGCCGCCACGCCCTGATGCCGGGCATGATGCGTCATGCCGTCCAGGCGCTTGTCGTCCACCCGCATGACCCGGGCGCCGCGGCCTTCCGCCACTTTTATGAGCTCCTGCGCGCGCCGATCTTCACGCGCGGCATCCACGTAGAGCTCCTTCACGCTCGAGGCGTTCTGACGCAACCGGCTCGAGATCGCGTGAAAGCCGTAGATGATGCGCGTTTCTGCCACGTGTACTGAGATGTAAGGTTCGCCCCGGCTAGCCGCTGATTGCCTGCGCCGTGTTCGTGCCTGCGACGTTGTCGAACGCCGCGATCGCATCCGCCTCTCTGCGCACGCGCCGCATCGGAGGCAGGCTTTCGAGAATACGCCGGCCGTAATTCTTACTGTACAGGCGCGGATCGCAGATCATCAGCACGCCGCGATCGTTCTCGTCGCGGATGAGCCGTCCGGCGCCCTGTTTCAGCGTGATCACGGCATGCGGAAGCTGATATTCGAGAAAGGCGTTGCGGCCTTCGCGATTCATCTTATCGATACGCGCCGCCAGCACGGGATCGTCCGGCGCCGCGAACGGCAGCTTGTCGATGACGACGAGCGACAACGCCTCGCCTTTGACGTCCACACCCTCCCAGAACGACTGGCTGCCGATCAGGACGGCATTTCCCAGCCGACGAAATCGGGACAGAAGCTCCGTCCGCGAGCTTTCCCCCTGGAGCAGCAGCGGCAAATCGAGTGCGCGACGCCTCAGCGCGTCCTCCAGCAGCAGATGCGCATCGCGCATCGCGCGCAGACTCGTGAACAGCAGAAAGGCACGCCCTCCACTCGCCTCGACCAACGGTAAGGCGGCATTCACCACGGCACGCGTATATTCCGGCGTGTTCGGCTCGGGCATTTTCGTGGGCACATACAGGAGCGCCTGCTGCTCATACGAAAACGGGCTGCTCCAGCTCGACGTGCGGGCGGCCTTCAGGCCCAGCGCAGTACAGTAATGCGAGAAATCGCCCGCTACGGACAATGTAGCGGAGGTGAAGATCCACGCGCGCGCCGGCCCTTCCACCTGCCGCGCGAAAATGTCGGCCACCGATAACGGAGTCGCGTGCAACTGAAGCGAGTGCCCGAAAAGCTCGAGCCAGCGCACACGATCCCCTTCCACGCCGCTGCGCCAGCGTTCGAGCTGTTCCGCCACCTGAAGCGCGCGCTCGTGACAGCGTTGCAGGTCCTCGCTGCGGCTCGCGTGCTCCGCCAGCTCTGCGCACAGGCTGTCGAGTTGTGCGATCACCGCCGCAAGCGCCTCGTCGAAGCGCGCGTTCTTTGCCAGAAGACGCCATGGCACGCGGCCCGCATCGTCGGCAAAAACCAGCCGCAGATCGCGCGCAGCTTTCTCCAGTGCCCGCGCGGTGTCCGGCAGGGTGCGACTGTCCTTCGCGGAAACCGCGGCTTCGGTGGTCACGTCGCGCACGAGCGTCGCGACCTGCGCGGTCGAGACGCTCTCTCCGAAGAACACGGTCGCCGTTTCGGGTATCTGATGCGCCTCGTCGAGAATGATCGTATTGCACGCCGGCAGAAGCTCGCCCACGCCTTCGTCGCGCAACATCAGGTCGGCGAAGAAAAGATGGTGATTCACCACGACGACGTCTGCCTCGAGCGCCTGTTTGCGCGCGTTCGTCACGAAGCAGCGCTCGAAATGTTTACATTCGGATCCGAGACAGTTCTCGCGGGTCGACGTCACCTGCGTCCACACCGCAGCGCTTTCGGATACCTCGCTGCAGTCGGCCCGGTCGCCGCTCGCGCTCATGCGCGCGAAACGTTCTATGGCGTGGACGTCACGGGCGTCGTCACGATTCAGAAAGCGCCCGTCGCTCACGACGCGCTGCAGATGATGGTGACAGACGTAGTTCGCGCGGCCTTTGAGCAGCGCGACCGACACGGGCAGTTTCAGTGCCTTGCGAACGGTTGGAATATCGCGATCGAAAAGCTGGTCCTGCAGCGTCTTGGTGCCGGTGGAGATGATGACCTTACCGCCGGAGCGCAACGCAGGCACCAGATACGCGAAGGTCTTGCCCGTGCCGGTGCCCGCTTCGGCGACCAGTACGGCGCGGTCCTCGATCGCCGCGGCACAGGCATGCGCCATCTCGAGCTGACACGGGCGCGCGCGAAAGCCGTCGACGACGCGCGCAAGCGCCCCGCTTTCGTCGAATATCGCGTCGAGATCGAGCACAGCGCGATGTTAAAGGAAAACGCGGGAGGTCCCGGCTTTCCGGCAAATGGGGCGGTCGCATTTTTCCTGTCCGGAGTCGCCGTTTAGAATCGCGGACCTGTCCGCTTACATTCTCCGATGCCTTGGAAAAGGTCCGCGTCTCGAAGCTCATGGCCGCACAAGGACTGTGCTCGCGGCGCGAGGCCGACGGCTATATCGAGCGTGGCCTCGTGTTCGTCGACGGCGAGCGCGTGACCGAGCTCGGGACCAAAGTGTTTCCGACACAAGGCATCACGCTTGACCGCGCAGCCGCGGCCGAACAGACCGCGCGTGTCACGATCCTCCTGAACAAGCCAATTGGCTATGTGTCAGGCCAGCCCGAGCCCGGCTACAAGCCGGCAGTGTCGCTGATCGCGGCCGCATCGCGCGATCCCGACGATGGCACCCCGCAGCGTTTTCACTCGTCTCTCCTGCGCGGGCTCGCGCCCGCCGGCCGGCTCGATATCGATTCACAGGGGCTGCTGGTGCTCACGCAGGACGGCCGCATCGCGCGCCACTTGATCGGCCAGGACAGTCGCATCGAGAAGGAGTACCTGGTTCGCGTGCAGGGCAAGCTCACATCCCGAGGATTGGAGTTGCTCAACCATGGCCTCGCGCTGGATGGCGCGGCGCTACGGCCTGCGGACGTCAAATGGCAGAATCGCGACCAGCTTCGTTTCGTGCTGCAGGAAGGTAAGAAAAGACAGATCCGGCGTATGTGCGAGCTCGTCGGCCTCACGGTCGTGGGACTCAAGCGCGTACGCATCGGTGGCGTGAAACTCGGCGCGCTCCCGCTCGGAAAATGGCGCTTTCTCGCTGCGCACGAGCGGTTTTGACGAAACCTGGACCCGTTGAGATTCGATGCGCCAACGCGTAGCCAGTGTCGGTCCGAAGCTTGCTATATCCGACGACACGGGCGAAACGGCGATATGACCATACGCATCGGCATCTCGGGTTGGCGCTACGGGCCGTGGCGCGGCGTGTTCTATCCTCCGGATCTCGCGCAGCGCCGCGAGCTCGAATTCGCCTCGCGCGCATTTCCCACGATCGAGATCAACGGCTCGTTCTATTCGCTGCAGCATCCGTTCAGCTACGATGCGTGGTACCGGCAAACGCCGCCGGGTTTCGTGTTCGCGATCAAGGGCGGGCGCTACATCACGCACATGCTGCGGCTGCGCAACTTCGAAACCGCGCTCGCGAACTTCTTCGCATCGGGTATATTCAATTTGCGCGAAAAGATCGGGCCGTTCCTGTGGCAGTTTCCGCCTCAGTTTCGTTATGATGAGGCGCGCTTCGAGACATTTTTCGCCGCACTGCCTCGCACGCTCGCAGCGGCGCTCTCGGTCGCGCGACGACGCGACGCGCGCATGAAGGGACGATGCCGGCTCGGTATCGACTGTGACCGCACGCTCCGGCATGCCGTGGAGATTCGTCATGAAAGCTTCGTCGACGAACGGTTCGTTGCGCAGTTGCGCCGTCATAATATCGGGCTGGTCGTGGCGGACACCGCCGGCAAATGGCCGTTCTACGAAGACGTGACGGCCGACTTCATCTATATCCGCCTGCACGGCGACAAGGAGCTTTACGTGAGCGGCTATACGGACGAAGCACTCGAACGCTGGGCCGCGCGCATCCGTGCGTGGGCCGATGGGATCGAGCCAGCAGATGCGAAACGCATATCGTCACGCCCCGCGACACCGCGCCGCGCCCGGGATGTGTATTGCTATTTCGATAACGACGTGAAAGTGCGTGCTCCGGTGGACGCGCATACGCTCATGCGCAAGCTTGGATTGCCCGTGCCGGTGATGGCGGCCGTGGCGACGCGCGATCCCGACGCATTCGTGCCGGAATCGCTCGATACGCTGCCGCACGCCTTGCCACGCGTCGACTCGCGCTGGCAGTTCGGACCGCGCCAGCCGAAATCCACCGCTCACACGCGCGGTCGGAGAACGTGACGTGAGCGACACGCGAGATCGTGTGCGCGAGCACACTGCGCAAGAGGTGAATGCGAGCATCGACGACGCAATGCGCGACAGGCTGTTTCGCTACAGCACGTGCTCCGACCAAGAAATCACAGCGCGTATCGAGGCACTGGATCGCGAGTGGGATATCGAGCGCTATCTCGAGGTACTCGCGCCGACGTTCGCGCTCACCGGTGTGTTGATGGGACTGTTGCGCGGACGCAAGTGGCTCCTGCTGCCCGGCGTCGTGCTGTCGTTCCTCGTGCAGCATGCGGTGCACGGCTGGTGTCCTCCGCTCGCCGCGTTGCGCCGGATGGGTGTGCGAACGCGGCGCGAGATCGACGAAGAACGTTATGCACTCAAAGCGCTGCGAGGCGATTTTTCGGGCTTGCCGCCGGACGCGCCGCGCAATCGGATCACGCGCGTTGACGCCATACTCGACGCCATCCGCAGTTAAGCGCGAACTGACGCATTACGCCGGGCTTCGGGTCCTCGACCGCGTCTAAGCACCCTTAGAATAAGCAGCGGGAGGCGGTCCCATGCCAAAAACATCGCTCTCATTCATCGCTGCGCTCGTGTTGGCACATACGGCATTCGCCGTCGGTGCGGAGAGGGTGGTCGACATTCCGACGCGCCCCGGTGTGACGCAACGCTTTCTCCTGAATGTGCCTCCGGACGCGAAGGTGGCGGCAATTCTCTTCGCCGGCGGTCACGGCGGCCTGCAGATCACGGACGCCGGGGCGTTCGGATTCGGCCGTAATAACTTCCTCGTGCGAGCCGCTCCTCTTTTTATCGCCCAAGGCGTCGCGGTGGCTATTCTGGATGCGCCCTCGGACCGCCAGAGCGCGCCCTTCCTGGAATTCTTCCGGGAAACACCGGAGCATGCGGGTGACGTGCAGAGCGTGATCGCATGGCTGCGCGAACAATTGAAACTTCCCGTGTGGCTGATCGGAACGAGCCGCGGAACGCAGTCGGTCGCCGCAGCGAGCACCCGACTCGGAGCCAAAGGCGCGGACGGTATCGTGCTCACCTCCACCATTCTCGTCGATCGGCGATCCACAGCCGTGCCGGACATGGACCTCCAAAGGCTCGCCATTCCGGTTCTCGTCGTGCATCACGAGCAGGACGGCTGCCGCGCCTGTCCGTTCCGCGAAGTGACGCGCCTCATGAGCAAACTCTCCGCGGCGCCGAGAAAAGAGCTCGTCACGTTTCAGGGCGGAGAGAACCAGGGCGACCCCTGCGAGGCGCTGGCCTATCACGGCTATAACGGTCTGGAAAGGGACGTGACCGCGCGCATCTCGGCGTGGATCACAGGACAATAGCGCGCCCGGCGAGGGCGCGTGCACGGGCGGGAAGCGCGTTGTCGGACACGCCGCTCTCCTCTATGCTTCGCGGGCATGAAGCGCCTGTGGGCCCCGACCTTATGCCTGCTTCTGGCGGCTTGCGCCGGCGGGCCGCCCGGGCCATCTCCGACCGTACTTGAGCAGGAAGACAGCGCGCCGTCGGCATTGGCGCGGGAGCTCACGCTCAATGCTCTCAGCCACGTCGGTACTCGCTACGTTGCCGGCGGCACTACACCGGAGAAGGGATTCGACTGCAGCGGGCTGGTGCAATATGTCTTCAGCCACGGCGCCGGTATCACGCTGCCGCGTACATCCGAGCAGATGAGCGCAGTCGGTTCCGTCGTGAGCATGGGGGAGTTAAGACCCGGCGACCTCGTGTTCTTCAATACATTGCGCCGGCGGTATTCACACGTCGGCATCTATCTTGGTAATCAGCGTTTCATCCATGCGCCGACGTCCGGCGGCGTGGTGGAGATCGTGGATCTGCGACGGCCGTACTGGCAGAGCCGCTTCGATGGGGGGAGGCGTCTACATATGGGCTAGGACGGCCTTCTTCCGGCAGTGGGGACTGCGGAGCAGAGGGCACGCTGAAGCGTGGAGCAGGATCGGCGCAACGTGGAGCAGGGACCCGCTCACGGGATGCGACCGTGAAGCCGATCATTGGCGCGTCGGTCGAACGCCGATCCTTGCGCGTCTCCGTCGTCAGATCCCCAGAGGGGCCCCTCTTCCAGCCTGCGACGCGCCCGGTTACCGGGATGCGACCGCGGAGGCGTGCGTAAAACCGCGGTTCTAACGCGCGTGCCTCAGCCCCCTTCCGGGTCGCCCCGACCGCTCCGCTACCACCGCCCACGCGGCAGGCACTGCTCCTCCGCATGCGGGCTCCCGCGAACGTAACATTCGGGCGCCCTTGAGCACTCCCGTCCGAGATACGCGGCCTCAGGCAATGGAAAACCGTACCTCTCACGGAGACGGAGTCGTGGCCACCGACGCCATCTGTGCCCTGATCTCCCCCGCCAGTTCCCACACCGCCATTGCGTAATTGATGGACCGGTTGTAGCGCGTGATCACGTAGAAGTTGTTCAAGCCGAGATAGAGCTTGCCGCCGCGCTCGGTCTCCACCGCGAAGAGCGTCACGAGCGCGTTCTCATCGACGCCGTCCGGGATCACGACGCCCTTCTCGCGCAACTCCCGCACAGATATGTGCGGCTTGATTCCAGCCGCCAGCAGGGGCCCCAGGTCCGCGTCGCCGGACTCGGCTGCCACGATCGCCGTTTCCCCCGTTTTCCAGTTGTAACTGCGATAGTAATTCGCGACGCTCCCGATCGCATCGGCGCGGCTGGCGACGAGGTCGCGCCGTCCATCGCCATCGAAATCGACGGCATGCTTGCGATAACTGCTCGGCATGAACTGCGGCAAGCCGATTGCGCCGGCGTACGAACCACGTGTATTCGCCGCATCGATTCCGTTCTCGCGTACGAGCAACAGGTATTGCTCCAGCTCCGTCCGGAAGAACTCGGCGCGCGGAGGATAGTCGAATGCAAGCGTCGTCAGTGCATCGAGCACCTTGACCGAGCCGGTATTGCGCCCGTAAACCGTCTCGATCCCGATGGTCGCGACCAGAATTTCCTCGGGAACGCCAAACTCTCTGGTCGCCTTTTCAAGCACCGCCTGATTCTGCTGCCAGAAGCGAACGCCGCCTTCGATGCGCACCGGGGTTATGGCCGACCGTCTGAATTCGTACCACGGCCGTGCGGTGCCGGGCGTCGAAATCGCGCGGATCACCGACGGGCGTGACTGCACGGTTGAGAACAGCCGGCGCAGCGCTGCCGGCGGATACCCGTGCTTCTGCACCATCTCGTCGATGAAGTTCTCGATCTCGGGTCTCAGCGGCGAAGCCGCGTCCGAGGCCGAGAGCGACATCACTATGCAGAGCACGGCTGAAGCAAGCCGTGTTTGAGTGAGTCTCTCGATCAAAACCCCCGCATTTGTCTCGAAAATTCAGCGTCGCGATCGGACTTTTTCAGGACTCCCACCGAACCCCCGGCGGCGTACTGAACGTTTCGGAA